>Ga0207701_10008051_pt1 | contig 10428 bp, 8 predicted proteins | sample KBSSwiSSwithPhiX_FD_184294 | JGI IMG/M metagenome (GOLD analysis project Ga0207701, IMG submission 184294) | Switchgrass rhizosphere bulk soil microbial communities from Kellogg Biological Station, Michigan, USA, with PhiX - S5 (SPAdes) (version 2) | ecosystem: Environmental > Terrestrial > Soil...
CCGCGGGGGGGAATACCCCGCCCTCCCCCCGCCCCACGACGGAGAGAGCGAAGCTAGATCTTGAGGCGCAGGGCGACGCCCATGTCGACGATGGGGGCGTTGACCGGAGGAAAAGCGAGCACGGCGCCGGTCGGGACTCCGTTGGCGTCGCACAAGACTTGAGGGTCGATCTGGAAGCCCAGACGGAACTCGCCGCCCAGGTGACCGTAGTGGCCGGCGACGAACGCCTCGAAGGTCAGGTGGGTCAGCAGGGTCACCGAGTAGTCGAAGCGGGTGACAAACGACATATCCGAGAGGTTGCCGATGGTCGAGAGGGTGAAGGTGGTGTAGTTCCAGGAGTACGGGGCGGGTAGCGAGGCGAACAGCGCGGCGTAGTGTCGCCCGGTGTAAAAGAAATTCAGCATCGGCGTGTGCTGATCGTTGAACAGCAGGCCGGGATATATCGAGGGATCGGAATACCCGATCGAGTTGTAGAAGTACTCACCCCCGATGGTGAGCACGTCGTTGTCGTTGTATTTGCGCGCCCAGGTGACACCACCCACGATCTGCGGCTTGATCCCGCTGGCGGGGTCCACCCGGTACTTCTGGGACAGGTCCGAGGAGCACATGACGGGCACCATGGCGGGATCCACCGCATGTACGATTCCAATCTCGCTGCCGGCGCGCAGGCCCACGTCGGTGTAGAGATCGAAGTCGCCGACGCCGACCGACAGATCGGCGCCAGCGCGCGGCTTCTGACCGCGTTTGAGCAGGACGTCCAGGCCCAGCTCCGCCGGGCCATACACCAGCTCGGCGCGCGCGGCTCCGGCTACCTGTCCCAAGTTATTGCTGGTGGTGTTGGGATCCTCGAACACGCCGAAGGCGTAGAAGTTCCAGGCGCGCGCCTCCCAGGGGAAGTGCAGCTTCAGCATGCTGGTGCCGGGGCGGGCGTCGAAGACGTCCAGGGGGTTGCGCTTGACCGGGTGCAGGAAGTCGGTCGGCGTCCAGAAGCGCCCGGTGCCCCACTTGACGTGCTGCTTGCCGGCGGTGACGAAGACCGTGCGCTCGATGTCGAAGGCCATCCACATCTGGTCCAGCACGGTGTTGGGTCCGCGCGAGGCGTTGAACGTCGTGAAGCCGGTCACCGAGCTGCCGGTCAGCGCACCACCCGACCCCGTCATCCCCTGCCCACTCCCTGAAGGGGCGGCGCCGGACGGCGCGGCGGTCGGATCGTAGCTGACCCGCGCGCGAATGAAGGCGCGCACCCGATCGTTGGGCCGCGCGTCGAAGTAAGCGTCCAGCAGGCTGGGCGAGGTCAGCGTCCAGTGATCCGGATAGGTGTGCTCCTGGATCACGCTCTGCGCGCGCAGGTACAGCTGGCCGCCGATGGTGAGCGGGTTCTCGGGCGCGGCCTCGCTGCTCAGCTGCGGCCCGGCGTTGGGATCGCCGAGCAGGGTCTGGTCACGATCGATGGCGCCCGTCGCGGCCGCGGCGGCGGGCGGCACGCCCGGTGCGGGCGTCGGCGGCGCGGCCTCGATGGTCACCGTTTCGGCGGGCGCCTTGCCGTCATCGGGTGGGGCCTGGGGTTTGGCTTCGGGCTTGGCCTCGGGTTTCACCTCGGGCTTGGTCGCGGGCGGCGCAGCGGGCGCGGCCGGCGGGCCGCCGAACATGTCGTTCTCGCTCGGCCGGTCTTGCGCGAACGCCGCCGGCGACAGCGCCAGCAGCAGGAGCAGGGTGGCGGGGCCGGATGCCCCCCTCTTCGCGCTCACCGGCTCTTGCTCTCGAGCCAGGCCTTCGTGAACAGGTTGGGTTCCAGCGGGTGCAGGTCGACGGCCCGGATCAGAATCAGCGTCGAGTTGGCCTTCTCCACCTCGTCGTAAAAGCGGATCTGTTCCGGGTACCAGACCTCGCTGTGCTTGGATTCGCTGAACACCTTCTTCCACTTGGGATAGTACGAGGTGCGCAGCAGCCGCCCCGACAGCGCGTACTCCTGGCGCTTGAGGACGTTCTTGGTGTCCTTGTCGATCCAGATCCGGATCATCGGGAAGGCCAGATCCAGCCCGGGCTTGCCCTTGAGCGCCAGCTTGTGGGCGGTGTACGCGCCCAGCTTCTCCTCGCCCTCGTCGGTCGGATCGTACTCCACGGCCAGCCGCGATTCGTCGAAGTCGGAGCGGCGCGAGTTGGTGCCGCCGATGCGCTCGCGCTCGGTGCGACGCTCCCACTTGCCGACGCTGGGGTCGTAAAACCACAGGTTTTGATCGATGCGCAGGTAGCCCTGACCCGCTGACGACTTGGGCTTGGTGAACAGGATCATGAACTTCTGATCCTGCGAGCGCCGGAAGTACAAGGTCTCGTACACCACGTCGACCTTGTCCTTCTCCTTCTGTTCGATGTAGGCGTTGGCGCGCCAGTCGCCGTTGTTGCGCTGGCGATCGTCGACCTCCTTCAGCAGCTCGACCATCTGCTCCTTGGTCACCGCCGCCCGCGCGAGGCGCACCCCGGACGTCACCAGCAGCGCGCCGCTAGCCAGCGCGAGCCCTATCAGCTTTCGTCGTGTCACCGGGCCTCCCAATGCGTTTTGTCAGCGACCTTGGACTTTGGACCTTGCGTCAACCGAAGTGCTGCATCGCCGTCACCGGCTTGAGCCGCGCCGCGCGCAGCGCGGGATAGATGGCGGCGACGCCGGTGATCAGGGTGATCAGCACCACCGCGAAGATGATGGCGCCCGCGTGCACCGACAGGTGCAGGTGGTCGGACATCAAGAAGAACTGGACCGAGATCGGGACGTGGATGTGCAGCGCGTTCAAGCCGGTGGCCACCGCCAGCCCCAGCGCCGCGCCGGTCAGCGTCCCGAACAGTCCCAGCATCATCGACTCGAGCAGGAACATCCAGAGCACGCCGGTTCGCTGCATGCCGATGGCGCGCAGCGTGCCGATCTCTCGCGTGCGCTCCCGGATGGCGATCCACATGGTGTTCATGATGCCGATGATCACGATGGCAATGAGGATGACCACCAGAATGAACGACAGCCCGTTCAAGGCTTGCAAGGTCCACATCATGAACGACAGCTCGTCTTCCCAGCTGGTGACGTCGAGCTTCTGCCCGGTCCAGTCCTCGCGCGCCACCGACTGGAACTTCATCCAGAAGGCGCGCGGGTCGGGCGTCATCATGCGGAACCCGGCCTTCTCGAGATCGACCCGCAGCCGCGCCGCCAGTTCAGGGATCCTGGGCACGTGCTGTTCGCGCAGCATGACCTGGATGACCCCGGTCGAGCTCTGATTCAGCTGGTACAGCGCGCGCAGGCTGACCATCGGGATGAAGGAGTTCCACGAGCTGAGCAGGCCGATGCCCCGGGCGATCGCCACCACCCGCACGTCGATGGTGTTGTTGGTCCCGCGCGTGGTGGGGGCCGAGATGGTCAGGGCGTCGCCGACCTTCACGCCGAGCTTCTCGGCCTGGTTCTCGAAGATCAGGATGGTCCCCGGCTCGGCCAGGTCGGCGAGCTTGCCGCTGCTGATCTGCAAGACCGTGGGAAAGCGCGGCTCCTGCTGGATATCGATGCCGGTGATGCCGAGCTGCATCGAACCGGTGTCGGAGATGACCTTGGCCCAGCCGCGCCCGCGCTCGACGGCGAAGTCCATCTCGGGGATCGACTTCTTGACCACCTCCAGCACGCGCCCGTAGTCGGTCACCACCGGCGCCGCCTGCCCGGCGGTGACCTTGAAGAAGCCACCCACGTTGAGGTGGCCGCTGCTGAGGGTGGTCGCGGTGTCGATCATGGTCTCGCGGATGCCGGTCGACAGACCGACCAGCAGGATGAGCAGGGCGGTGACCGAGCCGATCGCGGTGCCCAGGAACAAGGCACGCCGGCTGTGCTGGATCAGGCTGCGCAGGGCGATGTTGAGGTCGACGAGGAATCTGGACATGGCGGCTACTCCTCCGACTGCATCGCCTGGCGCGGCGTGACCCGCATCGCCAGCCAGGCCGGGTAGAAGCTCGAGAATGCGCTGACCAGCATCACGGCCAGGAAGGCCACCACCAGGTTGGTGGTGCCCAGGAAGGGGTGCAGGCGCGGTCCCGAGAAGAAGAAGAACCAGACGTCCGAACGCGCCGGGATCCCGACCTTGCCGACGATCGAGACCACCACCGCGCCCACGCCGGCGCCGATGGCGCCGAAGATCACCCCCACCACCAGGGCTTCGATGACCAGCATGGCCAGAATGAAGCGGCGCTGCGCGCCGATGGCGCGCAGGGTGCCGATCTCCTGCACCCGCTCCAGGGTCGCCATCACCATCGCGTTGTTGATGATGACCAGCGCGATCACGAAGATGATCAGGATCGCGACGTAAAGCACGATGCGCGCCAGCATGATGAACTGGCCGATGATTCCCGAGGCCTTCTGCCAGGAGATCGCCTTCAGCGACAGCCCGGCGTTCTGTCCGGCGGCCTCGATGGCGGGGATGGTCTGCGGGATCTTCTTGGGGTCCTTCAGGATCACCGCGGCGTTCAGCACCACGCCGCGCTCGGTCTCGCCGGGCGCGTAGGTCCGGTCGATCAACTCGTCGCGCCGCATGCGCTGGCCCACCACCGCGCTCAGATCCGGGACCTCCGGCGCCGCCGCGGCGGGCTGCGCCAGCGCGGACACCTTCTTGCCCTTGGTCTTCCCCTCGGTCTTCGGCGCGGTCGCGGCACCGGGGACGGGTTCATCCGCTTCCGGGGCGGGGGCGGTGCCGAACAGCTCGGCCTCGGCGTTCTCGCGGCTGATGGCGCGCGCGCCGGCCGCCTTCTGCAGTTGCTCGATCTCCGCGCGTTTCTCGGCGGTGAGAAACCCGTACAGCTCGCGGAACGACACCAGGTCCATCAGGTTCAGCGCGCCGGCCAGCGTCGACTTTTCCAGGCCCTGGAACTGGAAGGTGCCGTAGACGTGCAGGTTGACCGACTGCACATAGCCGCTGCGGGTGAACGACTTGATGGTGAGCGTGTCGCCGATGCGGATGCGGTACAGCTCCAGCGCGGGCGCCAGCTCGCGGTAGAAGAAGGCGTAGCGCTGATCGAAGTTCTGATCGGTGGTCTCGAAGAAGGCGGCCAGCAGCGCGCCCACATCGGTCAGCTGGCTGCCCAGCTCTTTCTGCAGCTTGGCGCGGAAGTCGGCGGTCTTGATGGCGTCGAGCTGCAGCAGCACCTCGCGCACCTGCGCCACGTTCTCGCGCACCATCCGCTGCAGGTCCAGGTCCTTGGCGATCTTCGAGCCGCGCGCCTCGCGCGCGTCCTTGATCTGGTCCAGGCGGTGCGCGCTCTTCAGCTTCAGCTGGTCCTCGTAGACGAACTTGGAGAACAGGAAGCCGCGCTTGCCCGACGGCACCGCGGTCCCGTCGACGATCTGCATGCGGTCGAAGGCCTTGCCGAAGCCGTCCAGGTCGGTGCCGACGTAGCGGATGAAGAGCAGATCGGCGTCGGCGGCCTGGGTGGCGATGCGGTTCTCCATGAACTCCAGCGAGCCCAGCGGATCCTTGTCGAACTGGGCCCAGAACTCGTCGGAGGCGGCGCGGTTGACCGCGGCCGCGTCGTCCTGATTGATGGCCTTGGTGTCGATCACCGCCTTCAGGTTCTTCAGATCTCCCTGCAGCACCGAGACGATCTGGCGGATGTGCCCTTTCTCGGCGTCGATCTGCGCCGCCAGCTTGGTCTCGGCCTCGTGGTTCAGGCCGCCGGCCAGCTTCTTGCGGTACAGGCCGCGCAGCTTGTCCAGCGCGACGTCGATGGTGTTGCCCGAGGTCACCAGCGCGCCGCTGATCCCCATCGGGACCACCGACTTGACGTTGGGCACCGACAGCAGGGTCTCGCGCACCTTGGCGAAGTCGTCCAGTGGGTCCAGATCCTGATCGCCCATGGTCATGCTGCCCATGACCTCGAGCGGATCCTTGGATTTGCTCGAGTAAACCTGGATGTGTCCAGCGACGCTGCCGATCACGCTGCGGCTCATCGAGGCGTCCAGGCTGTCGAGCAGCGAGTTGCCGGCCACCACCAGCAGCGCGCCGAAGAAGATGATGCCGCCCACGATCACCGTCTTGAGCCGGCTGGCGAACAGATTACGGAAGGCGATCTGGGCCACGACCCCGAAGGTGTCGATCCAGCCGGTGATTCGGCGCGCCGACATGATCAGACCGGCGCGCTGGCGGCCTGGGCGCCAGCCTGGTTGGGGACGCGATCCACGAACTGGCCGTCGGCCAGGCGCACGATCGAGCTGGCGTGCGCCATCACCCGCTGGTCGTGGGTCGAGAAGATGAAGGTGGTGCCCTCGCTGCGGTTGAGCTCCTTCATCAAATCCAGGATGTTCTGGCCGGTCACCGAGTCGAGGTTGGCGGTCGGCTCGTCGGCCAGCACCAGCTGCGGTCGGGCCACCAGCGCGCGCGCGATGGCCACCCGCTGGCGCTGGCCACCCGATAGCTCGTTCGGGCGATGGTTGGCGTATTCGCGGATGCCCACCCGCTCCAGCAGGGCCATGACCCGCTTGCGGCGCTCGGCCGGCCCCAGCTCGCGCTGCAGCAGCAAGGGCAGCTCGATGTTCTGGAACACGCTGAGCACGCTGACCAGGTTGAAGCTCTGGAAGATGAACCCGATGGTGTGAAGGCGCAGGTCGGTCAGCGCGCGCTCGGACAGCGCGCGGGTGTCCTTGCCGGCCACCTCGACGGTGCCGGAGGTCGGGGTGTCGACGCAGCCGATCAGGTTGAGCAGCGTGGTCTTGCCGCTACCCGACGGCCCGGCGATCGACAGGAACTCCCCGCCGCGCACCTCGAGGGTGATGCCGCGCAGCGCGGGCACGACCACCTTGCCGAGCGTGTAGTTCTTGACCGCGTTCTTCACCGAGACGATCGCTGCCATGGGTCCTCCTGGAGCAGGCGCTGCCGCCCGCGTCGAGACCGAGTATTCAAATTTGAGTAATCGAAGTCAAGCGGACTAATCGTCGGAGCGAGGATAAGCACGCGCCGGGTAGGTCGCCGCGGGAGATAGAACGCCGACGGGGCCCTGTCAAACTGCCATTTGTGAAGTACTGCAAATCCGAGATCGGGGGACCTAGACCTTTCCATTGGAGTTAGAGCTCCGAACGCGACGGATCTCTCGCTCGGTCGAGGGCCTCGGGCGTGAGACTTCGGACTTCGGACTTCGGAGGGGTTCCATCCCTCCGCGAGCGAGCGGAGCGAGCCGCCTAGCGGTTCGCGGCCAGGATGGTGCGCAGGCGTTCGGCGTTGGGCGCGCTGGTCATGGCGGCTTTTTGGAGCAGGGGGTTCCAGCCGCCCAGGCGGCTCAGCACGGAAGGCTCCAGCTCGAGGAAGCCCATGCTCCAGGCGGCGAACTGGCGCTGCTGGATGGGACCGCTGCGAAACACCGTGGCGCGCTTGTGCCGGGGATCGCGCGCGATTCTCTCGTAGAGGGCGCTCACCACCGGTTCGTCCCCCTCCAGCACCTGGACGAACACGCCCTTCTGGTGCAGGAGGAGGCCGGTGACGTCCAGGCTCTGGTTGCGCGCGCGCGCCAGGGCCAGCAGCTCGCTGAGCTGGATGGCGGAGAGGTAGCGAGTCTCCACGCTGCCGTAGATGACTTCGTAGAGCCTCTTCGTCACCCCCCTGTCATCGGCTTGACGCGGGCCGACCTTTATCGAGCTGAGAGCGGCTACTTCACCGCGATGTCGACGCTGGGGCGCAGCTCGCCGCACACCTTGAGCACCTGGTGGATCAGGTTCGACTTGAACGCGGTCATCAGCGCGGCGGCGTTGGGGATCGCGGCCCCCTCGTCCAGCGCGACGTAGGCCTGCTGGGTCAGGTTGTAGTCGAATCGTGGCGCCCACTTGCGCGAGCCCAGGCGGGCGGTGGTCGAGCAGTTGTCGACCATGTAAGCGACCCCGCGTGCGTGCATGTAGGGGTTGAGCGAGTCGACCGACTCGATCACCGATTCATTGGCCGCCTCGGAGTAGGGGTGCCCCTTGTCCAGCAGGATGTCGATCTGCGCCATCATCGTGGCGACGTACACCCCCGCGGTGAAGGGGTGCACCGGGATCTGACCCTCGACGCGCTTGGCGCGCACGCCGGCGCCGACCTTCCAGGTCTCGGTGCCGTCGATCTTGCCCATCGGCTGCTTCTTGAGGCGGTTGCCGGCCAGCACCACGCCGCGGATCTCGTTGCCGGTCGAGACCTCGTCGTAGATCTCGGCCAGGATCTCGCGCGCGGCGGGGTACGCGGCGGTGTAGGCCTTCTCGAACTCGGCCTTGCCGGCGGCGTCCAGCTTTTCGTACAACGCCAGGATCCCCTGCTTGGAGATGATGGTGTTGATCGGGCCGGTGATCGACTCGGCCGAGTTGAGGAAGGCCGCCTCCTTGGACATCCCCTGGGTCACGAAGCGGCGGTACAGGCTCTCGATGATCCCGTGCACCGCGCCCAGCAGGATGCCGCGCTCGCCGTAGATGTCCGACTTGAACTCGGACTCCAGCGTGGTCTGAAAGGTGTAGGGCGAGCCGAGGCCCACCGACCAGGCCAGCGCGTAGTCGGTGGCGCGGCCGTCGACGTCCTGCTGCACGGCGAAGCTGGCGTTGATACCGGCGCCGTTCACTTCCTTGCCCTGCACGTACAGCCGGCGCACCGACGGTCCCATGCCCTTGGGGCAGACCGCGATGACGTTGACGTTGGCCGGGAACTTCGCGCCCACGTTGGTCAGGTGACCGAGCAGGAACCCGTGCGACAGACCCAGGGTGGCGCCGGGACGCAGCGCCTCGAACACCCGGCCGTAGAGCTCGGCCTGGGCCGCGTCGGCGATCAGCAGCAGCACCATCTCCGACTCGCGGACGACGGCGAACATCTCGCCCAGCGTGCCATTTTCCTCGGTGAAGCCGGCGGCGCGCGCCTGGGCCATCGATTCGCTGCCGGCGCGCAGGCCGACCTTGACGCGAATACCGGTGCCCTCCAGCGAGTCGCGCAGGTTCTGAGCCTGCGCCGGGCCCTGCGAGCCCCAGCCGATGACGCCGATCTGCTTCACGCCGGCCAGCGCCTTGGGCAGCAGCGGGAACAGGTGGCGGCCACCCTTGACGATCTGCTCGACGCGGTCGCCCATCTGCACGGTGTCGACCTTGAAGATCTTCGAGCTGAAGCTGAGCGATTCGGCGGCCATGGCGGGTCCTCCCTGACTGTGAGCTGCAAGAACGACGGCAGAAATGACGGAACGTCGCGATCCGGAAGTCCCTGATATACGCCCTTCCCATGATTGCGTAAAATGCATTGTTTTCAAATCACTGTTGCGATTAGTGCAATCATGGACCACGACGCGCTTCGCCTTTTCCTGCACCTGGCCCGGACGCTGCGCTTCCTGCAGACCAGCCGAGAGTGCCACCTCAGCCCGTCGGCGCTGTCGCGCGCCATCCAGCGCCTGGAACGCGAGGTGGGCTGCCGGCTGTTCGAGCGCGACCGGCGCACCGTGCGCCTCACGCCCGAGGGCGCGCGCTTCGTCGAGCACGCGCGCGACGCCGTGGATCGCTGGGAGGCTGTCACCCGTGAGCTGCGCGGGCGCTCGACCACCCTGGCCGGGACCATCGCGATCTTCGCCTCGGTGACCGCCTGTCAGAGCTTCCTGCCCGAGATCCTGAGCGGCTTCCGCCAGCGCTTCCCCGACATCCACATCCGCCTGGAGACCGGCTACGCCGCGGACGCGCTGGAGATGCTGGCCGAGGGCCGAGTCGACGTGACCGTGGCCGCGCTGCCCGACCGGATCCCGGCGGCGCTGATCGCGCGCGTCCTGCTGCATACCCCGCTGGTCTTCGTGGCCCCCGCCTCGCCGTGCGAGGTGCAGCGCCAGGTGGCGCGCCGGCCTCTGGTCTGGGCCGAGCTGCCGATCGTGCTGCCCGCGTCGGGCCTGGCGCGCGACAGCGCCGATCGCTGGTTCCGGCGCAAGCGCATCCGGCCCCTGATCTACGGCGAGGTCAGCGGCAGCGAGGCCATCCTGTCGCTGGTCAGCCTGGGCTGCGGCGTCGGTATCGTGCCCCGGATCGTGATGGACAAGAGCCCGCTGGCACGCCAGGTGCGCGTCCTGGAGATCGAACCCAAGGCCGGGACCAAGGCCGGGCCCAAGGCCGGGACCAAGGCCGCGACAGAGATCGGCGAGTTCCGCGTGGGCGTGTGCACCCAGCGCAGGAAGCTGCAGTCGCCGCTGGTGCGCGCCTTCTGGGAAACCGTGTCGTCGCCGTGAGGCTAAGGCCGTTCCAGGCGATAGCTCCTGCCGTAGGCGCCGTAGTCTGACGACTGGATCCCGTTGCGGGTGGTCCCGCGATAGGCCGGGCGCCCGGGCTCCAGGATGATCGCGACCGTGCCGCCGTTGGGGCCCATCAGGCCGGCGTGGATCGCCGCGCGGCAGATACCGGAGTCGGCCGTGTAGACGTCGGTGCCCCACAGGCCGCCGGTGCTGGCG
>Ga0207701_10008052_pt1 | contig 10427 bp, 7 predicted proteins | sample KBSSwiSSwithPhiX_FD_184294 | JGI IMG/M metagenome (GOLD analysis project Ga0207701, IMG submission 184294) | Switchgrass rhizosphere bulk soil microbial communities from Kellogg Biological Station, Michigan, USA, with PhiX - S5 (SPAdes) (version 2) | ecosystem: Environmental > Terrestrial > Soil...
ATCGTCGGGTCGATCTTGTGGGTGAGGGCGGCCGGGTGAACCGTCATCGCGAGGGTGGCGGTGCCCTTCTGGTGCGCGCCCACCTTCAGGACCCGGGGCGAGACGGAGTAGGTGACCCCGGTGCCCGCGTTGACCGCGTGGCAGGTGCCCTGGAACCCCGGGAACGCGCAGGTGTTACAGGTGCCGCAGCTGGCGGCCATGCAGCAGAACCCCTCGGTGCAGTTGCCGCTGAAACATTCGGTGCCGGCCAGGCAGCTGGCGCCGTTGGCTTTCAGGTTGGTGCAAACGTTCGCCATGCAGGTGAAGCCGGTCGCGCAGTCGCCGTCGCCGCCGCACATCGTCCGGCACGCGGCGGCGCCGCACGCGTAGGGCGCGCAGCTGGTCGGGGGCTGCACGCACGCGCCCGAGCCGCTGCAGTTTCCGACCGGCGTGAACGTCGACCCGCTGCACGCGGCGGTGCCGCAGCTGGTGGTCGCCGGGGCGTTCCGGCAGGCGCCGTTGCCGTCGCACCGGCCGGTGAACCCGCAGGGCGGGTTCGGGGCGCAGCCGCCGTGGGGCTCCATCTCGTCGGCCATGACCGGGGTGCACATGCCGGGGAGGCCCGTGACGTTGCACGACTGGCAGTTGCCGCAGCTGGCGGCGGCGCAGCAGACGCCGTCGGTGCAGTGGCCGCTGTCGCACTCGGCGGCGCCGCCGCACAGCTGACCCAGGCGCTTGAGGCCGCACGACCCGGCGTTGCAGACGTTGCCGGAGGCGCAGTCATTGTCGCCGCCGCAGGCGGCGTGACAGGTCGTGCCGTTGCACGCGTAGGCGCCGCACGACTGCATGACGGCCGGGCGGCAGGTGCCGGCGCCGTCGCACGTGCGCGCCAGCGTGGCGGTGTTGCCCGACGTCGGGCAGGTGGGCGGCGCGCACTGGGTGCCGGCCGCGTACAGCTGGCAGCCGCCCGCGCCGTTGCAGAACCCGGTCTTCCCGCAGGTGGTGGCGCCCTCGGCGGTGCACTGGCCCTTCGGGTCCATGCCGTCGTCCGGGACCGGCTTGCACATGCCCGGCGTCCCGGCCAGCGCACAGGACACGCAGCTCGTGTTGCACGCGCTCGCGCAGCAGACGCCCTGCGCGCAGAACCCGCTCTGGCAGTCGCCCGCGTCGGCGCAGCTGGCGCCGAGCGGCCGCAACCCGCACGAGCCGTTGTTGCAGACATTGGGCGCCGCGCAGTCGGCGTCGGCGGTGCAGCTCGCCTTGCAGGCGAGGGTGCCGCACTTGAACGGGTAGCACGAGCTCTGCGGCGGGGTGACGCACGCGCCGGCGCCGTCGCACGTCGACGCCGGCGTCAGCGTGGTCGTGTTTGCCGGGCAGCTCGCCGCCGCGCAGGACGTCCCCTGGGCGTAGAGCTGGCAGGCGCCTGCCTCGCACTTGCCGTTGGTGCCGCAGGTCCCGGGCCTGTCGACGCAGGTCTGCGCCGGGTCGGGGCTGCTGGCCGGCACGTTCGTGCACGACCCCATCGTGCCCGACAGCGCGCACGACTTGCAGGCGCTCGCGCACGCGGTCCCGCAGCAGACGCCCTGCGCGCAGTTGTTTGAAATGCACTCGGCGCCGGCCGAACAGAAGGCGCCGTTCGGCTTCTTGCCGCACGAGTTGTTCACACAGACGTTGCCGGACGAACAGTTGCCGTCCACCGTGCAACTGCCGAAGCACTTGCTGCCGTTGCACGCGAAGGGAACGCACGCGATCGCGTCGGGCGCGACGCAGGTGCCGGTCGCGTTGCAGGTCGCCTCGGGCGTGTACTTGGCGCTCTCGCAGTGCTCGGCCGCGCAGACCGTGCCGACCTTCCAGCGCCGGCAGCCGCCCGCGCCGTCGCACTTGCCGTCGGTGCCGCAGGTCGACGCTGCCTGCGTCTGACACATGTTGCGCATGTCGTCGGCGCCGGCCGCGATCTGCGTACAGGTCCCCATCGCCGAGGGCAGCGCGCAAGTGCGACACGCCCCCACGCAGGCCTGGTCGCAGCAGACGTTGTCGACGCAGTGGTTGCTCGCGCAGTCACCCGCGGCCGCGCAGGGCTGGCCGTTCGTCTTCTTGCCGCAGCTGCCGTTCTGGCAGGCGATTCCCGCCACGCAGTCGCTGTCGCCCGCGCAGCGGTTGACGCAGGCTCCATCCCGGCACCGGTAGGGCGCGCAGTTCTGCACGCCGGGCGGCAGGCAGCTGCCGAGGCCGTTGCATGTGCCGGCGGTGTTCAGGCGGTCGCCGCTGCACGACGGCGCCGTGCAGACGATCTGCGGCGCGAACCGGGCGCAGCCGCCGATGCCGTCGCACGCGCCGGTCATCCCGCAGGTCGCGGGTGCCTGGGTCTGGCAGACGCCGTGCGGATCGGCGCCGCCGACGTCGATGGGCCAGCAGCTGCCGCCCCGGCCCTGCTGGTTGCAGCTGATGCACGCGCCCTTGCAGGCGACGTTGCAGCAGAGGCCGTCGGTGCAGAAGCCGGACTTGCACTCGCTGTCCTTGGCGCAGACGGCGCCGTTCGGCTTCGGGCCGCAGCTGCCGTTCACGCACAGGACGCCGGTCGCGCAGTCGTTGTTCGACGTGCAGGTGGTGGCGCACTTGTTCGTCTTCTGATCGCAGTTGAAGGGGGCGCAGATCGTCGCCGGGCCCCCCTTGCACCGGCCCTCGCCGTCGCAGACGTTCACGTCGCTGACCGAGGCGCCGTCGCACGTTCCGGCTTTGCACTCCGTGCCGGCCGGGTGCTTGCGGCAGTTCCCCTGGCCGTCGCAGGTCCCGTCCAGGCCGCAGGTGGACGCCGGGGTCGCCGCGCAGGCGGTCGAGTCCTCGGGGACGCCGCTCGGGACGGGCGAGCACACCCCCGGCGAGCTCGGAGCGTTGCAGGTCTTGCACGTCTCGGTGCAGGCGCTGTTGCAGCACACGCCATCCGCGCAGAAGCCGCTCTGGCAGTCACCCCCGCAGCTGCAGGGCTGCCCGCTCGGCTTCAGCGCGCCGCCGTCGGCGGTCGCGCAGGACCCGTCGCTCGCGTCCGTCTTCGACCCGCCGCCGTTGTCGCCGTTGCAGCCGCCGCCACAACCCGACGCGCCGAGAAGCAGCGCGCACAGAGCGATCGCGGAAAGGCGCGGCACCCCGCGACCTTACCGCTAGTGATAGAGAAAGACGATCTCGATGCGGTTGTTCTTGGCTCGACCGGGCGCGGTCTTGTTGTCGAAGCGCGGATCGTCGGCGCCCAGGCCGCTGGCCATCAGGCGGCGGGTCTCGACCCCCTTCGAAGCCAGCGCCGAGTAGACCGACTGCGCGCGCGCCGCGGAGATCGCCAGCAATTCGGACGCTTTCCCGCGGTTGTCGGTGTAGCCGATGATCTGGACCGGGTACGTCGGGTACTTCTTGATCAGCTCGGCGAGGGCGTCGATGACGCTGTCGTGTCCGGCTGCGATCTCCGGCTTCCGCTTGCTGAACAGCTCGGGCACGGCGATCACGAGGCGCTGCAGGTCGCCCCGGCGTTCCAGGCGGACGTCGGTGCCGTTGATCCCGGACGCGTCGCGCGCCAGCGCCTCGTCGCGCGCCTTGTTCTGGCTCGCCTGCTCGGCCTGTTCGTACAGCGGCTTCGCGATCTCGGTCGCCTTGTCGGCGTTCCGCTTCGCGACCTCGGCGCTCGCCTGCGCGCCGGCGTAGTCGGCCTGCTGCAGCTCGGCGCTCGCCTTGGCCAGCATGTCGCTGGCGGCGCTGTACTCGGCCTTCGCGAACTTCCCCGCGTCGACCGTGTCGGCCGTGCGAAGGGAAAGCTGGGCGGCCGCGATCTTCTGTTCGCTCGCGAGCTGCAGCGCCAGCCGTTCGTGCTCGACCTGCGCCTTCTGCTGCTGCGACGACAGGCGCTGCTTCTCCAGGTCGGCGGCCTGGCGGGCCTCGACGTACTTCTCCAGCAGCGCCAGCTTCTCGTTCTCGTTCGCCAGCTTCTCGGACAGGTCGGCCGACTCTTCTTCGGCCTTCGCCTGCTGCGCGGACAGCGTCTGGATCTTGGCCTTCAGCTGCTCCTGCTCCATGAGGGCGAGCGCGGTCTTCAGCTTGATGTTCGCCATGATCGCGTCACGGCGGGCTTCCTCCATGTCGTTCGACTGCCACTCCTCGCGCGATCGATCGGCGAGCTTCTCGGCGCCCGCGACCAGATCGGGGGACTTCTTGCTCGCTTCCTGAAGGTTGCTGGCGCCCCGGAGCAGGTCGTACGCCTCCAGCTCGCGCGGCTTGGGCGGCGTCGCGCAGGCCGCGATCGCGACCGGCAGCAGCACGGCGCCAACGTGGATCAGGCGGGGCCGCATCGGGCGGGCGATCATGGCGAGACCGCCTTCTCGGCGCCCGGCGCGGCCGCTTTGGCGGCCGGCTTCTCGGGGCTGGGCGGCAGCGGCTTGTCGGAGGGCGCGGTCGGCTTGTCGCCGGGCGCCGCCAGCTTCTCGCTGCCGGGCGCGGCGGCCTTCTCCGGACTCGGCGGGCTCGCCTTCTCGCTGCCCTCGATCGTCTTCTTCCGCTTCATGGTCTCGGCGAGCGCCTTCTTCGTCTTCTCGATGCGCTCGCGAACCGCCGCCAGCGAAGCCTCGCGCGACGTCGCCTGGGCGCGCAGCTTGGACGCGGTGATCTTGGCGCGAATCAGGTCGGCCTGCTTGCGCGTGCGCTCGAGGACCTCGCGCACCTGATCGTACTCGTGCTTCGAGCGCAGGCTCCACGCTTCGTCCAACCAGGATCTGAGCAACATGATCTCGTCACCCGTCGCCTTGAGCTCGTCGAGACGTTCCAGGTCCGCCACGCTGACGCGCTGGGTGTCGATCTCGCGCTGGAGGTCATCTTCCTCGCCGGCAAGGACGGCGCGGGGCCCGGCGCCGATCGCGGCGCAGGCAACGGCCGCGGCGATGAACTGCAGTGTTCGTCTCCTCCGCGCTGTCATCAGAATGGTGGCCTCCGGTTCAGTTCGAACTGCAGCAATCGACGGTACGGCTCGATGACCTTAAGCCCCTGTTTTCTTAAGTTCAAGAGCCGTGCGACCTCATGTCAGTGACCTGTCGTCACCGGTCTGTAACCCGAATTTGTCGACGGGGCCCGCAATCGACTGATCGCCCAGTCGATCGCGTAAGCGACCAGGACGCCTGTGGTCGTGCCGACGACATCCCATGTGAGATCGCGCCAGGAGGCATCGCCGTGGCCGGTGAGATCCCACAGCTCCTTTGCGACCCCGAGACCCAGCGCGAACGACGCGCCCACGACCACGCGGGTGGGCCGACTGTCGGTCGCGAGCGAGGTGCTCGCGTACCCGACCATCGCCAGCGAGGCGCTGGCGGCGAAGTGCAGCGCCTTGTCGTGACCGAACCAGGGATCGTCGTCGCGCGGGGCGGCCTGCTGGGCGCGCGCGCGGGATGCCAGCAGCAGGACGACGCCGGTCGCCACCAGCGCACGACACATTGACGACATCCTATCAGGAGCGTCCGATCAGAGGCGGATGTCCGCGGTCACCGGGAGGTGATCGGAGGCCACGCGCGCCGACGGGCTCGCGTGCGCGGCCATCGCCGTCATCGCTTCGCGCGGGTTCACCCAGATGCGATCCAGCGCGAACACCGGAAAGGTGGCCGGAAACGTTGCGACCCCCTCGGTGCGTCCGAGGCGCGCGTGCAGCCAGCGCAGGGGCCGCCCGACGGCGAACCATTCGTTGATGTCGCCGCAAACGACGACGACGTCCGCGCGGCTCTCGCCCAGCTGATCGAGCAGGCGGCGGACCTGCGTGCGCCGTTCCCCGGGCAAGAGGCCCAGGTGGGTGACGACGACGCGCACGGTGGCGCCGTCGATGTTCAGGTCCACGTCCAGGGCGGCGCGCGGCTCGCGGCGATAAACCGTCAGGTCGACGTGGCGCACGTCCAGCACGGGGCGGCGGGTGAGCAGGGCGTTGCCGTAGTGGCCGTTGGCGCGCGGGACGGTCGGCCCGGCGATCGCGTGGAGGCCCAGCGTCGATGCGAGGTATTGCATCTGCAGGGACTCGCTGGTCTCGCCGGGGAGGACGTCGACCTCCTGCAAGCCGATGATGTCGGCGTCGATCTCACGCAGCACGGACGCGATGCGCGCCGGGTTCCGGTGGCCGTCCATTCCCAGGCAGGCGTGGATGTTGTACGAGGCGACGCGCAGCCGCCGGGGCGCGGGCGCGTCCGTCATCGGCGCCTCGCGATCCGGCGCTTGAGCCACCACAGCGCCGCGCCCAGCGCGCCCGCGACCAGCGCCAGTACGATCAGGTTGTTGGCGTGCGGGTGCCGGATGGTCGCGCCGATGCGATCCGCGAACACAGTCAGCGCCAGCACACCGGGCAGCAGGCCAATCGCGTTGCCGATGACGTAGTCGCGGAACGGGATACCGAGCGCGCCCGCCGTGATGTTGATCAGCGAGAAGTTTCCCACCGGCAGCATTCGCGCGGCGATCACCGCCACCATCCCGCGTCGCTGCAGCTGGTGGCTGATGCGCTGAAGCCGCGGGCGTTCCAGCCAGCGCGGGCGAAAGCGCCCGACCAGCCGCCCGATTCCGTAGGTCGTCATCGCCGCCGACATCGCGCCGGTCATGCAGTAGGCGATCGCGGTGGGCGCTGGAAACAGCAGCGCGGTCCCGCCCAGCAGCAGCGTGATCGGGAAGAACACCAGCGTGCCGCCCACGTACGCGGCGAAGACAGCGAACGGCGCCGCCGGGTGCCCGCTGACCGAGCGGCCGAGCGCGACGACGCGGTCGACGTCCATCAGCGTGCGCAGCGGCGTCAGCCGCCACACCGCCACCAGCGCCAGCAACGCGCCGATGAAGATGCCCCAGCCGACCAGCGATCGGCGGACCGGGGGGCGCAGGGGCTCGGGAACGATCATCGCCAGCAGTTGATCGGGCGCGGGTTGTTCCGGATCGCAGGCCAACCCGTCGAGGAACGCGAGATCGACGGGACGCTTGGCCGCGGCGATCGTGGCCTCCGCCGCGCTGTCGGCGGGCGGCGCGGGCAGCGGCGCCAGCGAGCGGGCGCGGCCGCGCAGCGACTCGATGGCCGCGATCAGCGACCCATGGGACGCCAGCCCGTCGGCGACGGCCTGGGGATCGCAGTCCAGGTGCTCGCCGATGAGGCGGTTGCGCAAGGACGCGATCGGGGCGCTCAGGCGCGTGTCCAGCTCGGCGTCCAGCACCAGGTCGCACTCGCTGTCGAGGCCCATCGATCGGTTGCTGAGGTTGGCCGAGCCGACGCGCGCCCAGCGGTCGTCGACGATCATGACCTTGGCGTGCACGTTCATGCAGAGGCCTTCGTCCAGGGCGGGGATCGTGGGGAAGAACAGGCGCAGGCGGCCGTGTCGGTCGCTGGCGCGCAGGTGGCGCAGCAGGCGCTCCCGCATGACGCCCATCGAGCTCTGTTCCAGCCAGCCGTGCTCCTCGCGCGGGAGCACCGCGATCACCTCGGGGCCGTCGGGCTCCGCGAGGCGGCGCGCGAGCGCGGCGCCGATGACCGCCGAGGTCAGGTACTGGTTCTCTATATAGATGAAGCGGCGGGCCGAGGCGATCGACTGCAGCGCGACCGCCGACACCTCCTGGACGGCGGGCGCGTCCCGGAAGGCGGGCAGCGTGCGGGCGATGCCCAGGGGCGCGTCGCGGATGTCTGGCGCGGTCGCGTCCGGCCACAGATCGTCGGCCGGCGTCGGCGGCGTGGTGACCGCGACCCGGCCGGTGGCGGCTTCCCAGCGGGCGCGCGCGAGCTCGCCCAGCGCCGCGGCGGCCGCGCCGTCGACCATCATCTGTACGTCGTGCGCGGGTGGGTAGGGGCGGCCGACCGGATCCACGCGGCCCGGCTCGCGCGCCAGGTGTGCCGGCGTGTCCCACCGGCGGATGGCCAGGTCCAGGCCGCCCGCGAAGGCGATCGCGTCGTCCACCACGACGATCTTCTGGTGGTGCGACGCGCCGAAGGGGTGCGCGTCGTCCAGGTGGAAGGACAGGCGCGGGTGCGCGTTCCAGGCGAAGCGATAGGCCGGCAGCGGCTCACGCTCCAGCGTGAACAGCACCGAGAAGTCCCATGCGAGCGCGAACACGCGCAGGTCGGGCTCACGGGCGAGGGCGCCGTTCAGGAACGCGAGCAGGCTCAGCGGCGGCTCCGCCGTCCCCGGGTTGAGCTGCACGCGGCTGTCGATATCCCACCCCAGGATGAACACGGATGACCGGGCCCGGTCGATCGCGTGTCGCAGCGCCGCGAAGTACGCGTCGGCGTCGATCAGGAAGGCCGCGCGCTGGGCGGTCACGATGCGCCAGCAGTTTTCCCGTTCCCGAAGCACGCGCGGCCAACTTAATCACTCGACCACGTGTTAGACTGGGGTCCGTGGACAGCAGCATCACGGAGGTCCGATACGGCGGGGTGGTCGTCGGGCGTTCACCGCAGCTGCGCGATCGGTCCGACACGGGCGCGTTCGTCGTGTTCGGCGAGCCGCTGCCCGTCGGCACCGCGCTGGTGCTGAAGGTCGACGAGAAGGATCAGCACGCGCGCGTGACCGAGGTCGTCGAGTCCGCGGATGCGTCGGCGGCCGGCATGCGTGTCCGCTTCGTGAGCGCGGCCGAGAAGGCAGCGCCGGCCGCGCCCGCGTCGCCGCCGCCCGCCGCGAAACCGGACCCGGCCCCCGCGGTGGCGGCCGCCCAGCCGGTCGCGGAAGCCGGGTCGTCTCCCGTTCCCGTTGCGGTCGGGAGTGTCGACAGCAGCGAAGGATCTTCGGCTTCGGCGGGCGTCCCGTCCTCCGGCGACGCGAGCGCGCAGCACGGCGGCGATTCGCACGGTCATCACGAGCGCCGCAAGCGCCGCCGGAAGTGATCCGCGCACCACGCCTCGCGCCGGGCGACCCGATCCGTGTGATCGCGCCGTCCGGTCCCGTCCCGCGCGAAGCGTTCGCGGCCGGCATCGAGGTCCTGCGCGCGCGTTATGACGTCCGCCACGACGACGGCGTGTTCGCGCGCGAGGGCTACCTCGCGGGATCGGACGAGCGCCGCCTGGAGGAGCTGACCGCCGCGTTCGCCGATCCGGACGCGCGCGCGATCGTGATGGCGCGGGGCGGGTACGGGCTGTTGCGCCTGCTGCCGTTCGTGGATCCGGCGGCGTTGCGCGCGCGGCCGCGGCCGATCGTCGGATTCTCCGACGGGACGGCGCTGCTGGCGTTCGCGGCGCGCGCCGGGGTCGCGTCCATCCACGGGCCGGTCGTCACGCAGCTGGGCAACCTTCCGGGCGTCGATCAGCTCGCGCTGTTCGAGCGGCTGGAGACCCCCGGGCCCTCGCTGGTCCTCGACGCGCTGGAGGGGGTGATTCCCGGCCGCGTCCGCGGGCCGCTCCTGGGCGGGAACCTCGAGGTGTTCTCGCGTCTGGTCGGCACGCCGTACCTGCCCGACGTGTCCGGCGCGATCCTGTTCTTCGAAGATCTGGGCGAGCGGCCCTACCGGATCGATCGCCTGCTGACGCACCTGGATCTCGCGGGCGTGTTCGGCGCCGCGGCCGGCGTCGTCGTGGGCGACTTCTCCAGCTGCCGCGAGCCGGAGCCGACGCGCGCCGAATCGCCAACAGCCGACGAGGTTCTGGTCGATCGCCTGGGGCGATTGCCGGTGCCCGTCGCGCTCGGCGGGGCGTTCGGTCACGGCACGCGTAACCGCGCGCTTCCGTACGGCACGCTCTGCGAGCTGGACACCGGTACGGGGACGTTGACCGCGCTCGAAGGCGCGGTCAGCTAGTCGTCAGGCGCGCGCGGCGATCATCCAGCACGCGGCGGTGAAGCGGACCTCCGCGCCGTGCACGTAGGGATCGAACGCGGGCCGGACGACGGCGAGGACGCGGGCGCGGAGCGAATCATCCGCCTGCTGCAGCATGCGGCCGACGGGACCCAGCTGGGTCAGGTAACGAGCCAGGTCGCGCTCCGGCACGGCGCAGGGCACGTCGAGCGGCTGGAGGTCGATCGCGCTCCAGCCGCTCTCGTCGAGGATCCGGCGGACGCGGTCGCGGTCCGCGAAGGCGAACTGCCCGGGCTCGTCGGGTCGGCGGACCGGCAGGTCCGGCAGCAGCGGCGCCGCGGCGCGCTCGGCCGTCGTCATGAATGGATTGTCCGCCGGGCTCCGCCACGCCACGCAGCGGAGGCGGGCGCCCGCACGCGCGGCGCGGCGCAGATTCCGGAAGGCCGCGATCATGTCGTTGAAGAACATGACGCCGAAGCGCGACATGATCGCGTCGAAACCGGCTTCCTCGAGCGGGTACGTCTGGGCGTCCGCGACGACGAACGTGGCCGAAGCGCGCGCCCGCTCGGCGCGCTCCCGCGCGGCCGCGATCATCGGCTCGGAGATGTCGACGCCGGTGCAGCGGCCGCTCGCGCCGAGGCGTCGCGCGACGGCGACCGTGGTGCTGCCCGTCCCGCAGCCGACGTCGA
>Ga0207701_10008054_pt1 | contig 10427 bp, 9 predicted proteins | sample KBSSwiSSwithPhiX_FD_184294 | JGI IMG/M metagenome (GOLD analysis project Ga0207701, IMG submission 184294) | Switchgrass rhizosphere bulk soil microbial communities from Kellogg Biological Station, Michigan, USA, with PhiX - S5 (SPAdes) (version 2) | ecosystem: Environmental > Terrestrial > Soil...
GATCTGATCGATCGAGGTGCCCGCCATGACGTCCGAGCCCTCGGTCTGCTTCGGGTGCGCGGCGGTCAGGAAGACGGCGCTCGACCGGAAATGGTCCGCACCTTCCTCGGCGGCCGTCCACGCTTCCGCGGCGCGGAGATCGGTCTGCGTCACGTCGAAGTCAATCTGATAGCTACCCAACTGCACGAAAATGGTGCCGCCGGACAATGTCGTGGTGCCAAAGAATGGGCCGACAAACCTGAGTCCAGGTCTTCCAGCGACCGTAACTGGAATCACATCGATGTCGCTTACTGCCGGCGACGTGCTGGCGAGCGAGAAGAAGTCAAAATTCTCGAAGACGTTGCCACCAACTTCAATCGTGCCGTTCGTGGCGTTGAGTACTCCGAGGGGCGTTCCGTAAGCAGGGACGGAAAGGAACCCGTAAACAAACGCCCAGACAAGCAGCAATGACGTCTTCATGTCACCTCTCCTTGAGCGCCGTAGGCGTCCTTCGTTCCCTCCCTAGGTTGGCAGGGTAAAGTCGCTGCGCAACCATACGCTTCTAAGCTGCACCTTGCAAGTCCGGTTTAATGAACTAACTCATCCGTTATTACTCTCGCGTGGGCCACAAAGTGAAGGGTCGTGATCGTGTGTTTTGTATTACAATAGACACATGTCGCCTATTGATCGAGTCGTGACGTTTCGTCCGGATGAAGACTTGCTGAAGGGGATGGAGGCGTTAAAGGAGCGTGACGGCGTGCCGTACTCGGAGCAGATTCGGCGGTCGCTCCGAATGTGGCTCGACACGAAAGGTGTGCTAACGCAGGCACGTCCTCGTCGGAGTAAAACTGCTCGCAAGCGAAAAGGAGCGAAGTAAATGGGCCAGATACGCAAACGCGGCGCTGGGGTGAGGACTGCATGAGCGTTCGCAAATTCTGCAGCCCGGCACTGCCGGGCGAGCATCCCCTGCACTGCTCGTCATCCTCGCAGTGCGAGCATCACTGGTTCTATGACTTTCGAGTGAATCAGAAACGCTATCGACAGACGACGGAGACGCCCAACAAACAACTGGCGAAGTCGATCGAGGCGAAAGAGCGCAGTCGTGTCCTGGAAGGACGTCACCAGATTCGCCGACAGCCCGACATCACGTTTCGCGCGTTCGCAGAGACGTATATCCGTGACCACGCGACGGTAAACAAGCGCAGCGTGGAACGAGACGAGCAAATTCTGCTCACGCTGAATCGCGCCTTCGGCTCGCTCATCCTGCACGAGATCACGGCGCATCGGATCGAGCAATTCAAACGCGATCGACTCACCGGCAAGTGGCGCGGTCATGGGTATAAGACGGCGCCGAAGCCATTGAAGCCAGGAACCGTCAACCGTGAACTCGATTGCCTCAGGGGTATCCTCTCGAAAGCCGTGGAATGGGGGAAGCTCCTCGACTCCCCTGTTCGTACCGTGAAGCGGCTCAAGGTCGATAATCGCTGGACGCGCATCCTGACGGAGGACGAGCAGATCCGGCTGCTGAACGCTTGCCCGCTAAAGCTGCGGCGGATGGTCCGTCTGGCGCTCATCATGGGGTGCCGGCTCGGTGAACTCTTAGCGCTACGGTGGGACGACATCGGCGAGGCCGAGTTGACGTTTCTAGAGACGAAGAACGGACGGTCCAGGCGGATTCCCGTCTCCCCCGCTATCAAGGCGGTGCTCGACCAGTGCCCGAAGACGCGATCGCCGTGGGTGTTCACGAACGCGAGAACGCACGAGGCCTACACCGTCAACGGCGTGGCGCATACCTTCCGACGGGCGCTGAAGAGGGCCGGGATCACGACGGGGGACGTGAGCCTGCACACCCTGCGGCATACCGCGATCAGCCGGATGATCGCGATGGGGATCGATGACTTTACGGTGATGGCCATCTCGGGCCACCGGTCCGTGCGGATGCTGGAGCGGTATACCCATCCGACGACGGCACGGAAGCTCGAGGCGCTTACCGTCGATCTGGATGGGCAGAATCTGGGCAGAACTGAGAACGACGACTCAAAAGAAGCTGGTGGACGGCGCGAGGCTCGAACTCGCGACCTCCGCATTGCGAACGCGGCGCTCTCCCAACTGAGCTAGCCGCCCACTGTTTTTGCTGCGTCACGCACCCCGCACACATCGCGTGGCGCGCATCCAGTTACTGTAGCACTTGGTACTTGCAGGGGCAATTGCGGCCTGCACGCGGCTGCACCGCCTCTCACGTCTCGCGCTCGAACGTGAGATACAACGGCGCGGCGCCCAGCACCATCAGAAAACCGAAGCTTCCCCAGCCGGCCCTGTTCGCTGCCATGAAGCGCGCGTGCTCCCCTGGTTGCAGCACCAGGTCGTACGTCTTCCAGAACAGCGTGTTGTGCACGCGAATCTTATGAGGACCGGCTGGTAAATCGTGTGTGATCGCCTCGCCGTTCTTCAGGATCGCAATCTGGTCCGAGTCAACTGATACGAAGATCTCCCGGATTCCCGCATCGCCGGGCGACTGTCGGCTTACGGTGATCGTCGCAACCTGCTCGGCGCGCGGTTCGGCCTTTACCAGCGACGCGCCCACCTTCCCGCCCGGCGGCCGTGCACCTGAGCCACTCTCGCGAAACGCCATGATCACAGACCGATCCTAAACCAGCCGGCAGCTACCCTCGTGAAAACCTGCGGCCGATAACATCCTAAGATCGATGAAGACAGGATGGTGCTGAAGAACTCGAAGATCCCGCTCGGCCGCGCAGATGCGCTAGCGTCGCAGGCCATTCGTGAAGCACAACAATCAGGTGTGCCGGCGACCGACATCATCCGGGTTGGCGGGCTCCGTCGGTATGCGCCGGCGGTTGACGGCGCAGTGCTCGTCGCGATCGTGAACGAGGCACAGCGACCGGAGGTGCTCGACGGCTTCGCTCGCCTGTCGCTCGTCCGATCGGTTCTTGGCGCGACCGCCTCACACGTGCGTGCCACCACCGATCGCGGACTGCTCGAAGTCCACACGTCGTCTCGAGAGATGGCTGGAGCAGCGCTGGTCTGGTACACGGGCACGCCCCGACACACGAAGTGGCTTCAGACTCGCGCTACAGCATTTGGCCTGGCGTTCATCGATGGCCGTCTCTCGCGCCATGGCAATCCCCCGCTATCGGTGCCTGACGAAGAGACCTTCTATCGCCTGCTCGATCTCCCCTACATTCCTCCTGAACTTCGCGAGGGCGAGGATGAGATCGTCGCGGCCGAGCGGGGTCAGCTGCCATCGCTGATCGACACGCGACACATCCGCGGCGATCTGCACATGCACAGCACGTGGAGTGACGGTCGCGACTCGATCCTGCAGATGGCGCGAAGTGCGCGTGCGCTGGGTTACGAGTACATCGCAATGACGGATCACTCCGAACGATCGTGGGCCTCGCGCAAACTCCTGTCAAAGGAGATTCCGCTGCAACGTCAGGATATCAAGACCGTTCGATCGCAGGTCTCCGGCATCGAGATTCTGCACGGCGTCGAAGTGGACATCATGCCCGACGGCTCTCTCGACTTCGACGACGAGACACTCGCCGGCTTCGATATCGTCCTGGCATCGCTGCACAATCCCGCAGACGATGACGGTGCGCAGCTGACACAGCGCTACGTGCAGGCGATGTGGCACCCACTGGTGACGATCATCACGCATCCGGCCAACCGGTCGCCCGCGCTCTCGAATGGCTACGAGCTCGATTTCGATCGCCTGTTTCGAGCCGCAGTGCAAACGAACACGGCCATGGAGATCGACGGTGCCCCCGGCCATCTCGATATGGACGGACGCATTGCGCGGCGGGCGGCGGCCGCCGGTGTCACGCTCGTGGTCAGCAGCGACTGCCATCGGGCGGAGGCATTGGGCCGGCAGATGAGCTTCGGCGTCGGCACGGCTCGCCGAGGGTGGGCCTCCCCCGAGCAGGTGCTGAATACCCGTGGAATCGATGGCATACGGCAATTCATCGCCCGGAAACGGGGACGCTCGACGCGCCCGTAAGCATCGCTGATGCCTGCCCTCCCATCGACTCATTCAGGCACTCGCCTTGCTGTATCGTTGACATGGCAATGAACAGGACGCGCGTGTCCGAGCGTTTTATTCGACTGTCCGTGGTGCTTGTCGTGCTACTGTCGTCACCTGTTTTGGGCTCTGCCCAAACAGGGCAGAGCCCAGAAGCACTCGCAAAGGCGCTTCAGGCCAGATATCAGAGCGTGCGCGATTTCACAGCGGACTTCGTCCAGATCTATCGAGGCGGCGTCTTACGCACCGAAACCCGCGAGAGTGGGACTGTGGCGGTGAAGAAGCCGGGCCGGATGCGATGGACTTACACCAGTCCGGAACGCAAAGAGTTCGTGTCGGACGGCCTGAAGATGTATGCCTACATCCCGGAGGACAAACAGGTGACGGTGTCGAACGTCCCGGCCGATAGTGAGGCCCCGACACCGGTGCTCTTCCTGGCCGGAAAGGGCGATCTGGTCAAGGACTTCACGGCGGAAAAGATCGCGAGTCCCGTCCAAGGGACGGTTGCGTTGAAGCTGACACCCCGCCGGAACGAGCCCGAGTACGAGTACCTGATCGTGGCGCTGGACCCCGGAACCCTCCAGATCCGGGCGCTGACAACCAAGGACCGCCAGGGTGGCGAATCGACCCTCAGGTTCGAAAACCTGAAGGAAAACAAGGGCATATCCGATAACGACTTTGCATTCCGTATTCCGCGTGGTGTCGACGTCATCTCGAATGGCCAACGCAACTAGCCGACTGTCGCTGCTTCCACTGGCGCTGCTGTTAGTGACACTGGCCGGCTGCGCTGCCGGCGCGGCGATGCGGGCCGGTCAGCAGGCCGATATGGTCAAGGACTACGACCGCGCCATCGTCGAGTACACGAAGGTATTACGGGAGGATCCGAACAACCGCGAGGCGAAGCAGTCGCTCGATCTCGCAAAGATCCGCGCGTCGCTCGATCACTACGCACGTGCACGCCGATACGAGGCCTCCGGTCGCCTCGATGAATCTCTGGTTGAACTGCAAATCGCTTCTGAACTGAATCCCGGTAACGCGGACGTCGACGATGCCCTGCGCAACGTCCGATCGCAGCTCCGGAACAAAGTCGCCGTGAAAGACGGCAAGACGGAACTGCAGACGCTGGTCGAAAAATCGCGAGCGCTGATGCCCGTGGGCCAGGAGTTGCCGACCGATATTCGCATGCCGGAATCGCTGACGTTCCGTGATGCGAACTCGCGCGACGTTTTCACGGCGCTCGGGAAAATTGGCAGCGTCAACGTGATCTTCGACCCGCAGTTCAGCGCGCGCCCGGTGAGTATCGACCTAAGGAACCCATCGTTCGAAGAGGCGCTGCAGGCGGTGTCGACCGCCACCCGAAACTTCTATCGCGTCACGGCGCAGCGAACGGTGACCGTGATCCCGGACACCGCGGCCAAGCGCCAGGAGTACGAGGAAGAGATCGTTCGTCCCTTCTTCCTGAGCAACGCCGATCTCAAAGAGACGATGGACCTGCTGCGCGTCGTGATCGATGCGCGACGCGTGGCGCCGGTGACGGCGACCAACGCGATCATGATCAAGGACACGCCGGAGCGCGTGGCGGCCGCCGGCAAGATCATCGCGGCCATCGACAAGGCGCGTCCAGAGGTCGTGATCGACGTCGAGCTGCTCGAGGTCGATCGCACTCGCTTGCGAGAGTTCGGGCTGCAGATTGCATCGCCGGGTGATCCACCGACCGGCATCAACGGCACGGCCAGCATCAACCGCGACGGTTTGTCGCTGCGCGATCTGAGCAACCTCACGCAGGCCGACATCCTCCTCACCAACCTGCCGAACCTGTACTACCGGCTGCTGAAGAACGACTCGAACACGCGCACACTCGCCAACCCGCAGTTGAGGACGTCCGAAGGGATGCCCGCGCAGGCGCGCTTCGGCGAGCGCGTTCCCGTACCTGTGACGATCTTCTCCCCCATCGCCACGGGCGGTGTGAATCAGCAACCGATCACGTCGTTCAACTACGAGAACATCGGCGTCAACATCGACATCACGCCGCGCACCCATCATGACGATGAGGTGTCGCTGGCACTGAAGATTGCGGTCAGCAGCATTTCCGGAGCCGGGTTCGGCGGGCTGCCGACATTCGGCAATCGCGAGATCAACACGGTCATCCGTCTCAAGGATGGCGAGACCAACCTGCTGGCAGGGCTGATCCGCGACGAAGAGCGCCGGGTGCTGCGCGGAGTCGCCGGCTTGAGCGACCTCCCGATCGTCGGTCGCCTGTTTGCGCAGACGCAGCGCGAGACTCAGGAAACCGACATCGTCCTCACACTGACGCCGCGCGTTATCCGCGTGCTCGATCTCAGCGAGGAGGACCTGCGGCCGTTCCGCGTCGGCGATACCGTGGCGGGAGCAATCGCGTTGCCTGTGCCGGTACCGCTGCCCGTGGCGCCCCCGGTCGAGCGGGAGCCGGCACCAACAGCCCCGCAAATGCCGGCTGGTCTGCCGAACGCGTCACCGATCCTGCCACCGCCGCCCGTACAGCCACCCCCGCGCTGAGCGCTGATTCTCGTCGGGGCGATCGCCGACTCTTGTCCGTGCGATCGTCTGCTTAGGGCTTGCCAGCACGGAGTCGATAGAGCACGTGCCTCCGTCGGTCTGGTTGCGCGGGGTGATCGAAGTCATCTGCCGGATCGTGCGTCATACCCAGACGACTCATCACGCGGCGGGAGCGTTCGTTCTCCGGCACGGTGAATGAGACGATCTCTTCCAGGGAAAGCTGTCCGAATCCGAACGTAACCGCCGCGCGAGCGGCTTCGGTCGCGTAGCCCAGCCCCCAGTTCTGCTGCGCCAGGCGCCACCCTACCTCCACGCACGGAGTGAAGTGTGCCTCGAACGACGGAACTGCAAGCCCCACGAATCCAATGAATGCGCTCTGCCCGCGCACTTCGACCGCCCACAATCCAAACCCGTGGCGCTCGAAGTGAGCCTCGATGCGCTCGACCATCGCATCGCTCTCTGCGCGTGTCAGAACACCAGGAAAGTGCTCCATTACACGAGCGTCAGCGTTCAGCTCCGCGAAGGGACCTCCATCAGCGGCCACCCATCGCCGCAATAAGAGGCGGTCGGTTCGGAGTTCAGTTGGCAGGCTCACGTCGCACCGACGAGTATCACTCTACTTTCGCCACCTTGGCCCCGAGTGCGATGAGACGCTCGACGAGCCGGCTGTATCCGCGCTCGACAGTCTCGAGTGGCGCGACACGCGTCTGACCCTCTGCTGCAAGGCCGGCCGCGATCAGCGACATCCCTGATCGCAGATCACGGCTGTCGAGCGTGCGGCCGCCGCGCAGCTTGGTCGGCCCCGTGACAATGATGCGGTGAGCGTCGGCGAGGAAGAGATCGGCGCCCATGCCGCTCATCTGCTCCAGCGCGAACAGTCGCAGTTCGTACATCCAGTCGTGCACGAGCGTTCGACCCGCGGCCTGCGTTGCGAGCACGGTCACGAGGCTCACGAGGTCGCTCGGGAACGACGGCCACAGCCCTGTGGCGATTCGGCGAACAGCCTGCGGCTTGGATGGCTTCACTTCGAACACGCCATCGCGCATGCCGCACTCGACGCGCATCCGCTGCATCACTGCGGCGACGACCTCGATGTCCTCGGCGCGACACCCTTCGATCGCGATCTCTCCGCCGGTGATTGCACCAACCACTGCCCAACTTCCGGCTTCGATGTAATCGCCGCCGAGCTGATGCGCCGCCCCTCGAAGCTTCGATGTGCCTTCGATACGGAGCTTTGAGCTGCCAATACCGGACACCACCGCGCCCATCTTCGTCAGGAACTCGCAGAGCTCGACGACATGCGGTTCGGTGGCGGCGTGACGGATCTCAGTGACTCCCGGCGCGCACGCCGCGGCGAGCAGTGCCGTCTCGGTACCCGTGACGGACGCTTCGTAGAGATACATCGAGGCCGGCTTGAGCCCATCTGGCGCCTCGAGGACGTGATCGGGGCCCTGACGTTCGCGCGCGCCGAGCGCGTGCAGCGCCTCGGTGTGTGTCGAGATCGTCCGGCGCGCGGGGAAATCACCGCCGGGCGGCGCGATGTGCGCGCGGCCCGTGCGGGCCAGCAACGGCCCGAGCAGGAGCACCGATCCGCGCAACCGGCCGACGAGCGCTCGATCGGGTTCGTCGGTGTTGATGCGCGGCGTCCGAATCTTGAGCGTCGTCGTGCCAATGCCCTCGACTTCGGCGCCGATGTCGAGCAGCAGTCGCGCCATGACCTCGACGTCGCCGATACGCGGCACGTTGGTCAGGACGCATTCCTCCTCGGTGAGGAGACACGCCGCCAGCAGCGGCAATGCCGCGTTCTTGTTTCCTTCAACGGCCACGCGGCCTTCCAGCCGGTGTCCCCCTTCGATCAGCAGTGTCGACATCAGGCGCGCGCTTTCTGCAGGAACTCTACGTCCTCGTTCTCATCCAATCCAACAAACACCGGCTCTGGCCGCAACCACACGCCGCACCAGTCGAGCACGGCACGTTTGACCCTGACCGCAAACCCGATCACATCGCTCGACGTCGCGCCGCCGCGATTGACGATCGCCAACGGGTGCTTCGTCGAGAGACCGACCGTCCGTTCGCCCGTGCCCTTGCGCACACCCGATCGCTCGATGAGCCACGCTGCCGGTATCTTCACCCGGCCATCAGCCATGGTAAAGCCAGGTACCGCATCGCCGGCCGTCGAGGCGATGCGTTCGCGATCGTCCAGTGTCACTACCGGGTTCATGAAGAACGATCCCACGCTGCGCGTATCCGGATCGCTGGCGTCGAGCACCATTCCCTTGCGGCGCCGGATCGTCAGCACCGCATCGCGGACATCGATCGGAAACGGGCTGCTGACGGCGCGCCTCTCGAGCTCCGCAATGAGATCCGGGTAGCTCACCGTCGGCGTGGCGTGTGCCAGCCGAAACGATACGCCGCACACAATGAAACGACCCGAATCGTCGACCTTGAAACGACTCATGCGATACGAGAAACGGCAGTCGGCGGGAGAGAGCTCCACCAGCTCGGTCTGCGTGCGATCGAATGCGATCACGCGATCGATGACAGTCGACACCTCTTGCCCGTACGCTCCGACGTTCTGAATCGGTGTGCCGCCCACCGTGCCAGGGATTCCCGAGAGACATTCCACGCCGCTCAACGCTTGCGCGACGACCGTTTCGACCAACTGGTCCCACGGTTCGCCGGCGCCCGCGTTCACGATCGTGCTGCCAGGCCCTTTTGTCATCGTCACGCCGCTCACGGCCATCGACAACACGAGACCGTCGAACCCTTCATCAGAGACGACAAGATTACTTCCGCCCCCCAGCACGAAAAGCGGGATCTCGTGCTCCGCGCACCATTGATGAATGGCGCGGACGTCCTCGTTGGTGTTGGCCCTGGCAAACCAGCGCGCCGGGCCGCCGACGCCCAGCGTGCAGAACGACTCGAGGGGCACGTGCTCGCGCAGAACGAAGGGGCGGCTACGTGAGACCACCGAGCCTCGCTTCCTGATCGCGAAGGGCCGCGATCGCCTCGGCTCGTGTGCAGCGAGCGAACTCAACCCAGTCACCCGGAGCAAGCTGTCCCGCCAACGGAAGATCTGCAGTGATGACAGTCGCTATCTGCGGATAGCCGCCGGTCGTCTGTCGATCGCTCATGAGCAGAATCGGCTCGCCCGACGCTGGTATCTGAATGGCACCCACGAATGTCGCGTCAGAGATCATCTCCCGATCCGAGGTCCTTGGGATGCTCGCTCCAGACAACCTGTATCCCATCCGGTTGGACTGTGGCGTCACCAGGAACCGTGTACGTTCGAGTAACGTGAAGGCGGGCTCCGCGAAGAAATCATCCTGAGGTCCAGGCAGGATCCGCAGACGCGCACCGCCGTTCGGGATTGCAGGCGTGTCGAGCGACCACAACGCACGACCGTCGCTTGCGGGCCCCAACGGAAGTCGATCTCCGGCCGCGAGCGCTCTGCCATCGAGCCCACCAAGGGCCGCACCGACGTGCGTCGCGCGACTGCCAAACGTCATCGGCACATCAATGCCGCCATCGAACGCGACGTATGCTCGCGTCCCTGAGCGTCGCTCGCCGAATCGGAGCACGCTACCTGGACGACAGCGTGTCGCGATGCCGATCGGCGTTGCACCCCCATCGATGCTGGCCTGCAGATCGGCACCGGTGATCGCCAAGCGAGTGTCCTGCTCCATCCGCAACGCGGGACCGGCCAGTGTAACCTCGAGCGTCGCGGCATCGTCGCCATTGCCAACCAGCAGATTCGCCACGCGATGCGAGACGAGATCCATCGCACCACTGACGGGCACGGCGCTGGCCTGTTGTCCCCAACGGCCGCGATCCTGAACCGTCGTGAAGAGTCCCGGCCGAATCACGCTAATCG
>Ga0207701_10008055_pt1 | contig 10426 bp, 7 predicted proteins | sample KBSSwiSSwithPhiX_FD_184294 | JGI IMG/M metagenome (GOLD analysis project Ga0207701, IMG submission 184294) | Switchgrass rhizosphere bulk soil microbial communities from Kellogg Biological Station, Michigan, USA, with PhiX - S5 (SPAdes) (version 2) | ecosystem: Environmental > Terrestrial > Soil...
GGGCATGTCTCGCATCTTACCAGCAAGGTCTCGCTTCCAGCTTCCAGCTTCCTGCTCGCCCGACCTGAAGGTCGGGCGTCCGGCGCCGAGCGCCGAGCGCCGAGCGCCGGGTCCCGAGTCCTGGGCGCCCAGCGCCTGGTCCGGGATCCCGAGTCCCGGACATCGTAAGATCCCCTCGTGTCCCGCCCCCTCGTCTACGCGCATCGCGGCGGTGCGAAGCTCCGCCCGGAGAACACGCTGGCCTCGTTCGACAACGGCCTGGCGCTCGGCGCCGATGGGCTCGAGCTCGATGTCCGGTTGTCGAAAGATGGTCAAGTGGTCGTCCACCACGATGCGAACCTGGATCGCACGACCAGCGCGACCGGGCCGGTGGCGGACCTTACCGCGGCCGAGCTCGCGGGCGTCGATGCGGGGTATCACTTCCGGGCGGTCGACGCGGCCACGCCGGCATTCCCGTTTCGCGGAGCGGGCATCGGCGTACCCACCTTGGCAGCCGTCCTTGCGCGCTACCCTGGCGTGCCGCTCATCATCGAGCTGAAGCTGGGCTCGGCGGAGCTCGCACGCAAAACGCTCGAGCTCGCGATCGTCGCCGGGGCGCTCGAGCGGATCGCGATAGGGTCGTTCAGCGGCGAAGCGCTGCGCGCCGCCCGTCAGTTCGCACCCGGGGTGCGCACCGGTGCCGGACGAGAAGAAACACGTTGGGCGCTGTATCGCTCCTGGGTGCGATGGCCGCTGCGCCGGCCGGCGTATCAGGAGTTCCAGGTGCCGGAACGATCCGGAAGAACTACCGTGGTGACGCGGCGGTTCGTCGAGCATGCACATCGGGCCGGTGTGGCCGTGAAGGTGTGGACGGTGGACGAGGAGCCGGACATGCACCGGCTTCTCGACTGGGGCGTGGACGGGCTGATCAGCGATCGTCCGGATATCGCGGTGGCGGTGGTCAACGCGCGAGCGTCGCGGCGGTCGTGAACCTTGGCTCGATGTCCACCGGGACGGCGGTCAGCTTGTCGAGCACGTTCTGGACCTCGGGCCGGATCACTCCGCGCTGATCGATCAGCGCTTTCGCCTTGGCGTAGCTGCCTTCCGCCTGGAGCGTCATGATCTCGCGCGTCAGCGCGGTGACCGCGGCGACGATCTTGGTCTGATCGACGACGAACGTGCCGTCCGGCTGGACCACGAACGCGCCGGCGTCGAGAAACGACGACAACTGCACCGCGATCCCCCGCCCGTGCGCCTCGTTGACGCCGAACCGGATCGATCGGATCGACGATGCCAGGAACGTCGTGTACATCGTTCGAGCGATGGCCGGGTCGATCTGCTGGCGATCGGCGAGCTGCTGCAGCGCCCACAATCCCGAGACGTCCGCCTTCGCTTCTTCGATCGCGCTGTAGGTTTCCTTCAATTCCTGACGCACCGTCGTCGCGCGTCCGCCGACCATTACGTTGTGCGGCCCCAGGCCGTGCATCAGCTCGTGCATGAGGATGTGGGTGAAGAAGGCGTCGAACGATACGTCCTCCTGCCGCGCCGGGGGCAGCACGACCTTCGCGATTGGTAACAGGACCATCTTGAACTTCGCGTCCTGCATGTTCTTCAACATCACCCGCTTGGTGCCCTTCTCGCGCACGACCCGTTCGTCGTTCGGCAGGTTGTAGGCGGCCGTCTGGACGCCGCGGTTGCCGTCACCGGCGGCGAACACCACGTTCACCACGCGAATCGGGGCCAGCGCGCCGAGAGAGGCGTTGCGATATCGCGGGTCGATCGGCAGCGCGTTCTCCAGCTCCTGCAGGTGTGCCGAGTACGACTGCAGCTTCTTCGACTCGGCATCGTCTCGGATCGTGATGAATGCTTCGAAGGCCGCCTTGGCGTTGAACCATTCGTCTTCGTACACCTCGTACGGCCCTATCGTCGGTTCGACGGCCGCATCGAGCTCCATCCACGCCACGTCACTGGCGTAGTAGTCGTTCGACAGGAACGCATCGGCGCGGGTAGTGAGGAACGCCTTGAGACTTGGCTCAGCCGTCGAGGCCGCGGCCTCACGCAGGAGCGCGGCGGCGCGGGCGAGCTCGCCCTGGTACTCGATCGAGTACGGCACCGCCGTAAATCCCTGCGGCGTACGGCGGATCGTGGTGAAGAAGCTGGTCGCGGCGGACTTGGCCTCGCCCGTCAGACTGTTCATCCATTGCTCGACCTCGGCCTTGGTCGCCCCGGCCGGATAGAAATTCGCGGCTTCGGGTTTCGCCGGCACGCCCGGGACGAAGGGCTGGTTGTGGTCGAGCCGTGACCACGGGCCCTTGTTGATCAGAAAGTAGTGCAGCCGCGCCTCGGCCTCGCTGCGGGAGGGTCCAGACGGGGACGCCGCGACGTCGCGCGCGAGCTGCTGCAGCAGGGCGTCGTTGCCCGCCCACACCTGCCGGAGGAAAAGGCCGTCCATGATCCGTGCGGCCTCGACCAGTTTGCCGAGCGCCGCGCGCTCGCCGGCCCGCAGCGACGTCGTGTCGGCGCCGATGTCCGCGGGAGCGAACCTGGCCGTCATCGTACGCAGGTCGGCGGTGGGCGAAGGGGTCTGGTCGCGCACGGCGGCGTCTCCGGAGAAGGCTGCCGTCGCTGCGGCGACGGCGAGGCATGCGATGGACGCGAGGAATCGATGCGTGATGCTCATGGCTTGCGCGGAAAGGGCCGATGAGGCGGTGACCTCCGTTGCCCGGATTCCGTCCCAGGTCTAGAATACGAGGATTGTAGTCCGGAAAGATTTCCCCTCCTGGGACCCCGCACCGGACCGAGGATTCTGATCTGATGAGGAATATCGCATCCCGCGACACGTCCGAGCTCGAGGCTCTGGAACAGCGCGAGTGGCTGGAGTCGCTCGATTACGTGATCCAGCAGGGCGACCGCGGCCGCGTGCAGCGCCTGCTGGAGCGGCTTCGTGACCATGCCCGGGTGGCGGGTGCGGGACTCCCGTTCACGGCGGTCACTCCCTATGTCAATACGATTCGCGGCGAAGACCAGGTGCCGTTTCCGGGCAGCCAGGAGATCGAGCGCCGGATCAAGAGCCTCGTCCGCTGGAATGCGATGGCCATGGTCGTCCGGGCCAACCGCGCCTCGGACGGGATCGGCGGCCACATTTCGACCTACGCCTCGGCGGCCACGTTGTACGAGGTGGCCTTCAACCACTTCTTCCGCGGCAAGGACGAGGACGGCAACGGCGATCAGATCTACTTCCAGGGGCACGCCTCGCCCGGCATCTACGCGCGCGCGTTTCTCGAAGGCCGGCTGTCAGTGGAGAAGCTGCACAATTTCCGCCAGGAGCTGGCCGACGGCGGTGGCCTGTCGTCGTACCCGCATCCATGGCTGATGCCGGATTTCTGGGAATTCCCGACGGTGTCGATGGGGCTCGGCCCGATCATGTCGATCTACCAGGCGCGCTTCAATCGCTACCTCGAAGATCGCGGGCTGAAGCAGCCGTCCGACACGAAGGTGTGGGCGTTCCTGGGTGACGGTGAAACCGACGAACCCGAGACCCTTGGCGCGATCGGCCTCGCCGCACGCGAAAAGCTCGACAACCTGATCTTCGTGATCAACTGCAACCTGCAGCGGCTCGACGGGCCGGTTCGCGGTAACGGGCAGATCATTCAGGAGCTCGAGGGCACCTTCCGCGGCGCCGGCTGGAACGTCGTCAAGGTCCTGTGGGGTTCCGACTGGGATCCGCTCTTCGCCAACGATCATGGCGACCTGCTGGCGCAGCGGATGGGCGAGATCGTCGACGGGCAGTATCAGAAGTACGCCGTGCAGGGCGGCGCGTACTTCCGCGAGCACTTCTTCGGCACTGACCCGCGGCTGCTCGAGATGGTCAAGCACATCTCCGACGAGCAGCTGGCCAAGTTGCGGCTCGGTGGCCATGATCCGGTCAAGGTCTACAACGCCTACCGCGTCGCGACCACTCACAAAGGACAGCCGACAGTAGTCCTGGCCCGCACGATCAAGGGGTACGGGCTCGGCGAGGCGGGTGAGGGCAAGAACATCACGCACCAGCAGAAGAAGATGAACGAGAGCGATCTGCGGATCTTCCGCACCCGCTTCGGCATTCCGATTTCCGATCAGGAAATCGCCGATGCTCCGTTCTATCGTCCGCCGGACGACAGCCCCGAGCTCGCCTACATGCGCGAGCGCCGCACAGCCCTTGGCGGGTTCGTGCCGTCGCGCAAGGTCACGGCGCCGCCGGTCAAGGCGCCGATGGAGGGACTCTTCGACGAGTTCTACAAGGGCACCGGGGACCGCAAGGCCTCGACCACCATGGTCTTCGTCCGCATCCTGTCGAAGTTGCTGCGCGACAAGGACATCGGCAACCTGATCGTGCCGATCGTGCCGGACGAGGCGCGCACCTTCGGCATGGAGTCGCTGTTCCGCGCGGTGGGGATTTACTCGCACGTCGGCCAGAAGTACGAGCCGGTCGACATGGACACCCTGCTTTATTACAAGGAAGCACAGGACGGCCAGATTCTCGAGGAAGGGATCACCGAGGCCGGCTCGATGTCCTCCTTCATCGCCGCCGGCACCGCCTACGCATCACACGGCGTCAACACCATCCCATTCTTCATCTACTACTCGATGTTCGGATTCCAGCGGGTCGGCGACCTGATGTGGGCGGCCGGCGACATGCGGGCGCGCGGCTTCCTCCTCGGCGGCACGGCCGGCCGGACGACCCTCGCCGGCGAGGGGCTGCAGCACCAGGACGGCCACACGCACGTGATCTCGTCCACGGTCCCGAACTGCGTATCGTTCGACCCGGCGTTCGCCTACGAGCTCGCGGTCATCATCAAGGACGGCATCCGCCGGATGTACGTCGAGCAGGAGAGCATCTACTACTACCTGACGGTGATGAACGAGCAGTACGCGATGCCGGCGATGCCGGAAGGGGCGGCTGAGGGGATCCTGAAGGGGCTCTACAAACTCAAGCCGGCGGCGAATCCGAAGGCCAAGCTGAAGGCGCAACTGCTCGGCAGCGGCGCGATCATGAACGAGGTGCTCGCCGGGCAGAAGCTCCTCGAGAAGTACGATGTGGCCGCCGACGTGTGGAGCGTGACCAGCTACCAGGAGCTCTATCGCGACGGGCACGCCTGCGAGCGATGGAACATGCTCCATCCGACCGAGACGCCGCGCGTCCCGCACGTCACGCAGATGCTGAAGGACGCACCGGGCGTCCTGATCGCCGCGTCTGATTATCTGAAGATCCTGCCGGACTCGATCGATCGCTGGCTGCCGCGGCGGCTGCGCTCCCTCGGGACCGACGGCTTCGGCCGCAGCGAGGACCGCGCCGACCTGCGCGAGTTCTTCGAAGTGGACGGCCGCTTCGTCGCGTTGGCGACGCTCGCCGAATTGATGGAGACCGGTCAGATCGATCGCACGGTGGTGGCGCAGGCCATCAAGGACTTCGGCATCGATACCGAGAAGGCCAACCCCGCCCGCGCGTAACCAGGACCACCACGACTACTGATGCCTACAGAATTCACGCTCCCTGAACTCGGCGAGAACATCGCCGCCGGCGACGTCGTCCGCGTGCTGGTCTCGCCCGGCGACACGATCGCCAAGGACCAGGCGGTGCTCGAGCTCGAAACCGACAAGGCGACCATCGAAGTCCCGTCCAGCGTCGCCGGCACGGTGGGTGAAGTCCGCGTCAAGCCTGGCGACAAGGTAAAGGTCGGCCAGGTCGTCCTGACCGTCGACGATGGCGCAGCGGCGAAGGGGAAGAAGGCGGAGGCGCCGAAGGGGGAGGCCGCGAAGACCGAGGCCCAGGGCGGACGCGACAAGAAGCCCGGGCCCAAAGGCAAGGTCGTCGCCGAGCCGACCGCGGACAGCGAGCCGCAGACATCAGCGGAAGGGGCGCGCGCTGGCGCCGCCGAGCGCGGCAAGGGCGAGGTCGAGGGGCCGGCCGCGCAGGTTGCCGAGCCTGCGCACGCCGAGGCCGACGATGCGCAGGAAGAGGCGCCAGCGCCGAAGAAACGCGGCGAAGTGGTCGACTTCAGCGGGGCGCGCCATGCTCCCCCGGCCGGACCGGCCGCCACCGGCCCGGCCGCCCCAGCGGCGCCCTCCGTGCGCCGGCTGGCCCGCGAGCTCGGCGTCGAGATTCGGCTCGTCCAAGGTAGTGGTCCGGAAGGCCGGATCGGCGTCGAGGACGTGCAGCAATACGTGAAGACGGCGTTGGCGGACCGCGGCGGCGCGGCCGCCCCGGCGCCCGGGTCACCCGCCTTGCCCGATTTCACGAAGTGGGGAGAGGTCGAGCGCAAGCCGATGAGCAACATCCGCCGCAAGACGGCGGAGCACCTTGGCAACGCGTGGCGGGTGATCCCGCACGTCACTCAGCACGACAAGGCCGACATCAGCGGCATCGAGCCGCTGCGGAAGCAGTTCGGCGCCCAGGCGGAGAAGGCCGGTGGCAAGCTGACCGTGACCGTCATCGCCCTGAAGATCGTCGCGGCCGCGTTGCGCAAGTTCCCGCACTTCAACTCGTCGATCGACACCGCCAGCGGCGAGATCGTCTATAAGAAGTCCGTGCACGTCGGCGTCGCCGTTGACACCGAGCGCGGCCTGCTGGTCCCGGTGATCCGCGACGTCGATCAGAAGGGCATCGTGCAGCTCTCGGCGGAGCTGGCGAAGGCTTCGGAGAAGGCCCGCGCCGGCAAGCTGTCGCTCGACGACATGCAGGGCGGTGGTTTCACGATCACGAATCTCGGCGGGATCGGCGGCACCTCGTTCACGCCGATCGTCAACTGGCCCGAGGTCGCAATCCTCGGGATGTCGCGCGGCGCGCAGGAGCCGGTCTGGAACGGCCAGGCCTTCGAGCCGCGGCTCCTGCTGCCGCTGTCGTTGTCCTACGATCACCGGGTCATCGACGGCGCGGACGGGGCACGGTTCCTGCGCTGGGTATCCGAGGCCTTCGAGCAGCCGTTCATGATGTCCCTGTAGCACCACGACGCACTCCGGCCGGCGGCGCCGTCGCGGCCGCTGGTTCCCTGGTCAGCTCTTCTCTTATGTCCACCACTCAAGTCGTCGTCATCGGCGCCGGGCCGGGCGGGTACGCCGCCGCCTTCTACGCCGCGGATCTCGGGATGCAGGTCACGCTGGTCGATCCCGAGGCCAACCCCGGCGGTGTGTGCCTCTACCGAGGCTGCATCCCGTCGAAGGCGCTGCTCCACATCGCCGCGCTCGTGAACGAGGCCGCCCACGCCGAGGCCTGGGGCGTGAGCTTCGGGCGGCCCTCGATCGACATCGACAAGGTGCGCGCCTTCAAGAACAAGGTGGTGTCGCAGCTGACGGGCGGCGTCGGCCAGGTGGCGAAGCTCCGCAAGATCACCTACATCCAGGGGACCGCGGCGTTCCGTGACGCGACCTCTCTCGAAATTACCCCGAACGGCGGCGGCGACCCGCAGGTTCTGACGTTCGAGCACGCGGTGATCGCCACCGGGTCCCGGCCGACGAAGGTCCCGGGGTTGTCGATCGACAGTCCGCGGGTCATGGACTCGACCGGCGCGCTCGATCTGCCCGACGTCCCGGCGTCGCTGCTCGTGGTCGGCGGCGGCTACATCGGCCTCGAGCTCGGCACGGTCTACGCCGCGATGGGCTCGAAGGTGACCGTCGTCGAGATGACGGACGGTCTGCTGCCTGGCGCCGATCGCGACCTCGTCAACATCCTCGCGAAGCGGATTACTGCGATGTGCGAGGCGGTGCTGCTCGAGACCAAGGTCACCGGCATGAAGGAAGCCGGCGACAAGATCAGCGTGACGTTCGAAGGCAAGCTGCCCGAAGGCATGCCGAACGAGCGCACGTTCGACCGCGTGCTGGTGTCGATTGGACGGCGGCCGAACTCCGCCGTCCCGGGTCTCGAGAAGACCGGCGTGAAGGTCAATCAGCGCGGCTTCATCGAGGTGGATCCGTCGCGGCGGACGGCCGAGCCGACGATTTATGCGATCGGCGACGTGGTGGGTGAGCCGATGCTGGCCCACAAGGCATCACACGAGGCGCGGGTCGCGATCGATGCGATCGCCGGGCACAAGGCGGCGTTCGAGCCGCTGGCCATCCCGGCGGTGGTTTTCACCGACCCGGAGCTCGCGTGGTGCGGCCTGACCGAAGGCGAAGCCGCGAAACAGAAGATCGAGGTCACCGTGACCCGCTTCCCCTGGGCGGCGTCCGGTCGCGCGATCACGATTGACCGCACCGACGGGATGACCAAGCTGGTGCTGGATCCGAAGACCGGCCGCATTCTCGGCGTCGGGCTTGTCGGCCCGGGCGCGGGCGAGTTGATCTCCGAAGGCGTGCTGGCGATCGAGATGGGCGCCAACGCCGAGGATCTGCGGATGACCATCCATCCGCACCCGACCCTGTCCGAGACGCTGATGGAGTCGGCTGAGGTGTTCTTCGGCCAGAGCACGCACGTCTACCGTCCGAAGCGGAAGTAGGTCAACGGCGCTCGCCAGCAGCCAGCAAACGCTGCGCGCCGGCGAAGGCGGATTCCAGCATCGCCGCGGTCAGCCGGCCGGTGTTGGTGTTCTGCCGGGACGGATGGTAGGTCGCGATCACCGACCAGCCGCCACCAGCCTGATGCACGGCACCGTGCGCGAACGCCGGCCGCGGCCGCACGCCGGCGCCCCAGTCATCGAGCATTCTCCACACGGCATCGAACGCGATCTTGCCCAGACACAGCAGCACGCGCGCGCGTGGCAGCGCACGGATCTCGGCTTCCAGATGCGGACGGCAGGCGGCTGCTTCCGAGGGCAGCGGCTTGTTGTCGGGTGGGGCACAGCGCACCGCCGCCGCGATGAATGCATCCCGCAGCACGAGGCCGTCGTCCGGATGGCAGGAGGTTGGGATGCTGGCGAAGCCGGCCGCGTGCATCGCCCGCATGAGGAAATCCCCCGAGGAGCCCGGGCCGTCGCCGGTGAAGACGCGTCCGGTGCGATTGGCGCCATGCGCCGCCGGCGCCAGCCCGATCACGACCAGTCGCGCCGCGGGATCGCCGAATCCCGGCACCGGCCGCGCCCAATACACGTCGTCGCGATGCGCCGCCTTCTTGACCTCGCCGACCCGCGTGCAATAGGCGCGGAGACGAGGACAGCGGTTACAGGTGACGATCGCGTTGTGGACGAGGGAGAGTGCTGAACCCGGTCGGTTCATGGGTTCATGGCGGTTCATGGGGTTCATGAGGTTGCGTTCAACGTTCCCCATGGTTCGGTTCAGAGTTCCCGAACCTCGCAGCGGCAGCTCTGAACCACGAACCGAACATTGAACCCTCGGACCTAGCTTGAACCTCTGAACCCAACCTCATGAACCTTCATGAACCACATGAACCCCATGAACCAACTGGGTTCAGGTTCAGTTCAGCGACCGCTCGCTTCGAACGCCTCGGTCTGCTCGTGCGCGTGGTAGGAGCTGCGCACCAACGGCCCGGCCTCGACGTGGCCGAAGCCGAGGTCGAGACCGATCTGCTTCAGCTCCGCGAACTCCGAGGGCGTCCAGTAGCGCGACATCGGCAGGTTGGCGAGCGACGGCCTCAGATACTGGCCAATCGTGACGATCTGGCAACCCGCGGCGCGGAGGTCGCCGAGGGTGGCGACGACTTCGTCCATTTCCTCGCCCAGTCCGACCATCAGGCCTGACTTGGTGGGAATCGAGGGTGCGATGGTGCGCGAGCGGTCGAGGAGCTGCAGCGCGCGCTCGTAGCGGCCCCCGGGTCGCGCGGTGCGGTACAGGCGTGGGACGGTTTCGATGTTGTGGTTGAGGACGTCCGGGCGCGCCTCGAGCACGGTCCGGAGTGCGCGCTCGTCACCCTTGAAGTCAGGAATGAGGACCTCGATCCGGCACTGCGGCAGGCGTGCCCGGGTCTCGGCGATGGTCCGTGCGAAGTGCGCTGCGCCGCCGTCCGGCAGGTCGTCACGATCGACCGAGGTGATGACCACGTAGTCCAGGGCCATCTCGTGGATCGCGCTGGCGACGTTGACGGGTTCGGCGGGATCCGCGGCCTGCGGCGTGCCGTGCACGACGTTGCAGTAGCCGCATGAACGCGTGCAGGTGCCCCCGAGGATCATGAAGGTCGCGGTGCCGTGGTTCCAGCACTCGCCGATGTTCGGGCAGTTCGCTTCCTCACACACCGTGTGCAGGCCCAGGTCCCGCATCAGTCCCTTGATCCGGCGGTAATTCTCAGACCCGGGGGCGCGCACTTTCAGCCACTCGGGCTTGGGTTGCCTGGGCAGCGCCTCAGGCCGGGTCTTGCGCCCTCGGATGAAGGGGAGTGGGATGGTGGTCATGGGGCCGTTAGACCGTCAATTATACTACCCGCATGGCATCGCTCTCGATTACCTGGCTGGGCCACTCGACCTTCATCCTCACCACTCCCGGCGGCAAACGCATAGTCACCGACCCGTGGCTGGAAGGGAAC
>Ga0207701_10008058_pt1 | contig 10425 bp, 11 predicted proteins | sample KBSSwiSSwithPhiX_FD_184294 | JGI IMG/M metagenome (GOLD analysis project Ga0207701, IMG submission 184294) | Switchgrass rhizosphere bulk soil microbial communities from Kellogg Biological Station, Michigan, USA, with PhiX - S5 (SPAdes) (version 2) | ecosystem: Environmental > Terrestrial >...
CATGACGATGGCGGGAACTGCCTTGTATATTTCCTGGAAGAACCGTGAAGCCAGGGGCGTAAGTTGGGAAGAGAATTTCAGGCATGTTGCGATCAGGTGCTTCAAATTATTCCTCTGCGGTACAGGCCTGCATTGTATCTACGCGGGCAAATTGGTTTGGGAGCTGTGGAATGTACTTACACAACTTTCCATAACGACGATTCTGGCTTACCTGGTAATCCGGAAATCATCAAGGTTTCAAATCATTTATTCACTCGCGTTGCTTCTGTTAACAGAAATCCTGTATCGGTTTACAAACGTACCTGGCTACGATCAGCCCTTTGTTGATCAAAAGAACTTCGGCAATTTCATGGACATGGTATTGATGGGAAAAGTGAACCACGATGGTTGGGTTACCATTAATATCATTCCCACTGCAGCCCACACAATTTGGGGCGTTGTTGCTGGAAAACTATTACTGAGTAACGAATCCCAGATGAAAAAGGTCAAAACGCTCGCTATTGCCGGTGTAATCGCCGAGCGAGCGGATCTGCTCCTCGTCAAAGCCCTCGGCAATCAGCTGGGCTTCGGTCCTGGTGACGACCTCGTGGAAACAGTAATTGCAATCGCGGATGCTGCGCGCGCCGCGCTCGATGCCGAACTCTTCAGGCGGTACGCCGAGCACCTTGGCCTGCGCTAACTTGCGCGTGGTGACGATGGCGACATCGTGGATGACGGCGGAGGCAGGCGGCACCGTCGTCGGCATAGAAAGCATGGGGATAGCCATCATCAAGAGCTCGTTAGTTGCAGATTGGAAAATCGTGCCGACTGACAGGCAGCCGTCGCCCGCTCAAATGTTACGCAAATAATCCTGGATGAGCCCGAGCAGACCGCCGGGCTCCTGTGGCGTCGACACAGGCGAAGCTGGCCTCGATGTATCAACGGGTTCCGCCGAAGCTCTCCAATCGCCCATCTCGTTCCCGAGCGGATTCTGGTAGCGTGAACTCAGGTATCTAATCGGCGGTGCAGTGACCGGACCTACTGCACCCAAGCCGCTTCCCAAGGTTCTGACGAATGGCGGAAGCTCGTCTTGAGGTCCCATCGCGGGCGGGGTTACGTACCTGGATATGAAATCCGCGATCTGTTGCGGCGTGTAAGTAGCGGTAATCGCCGGCGAAGCATTTGGTGTGCCGATCCCGGCTTCGACAGTCGTCACCCTCGATTTCCACGGCCGAGGAATGTAGCTTCCGTCATTGGGGACCGTGCCGTTGAGGCCCACCGACGGCAGGATCGTCGATACGTTCCCGCTGATGCCCGGCCCGAGCGTATCGTCGGAAGTCATCCCTTTCCTCAGAAAGACGGTATGCACTCCCGCGCCCGGCATGCCGAGACTGCGTGTAAGTGTCACGTGGGGCGCAGTGGGCGAGCCTGGATTCCAGTAATAGGTCCCACCTATTCTTCCATAAGGGAACGGAACGGATAGCGACGCGCCATCTGGCCACCGAATCCTATGTTCACTGCCCGGCATCGCTACCTCCTTGGTTGAAGATCACCACTGCAACCACTATGTTGGCAAACCATGGGCTGGACGAACGAACGGCTGAAACGGGTGGTGGGTACGAGATGAACTTCGCTCTCGTCGGCATCATCGTGGCTTGGCTTTGCGGACTGCTGTTCCTTGCTGGACAGCATCTGAACAATATCCGCCTGGTACTTAACAGCCTCGCTCCAGAGGCTCGAACCGCAGATCGGCCTCTCCAACCGAAGTCGCCTCCCACTGCGGTAACAGCGTTGTCTTTAACTTTTTCGATTTGGGACCTGCTCGTCGCGGCAGCGGTGCTGCTGGCAGGACGTTCTTTCGGTCTTGATCGCTCTAACGCCTACCGCATCACCGGTATTGATCCGGCTCTTTTGACCGAAGCCGGCCGAGTTCACCTCAAGAGAACCGTGCGACAGGAGCGGATTCTGATCGCCTGGATGCTCGTCGGTTTCCTGCTTCTGGTGTGGGCTTCGACCGATTTTTTGATTTCGTAGCCCGAACAAAAGCTCGAGCGCTTCTCAGTGGGCGCCGACAGGGCCATTCACTTCATGAACGGCATGAGCATCTGCATCGCCTCCGCGGCGAGTTGCGCGATATCCGCCCTCCGATCGTCGATCCAGGCGGCGTCCATTGGACTAACCGTCGCCGGGAAGAAAACCTGCGCGTCAACTCGCTGCTTTCGATTTTTCGCCTGGCTCCGTCGGGTCGCGAACCGTATGCGCCACGATCTTCATCGCACCATTTGATTCCATCACCGCCTGCGCGAGCAGCGTGAATTGATCATCGGTCAGGTCGTAGTAGGTCTCGCGGCTTTCCTCCTCGCGCTCTTCCCACCACACCTTGACGATGCCGACCTTTGAAAGCAGTGCATCCTTGATGAAGGAGTAGAGGACCATGAAACCCGGGTTCTGCTGCATGAAGACGTGGTTGACGTAGTCAGTCTCCTGCTGTGCCGCGGCTTCGTCCTCGGGGCCGACCGGCTCGAACCGCACCACCTCATCGGAGCCGGCAAAGATACCCATCAAGGATGGCATCAGGCCCTCGATGGTGTCGGCGACATCGGTCGACACCGCGCGCGAACGCCCGTCCTGCGCCGGCATGTCCTTACGCATGTCGCCGAGGTAATAGTCCATCGCATCGGCGCGCTCTTCCATCAGCCGCGCCGCCGAGATCGCAGCGAGCGCATTGGCCTTCTCGGACGAAAGCATGGCCTTGAGATCGGACGTTGACATTTTGGACATGGTGGGCGTCTCGCTTGGTAAAGAAGTACGGCTGTGAAATAGAGGCTCGGTGACAAAGGGAAAGGACGCTACCGCGCGCTTCACACCCACCCCTGCTCCCGATACCGGATCGGCCGGTTGAAATTCCCGGCCCGCCCCGGCTCCTGGTAACAGATCGCCATCAGGCCCAGCGCATCCGCGGCGTGGCTCGACCAATCGTGCTCGGGCCCGAGGCCGACATTGCGAACGTCGTCCTTGCGCTCGTGATAGAAGCCGATCGCATCTCGGCCCGGCTCGGTGGTCGCCTCGTTCCACCAGATCTGCGGGCCGAGCCGCCGCAGCGCCTCGATCCGCATCATCGCCGCACCCCTGCCCTGGTTTTTAACCGGCGGCTCGACCGTAAAACCGGCTTCGCGCAGATGGTCTTCGTAGCGTTTGCCGGTGATGTTGTTTTCGTTGACGCCGTCGTGCGGCAGATGAAGAATCGCCTGCGCATAGCCGCGCGAGCGCAGCCAGTTGACGTGAAACGCCAGCACCTGGCCGACCGATTCGTAATAGTCCAGCATCCTGATTTCAGCGCCGACCCATTGCACGATCCAGATCGTAAACGCATCGGCCGTGGCGCCGGAGCCGCCAATATCGATGAAGGCGCGCAGCGGCAACAGCGGATCGGCGGAGACTTTTCCGATCCGCCCCTCGTTCTTCGCCTGCGACAGCATGCCGGCGAAATAGGCGCCCTCGAACGCGCCGACGTAATCGCCCTCCCAGATGTGGTCATAGCGGTCCGGGTAGAGCGCGAGGTCGAGCCGCCGCTCCTCTTCCAGCACGGCGGGAAACCATGGATTGTCCCGCCAGCACGCCTTGATCACGATCGCGCCCGGCGGCTGGCGCGCCCGCAGGAGATCATCGATCGCGTCCGATTTCCTCCTCGGATTCCAGCTGGCCCACAGCTCGGAGCCGTCGGCGCGAATGGTTGGGCGCAGCAGCGAGAGGCTGCGCGCACTTAAGTTCTGCGCCTCGTCGATCCAGGCGATACGAAAGCCTTCCAGCGACTTGATCGAGTCGGCGGTATGGTCCTGCATGCCGCGGAAAATAATGACGCCGTCGCCGGGTGTCTCGATCTTGTCGCTATACAGCTTGAATCCGCTGCCGATGCCAAGGGCTCCGATCTTGCTCTCGATCAGCCGCTTGCTCGATTGCGAAAGCGTCCGCTGCGCCTCACGAATGCAGACCGCCAGCGTGCCGCGTTCGGCCTGGCAGGTCTCGACCATAAGCTCTCCGAAAAAATGCGATTTTCCAGAGCCCCTTCCGCCGAAAGCTGCCTTGTACCTGGCCGGCGACAGCAGCGGCTCAAAGATCCGGGCCGTCGGAATTTTCAGAGTGGACAATCTTGGGGTGGACAATGACACGCTCGATTCGGTGGAAGATTTCAATTACGCCGTCCTCGCTATTTCCCACGGGCTGTGTCGCCTTGCCCCAGCCGCGATCGAGAATGGCGTTGGCCGCCGAAACGCGCGCGGCGGGCGTCGCATCCTCGCTTCGCATGATCTTAACGAGCACGCTGATCGCGGTTCTGGTATGGGTCCGCGCCAGGGAGCGGATGGAGGTGAGCATTTTTGGCATTTTGGTTTCTCGACTTTCCGGCTCGACATAGACGCGTGACGCCGTGCGGACACGCTCCGTGGCGAGGACATGCGCGGCGGAGCGGAAGGCTGTGGCCGGAAAGCCCGTCTGCTCGCGATCATGGCTGGACCGTGGAATGAACTCGATGATGTCGGCATTCATGAACGTTCCTCCCATACCGCGATCGCAATCAGACCAGCCAGTGCCAGCGAGATCAGATACGCGGTCATTGGTTTCCCTTCGGAAATGAAATGTGCGGCATGACCGCTGCGGTGGCGCGGTCATTTCCGGCGCGAACCGTATCCCAGGCATGGGGCCGCGTGCGGCGGCAGCCTTGCGGCCGCGCCGCGCACCGGCACGTTCGCGCGTGCCGGCAAATGGTGATGAATGAAGTTCGGACGGCGGCGCGCTGGCGACGCTCTGGCTACGGGCTGGGAGGTGAGGCGTCGTGACGTGCGGCCGCCGTCCGATTGGAATTTTTCAAACAAAAAGCCCGCGGCGGATTTCTCCGCCCGGGCTCTGTCAGTTCTCGCGATGATGTTGTTATACCCCTGAGTCGCCCGACGCGTCAAGTCTCGTTCTGTTTATCGGAATTATTCAGGGCGCGACAAAGCGCCCGCGCAATCGGTCGCCCTAACGGCGATGCGCGAGCCAGCGAAGCTTGGCGCGGAAGTTATCGCTGGGAAGCCAGCAAAAGCGCGAGCAGCCCACCAGGCGGCGGCACTGGCTGATCTGGATTGTCTGGATCGATGCCCGCAAGCGCCGCGATCCGGCCCGGAAGACCGCCCATGCGGCTTGGACTGTCCGAGGGGGCGAGCGACGCTCTCGGGAGTGTCCAACGGATCAATCACGGGCGGCTGCTGATCCTTCCGCTTTTCTATTGGTCCCCATGGCTTCAACGGACTCCAAACGGGACCCCGATAAACTGGCTCAGTTGGCGGCGACTCTCTACGGGTCATAGATCACCCTCATCTTCAGGCCAAGCGCGGCCGACATGCTATCGACCTCTCCTTGGCTTACTGGATAAGCCTCAAAGAGGATCTTGGTTTTAAACCATCCAGGAAAGTATCTTGGGTGGATCGTCCACGCGACGTCGCGGTAAACGCCCGTTTCCCGGTAGAGGCTTGTTATGATTTTTCTCACATAAAGGCTGTCGGGAGGCGCGTCGAACAGCGGATCGATCGTCCTCTCCTTGTAGAACTCAATCTCGGCGGGCCAATGCGTGCTCGTTGCAGCATGATCGCCGAATACGGCCTGCGTGCAGGGACCACGAAACAATTTCTTTGGTTCTCCGTCGCGCGGCGTCTCCAAGAAACTGCAAAACGGACGACCAGGATCTGCACTTCGAGGATTGTGCCACGCAACAAGAGCGCCTTTAAGCACATATGTTTGCTGGGACGCGATCAGAAAATAGTCGGCGCAGGCGGAAAGGCAAAAATCGTAGACGACCACTGTCGCGCTGCGATCGCGAACAAGATTCGAAAGCCTAATCGCCGGGTCAGGATTTCCTCCGGGACTTCGAACAACAAAGAGCCCATCTTCCTTGAGATCCTTCGCCAAGGAGATATCTGCGTTCTTCGAAATCTCTCCGCTAAAGCATAAAATGTTCCCATCGGGACTCAGGTTCATTGGGCCGGGCCAAGCGTATCGACGACAATACTCGACAGCGCGCTCGTAGCGCTCTTTATCAAGAGCCACTTGTTGAGCACGCCCCTCTCCTGAGCAAAGAAAAAGCAATATGATCGATGCAACGAAAAAAACGGAAAGCAGGAACTTCAGAGCATTGCAAACCTCGGGCGGAGCGCGCCTGCGGGCGATAGCGCTTGAGCCGGCTGCTTGGCAGGAGGATCCGATTTGCCAGCGCATCATGAGTTTGTTGTGCTTGAGCCCATGTTGAGATTAATCGCGCGCACTTCGATACGCAGCTCTCGTTTGACACTTGCGATGGTGCCTCACGAAGTACGCCCTATGGTCGATCATGACGTTTCACGCAACTAATAGAACATATCATGAACATCGTCAATCCCTTGGATGGTTTTCGGATCAGTCGACGCGGTTCGCCGCTGAAACGGGCATGGCCGTTGTTGATGGTTTCTCCGATAGGAAGCTCTCTGAAAACACAAAATGTGCAGCATGATCGCCGTGTGGTGCGATCAATTCCGGCGCGAACCGTATCCCCGGATGGCGGGGGCCGGATGCGGCAGCAGCCTTTCGACCGCGCCGCTCACCGGCACGTTGCGCGTGTCGGCTAATGATGATGAATGGGTTCGGACGACGGCACGGCTTGCGACGCTCTGGCGACGGGCTGGAAGATGAGGCGTCGTGACGTGCGGCCGCCGTCCGATTGGAATTTCAAATAAAAAGCCCGCGGCGGATTTCTCCGCCCGGGCTTTGTCAGTTCTCGCGATAATATTGATATGCCCCTGATTTGCCCGACGTGTCAAATCTTTTTTTCGGGTTATCGGAACAATTGCAAGGGATGGCGGAGTGGCAGTGCCATAGGATTTCACCGGACAACCAGGTCCGAGCCGACCGAAATTTAGCTTCGAGGCTATCGCTGGGCGGCAAGCAGAAGTGCGAGCAACCCACCGGGCTGCGGCACCGGCTGATCCGGACTGTCGGGATCGATGCCCGCAAGCGCCGCGATCCGGGCCGCAAGCCCGCCCATTGGGGTTGGAACGTCCGAGGGAGTGAGCGATGCTCCCGGCGCGCCCGGATCGACGATGGAAGCTTGCGGTTTGTTGGCGCTCAGCTGGTTCAGACGTTGAATGTATTCCAGGAGAGTGGAAGGCGCAGGTCCCTGGTGGCCCGGCATGGACGAAGAACCACCGGCATCGCCTGCGGGAAAAGAGGCATCCGTGTCGAATACGGATGCCGGCGACGTGATGCCATCCCTCCGGCTCAGATATCGGATCGGTTTGGCGCTATCGGGCATTCCAGTTGCCCCGCTGAACCGCGGAGGCGGCGCTTGCTGCGTCGGATCCTGGGGAGTGACGCCTTCAGGAGACGAGCCCCGGTTTTCAACACTGTTGCCCTCGCCGCTTCCGGCGACGCAACTGCTCAAGATACGGAAGTCAGGGCTATCGTCGTACTTGACCCTGGAAATAATGCCCGGTTGCCATTGCGGCGAAACTGGAGTGGGATTGGGAGGGGTGAGCCTCTCATATTTGGTTGATCGACGGGAAGTGCTGGATCACCCCGCGGAGCCGATTGCGGCTGCGCCTCGGGTGATTCCAGTTGGACCGTATACGGAACTCCAGAGCCGATGACATCAGGAAAATCTTGCCCCGGTATCTTCCCAGGCTCTTGAGCTATCGTTTGCTCGCGCATTTGTGTTCGAGCTTCGCTATATTTTCCAACGCTACCCGTCTCGGAGAGTTCGCGAATGATTTGCGAAGGGTGCAGAAGCTCGTGCACAAGGGACAGATCGGTCGATCCGGCGAATTTCTGCCCATCCTGTATGAGACTGTGCTTCTTCTTCGATACCACAATAAAATAAGTTTCGGACCCGGCCTGCTTGCCAAAGGCGTTGGTATTCCACACCTCTCTGGAATCGGGATGAAATCCGGCGCTATCAAACCCGGGTTGATCTTGCAGGTCTTCGAGCGAGCCACCGACGTAAATATTCTTGTGCGTGCGCGCAGTCTCGCTCATTGCGCTTCTGAAAGACTGTGATCCGGAGAAGGACCCGTCGAATGAATTTCTTAGCTGCGCCGCGTTTTCGCCAAGAAAGTGAATTGTCAATCTTCCAATCTGACGCGTATCAACCATATTCTCTCCACGGTTCTCTTATTTTGAATGTGCGCCGCAAATTCGTCGAACCATCTTGATTTCCTCCGGTGACTCGGGGACCACAAGAACGGTGTTGCCCAAACTGGGCAGCTTTATCGTGAGGTAGGTGTTTTCTCGCGTTTCGAATTCCATTTCAGAATAGTCATCCTGTAGAAGCTCCGACCACAAAGCCACCGGAGACAGTATCATCAAGATCTTGCCCGAGCCTTGAAAGGCAAAGACATCCTTGACCGCACCATTCCGCAGATCCAACAGGCGATAGTAGCAGCTCGAGGCCTCTTTGCATTTTTCATCCTCCGAGGAGACGATGAAGAAGCGACTGCTAATTTCTCCGATTCGGAAGCTACCGAGGCCCGGAAGCGTTTTTGCGTGCGCTTGCAGCTGTTCATGGATCAACGGGTCCGAAACAGCGGGAAACTTGGCGACATTCGTGCACGTCATCCTCGCGTGAACGAAAGATGTCGTTGTCACACAAACTGACACGCTGAAAATAACTGACAGATAGCGCACAAGCTTCAGTAAGGATGCGTGTTTCAAAACGGTCTCCCTTGCGGCGTAACGATCACCAGAGGATACGTGGCGGTCGACGAGCTTGCGGTCGGGAGCGTGAGCACAATTGCGAGAGCGGCAATGGTCATCCGCGACATCTTCGTTGGACGCTTGCGATGGTGTCGCACGGAGTACGCCTTGGCTTCGATCACGACGTTGCAGGCGATTCATAGAACGAAACAGGAACACGGTCAATTCCGCCAAGGTTGGTCCCGAACGGACAATCGAATTCGCCGCACTTTCATCAATTAGGCTCGGGCGGCGGCTCAGCTTCGGACGCTCAGGTGACGGGCTGGGAGGTGAGGCGTCGTGACGTGCGGCCGCCGTCCGATTGGGATGTTTCAAATAAAAAGCCCGCGGCGGATTTCTCCGCCCGGGCTTTGTCAGTTTTCGCGATGATGTTGATATGCCCCTGATTTGCCCGACGTGTCAATTTCTTTTTTCGGATTATCGGAACGATTGCAGAAAACGATCTTTTTCAGACCGTCAAAAAATTGCGAAAAATGCAACGAAACAGGTTCGACGATTTGAAACTGTCTTTGCGAATAGCTCCGGCGTCAATGAAATGCCCGCTGCCGGTTTCCCGGCGCGGGCTTTACGATACCTGCGATGATGTCGATGTGCCCCTGATTTGCCCGACGCGTCAAGCGCAAAAATCTGCCGGCAACACCGACATCAAATGGAAAGCTTGGGCGTTGGAGCGCACCGGCCAACGCTCCCAGATCGCAGGGAGGCTGTTGATGTATTTCGTCGCTACCGTGCTCGCGATCCTGTCGGGCCTGTTCTATGCGGCGGGCCACAATGAGATCGGCTCGTTTGGCGCCACCATGTGCCAATACGGCGGCTCGTTCTGCAACAACCCGATTCTCGTTCTGACAGCCGCGGGGCTGGCTGGCTTGTGGGGCGCGTTCGTCAGCGTACGATGAGGCGCGGCTCAAAAATCCTGCGAGCTCGCGATGATGTTGATGTGCCCCTGATTTGCCCGACGTGCCAAACGGCGCGCATCATGCTTTGCGATTTTTCCCGAAACGTCGCTTCAGGGCGTTGATAATTCTGTCGATGCCGGAAAGCTGCGAACCTGGCCGCGCCGACAGCTCTGCGCGCAATCGCGCCAGCTCGCGATCATGCACGAGGTTGTAGTGGCCGGCGTGATCCCTGTCGCGCCGCAGCGCAGCCCATCGCTCGACATGGTCGGCGTCAAGGCGGTCGGACCACACAACCGGAATCTGATAGCGCTCGAACATCCGATCGAGCCAGCTTCCCCTGGGCGGCGCGATATTCTTCGGCACACCCGCCTTGCGCCACATCTCGTTCCACAAATGCACGAAGGTCGAGTTCGCCGTCCGCACCTCGACCTCCTCGCACGCTGCCGGCAACAGGAATTTCTGGAATTCGTCCGCGCCGATTGCATAAGTGCTCTCACGTGGAGCAATCGGCAAATGCGGCGCGTGTTCCGGCTGCAGCTCGGTCAATAGCTTCGGCCCGGTATCGCCCCAGCGGGCGTTTTCCAGCACGGCCGCAGTTCGCCTGCGCGCCGCCGTCATCAGGGGATGCCCTGGCGGGAAGCGCATCGCCGATCCGTTCAGCTCGTGATCCGACTGCCTTGCGACAAAGATGTCCACGGCGGGCAGTGATGCTGACATCAGCAGCACATCGGTGTCGATCCACCAGCCGCCGGATTTCTCGAGCAACGCATAGCGAAAATGGTTGGAGTGAAGCGAC
>Ga0207701_10008059_pt1 | contig 10425 bp, 7 predicted proteins | sample KBSSwiSSwithPhiX_FD_184294 | JGI IMG/M metagenome (GOLD analysis project Ga0207701, IMG submission 184294) | Switchgrass rhizosphere bulk soil microbial communities from Kellogg Biological Station, Michigan, USA, with PhiX - S5 (SPAdes) (version 2) | ecosystem: Environmental > Terrestrial > Soil...
TTGCAGGAGGTTCCGGAAAAGGCCGCGAATCAAAAGACGATGTTCTGACCTGCGTCGTCAGTTAGGCGGCTTTTCGCGGGCACAGTCCGGCAAGATCGCCGTGGGAGTTGGCATCGGTGCCGACAACCTGCTGCATACCGATCGGACGAAGCTCCGATTGCGGTTCAGCATCATCAATCTGACGAACAAGGATGCGCTCTATGAATTCCTCTCAACGTTCAGTGGGACGCACTTCGTCGCACCGCGGGCGTTTCAGCTGCAGGTAGGTGTGATCTTCTAGTCGCGACACCGACTCAACCAAATCGTCGTAAGTGATCACGCGAGATTGAGGGTCTGACACAATTTCGGTGCAGGTCGCGCGGCGTGTGTCAGCAAACGATTGGAATCACGGGACATGCCGAATTGGATATGCGTGAAGGAGGGTTTTGCGCTAGACTGTTCCAGGCCGCTCGTAAATCATTGATTCTAAACGGAGAGATGTCCGAGTGGTTGAAGGAGCACGCTTGGAAATCGACTCCGCCCGCGCGTGCTGACGCACACCAAATCCCACCAAGGCACTTCCGATCAACGACTTCCCGCAACAACGATCTACTTCAGCGTGTCCTCGTAAATGACGGTGTTGCCCCAGGGTTTCGGGGGGTATGTGACACAGTTCTGACACAAAACGGTTTCGTATTTCTGGGGAAACACAACGACGCGTACGCTGCCGTACCGACAGGGTCTTTTCGGGGGACGAAACGCACACAGTGAGTCAATGACGATCGCTCGTGAAAAAGGCCGTCTGTTCGCTCTAACAACGCTCGTACCGCGAATTGATCCGTCACGCTGACGTACACTCGATTGAGACGACTCTAGAACTTGATCACCAGCGCGGTCTTGAAAATGGTATCGAGCTTGTCCTTCCGCGCGCTCGCAGAGCCGATCACGATTTTCGATCCTCCTGAGGAGAGGGTCCGGAAGCGCTCGTCGCCCGAGCCCGAGATGCCATCCGGATTGATCACCTCGACGAAGGCGATGACGTCCAGGTCGGACTCGAGCGCCGGCTCGTTTTCGTACAACCACTGAAGGCTGACCTTGAGCGAGAGGTGGCTCACGATTGAAACGGTCAGCGCGCTGGTGGTGTTGATCGAGGAGTCGCTCGAGTCGGAGAGATTCATGTTCGCTTCGAATCTGTTATCGAACGTCGCGCCCGTGCTGAATTTCTCCATATAGTCCCAGCCCAGACGAGCGCCGGCAAAGCGGCGATCCTTTTCGGGGTCGGGCTTCTCCTCTTCGCGATCGGTGTAGCTGACGCCGTAACTGGTCGCAAACCGTCGTCGCTCATAGTCGATCCATTTGTGCCCGACACCGGCATATGTGATGTGCCGGTTCAGGATGCCGGCATCGTCATTGCGATCCCAGCTTCCACCGGCGTTCCAGAAGAATCGCGGCGTGATGTTCCGTTCGTAGCTTGTGCGAACGAGCGAATTCGCAGCGTCGAGCGTCGGGGCGGGCTTGATGAGTGACATCGGCGGGTTCGCCGGCGCCCCTCCGACGGGGAACTCGAGACCAGGGTCGACCCTGAAGAAGCGATCATCCGACGTGTTTGAGCGAACGACGTTGACGCCGAACTCGAAGCGGGCGTCCTTCCACACATGCCGCAATTCGTCGGTGAAGCCCCACGTTTGGGCGGCGGAGTTGCCGGCCGTAAGAACGAGGCTCAGATCCGCGTTGTTGGACCAGCCCAGTTTGGGCGGCTCTTTCGCTTTGTCCTGCGCCTGTGCCTCGCCGGCGCCGCCTCCAAGACAGGCCGTCAGGCATATCGTCATCATCATCCGCGATCGCCCGGCTGCTCGCAGCCACGCGTTAGTTGCGCGTCCAGGCATAGTTGTAGCCCAGGGCGACACTGGTAAAGTCGCCGCCGATGGTCGTATAGGCCCCGCGGCTCACCGAAGCTCGAAGCGCATGGTGCTGATTGAGCGCCCACGAGAATGTCCAACCAACCCGTGCGTTCCTTTGAATGTCGAGGTGCCTTTCACCGTCGACAGTGGTCCGGCCGCCCCTGTAGAAATTGGCGTCGCCGGCGAGCCAGATCCTGCGACTGAAGCGGTAGGTGAGATGGGCCTGCACCGACGCGATCGGATCCTGTTCGCGCGTGCTCCCGCCGGAAAAGTCGGTGTTGTCGGTGAACAGCCAGATGCCGACCATTCCCTCCACGATCCACCGGCCGGCCGCTCGCGAGAGCCCGATCTCCGGCTTTACCGCCCATCGATTGGATCCCAGGTTCAGGATCTTCGAGTCGTCGTACTGCCCGAGCGGGACGGCGACCGTGAGGCTTGCCCCGACGATCGTGCGCATCCGATACGTTGCATTGGCCTGTGGTGTCATGGCCGGCGCACCGTACAGGTTCACGCCAAGCGTCAGGCGCGGATCGCCGACACCGAACTGGCCACGTTCGGTCGGCACGCCAAGATACAGGCCTTCCACGTGCCCGCCGACGACAGGGATCTGCGCACCGACGTTGGCGGATCTGCCCGCGATCGAGAGCGTACGTGTATAGGCGATTGCGACCGTGTCGAGTGTGCCGCGTGAGTCTTCGGCCGGCAGGGCTGGGTCGAAGGCGACGGCGCCCCAGTTACTGCTGTTGACGAAGGTGAGGATATTGATCCGGACTGGCAATGGCCAATACGCGCCCGGCGTCAATTCCTGCGCCGACACGAGCAAAGGCACGAGCTGAAGCACCAGAGTCATCGCGACGCGCGCTGCGGTTGAGGGCATTGGCGCCCTACGGGATGTGGATCGGCCTCAACGGGAACACGACCGAGAGATTCCAGGCTGCGCCCTCGGTGGTCGTTCTGCCGGCCAGTTCCCACTGGTACCGCACAGTTGCGAACCCATAGACCTTCTTGCCAGCTGCGATAGCGAGGGTGACTTCGGGACCGAGTCCCCACACCTGGTTCTTTCCGCGAATGACCAGGTTCGCAGCTCTGGAATCGAATCGGTCGTCGCTCAACTTGTAGGTGCCGTAGTACGTCAGCCCGGCGGTCAAGCCGCCGCCGAGAAAGTCCGCACCCACTCCTCCCTCGAGGTTGAGGATGTTGCCAACCTTTGTACTGCTGTTCTCCTTCTCTGACTGGAAGTCGATCGTCGCGGTACTCGCCGCGTGCAAGCGCTTCGTTTCGTTCAAGTAAACAGTTGTGCCGAACAGCAGCTCCTGCGCCCACATGCCAAGGCCAGTGTTGTTGTCAGCGCCGTCGTCATAGCGACCGGTAGGGAGGTACAGGCCGTACGCGACCATGGCGTCCGCGCGCGGTTTATGCCACCCGAGATTGATCGGCTGAACGAACATGTCGGTCAGACCCGCACCGGGGTTTGAATCGAAGTCGTTCACGCCCTGCACGCGATTGTTTGCCCAGGGAAGCACGACGAGAAATCCGTACGTGGCGCCGGCGAGCCTCTTCGTCGTGACGATGTTCAGCGCGATGCCAAACACCGCCGCGTCGAGGCTGCCGGTTCTGAGCTCATTGCCGTTGCGGTCTTTGATCTGGTCAGCGGTGTAGAAGTACAGCGGAACCGCAACATACGTTCCTGGCGGGGCTTGGGAACCTGATTTGAGCCCGCCGTCGCCTTTGATGTTCTGTCCGTTGAGCTGCGCGAAGCCGTGCGTAGGGTGCACGACTACGATCGCCACGGCCAAAAAGAGCGGACGAGCAACGCGACGCCAAGCTGTGATGTTGCGCTGCCAACGGCGACATTCCCGATGTTGCTTCGATACACAGGCGGATTGCATGGACAGAAGGATAGAAACGTCGGAGTTCGCCTACATCCGGCAAACCACGCGCGGTCCTGTGTGGAAATTACCTGGGGAGTCGACCAAAGATCCCGGAGCGCCGTCCGGTACGACATCCGTCGTCACCGTCCGTGCCGGCGCTAGACACAACCTGGCTGTCCGACGGTCGGTTGGGTCGATGGCGACCCGCCTGGTCTGCCGCCGCAGCCCTGGCCCAGGTCCTGCTCCCGCGGTTGGGAGCAGGCTGGTTGGAACGCTTTTTCCTGCAATTTGCGGGCAGAGGCGAAGCGTGTCTTCACGGACCCACGGCATACCGTTGCGTCCTACGGTATTCCGGAGGTAGAACCCGGGACCGCCTCGGAATGGCGCGGTCCCAAGCCCGGAGGGGCCCGATGTGGTCCTGTGGCAGAGCCTCAGCAGCTAGTCGACAGTCCGGAGGGGTCGTCCTTTGCGCGGTTCTGTTCGCGCTCGCCTCCCCGTCGTTTGCACAATCCATCGCGACATTGAAGGGCCACGTTACCGATCCTTCCGGAGCGGTCGTGTCGGGTGCGGCGATTACGTTGCGGGAACACGACACAGGCGTGCAACGCAATGCTGCGTCAGACGCCGCCGGTGACTATCAGTTTGTCTTCTTGCCGATCGGCACCTACCGGATCGAAGTGCGGTCGGCCGGTTTTCGTCCGGAACTCATCCCGCGTCTCGTCATTGAGGTTGGACGAACCATCGTCCAGGACTTTCACCTGAAGGTCGGCGATGTCGCCGAAACCCTGGATGTGGTTGCCGACGTGCCGCTGGTGGAGCGATCGATCGCGCTGGGGCAGATCATCGATCAGCGAACCCTCCAGGACATTCCGCTGAATGGCCGTCAGCTCCTGCAGCTTGCGCTTCTGGTTCCTGGTTCGATGACGCCGCCCCAGAACGGATTTCTCACGACGCCGTCTCGCGCTCAGGGGAGCCAGGGATTGAACACGGCTGGCAACCGCGAGGACACCGCGAATTTCCAGGTGAACGGCCTCACGCTGAACGATCTGATCAACAACATCCTCGTCTTTCAGCCCCCGCTGGATGCCGTGCAGGAATTCAGGATCGATAACGGGTCGGTCAGCGCCGAGGAGGGACGAAACGCCGGCGCGAGCCTCAATATCGTCACAAGATCGGGCACGAATCAATTCCACGGCGGACTGAGCGCGTATTTCAGAGATCAGGCACTGGACGCGCGCAATCTGTTCGCTCCCAGCGCCGACGCGCCATTCGAACGGCAGCAGTTCGGCGGCTACGGCGCCGGGCCGCTCGTGCGGAGCCGCGCGTTCTTCTTCGTCACCTATGAAGGCTTGCGGCAGCAACAGGGACTCCCCGTGAACACGGTGGTGCTCAACGACGCGCAACGCACAGCGATCACCGATCCAGTAATTCGAAACGTCAGCGGGTTGATTCCGCGTCCGACCGTCGTTGACGAGCGGGGCGTCGGCCGATTCATCGGCACGGCTGACGCACCGGTGGAGACCGATCGCCTAGCCGCAGATCTGACGCACACCTTCAGCGCTGCCGATCGACTGCACGCGTTCTATGCATTTCAGCGAGATTGGCGCCGTGAGCCGCTCGAGCTGGGGAATACCATGCCGGGGTTCGGTGATGTTCGGTCCGGACGTCGCCAGCTGTTGACGCTCGAGTACACCCGGACCGCCGGACCGCGGTGGGTCAACCAGGCGCGCGCGGGATTGAGTCGCATCGCCTTTGACGCGCAACCGAACGCCGCGGTGGAGCCGTCCGAGTATGGGCTCGATACGGGCGGCCATGCCACGCCGGCGCTGCCTGTCTTCAACGTCGCGGGCGCGTTTAATCTGGGCGGCCCTCCGAATCTGCCGCAGGCCCGCACCGATACGACCGTGCTCGCGTCCGATGACGTCAGCGTCACGGCGGGCAGACAGGCACTGAAGTTCGGAGGCGAGTACCGGCGTTTCACCTACAACGCCTGGTTCCTTGATGCCGGCACGCTGAATTTTCCCAGCCTCGCCGCGTTCGCGTCGGGAACGGCCAACTCGTTCTCGCTCATTCTTGGCGATCGCGCGGCGCACGTCACGCAAGACGCGTTTGGCGCGTTTTTCCAGGATAGCGTCCGCGTCGCTCCGTCGCTGACGCTCGACCTCGGGCTGCGGTATGAATGGAATATCACGCCCACGGAACGCGATGATCGGTTCGTCGTGTTCGACGCGCCGACCGCATCGCTTCTCCAGGTGGGCACCGATCGCTCCGAGGTGTACAGACAAAACAACGACAACATCGAGCCGAGGATTGGCGTGGCCTGGGATGCGTCACGGGATGGACGGACGCTGGTTCGCGCCGCTTACACCGTGGCCGTCGAACAGCCGTTGGTGAACGCTGTTGCGAATCTTACGGCCAACCCGCCCATGGGTACGCCATTGACGCTGACGGGTAGCGTACCCGTCGGCACGGCATTTACGTTGGCCGCGGCGGGAGGGCTGTCCCCGATTACCGTCGATCCGGCATATCGGAACGCGACCACTCACGCGTGGAACCTCAACCTCCAGCGCGAAGTGGCTCGAGGTACCTCGGTGATGATCGGATACGTCGGGACCCGGGCACGTCAGCTCCGATTGACACGCAACATCAATCAGCCGATCAACGGCACGCGTCCGTATCCGCGCGTGTCACTCCAGAGTCCGATTCTGCCCGGCACTCCCTTGGGCAACATCACACAGATCGAAGGCACCGGCAAATCGAGCTATCGAGCCTTGTGGGCGTCCGTGACGCGGCGTCTGTCCAGCGGATTTCAGTTCAGCGGCGCCTACACCTGGTCCAGATCGCTCGATACGAATTCCCTCAGCTCGCCACCGACGTCGATCACCGTTCAGAACGGCTACGATATTCCGGACAGCTGGGGGCCTGCCGATTTCGACGCGCGCCATCGGTTCGTCATGCGGGGCGTCTACGAGCTGCCGCTCGGCCCACACGCGATTCTCAGGAACTGGCAGGTTGCGGCGATCCTCCAGCTCCAGAGCGGCAGCCCGCTGAACATCGTGACGAGCAACAGCACTCTGACCGGAGTGGCGAATACAGTCCGTCCCGATGTGACTGGACCGATCCGCATCATCGGTGACATCAACCAATGGTTCGACACATCGGTGTTCGTGCCGGTCAATGGCTTCGGAAATCTCGAACGCAATGCCGTCGTCGGTCCCGGCTTCGAGACGCTGGACGTCTCTGTCTCCAAAGCGATCCCGTTGGCGTCGCGAGCGAAAATACAGCTGCAGGCGGACGTGTTCAACGTCCTCAACCATCCGAACTTGGGTCAGCCAGGCCGCGTCGTCGGCAGTCCGAACTTCGGCGTGATCACGAACACACGTTTTCCGCCAGGCGACTCCGGCTCATCACGACAGATTCAGCTCGGGCTGAGATTGCTCTTCTGACATGACTCGCGTCCTCTTGCGCTGGTCGGTCACCTTCGTCCTGTTGTTGGCGGTCGGGCCTACCGCTGCCGCGGCGCAAGAGATCCGGAGGGTTCTGGTGCTGCACTCAGAGCAGTGGATGGCTCCGGCACTCGCGTTGCTCACGCAGAATCTTCGCGAACGTCTTGCCTCGTCGCCGACGATCTCAGTCGAGGCGCAGTTTCTCGATATCACGCGCCCGGCCGGCGAGGCACGCGATCGCGAACTCGCCGAATGGCTGCAATCGCGCTATCGCAGCCGCAGCTTCGCCGTCGTTGTGCCTATCGGCGTTCCGGCGAGCGCCTTCGCGACGCGCTATGGAGAGACGATCTGGCCGGGCGCCCGATTGGTTCACGTTTCAATTGACGGCGATCAGGTCCGCGTCGCGAAGGAACACGGTGATCCAGTCATCCCGCGGGCCTATCAGTACCGGCGTACAGTCGAGTCCGCGCTGCAGTTGTTCCCGACGGCCCGCCGAGTCTGGCTTGTCGGCGGCGCGAGCGCCCAGGATCATCGGTTCCTGGAAGTCGCCGAGGCCGATTTGGCACCCCTCAATAGTCGAATTCGCGTCGAGCGACTGTCTGATCTGCGGTGGGACGACCTCCTGGCAAAAGTGCGGCACATGCCGGAGGACACGATTGCCGTCGGTGTCGTGTTCGGCGCCGACGCCGATGGCCGCGCCTTTGTCATCGCCGATGCGCTCCTTGACGTGGCCCGCGCCGCCAACCGCCCGTTTTTCGTCGTCGGCAGCTGGTATCTCGGAACCGGCGCAGTGGGGGGATATGTCCTCGACGCCGCCGAGCTCGGGCGCAAGACGGGCGCACTCGTTCTTCACGCCCTGAACAACCCGGAGGTCGTGGATTTGTCGCTGGAAGAGACTCCCACGCGATGGATGTTCGATGACGTCCAGCTCCGGCGGTGGAACATTTCCGAATCCAGACTCCCGACCGGAAGCATCGTTCTGAATCGTGAGTCGTTTGCCTGGCGCCGATATCTCTGGCCGATCGTGGCGGCGGCGCTGCTCGTCTCGCTACAGGGCACGATTATCGGCGCGCTGCTGGTGCAGCGCCGCAACCGCCGGCGCGTCGAGGTCGCGTTGCGCGAGAGCGAGGGCAAAGCGCGAGCCAGCTTCGACGAGGTCCGTGAGCTCGCCGGCCGCCTGATTACCGCACGGGAGGAGGAACGTGCGCGAATCGCCCGCGATCTTCACGACGACATCGGCCAGCGGGTCGCGTCACTTTCCATTGGCTTGAGCCGGGCCCAGCGGCACGTTCCCGATGCCTCGAGTGCATCGCGGCAGGCCTTGTCCGCTCTCGAGCAACAGACGACGCAATTGTCTGCAGACTTGCGGCATCTTTCGCATGAACTCCATCCGAGCATGCTCGAGCACCTCGGGTTGCTGGAGGCACTTCGCGATCGATGCGATGATTTCACGCAGGACAGCGGCGTCGCCGTGCGTCTCGATGTCTCCGACACCTGGCCGGATGTCCCGGATGCCGTCGCGCTGTGCTTCTATCGGGTGGCGCAGGAAGCGTTGCGCAACATCGCGACGCATGCAGGGGCACGCCAGGTGACCGTGACGCTCGATCGAGTCGACGGGCATCTGACGATGCAGGTGGCCGACGATGGCTGCGGCTTCGACCCGAAGAACGCGACGGCGCGGCGAACGGGGCTGGGGCTGGTCAGTCTGGCTGAGCGCGTCCGGATGTTAGGCGGTGAGCTGGCAATCACCGCCGGTGCCGGCAGCGGTACGCGCCTCGCCGTGACGCTGCCGGCGGGAGAGTCGCATGCGTCCTAAGGTGCTCCTCGCCGACGATCACGCGATCATCGCAGAAGGCTTGGCGCGTCTCATCGAGGACGTCGCGGATCTCGTCGGTCGTGTCAACGATGGTGTACGCCTCGTGGAGGAAACCCGCCGTCTGCGCCCGGACATTGTCGTCGCCGACATCACGATGCCCGGCATGAGTGGCATCGACGCGATGCGGCAGCTGAAGGCCGAGGGGTCCGAGGCACGGTTCATCTTTCTCACGATCCACACGGAGGCCCGTCTCGCGGCGGAAGCCATGCGGGCGGGCGCCTCCGCATACCTGCTCAAGCAGGCCGCCGGCAACGAGCTCTTCGACGCGATCCAGGCCGTCGCACAAGGCCGAACCTATCTGACACCGTTGATTACAGGTGACGTACTCCGGAATCTGACCGCGCCTGCCGAAACCGTCGAACGTGAGCTCACGCCGCGCCAGCGCGACGTACTTCGTCTGCTGGCGCAAGGCAAGCGCATGAAGGAAATCGCCGCCGAACTGGACCTCTCGGTCCGGACCGTAGAGAATCACAAAGCCCACCTCCTGCAGGTACTCAGCCTGACCAGCACAGCCGATCTCGTCCGGTTCGCCATCAAGCAGCGCATCGTCCCCGAGTAGCGGCGCGTTCGGCCGGCCACTGCCACAGGGATCTTCACCCGGTCCTCTGAGTAATTTCCACATTCCAATCCACGAACTATCCCCGATGCGGAGGGTCTCGTTGACGCCGTAGCATCGCCTCGTTCGGCGTGACCGACGACCGGATTGACCGAGAACGGAAACAACCAACGTGACACGACCACGGGTGGTGCTCGCCGAGGATCACCCAGCGATGACCACCGAACTGACGGCACTGCTGATTGCCGACCACGACATTGTCGACATCGTGCCGGATGGTCTGTCGCTCATTGAAGCGGTGCGCCGGCATCGGCCCGACGTGATCGTGTCCGACATCGCGATGCCGGGCATCAACGGTCTCGCGGCGGCGGCGAACATTGTCGCCAGGCAGCCGGATGCCCGGATCGTGCTCGTCACCGTCCAGGACAGCCGCGCCGTCATCAAGAAGGCCTTCGACTGCGGCGTTCGAGGCTTCGTGCTCAAGTCCGATGCCGGCGATGAGCTGGTTGCCGCGGTTCGCGTGGCGCTCTCGGGCGGCGTGTACCTGTCGTCGGGCGCGCAATGGGCACTCAGAAAGCGAGGCACGGGTGAAGAGGCGAAGTGAACGTGGCGGGCTCATTGAGGCCCAGGAGCGCGAGCGCCACCGGCTGTCGAGGGAGTTGCACGATGGACTCGGCCAACAGCTCGCGGTGTTGTCGTGCGAAGTGTTGTTGCTTCGCAAGCTCGTGGCCGGCTCGCCCGCGGCCGACGATCATGTGCGCCGGATCCTTCAGCACACCGAGGAAATCGGCGCTGA
>Ga0207701_10008060_pt1 | contig 10425 bp, 7 predicted proteins | sample KBSSwiSSwithPhiX_FD_184294 | JGI IMG/M metagenome (GOLD analysis project Ga0207701, IMG submission 184294) | Switchgrass rhizosphere bulk soil microbial communities from Kellogg Biological Station, Michigan, USA, with PhiX - S5 (SPAdes) (version 2) | ecosystem: Environmental > Terrestrial > Soil...
TGTCCTGAACCATCTTTTCCGCGGCATACACCGCCTGGTCGGCGCGGTTCCGGGTCTCGATCTCTTCGCGCCGCTTGCGGTCGTCTTCCGCGTGCGACTCGGCGTCCTTCATCATCCGTTCGACCTCTTCCTTGCTGAGGCCGCTCGACGCCGTAATCGTGATCTTCTGTTCCTTGCCGGTGCCGAGATCCTTTGCCGAGACGTTGACCATGCCGTTGGCGTCGATGTCGAAGGTGACTTCGATCTGCGGCACGCCCCGCGGCGCCGGCGGAATGCCCACCAGCTGGAAGCGGCCAAGCGTGCGATTGTCGCGCGCCAGAGGACGTTCGCCCTGCAGCACATGCACCTCGACACTCGTCTGGCTGTCTGCAGCGGTCGAGAAGGTCTCGCTCTTTCGAGTCGGAATGGTCGTGTTCCGCGGAATCAGCGTGGTCATCACACCGCCGAGCGTTTCGATGCCCAGCGACAGCGGCGTCACGTCGAGGAGCAGCAGATCCTTGACCTCGCCTGCCAGCACGCCCGCCTGAATCGCCGCGCCGATGGCGACGACTTCATCCGGATTGACGCCCTTGTGCGGGTCCTTGCCGAACAGGTCCTTGACGATCTGCTGAACGCGCGGAATGCGCGTGGAGCCGCCGACGAGGACAACCTCGTCGATCTGCCGTGGTTCCACACCCGCATCCGAAAGCGCCTGGCGCGTGGGGCCGACGGTCTTCTGCAGCAGATCGTCGACGAGTTGCTCGAACTTCGAGCGCGGCAGCCGCATCTGCAGATGCTTCGGCCCGGACTGGTCCGCGGTGATGAACGGCAGGTTGATGTCGGTCTCCATCACCGTGGAGAGCTCCATCTTGGCCTTCTCCGCCGCCTCTTTCAGCCGCTGGAGCGCCATCCGGTCCTTGCTCAGATCGATGCCGTCGGATTTCCTGAACTCCGCGATGATCCACTCGATGATGCGCTGATCGAGGTTGTCGCCACCGAGATGCGTGTCACCGTTCGTAGCCTTGACCTCGACGACCCCTTCGCCCACCTCGAGAATCGAGATGTCGAATGTGCCGCCGCCGAAGTCGTAGACGGCGATGGTCTCGTCCTTCTTCTTGTCCAGCCCGTACGCCAGCGCAGCAGCCGTCGGCTCGTTGACGATGCGCATCACCTCGAGTCCCGCGATCTTGCCGGCCTCCTTGGTCGCCTGCCGCTGCGCATCGTTGAAGTAGGCTGGAACGGTGATGACGGCCTTTGTCACCGTCGTGCCGAGATACTCCTCCGCGGCGTTCTTCAGCTTCTGCAGGATCATCGCGGAGATTTCAGGCGGCGCGTACTGCTTGTCGAGCGCCTTCACGCGCACGTCGTTGCCAGCCGCGGTCACGGTGTAGGGAACCATCTTCATCTCTTCGCTGACTTCGTCGAAGCGGCGGCCCATGAACCGCTTGATCGAGAAGATGGTGTTTTCGGGGTTCGTCACCGCCTGGCGCTTGGCGACCTGACCGACCAGACGTTCGCCACTCTTCGTAAAGGCAACGACCGACGGCGTCAGCCGGCTGCCCTCGGGATTCGTAATGACGACCGGCTCCCCGCCCTCCATCACTGCGACGACGGAGTTGGTGGTGCCCAGGTCGATGCCGATAATTTTGCTCATGCCTAATTATGAAATCTGAGTATCGGCCAGTCAAAGTTGACGAAGGGAACGGACTCAACTATTCGGCGCGTCCCATTCGAGCCAAGCGGCTGAAATGCAAGGTCTTACTCGTATACTCGTGAGAGATCGCTCGTGGACCTGCCGCTGAATCCTGATACGCCTGAGCAGAAAACGCCCGCAAGTACGCCTCAGCGGCCGAAAGGCACACGGCTTGTGCTCAAAGTCGGGCTGCAGGCGTTCCTCGTTCTGCTCTTTCTCGTCGCCGCCGCCCTGGGGACGCTCAGCGGCATTCTCTTCGCGTACGCGGGTGACCTTCCCGAAATCAGCGCCCTCGATAACTACCGGCCCCACACGATCACGCGCCTGATCGCCCGCGACGGCCAGGAGATCGGCGAGTTCTCGATCGAACGACGGGTGGTCATCGGCTACGACGACATGGCACCCGTGCTTCGCCAGGCGATCATCGCCACCGAAGATGCTGGATTCGAGCGGCACTTCGGCATCAGCGTCTCGCGGATGGTGATGACCGCCATCCGGGACGTGCTGACGGGCCAGCGGTACGGCGCCAGCACGATCACCCAGCAGCTCTCGCGCACGCTCTTCCTCACTGAGTACATGCAGGACGGCGTCTTTCAGCGCACCGGCTTCAAAGGCCTCGAGCGCAAGGTGAAGGAGATCCTCGTCGCCGTCCAGATCGAGAAGCGATACACGAAGCGCGAGATCCTCACGATGTACGCCAACCAGATCCCGCTGGGTCTGGGCGTCTACGGCGTGGAGTCGGCGGCGCGGGCCTACTTCGATAAGCCGGCCAAGGAGCTGACCCTCGAGGAAGCGGCGGCAATCGCCGCCTCCATCCAGACGCCGTCGCGCGTGAACCCGTTCGTCAACCCCGACGCGACGCTCGCCCGACGCAATACCACGGTGCTGCCGCGCATGGTCGAGAACGGGTACATCACGGACGCGCGCGCGCGTGAAGCCGCGACAAGCCCGCTCGTCGTGGTTGGCCATCCAGCCGCCGAGCGGTCGATCGCACCGTACTTTGCCGAAGAGGTCCGCAAAAAGCTGGAAGACAAATACGGCGCGGACGCGCTGTACCAGGCTGGCTTGCGCGTACAGACAACGCTCGACGCCGAGTTGCAGGAAGCAGCCAACGCGGCAGTCGATCGAGGCTTGCGGCGAGTCGACAAGCGGCGTGGCATCTTTCGCAAGCCGTCCCGGAACGTGATCGCCGAGGGCCAGCAGATCGACAGCTTCATCGTCGAACGCTGGAGCCAGCCGATCCTCGCCGGCGACATCGTCCCCGCAGTGGTCACGTTCGTCGGCGACGGCGCCCGCGTCAAGATCGGCGCGACGGAGGTCGAGCTGACAAAAGCGGCATTCGCCTGGACACGCAAGACATCCGCGGCCGCTCTCTTCAAAGTCGGCGATTTGATCGACGTAGAGGTCAAAGCGCTCCAGGGCGCCCAACCGTCCGAGGTGTCGCTCGAACAGACGCCGGTGATCGAAGGGGCGCTTCTGGCCATCGACAACAAGACGGGCCAGATTCGAGCGATGGTCGGCGGCTACAGCTTCACGCGCAGCAAGTTCAACCGCGCCATCCAGGCGAAACGCCAGGTTGGATCGCTCTTCAAGCCGATCGTCTACACGACGGCCATCGATCGCGGCTTCACGCCGGTCTCGGTCTTCATCGACGAGCCGGTCTCCTACACCGCGGGCCCGAACCAGCCGCCATATCAGCCGCTGAACTACGACCGCAAGTACGAAGGACCGGTCACGCTTCGGCGCGCGCTCGAGCAGTCGCGGAACATTCCAGCGGTGAAGGCAATGCAGGAGGTGGGACCGCGCCAGGTCGTCATGTACGCGACGCGATTCGGTCTCGACGAGGCGCCACCATATCTCTCCCTGGCGCTTGGCTCCTCAGAACAGACGCTGCTGCAGATGACGAGTGCCTACTCGGCCTTCGCCAACCGCGGCGTCCGCATGGCGCCGTACGGCATCGTCTCCATCACCGACCGTGAAGGGAACCTGCTCGAGGAGAACAGGCCCGAGCCGCATGAGGCGATTCGCGCGGACACCGCGTTCGTGATGACGAACCTGCTGCGCGGCGTCGTGCAGCGCGGCACCGCCCAGGCCGCCGCATCGCTGGACTGGCCGCTCGGCGGCAAGACCGGCACGATGGACGAATATACCGATGCCTGGTTCATCGGCTTCGATCCGAACATTACGATTGGCGTGTGGATTGGTTACGACGAGAAGAAGTCGCTGGGCCAGGGCGAGACCGGTGCGTCGGCAGCGCTGCCGATCTGGATCGAGGTGATGCGCGCCTACATCGACAAACGCGGAGATCGCAAAGCTCCGCCCGAGTTCGAAGCACCCGGAAACATCGTGTTTGTCACGTTGGATTCTGGCGTCACCGAGGCATTCATCAACGGTACGCAACCACAGCCAGGCGAAGCCGCCGTATCCGTTCCAGCTCCCGCCCCCGCTCCTAATCCGTGATCCCTACCGAGGCGTGAGGCCTCAGTGAGGCAGGTGATGCCGCCTCCACACGACGACGCCTTCGTAGATAAGAAATGTCGTCAGCAGCATCGCGCCGGCCGCCACCAGCGCCTCGACCGGATAGAAGAAAGCGGCCATGATGAGCGGAATCAGCAGCAGGCCATCCATCCACAGAAGTGATAGCCCACCGTCGTAGCTGACCCGTTCCGTCCAGAGGTTGCGCAGCCAAGAGAGCACGTGGACCTCCTTGGTCTCGTACGCGGAGTATACGCCTGCCCTTTAGGACGTCAATCTGGACGGCAGGGTTGGTGACCTCAGCCGTTTCCCTTTCAGCTACTCGTCCTCCGGCGCAGCAGCCGTGTCGAGCGTGCCACTCGCCTTCTTCATCAGGTAGGTCTTGATGAAGGGATCGAGGTCTCCATCCAGGACTCGTTGCGGGTCGCCGACCTGAAGCTTGGTCCGGTGGTCCTTCACCATCTGGTACGGCTGGAGGACGTAGCTCCTGATCTGACTGCCGAATGCGATGTCGCGCTTCTCGCCGCCAATCTGGTCGAGCTTCGCCTGTTGCTCTTTCATTTTCAGGTCGTAGAGGCGTGCCCTCAGGACCTTCATCGCGCTTGCGCGGTTCTTGTGCTGCGAGCGTTCGTTCTGACACGACACGACGATGCCGGTCGGGATGTGCGTAATCCGGATCGCAGAATCCGTAACGTTCACGTGCTGGCCGCCTGCACCACTCGACCGAAACGTGTCTACGCGAAGGTCCTTGTCGTCGATCTCGACATCGACGTCTTCCGGCAACTCGGGCCAGACGAAGACCGAGGCGAATGACGTATGGCGTCGTGCGGCTTGATCGAACGGCGAGATCCGCACCAGGCGATGTACGCCAGCCTCGGCGGAGAGAAAGCCGAACGCGGCCTCGCCCATGAACAGCACGGTCGCACTCTTGATCCCTGCTTCTTCTCCCGGCTGATAGTCCATCAACTCCCGGCGGAAGCCTTTGCGCTCGGACCACTTCAGGTACATCCGAAGCAACATCTCCGCCCAATCCTGTGATTCGGTGCCGCCGGCGCCAGGATGAATCGTCACAATCGCATTCGACTGATCGTGCTCGCCTGAGAGCATCTTCTTGCTCTCGGCTGTGTCGATTTCCTGCTGGAATTCATCGAGGCCGCGCTGCAGGTCGGCCCCCACATCCTCGCCGCCCTTCGCCCATTCGAAGAGCACACCCAGATCATCGCCGCGCCGCTTCAGCGACTTGAGCAACGTCAGCTCGTCGTCGACACGACGGCGGCGCTGCATCACCTTCTGCGCTTCCGCCTGGTTGCTCCAGAAGCTGGGCTCGCCGATGTGCTTCTCGATGTCTGCTAGCTGTTCGTCGAGTCGAGCGGCCTCAAAGATGCCTCCGTAGCTCGGCAGCGCGTCGCTTCAGGTCGTCGTAGCGTCGTTCAGAGTCGTCGAGGTCGAAAGCCAAATGGGGATCTCCTGGTCCGGCTAAAGCCGGACACTACGAAGTCCAGCCAAAGCCGGACACTACGAAGTCCAGCCAAAGCCGGACACTACGAAGTCCAGCCAAAGCCGGACAGTACGAAGTCCGGCTAGAGCCGGACGCCACGGGTGAAAACGAGTGAGAGCACGACGATGGCCATGGCCGCATAGGCCACGACGTCGCCGATCGCCGCATACACCGTGCGGCCAGTGAGGAATCGCACTTCCTGCACGATTCCAACCTGCTCAAAGATAGCCGACCGGGCGACGACGCGTCCGTAGGGATCCACGACTCCGCTGATTCCGGTATTCGCGGCGCGGGCCAGGTAGCGGCCGTGCTCGATGGCGCGCATCGACGCCATCGCGAAATGCTGAAAAGGTGCCGAGGAATGACCGTACCACGCGTCGTTCGTGATCGTCGTCAATAACTCGCTGCCGCGGAGCACGGCGTCGCGGACGAGCGACGGGTACACGACCTCGTAGCAGATCGCCGTACTTGCCTTGTGCTGGCCGACAGGCAGCATGATCATCGAGTTTCCGGCGGTGAACGGCGAGAATCCGGCGAGCGTCTGCACCAGCGGCGGAAACGCGGTGAGCATACCGGACAGCGGTACGAACTCGCCGAACGGCACCAGGTGGATCTTCCGATACACCGCCAGCGTCGTGCCATCAGGCCCGAGCTGGAATGCCGCGTTGTAGTGCTCATCAGCGCTGACCTCCTGATCGCTGCCGAACAGGACCGGCACTCCCAGATCTTTCGCCAGCGCCCGCATCTCCCGCTCGCCCACCGGATCGCCCTCGAAGGTAAACGGGGTCGAGGATTCCGGCCAGATCACGTATTGCGCTCCCCGGCGGACGACGTCGCGCGTCATCGCGATATAGGTCGTGAAGATCCGACGGGCCTGGTCCGGCCGCCATTTGAGTGTCTGCTCGATGTTGCCTTGCACGAGACCGACGCGAATCGGCGTTCCCGCGCGCACCAGTGATCCGTCGGCGACTCGCCACGTGCCCCATCCCGCGACAGCCGCCAGCAGCACGATCACGACGGCAATCGCCCGGATGCGCCGTCCTCCGCGCGTGAGCATCGAAAACGCGATCGACGCGTTCACGAACGCGACCAGGGCCGACAGGCCATACACCCCAAACAGACTCGCCAGCTGGGCCACCGGCAGCACGGTCACCTGACTGTTGCCCAGCGGTACCCACGGAAAACCGCCGAAGAGATATCCGCGCAGGAACTCCGCGGCGACCCAGGCGGCGGGCGCAATGAACAGTGCCGCCGCGCCAATCCGTCGGATCAGGATGCTTGTTATCAGCGCCGCGACGGCCGGGTAAAGCGCCAGGTAGGCCGCCAGCAGCAGCATTGCGAAGACAGCGATCGGCGTTGCGAGCTGACCGAAAGTCGCAACCACTGTGCTCGTCCAATAGACCGTGCCGACGAAGTAGACCATTCCCGCGACAAGGCCGAGCAGGAACGCGCGGTGCGCAGGCTGGCCGGGCAGACGTTCGGTCCCTCCGCCTGCTCCCGCGATGCCCTGGACGGGCCACCCTGCGAGCGCGACGAGCAGCGGAACGAGCGCGACCCACGCGACTGCCGGATGACCGTATTTCGGGAAACTCAGCGCGAGCAGGACGCCCGCGGTCAGGGCTAAGGGATACGCCAGGGTTTGAAGTTTTCTTCCTGCTTCAACCGACGGAAGACGGTCTCGGCTTCGCTCTTATTGCTGTACTTGCCGACACGGACCCGATACCTCCCACGAGGGTTATCAGGGTTCGGCAACACGAACGTTGGATACCCCTTGCTCTTCAGACGTGCGGCAAGTGCCTCGGCCGCGTCGATCGTCGGGAATGCCTGGACCTGAAATACCACGCCCTTGCCCTGCGGCTCGGCAAACCTCGAACTGGCAACAACGGCGTCAGGCTTTGTCACGGGAGTCGACTGGAGGTTCGCCGTCTTGCGAGCTGGCTGCTCCTTCGGATCCCGTACAGCGATTGCCGACGGCACAGGCTTTTCGGCGGCAGTCTTGCCGACGGCGGCCGGAGGAACGGCAGGTCTTGTCTCCGTAAGCCTGAGCGGTTCACTCAGCGGCGTCGGCGCCTCGAGACGCTCGGCGTACGTGAGGTTCTCTCTCTCGGGTGCTGGTTCAACCGTGGCAGCCGGCTTTCCGCTGGATGGGTCTGGCGGAGTTGTTGGATCGATGGACGTGCCTGGGGCAACCGCGAGAGAGTCGACGACCGGCTGGCGAACACCGCGACCGACCATCACGCCGCACAGGAAGATGACGACGGATACCACCGTCGCGGCCATGAACATGAAAACAAGCTGTTTTCCGTTCAGCTGAATCTCGTGTACTTCCTGATCCGGCATTAGCCGAGCGCGATTCTAACACGCCTTTCGACGCGCCGACGCCTGCTCAGGGCAGACGGTCGAGCATTTTCTTCGCCTCGACGTTCTGCGGGTCGGCCTTCAGCAGCCACTGGAGTTCCGCACGCGCGGTGCCGAAGTCCTTGGCCAGGGTGTACGCGTCGGCGAGGGCAAGGTGATTCGCCACGGTGTCGTCGCTCCAGATGGCGATCTTGAACTCGTCGATCGCTTCTTCCATCCGTCCGCCTCGCAGATAGACACGACCGAGCAGGCCGTGCGCCGCGCTGTCGTACGGCGCCAGGTAGATGGCTCGCTTCAGCGCTGCAATCGCCTCGCTGTCGCGCTCGGCTTGATACGCCCGGCGTCCGGTGTCGAGATGGAACCTGGCGAGGTCGCGCTGGTCACGCTGCTCCGCCGCAACAATCACGTCTTCCACACGCAGTGAGGCGAGGACATCGATGTCGGTCTTGATGCGCTCGAGTCCGCGCGGCACGTCGTTGCGGCTGCCCTGTTTCGCGTCCCATTCCGCATAATCAGACGACAGACGCTTCGCCAGTTCCTTCTCGCGCGCGCCCTCCGTGGGGCTGCCGCTCGATTGCAGCGCGACGCCCAGCACGTAATGAGCCGCGTCATCTGCAGGGTTCCGGCGCACCGCCTCTCGCAACGATGAGATGGCATTGGTCAGGTCCTTCTGCAGCCAGTAGGCATAACCGAGATTGAAGAAGAGGTCGGCGTCGGTGTTGTCAGCCTGGGTCGCCTGACGAAAATAGCTCGCCGCAGTCGTCGACGCTGCCCCCTGCAGCCGTCGCAGCTGCACGATGCCGAGATTGTTCAGGAGGGCCGGATCGGTCTGTGCGGCATTCAACTCGGAGAGAGCCGCTGTCGCCGCCTCGTACTGTGCGAGATTCAGCATCGAGACCGCGCCGAGAAACCTGGCCTGCCGCGCCAACCGGTGGTCAGCGGGCACGTCGCGCACCGACGCCAGCGCCTGCTGATGCTCGGACAGATCGGTGTAGGCATTCCATAGTTCGATGCGAACGCGGTGAAACGCCGGCTCGAGCCGGAGAGCCTGAGTGAGGAAGCTGATCTTCGACGCCGGGGCGTGAACAATCAACCCTTTGATGTACTGCTCGAATGCCGCGATCGGAACGTGCCGCTGCTCCATTTCCTCGGTGGACACTTTCGAGTCGGGCACGAGCTTCCGGGCGACGCGGCCGTAGACCGCAAAGATGTCGGTGAGCGGTCCGCTTTCCACGATCTCGGGCGACATCCGGCCAGCCTCGATCCGGATCGACCGCGCCCGAACCGTCAGATCCTGACCCTTCACTTCGACCGAGCCGACGACCGCTGCATTGGCACCGACAAGCTGACCCAATCGGATCACGGTCGCGTGGCTCAGCGTGGCAGCCACGGGGACCCGGAGACGGTCGAACGCACGGACCCGGTCTTCTCGCGTGATCGTCGGCCCGCCCAGCGCGATCAAGTCGTCGGTCAGAATCACCGCGGACGCCTCGCTCAACCAGTACGTCTGCGCTTCGCGCGACACATTCTCGAACGGCACCACGAATTGCCGCTGCGTCGTCTGCGCGACGGCGGCAGCCGGCATCGTCAGCAGGCACGCGGAGAACACCAGAGCGAATCGGCAGATCGATCTCGTCATCGCGTCCTCAACTGGGCACCCCGGCGTTCGGGACACGCGGACGAACAGACACGAGCATCAGGCACTGGCCCGCACCGGTCGCCCGGCACCGCTCGGTGCCCACGTCAACCTGAATGTTGAACAGATGCATCAGCCGGCGTATCGCCGCTGCGTAAAACTCACAGAGCGGCTCCTCAACCGCCGTTCTGACTTCGCAGAAGATCGACCCGCGGATGTCGACGGAACCGCGACCCTTGCGCCAGCGCACCATGGCACGGCTGCCGCCGTAGGTCTGTCGCACCATCCGGCGCGCGATACGCGCCACCAGACGAAGGCGGATCGCGTCGGGCATTCCGCTGACAACTGTTCGCTCGAACGAGGGCAGCTCCGCAACGGTCCATTCGGCGGAGTACTCGCCCGCTCTCGCAGCAACCAGGCGATAGGCCTCGCCTTCCTGACGGAGAAAGCTGAGCACCGCCGCCAGCGGCGCCAGGCCGATGCGGCCTTCGCGCAGCCCCGACGGATTCAGCCACGCCTCGTAGAACTCCAGACGCGACGGCAGAAGATCGGCGATGCCCTGATGGAGGCTCGCAATGAGGAGACGTCCGACGCCGTCGTCATTCATCGACAGAGAAATGGTACCGTGTAAGCGTAGCCGCTATGATTCTTCCGGTCCACGCCAGCGTGCGTGCGCATCTCGCGCGCCTGCTCACGATGCTCTACGCGCTCGACGAGGCGTCGCTGCCGACGATCGCGCTCGAATACCCTCCGAACCGTGACCTCGGCGACCTGGGGACGCCCGTC
>Ga0207701_10008062_pt1 | contig 10424 bp, 14 predicted proteins | sample KBSSwiSSwithPhiX_FD_184294 | JGI IMG/M metagenome (GOLD analysis project Ga0207701, IMG submission 184294) | Switchgrass rhizosphere bulk soil microbial communities from Kellogg Biological Station, Michigan, USA, with PhiX - S5 (SPAdes) (version 2) | ecosystem: Environmental > Terrestrial >...
TTCGAATCAAATGAGGGACGACTGTTTCAAAGCAAATCGATGGTGCGAATCGCAGCCCGCTCACTTCGAACGCCTTCGGTCCGTCGCCGCGCGCTGTGCCACTCGGCATCGGCGTGTGTTTATAGAGTTCGGGAAACCAATCCAAAATGGGAATGTATTCACCAAACATTACCAAATGATTCTTGTCGTAGCGTCCACGTATTTCACCATCGGTATCCAGTAGCAGACAGCTGTTATAGATCGCCTCGGGATCGGTTCCGACGTCGACTACTTCCGTTCCAGCCAGCTGATAAGTGTGCCGCACTTTCCCGTCGTCTGCCGGATGCTGCACCATGCGGTTGATTACTTCGCATTTGAGTTTGAAATCGTCCGTCAGTCGCGCGAACCTGCGCGCATCGATGCCTCGATGCGCCGGCGTGCCGGGCGCGCGCTCGCGCGCATCCGGTGGTCGGCGTCGGACATCGCGCGCTTCCTGGGCGAGTTTCTCTCCACGCCTGCGCACGACGTCTACTTCCACGCACCGCACCCTCCGCTGTCCCTGCGCACTTTCGCGGTGGCCGCGCGCCGCAAAGGCGTTCGCCTCGACCGCCGGGCGCAGTGGCTGTTCGACGACGACGCGCTGTACGTCAACGGCGAAGCGCGTGCGTGGCCGCGCGGTGCGCGCCGCGCGTTTGCAACACTCGCCAACACACGTTCACTTTCTGCAAGGCAGGTCAAGCCCCTCGCGGATGACGCGCTCGCGGCCCTGCACGACGACTATCGCCATGGATCCCTCCACATCGGATAACCGCCCGGAGCCGCGCGAACAGATGCTCGACTCCCTCGCATCGCTCGTCGACGCGATCGACGGGCTCGTCGCGCTCGCGCAACAGCGCGTGCAGATCTTCGACGTCGACCTCTCGCAGGGCGGCTGGCAAAGTCCTGCGCGCGCGACGGCGCTTGCCGCATTCCTGCGCCGCGGCCGTCACGCCCGGCTGGACATCATCGTGCACGAGACTCGCTTCATCGAGACCTCGTGCGCGCGGCTCCTGCTGTTGCTCCGGCAATACGCGCACGCGGTTACGATCTATCGCACCAGCGGCGAAGCGCGCAAGGCGATGGACCCTCTGCTGATCGTCGACGGCCGTCACTTCCTGCACCGGTTCCACATCGAACAGCCGCGCGCTTCGCTGGCCATCGAGCACCCGCAGCTCGCGCGGCCGCTCGTCATGCGCTTCGACCAGATCTGGGCCACGGGCGAACCCGGGCTGAGCGCCAGCGTGCTCGGCCTGTAACCCCGGCGCGCCGTACGGCGCTGCTATAATTTTTGCGTGCTCGCAGCACGAGTTCCACATCAACCGCAACCAGCCAAATCCATCCTTACGGACCAAGGAATCGACATGAACAAATCGCTGATCATCGCTGCCTCGACCGCGTTCGCGCTGGCGCTCGCCGCGTGCGGCCAGCAAGGCAGCAGCACGTCGTCGAAGACCACTTCTTCCACGACGACCACCACGACGCCTGCTACCCCTGCGCCAGCTCCCGCGCCGGCACCGACGCCGGCACCTGCGACGGACGCGACGCCGCCCGCAGCGTCGAGCACGACGACGACCACGACGACCGAGAAAGACGCGACGAAGAAGTAAGCGTACGTCCGATGGCGTAGGGGCCGGCGCCGTCGGCCCCCTTCATTGCAACACTCGGTCGGCGCGCTCGATCAGCGTACGCGGCATCGCAAGTCCCAACGCTCGGGCAGACTTGACGTTCACCACGAGCTCGAACCTCGTCGGCTGTTGCACCGGGAGCATCGCAGGCGGTGTGCCTTTGAGAATCCTGTCGACGTAGGTCGCGGCCAGCCGCCACAGGTCGGGAAAGTCGACACCGTACGCAAGCGTGCCCCCCGACTCCACCAGTTCGAGGAAGCCGATCGACGGGAAGTTTCGCTCGGCGGCGGCCTTGGCGATGTGCGCGGCATTGGCGACGAAGACAGTGTGGTCCGCGACGACGATGGCCCTGGCTCCCGATTGCACGAGCGCATCCATCGCCGCGCCGACGTCACTCATCGACTTGGCTTCGACGATGTGAAGCACCAGTCCGAGCGAGGACGACGCCTGCCGCATGGCCGCAATGGATGCCTCGACGGCGGTGCCCTGCGGATTTACGAGCACCCCGACGCGCGTGAGCGAAGGCATGGCCTCCTTCAAGATCGCGAGGCGCTTTGCGTTGATCTCTGGGAAGAGGAACGACGATCCCGTTACGTTGCCGCCGGGGCGCGACAGGCTTTCCACGAGTCTCGTCGCAACGGCATCGCCGGCAGCCGCCATGACGATCGGGATGGTGGAGGTCGCGCGCTTCGCTGCGGCCGTGCCAGGACCGGAAGTCACGATAACATCCGGTGTCGTTGCCACCAGCTCGGTGGCAAGCTGCGGCAGCCGCGCCGCATCGCCATCCGCCCAGCGTGCCTCGATCACAACGTTGCGGCCCTCGACGTAGCCGAGATCGCGCAATCCGGCTCGAAACGCCTCGACCTGACGCTGGTAAGTGGCCGGAGACGCGACGCCGAGCAGCCCGATCCGGCAAACACGCTCCGGAACCTGCGCAACGGCCTCGAGCGCGAAACAAAGGAGCGCGGTGAGTGCGACCCTCCCTCTCATGGCGCTACAGGGAAGCGCCTATCCTTCGCGCCACTTCGCGGTAATGCTCGATGACCTCGCCCAGGTCACGGCGGAAACGGTCCTTGTCGAGCTTCTCTCCGCTCTTCGCGTCCCACAGGCGGCAACCGTCCGGTGTGAACTCGTCGCCCAGCACCAGCGCGCCGTTCGCATCGTCGGCGGGATGCCCGAATTCCAGCTTGTAATCGACGAGATCGATGCCGGCGTTCGCGAACAGGGGCTTCAACACCGCGTTGACCTTGTGCGTAATCGCGCGCATCTGCGCGATTTCGTCAGCGGTCGCCCAGCCCAGTACGCGGATGTGATCGTCGTTGCAAAGCGGATCGTGCAGCGCGTCGCTCTTCAAGAAGAACTCGAAGATCGGCTCCGGCAGCCTGAGCCCTTCCTCGATGCCGTAACGCTTCGCCATCGAGCCCGCGCAGACGTTGCGCACGACGCATTCGACGGGAACCATCTTCATCGCCTTGACCAGCGACTCGCGCTCGTTCAGCACGCGCACGAAATGGGTGGCGACGCCCCCTTGCGCGAGCTTGCCCATGACATACGCGTTGATCTTGTTGTTGGTCTCGCCCTTCAAGTCCAGCTTGGCGAGCTTGACGCCGTCGAACGCGGAGACGTCGTCGCGGTAGTGCATGACGAGAAGGTTGGGGTCGTCCGTCGCGTAGACCGTCTTCGCCTTGCCGCGATATAGCTCGTTGCGTTTTTCCATGGGTCTCCTGTCAAGCCAGCGCACGCCAGCCGAAGCCTTCGGCCTGGTCGGCGATGCCGATCCAATCTTCCGCGCAACGCAACGCACCGGCAAGCGCTGCGCGCGCCTTCGCGGGCGTGTTGTTCTGGCGCGACAGGTGCGCCGCGACGATGTGCTGAAGGCGGCTCGTGTCGAGCGCCGCGAGGAGCGCGGCGGCGGCTTCGTTGTGCAAGTGGCCGAAGCGTCCCGCGATGCGATTCTTGAGCGAGTGCGGATAGTCGCTCGTCGCCAGGAGCTCGCGGTCGTGATTGCATTCGAGGACCAGCGCGCTGCATCCCGTGAGGCTCGCCTGGACGTACGGCGTCGAGCCGCCGATGTCGGTCAAGAGGCCCAGCCGATGCTGGCCATCGCTGACCACGAACTGCACGGGCTCGCGCGCATCGTGAGGCACGGGAAATGGATGGATCTCGAGGTCGCCGATGCGGAACACGTCGTGGCTGTCGAAGCCGAAGATCTGCGCGATACCGTCGAAACGGTCGCCGACCTCGAAGATGGTGCCGAACGTGAGCCACACCGGGATGTCGTACTTCCCCGCGAACGCGGGAACCCCGCCCGCGTGATCGTTGTGCTCGTGGGTGACGAGGATCGCCGTCAACGACTCGGGCGTGACGCCCAGGCGCGCGAGGCGCGCGACGGTGTCGCGCACTCCGAAACCGCAATCGATGAGGATGCGGGTGTGTCCGGCTTCGACGAGAAGGCCGTTGCCTTCGCTGCCGCTGCCGATGGAAGCGAAGCGCACTACTTCAGCTGATCTTTGAGCAGCGCGAGGATCTTTTCGCTGGTCGCGGTGCGGTCCGGCACGCCGCCCGGGTCCTGCACGCTGACCACGCTGTTCTGCGCCGACTCGGCGACGACGATCTGGTATTGCTCCGGCTTGTCCTTCTCGTCCGACTTCCAGAACTGGAGCTTGGTGAGCCAGCCCGCGTCGTTCGCCTTTTTCGCCAGCGCGTCGGGGTCGCCGTAACGCACGAAGTACACGCCGCGCGAGCGGTCGCGGTCGACGACCGTGAAGCCGGCGCGGTCGAGCGCCAGGCCGACGCGCCGCCAAGTGCGGTCGAACGGGTCCTGCACGGTCAGCTTGTACGAGCCGTCCGAGTTCTTGTCGATGGTCGCGCGGTCGGGCGAGATCGACGCCTGCACGACGGCAGCGCGTGCAGTGGGCTCGGGCGTTCCGAACTTCATCATGAGGCGCGTGAGCATCTCGGACTCGAGCGCCGGATTGGGCGGCATCACCGCCCACGCAAACGCGGCGGGCGACGAGTTGTCGATCTTGCCCGTCGGGACCTGCTCCATCCCGCGATGGGAGATGAAGATCTCGACGGTGTTGGGCTCGGCACCACGCTCGATGCGCGTCTTGAACTTGTCCTGCTTGTACGTCGTGTAGAAGGCGTCGATGAACTTGCCGACGGTTCGCCGGAGGAAGTCTTGCGGGATCTCCGCGCGATTCTCCGCGAAATCGGTCTCCATGATCCCGACCTGCGGGTTCTCCTGCGCGAGCACGAAGCCGTTCTCCTGCCAGAACTCGCGGCTCGTGTTCCACGCCTGCTCGGGCGTGGCTCGGACGACAAGCCAGCGCTCGTTGCCCGCGCGCACGATCTTGGCGTCCGGCGTCTGCGGCAGGAACTCCGACTTGGTGCCCTTGTTGGCGCCGGCAGCCGCAATGCCCGTGGCGGTGGTCACCTGGTAGCGGTCGTCGTAGCGAGGCGTGGTGAGATCAGGCGGCAATTCGAGTGCCGGACCCGACGACGACGACTTGTAATCGATGCGCTTGCTCGGTGAGATGCTGTTCAGCGACTCGCACCCGGCGAGCGCCATCGCGACGACCGCGACTACCGCGGGGGCCCAGTTACGAAGGAATGCGTTCATGCGTCCTGACCTCGTTGCTTTGCGCGAGACAGCCCGCTTCGCGCAATGCGGCGCGAACGGTCTCGTGGAATTGCGGCGACAGCTTGACGAGCGGAAGCCGCAATTCGTTTTCCATGAGTCCCATCTCGGCCAACGCCCACTTGGTGGGAATCGGATTGGCCTCGACGAAGAGCGTGCGATGCAGCGGCAGCAGGATGTCGTTGTACCTGCGGGCGGCGACCACGTCGCCGGCCAGCGCAGCCGCGCACATCTGCGACATCAATTTCGGCGCAACGTTCGCCGTCACCGAAATGACGCCGTGACCACCGAGCAGCATGAGCGGCAGGCCGGTGAGGTCGTCGCCGCTGTAGACCGCGAAATCGTCGTGGCCGCCTTCCTCCAGCGCCTTCAGGAGCTCGCTGCCGCGGCCCATGTCGGAGGTTGCGTCCTTGATGCCGGCGATGCGCGGCACGTCCGCGAGGCGCAGCGTCGTTTCCGTGGCCATGTCGGCGACCGTGCGCCCGGGCACGTTGTACAGGATCATCGGAAGGTCGACGCGCTCGGCGATCGCGCGAAAATGGCGGTATAGCCCTTCCTGCGTCGGCTTGTTGTAGTAGGGCACCACCGAGAGATGCGCGTCGGCTCCCACTTTGGCGGCATACGTCGCAAGCTCGATCGCCTCGGAGGTCGAGTTGGCGCCCGCCCCCGCGACGACCTTGACGCGCTTGGCGACGTGCTCGACGGTCGTCTTGATGAGCAGGCAATGCTCGTCGAAGTCGACCGTCGGCGACTCGCCGGTGGTGCCGACGATGACGATCCCCGACGTGCCGTTGGCAACGTGGAAATCGATGAGCTTGCGCAGGGCCGGCAGGTCGAGCGCCCCGCCCTCGCGCATCGGCGTCGCGATCGCGACAAGGCTACCGGTCAACATAGGGATGCCGTCTGACCAAAATGGGGCATTTTACCGCAAAGGGAGTGCCTTAGCCGAGCCCGGGTGGCCACGGGCGCGCCCATCCGACGGACGCGAGTCGTTGCACGACGGCTGCGCGACCCTCCCCGTGCACCAGGCCCTGCTCGAACGCGACCACCGTCATTGCCGGCACCAGCGACGCAAGCGAGAGGAGCTCGTCGCGGCAGAGCAGGAAATCGGGGTTCGTCGGACGGCCGTACGCCTCGTTGCCCATCGCAAACGTCTCGTAGAGCAGCACCCCGTCGTCGGCGAGAGCTGCACGCAGGTGCGGGAACAGTGGCCGGTGCAAGTAGTTCGTGACGACGATCGCATCGAACGTCTGCCCTCCGAATGGCCATTGGCCTCGCTCGAGATCGACGGCGATCGTCTCGATGCCGGCGACGCCGGACATGCGCGCGAGCGCGTCCGCATCGCGGTCGACTGCCAGCACCCTCGCGCCGCCCGACGCGAACAGCCGCGCGTGGCGACCGCTGCCGGCGGCGACATCGAGCACACGTGCCTCGGGCGGCACGAGCGATGCGAATCGCACGATCCATGGCGACGGCGCGAGTGAGTGTTCGTGAGTCATCGCTTCGATTTGCGTTTCACGTCCGACTTGGCCGACTCCGCGCGCAGCCATTCGACGAACGCCCGCACCTCCGGCTGCGCGTCGGCGTGTGGCGCGGGTATGGCGTAGTAGCCGCGCGGCGCATCGTAACGCTTGCCGAACGGCGCAACCAGTTGGCCGCGATCGAGCACCCCGGAGATGAGCGGTATCCGACCGAGCGCCACACCCTGCCCGTCGATCGCGGCTTGAATGACCTGGTCGTAAAGCGAGAAGCGCGACGCGCCCGCGGCCTTGAGGCCCGCCGCGCCGTTGGCCGCGAGCCACGCCGACCAGTTGATCCAGGGCGTGCGTCCCTCGGGATCGTCGAAGTGCAGCAAGACGTGATGCGCGAGGTCCCCCGGCTTCGCGAGCTTCGGCCCGCGCTTGACCAGGGCGGGGCTTGCGACCGGCATGAATCGTTCGCCGAACAGAAAGGTCGCGTTGTCCGGCGCGCGGGGATGCGCGAGATAACGGATCGCGACGTCCACGTCGCCCTTCGCAAGGTCGACCATGCGGTCGTCAGCCGACACGTACACGTCGACGGCCGGATGCGCTGCGCGAAACGCCGACAGCCGCGGAATCAGCCACAGGGACGCGAACGACACGGTGGTGGAGACAGTGAGCCCCGGCTCGCGTTGCGGCGCCTGCAAGGCGTCCGCCGCAGCGGCAAGCTCCCGGAGCTTGTCCGTCACCGTGCGATGAAACGCAGCGCCCGCCCTGGTGAGCGCAAGCGTTCGGTGGCCGCGCTCGAACAGCGGAACGCCAAGCGCGTCCTCGAGCGCCTTCACCTGCCGCGACAAGGCCGACTGGGTGAGAAAGAGCTCTTCCGCCGCGAGCGTGAAGGAGAGCCTTCGCCCGGCGGCCTCGAACCCGCGCAGGAAGTCGAGCGACGGCAGGCGGCGCAGCGTCTTATGCATGCATGGAATTCATGCGAGACATGCGGATTGCTCGTTTGCGGGACGGTCGCGCCAGTCGCAGAATGGTTTCACGCAGCGAAGAGTTCAGTCAAGGCTGCCTGCACCGGACGCATGTTAGAAGGAGATCGGCATGTTTGCAACGAAGGTAGAACTCGGAAACCACCAAAGCATCGCGTTTGACGACATCGAAGGTACGGCGCTCGCCGTGACGCGCGGCACGCTGTGGATCACGCAGGAGAACGACACGCACGACGTCGTGCTCGGCCCCGGCGACGTGTGGATGGTGGAGCGCGACGGCCTTACGATCATCGAGGCGCAGAACGATGCGAGCTTCCGCGCGATGGGCCGCGCCTTCGAGCGCGAGTGGAAGGCCGCCCACGGCAAGCCGTGGTGGTCCCGCGCGATCGACTCGCTGTGGGCGCTGGGGTCGCGCCCGCGTTTCGTGCCCTATTACTAGCATGCCGCTCGTTACCGTCACCACGCGCGCGGGCAAGACGACCTTGTGGAAACGCGCCGTCCTCGACGGCGTGCACCGCGCGCTCGTCTCGTCCGGCGTTCCCGAGGCCGACCGTTTCCAGCGCGTCATCGAGCTAGGCGAGGAGGACTTTGTGTTCGACGCTCGCTACCCCGACACAGCCAGCGCGCGCACGGGCGACTTCGTGCTGATCGAGGTCCTGTGGTCCGTCGGGCGCAGCGTAAAGATCAAACGCAAGCTCTTGTCCGATCTCACGGCCGCGTTACGCGAGTCGCCCGGCCTCGATCCGGAGAACGTCATGCTCGTGTTCAAGGAGACGCAGTGGGAGAACTGGTCGTTCGCCGGCGGCCGCCTCATTCATACATAGTCATCCACAGGCGTTGACACGCTTGCGTTGTTCGATGGCGATCCCGCCGAGGGCGATGCGCAACCGCGGCGGCACCCCGGGATGCGCGGCCAGCGCCGTGCAATGCGCGACGAGTGCGGATAAGAGCTCCTCGGATTGTTGCGGGTCCTGGTCGCCCCGGGCGAGCCGCGTGAGGAGCCAAAGCAGCGGACCGAGCAGCGTTTCGGGGTCGCGCTCGCCGAGCGTCGCCTCAATGCAGCAAGCGTTCATCGCCCGCGCTCTTCCCGGTCGACGCGTGCGCGTGCGCCTCCGCCCGGATTGCATCCCATTGCCGCGCGAGCCGCGCGCAGATCGTGCGAAGCTCCGGTGAAAACGCCGCGAACGCAGCCATGCGCGCGAGATTGGCCGCCACCTTGTCCGCGTACGCAGCCACGGGATGCTGCGTGTAGCAGCTCATGAGACACAGCGTGCCGGCGATCACCGCGTCCGGACGCGCTTCCGCGTCGTCGATCTCGATGTCGTCACGCAATCTACGCATCCTCTCGCTACCGGCCACACGCAAATGATAATTATTCCTATTTGCGTGTCAAGGGGGCCACCAGGGCTGGCTGGCATTTCGAGTGGACTAATAGAAACGCGCGGGACGCATGGCCATCCGCCATGTCGTGCCGCGCGCGGCGGCGGGCCATGGTGCAACACCCGCCGCGCAACCGAATCTACGCGTCGATTGCTACGCTTTCGTGAAAGCGATCCCGCCCTTCTTCTCGCGGACGTGCACCGTGTCGCCGGGACCGTAGTTGCCGCCCAGGATCTCCTTCGCGAGCGGGTTCTCGACCTGCTGCTGGATGGCGCGCTTCAACGGCCGCGCGCCGTACACCGGGTCGAAGCCGGCCTCCGCGACGACCCTGAGCGCGTCGTCCGTGACGTCGAGCTTGATCTCGAGCTTCCGCAGGCGATCTTCCAGCCCGCGAAGCTGGATGCGCGCGATGCTCGCGATGTTCGCCTGGTCGAGAGGACTGAACACGACGATCTCGTCGATGCGGTTCACGAACTCCGGCCGGAAGTGCTGCTTCACTTCGGCCATCACGGCGATCTTGATGAGCGCTTGCTCGCTGCCTTCGTCGGCCATCTGCTGGATCCTGTGCGAGCCCAGGTTCGACGTCATCACGATGACCGTGTTCTTGAAGTCGACCGTGCGTCCCTGCCCGTCCGTCATGCGGCCGTCGTCGAGCACCTGCAGGAGCACGTTGAAGACGTCCGGATGCGCCTTCTCGACCTCGTCGAGCAGGATCACCGAGTACGGCTTGCGGCGCACCGCCTCCGTGAGATAGCCGCCCTCCTCGTAACCGACGTAGCCCGGCGGCGCCCCGATGAGCCGCGCGACCGAGTGCTTCTCCATGAACTCCGACATGTCGATGCGAATGAGCATCTGCTCGGAGTCGAAGAGGAATTCCGCCAGCGCCTTGCACAGCTCCGTCTTCCCGACGCCCGTCGGGCCGAGGAACAGGAACGAGCCGTACGGACGATTCGGGTCCGATAGCCCCGAGCGCGAGCGGCGTATCGCATCCGACACGAGGCGCACGGCCTCGTCCTGGCCGACCACGCGCTGGTGCAGCTTGTCCTCCATGTGCAGCAGCTTCTCGCGCTCGCCCTGCATCATCTTCGACACGGGAATGCCGGTCGCGCGCGACACGACCTCCGCGATCTCCTCGGCGCCCACCTGCGTGCGCAGGAGCTGCGGCTTCTTCTTCTGCTCGGCGGAGAGCTTCTTGTCGGTCTTCTTCAGCTGCTCCTCGAGCTGCGGCAGCTTGCCGTACTGCAGCTCGCTCATCTTCTGCCAGTCGCCCTTGCGCCGCGCCTCCTCCATCTGGAGCTTGATCTTCTCG
>Ga0207701_10008063_pt1 | contig 10424 bp, 8 predicted proteins | sample KBSSwiSSwithPhiX_FD_184294 | JGI IMG/M metagenome (GOLD analysis project Ga0207701, IMG submission 184294) | Switchgrass rhizosphere bulk soil microbial communities from Kellogg Biological Station, Michigan, USA, with PhiX - S5 (SPAdes) (version 2) | ecosystem: Environmental > Terrestrial > Soil...
GCTTCTATTTCCGCCCGTCGTTTCCTGACACGCCGGAGAACCGCCAGTTTGCGGCCGACATCGTGCGGGCGATCAGCCGCGACGTGCCGGTCGTGCTCCTGAACACCGGCCTGAAGTTCGACGATCACGAGGACCTCAACGTGCCCGGCATGGGTATTCACCACGTGGATCGGCTGATGACGGCAGAGCGCAATCTCGAGATGCAGTCGGAAATCGTCAGCAACGCGCGAGCATTCGTCGGCACGTATGGCGGGCTGGCGTACCTGGCGACCTTCTACGGTGTGCCGTCGTATGCGTTCTACTCGACCCAGGCCGAGCTGCTGCCGGCGCACATGGACGTGTGGTGGCGTCTGACGCGCCTGATGGGTGTTCCGGCAGCCGCCATCGACACGCGGTCCACGGACATCCTGCGCACGGTGCTGGGCGGCGTCGCTCATAGTGTGGAGCGCGTGGAGCAGGCGGTCGGTTCCTGAAGCCGATGTTCCAGTCGCTGAAACGCTTTCTCCGTGATTCTCTGGGCGCGGCGCCCCGCGACGATCTGACCGCGCTGAAGAAGGCCGTTCAACGGAACGAGCAGCGCGTCGTGGAAGAGATGGCGCACGGCTCGAGGCAGCTGGCGAAGCGCCTGGATCGCATCGAGCAGCGGCTGGCGGACCTGGTCGATCGTGCCGAGGGCCTGGACGCCATGGCCCGGACCGGACGGCTCCGGAAGATTGACGACAACATCGATGCCCTCGTCCGCCACACCTTCCTGAACGGCGCCCTCACCGGCACGCAGGCCCTGCTCGCGCGGCGCTTTCGCGGGCTGTCACAACATGAAGAGGACGGCATCACCGTGGCGCTCTTCGATCGCATCGGTGCCGCCACCCATCGGTTCGTGGAAATCGGCGCCGGGGTCAATGGCGGGAACTCCGGCTTTCTCGCCAGGGAGTGCGGGTGGACGGGGCTGATGATCGAGGCGCACCCCGAGCGCGCCGCCACGTTGCAGCGACGATTCGCACCGGCCGTCTCCGTGGTGCCGTCGATGGTCACGCGTGAGAATGTCAACGCGCTCGTTGAAACGCACGGCTATGGCGGCGACATCGACCTCCTCAGCATCGACATCGACGGCATGGATTACTGGGTCTGGGACAACCTCACCGCCTGCCGGCCCCGCCTGGTGATCGTCGAATACAATCCGTTTCTGGGTCCGCATCGCTCGGTCGCGATTCCATACGATCCGCAGTTCGATCGGCATCGGTTCGACGTGCCGCGGGATGCGTACTACGGCGCCTCGCTGCCGGCGTTCGCGAAGCTCGGCGCCAGCAAAGGGTACCGGCTGGTCCTGGTGGAGCCGCGCGGTGTGAACGCGTTTTTCGTTCGCGACGACGTCGCCGGCGATCTGGCGGCGATGCCCGTCGACGGGGCGACGATCGCGCCGGACGCGGTGGCGGACTTCGGACCTGGCGGCATTTTCACGCACCTTGAGCACGCCGGACTCGGCCTCATTGATGTCTAAAACACGATGATTGTTGGATACAGAGATCTGCGGCAGTACCGCAAAAAAGTGGCGATGGTGGATGGCGCGTTCGATCCGCTGCACCACGGCCACATCGAATACTTTGCCCGGGCTCGCGATATCAGCGGGTCGCTGCTCTGCAACATCGCGCCGGATTCCTACACCAGCGCCAAGCATCCGCCGCTGCTGCCGGCGGCGCAGCGGGCGGCAGTGATCGATGCGTTGAAGCCGATCGACTTCACCCACGTCAGCCCCGTCGACACCGAAACCGTTCTTCGCGAACTGCAGCCGACGCACTACATCAAGGGCAAGGACTGGGAAGGCCGGCTCCCTCCCGAGCAGGTCCGCATCTGCGCGGAGGAGGGGATCGAGATCGTCTTCCTCGACACCGTCCGGGATTCGTCAACGAAGCTGCTGCAGAATTTCGAGGCCGGCCCAAACGGGCACGTCGACCTGGCCGCGTTCGAGCGCCTCGTCTTCAGCCAGAAGAACATCGAACCTGAACACTACGATTCCGACTACTTCGTGAGCGACTGGCGGCAGGCCGGCAACGATTACACGATTGAGACGCGCCGCAAGATCGAGGGACGCCACCCGCAGGTCATCAAAGAAGTGTTTCAGCCGAAACGTGTACTGGACATGGGGTGCGGCCCTGGCGCGCTGATGTTTCTGCTCGACGAGATCGGCATCGCCGCCGACGGCATCGACTTCGCCCAGAGCTCGATCGACCTCGCGCCCGCGAACGTCCGCGATCGCATCAGGATCGGACCGGTCTCCGAGCCGAGCGTACCGGACGACGCGTATGACCTCGTCATCTGCCGCGAGGTGTTCGAACACCTCACCGTGCTGCAGGTACGCGAGGGCGTCCGCAACATCTGCCGCATCAGCTCGAAGTTCGCGTATGTGACGACCCGGTTCCATCCGAATCCGGCGACACTGCTGGATGTGACGACCCAGTTCGACGTCGATCCGTCGCATATCACGCTGCTCAACAAGGACCTGCTCCGTCTGTTCTTCGTCCTCGAGGGCTTCCGCCAGCGGAAGGATCTGGAGGATCGAATTGACTGGATGGGGAAGGGCCGGGTGCTGGTGTACGAGAAAGTCGGAAGTACCAAGTGACAAGTGACAAGTAATTGCTGCCAACTGACGACCGATAACTGAAGACGAAGGGGACGAGCCAATGCGTCAGCTCATCATCGGCAACCGCATCATCAGCGACGACAGCAACGCGTATGTGATTGCGGAAATCGGCCACAACCACCAGGGCAGCCTGAAGACGGCGAAAGAGCTGTTTCAGGCGGCGGCCGACTGCGGCGTCGACGCCGGGAAGCTGCAGAAGCGCGACAACCGCACGCTCTACACGCGCGAGATGTACGACAAGCCGTACGACAACGAGAACAGCTTCGGCGCCACCTATGGCGAACACCGCGAAGCGCTCGAGTTCGGCAAGCCGGAATACGAGGAGCTGCAGGCGGAGTCAGCGCGCCTCGACATCGGCTTCTTCTCGACGGCGTTCGACATCCGGAGCGCGGACTTCCTGGCGGAGCTGAACACCCCGGCGTACAAAATCGCCTCGGGCGATCTGAAGAACATTCCGCTGCTCCGGCACGTGGCGAAGATCGGCAAGCCGATGATTGTCAGCACCGGCGGCGGAACCATGGACGACGTGCAGCGCGCCTACGAGACGATCATGCCGATCAACCCGAGGCTCTGCCTGATGCAATGCACGTGCGGCTACCCGGCGGAATTCGCCGAGCTCGACCTCCGTGTCATTGCCACCTATCGCGAGAAGTTTCCCGAGGTGGTCATCGGCTACTCCGGTCACGACAACGGCATTGCGATGCCGGTCGCGGCCTATATGCTCGGCGCCCGCATCATCGAGAAGCACTTCACGCTCAACCGCGCGATGAAAGGCACCGACCACCGCTTCTCTCTCGAGCCGGTCGGCATGAAGAAGATGATTCGCGATCTCCAGCGTGTCCGCATGGCGCTCGGCGACGGCCGGAAGAAGGTCTACGCGAGCGAGGCAAGTCCCGTCCTGAAGATGGGCAAGAAGCTCGTGGCGGCCCGCGATCTGCCCTCCGGGCACGTGCTGACGGCCGGGGACATTGCGATCAAGAGCCCCGGAGACGGTCTGCCGCCCTACTACCTGGATCAGGTCCTTGGACAGTCACTGACGCGCGACGTCCGTGCCGACCAGTCGTTGACGCTCGAACTCGTCGGACGCGCAGCGGCGGCCACGGCCGGGGTGTAGATCGTTCGGATCGTTCACATCTTCAAATGAGTGACAGGTTTCGAATCGACGGCCGAGTCGCCGTCGTCACCGGGGCTCTGGGAAACCTGGGCCCTGTGTGGGCGCAGGCGCTGCTGGAGGCTGGGGCTACGGTGGTCGGCCTCGACCTGCCTGACGCGCGGCCGAACGCCGCGTTTGCCGCGCTGCAGTCGGCGCACCCCGGCAAGCTGTCGATCATGGGCGCAAGCGTCACCGACCGTGCGGCGCTGTCGGCCGCGCGCGATCAGGTGCTCGCGAAGTACGACGTCCCATCGGTACTCGTCAACAACGCCGGCATCGACGCGCCGCCAGCGGCGTCCGGCCGCGGCTATCGCCTGGAAGACATTCCGTTCGACGTAAACCGTCGTATCTTCGAAGTGAATACGCTGGGTCTTTTCCAGGTCACGCAGCTGTTCGGCGGTGACATGGCAAAGGCCGGCCGCGGTTCGATCGTCAACATCGGGTCGCTCTATGCCTCGGTGTCACCCGATGCCCGGTTCTACGATCACATCGTCAGCGATCCGCCGTTCCTCAAGCCACCCGCGTACGGGGCCTCCAAGGCCGCGGTCGTCAACCTGACCAGGTATTTCGCGACGGCCTGGGGACCGTTCGGGGTGCGGGTGAACACGCTCTCGCCAGGCGGCGTGCTCGGGGCGCAGGATGATCAGTTCAAATCGAAGTTCAACGCCCGCGTGCCGCTTGGCCGCATGGCTGTGCATCAGGACCTGGTCGGGCCGCTTCAGTTTCTGGCCTCGGATGCCTCCGCGTATGTGACCGGGGCGGAACTCCGCGTCGACGGAGGATTCACGGCATGGTGACCAGTCTGCCAGGCCTCGTGCTCCAGAAGACGCTCCGCGGAGTGAAGAAGGCGCGCAAGCAGGCGCAGCGCGGCGCCAAGCTCGCGCGGTATGTGGCAGGCCGCGTCCGCTCAGCGGAAAAGAGCCTGTACTTCCACCTGCGCGACACGCGAGCGGGCCAGGTGCTGCTGCGTGCGGCGACGTTTGCCGGCGGCGGTCGCGAGCTGCGCGGGCGCCAGGCACTGGCCGCGACGTACGGCCGCCGCCTCGGCGCGCCGATCATCGAGCCGTCACAAGGGTGGAGCGCCGTTTCGTTCGATCCCGCGAGTCCAGAATTCTGCGGAGTGCTCGCGACCAGCCGACGGCTCTTCGAGGTCAAGCAGGCAAAGATTGCCGAGCAGATGGCCGGCATCGAGAACTGGACCCCGGAGAAGCGGGCGAAGTTTCTGTCGCGCAAGCAGTCGTTCTATCGACATCTGCTCAAGGACGAGGATCTTCGCCGCAATCCCGATCTCGTCGAGTTCGCCTTGAGCGAGAAGCTGCTCGGGCCGGTTACGCAGTACCTGGGGATGGTTCCGTATCTCACGCGAGTCGACCTCGTGTACTCGGTCTCCCGCGGGACGGACGAGAAGATCGAAAGCCAGTTGTTCCACCTGGATCACGAGGGTCTCCGCCAGGTGAAGTACTTCATCTACGTCTACGACGTCGGCGAGCCCGAAGGCCCGTTCACGTTCCTGCCGGCGGACACCAGCTTCCGTGTCGTGAACGACGTCCGCGCCTGGCGCAAGCGGCACGGCGCGGGTGACGTCGAATCGCGGCGTTACCTCGACAGCGAAGTCGCTGCGGTCAATGCAGCGCAGGACATTGTCGCGGTGAAGGGCCCGACCGGATCGGGTGTCGCGGTGGATACGTCGCGCTGCCTGCATCTCGGCAGCCGCATCAGTCCCGGCGCGTTTCGCCTCGTGCTGTATCTGCAGTACTGCACCACGCGTGAGATTACGAACGTCTACGATGTCGATCGCTTTCGTGGCGATCCCGTGAAACACATGGCCGTTGCGCACAGCATCGAGCCCGGCCGCGCGCACGCCGACAAGTACGAGATGGGTGGTTGATTCGAACCATCACCGCCGGCGCTGCGGTGTGTGTTCTGTCGTTTGTCTATCGCCTCCCCGACGCGGCGTCGCTCATCAACGACCATTTCATGCACGTGGCGTGGGGTCGACAGCTCCTCTGGGGACGCCTTCCGGTGCGCGACGCGGTCACGCTCGGGATGCCGCTGCAGACCGGCCTCTCCGCTGCAGCCGAATGGCTCGTCGGCTACCGGCTGCTGTCGGAAGCACTGATCATCAGCGCGGCGTTCGCCACCGCCGCGGTTCTGACGTTCGTGGTCGTTCGGCGGGCAACCGGCCGCGTCTCGATCGCGTTCTGCGCCGCACTGCTGGAAATCGCTATCGCGCCACGCACGTACAGCTATCCAAAGCTCCTCGTCTATGCAGCAGGCATCCTGTTCCTCTGGCGCTATATTGACCGGCCGTCGAACCGCCGGGCAGTGGAGCTCGGGGTCGCGACCGTCGTTGCGTTCTACCTTCGTCATGATCACGGCCTGTATCTCGGTCTGGCGGCTGTCGCCGTCATCGCGATGTGTCACGCGCGTGCGGTGCGTACGGCGTTCCAGCAGCTGGCCGTCCTTGCGACGGTGTGTGTGCTTCTCGTCGCCCCATACTTCGCGTACGTGCAGGTCTACGGAAGTGTGTGGGACTACGCCCAGGATCTCCGTCAGTTCTCGGCGCGTGAGCACACCGCCAACCGGTTTGTCTGGCCGTCATGGCCGCTCACATCCGTCAGCCAGATCGCGGGTTGGACAACGCCTGACGAGCGCGCCGCCAACATTGCGATCCGGTGGAGTCCGAACGCCTCGGACGAGGCGAGGCGTCAGGTTATCGAGCACTACGCCCTGAAGGCGACGCCCAACGAGGGTTCGATCGAGTCGGGCCGCTATTTGCTGCGCAATATCTCGAAGCAGAACGCCGTTGCGCTCATCAGCGATCCCGCGATCGAGGACACCGCGGGTATCGATCGTGTCACCGGGGAAATACGAATTCCGGGCTGGTATGTCGGGCCCATCCGCGTGCTGCCGGGGCTCGATGACGTTCAGGCGTCGGCGGCGTTCCTGTTCTTTATCTTCCTGGCGATTAGCGCGATGACTGCGATCGCGCTGATTCGCGGCGGCGCACCAGACGCGCCGCTCGGCTCAAGGGAACGCCACAAGATCGCGGCCGTACTGCTCGTTGCGGTCCTGACCTTCGCCGGCTTCGTCCGCGAAGCGCTGGACGCACGCATCGCAGATGCGGTGGTGGCCCCCATCGTTCTGGGCGCCTGGCTGTCGTCGAGATGGATTGGCGGCTCGCGCGAATGGGGCCCGACACGAATCGCACGCATCATCGCCCTGGCCGTGGTGCTGTTGCTGGTCACGCGCAGCGTGGTGGTGGCGGGAGGTGTTCCCGCGGCTGGAGACTTTGCGGCACCGTACTCAGGCTTGTGGAAACAGCTGTCCACGAGCCCCCCGTTCGACGCGTGGCCCGCGGGCGGCAGCGCCAAATACCGAGTCGTGAAGTACGTTCGTGAGTGCACGGACGCGAACGAGCCGCTGCTCGTGCTCTGGTTCGCGCCCGAGCTCTACTACTACGCCGACCGTCCATTTGCCGGCCGCATGGGCGCCTACATGAACGGGTTTTACACCTCGGACACGAACCGGCGGCAGAACATCGCCGCGCTCGAGCGCGATCGTCCCGCCGTGGCGATCCTGGAGGCCGGCCGGGAGCAGACCGATCTGGCCACACATCCGTCGGTGCTTGCGTACCTGGCGGCGAATTACCACGAGCTGGGGCGCGTGCCGGCAACAGACGGTACCCAGATCCGCGTTTTCGGGCGCAACGATCGTCCGTCGACGTCGGCGCACGCCGATCTCGGCTGGCCGTGCTATCGCTGATCGTAGACAAGGAACGAACCCCATGTCCCCGACCGCAGTACTGAAACGATTCGTCGTACGAGGCATCGGCCGCGTGACGACACTGGCGAAGGAAACCCGCAAGGGTATCTATTACCGGGTCCGCGAAACGCCGCAGGGTCGCAGACTGCTGCAGCAGGCGGAATTCATCCGCTCGCCGCGCGACCATCAGAGTCGCCGTGACACCGCGCAGTCCTACGTGGCGCGCGCAGCGGCGCCCGTGATGGAGTCCGCCAAAGGATTCGGCCTCACATCGGTTGAGAAGTTCGAGAACTTCAGCGCCGTTGTGGAGACCGCCCGATGCCTCTTCGAGAAGAAGAAGGCTCTGATTGATGAGGAGCTGGCGAGCTTTCCAACGTGGGACGACATTACCCAGCAGAAGTACCTGAAACGCAAGGATCGATTTCTACGGAATCTCCTGAGCGACCAGGACCTGGAGCGGAATCCTCTGCTCGTCGATTTCGCGCTGAGCGATGCTGTGCTCGGAATGGCGACGCGGTATCTCGGCGGCGTGCCGTACCTGTGCCGCGTCGACCTCGTCTACTCGCTGCCACGCCCGACCGCGGACAACATGGCCAGTCAGTTGTTCCACGTCGACCCGGAAGGGCTCACGCAGGTGAAGTTCTTCATCCACATGTACGACGTTGGCGATTCCGAGGGTCCATTTACGTTCATTCCGGCGGACGAGACCGAGCGCATCATCGCCGAGGTGCGCGCGCTGCGCCGGCGCCAGGGCAAGCCACATAGCGGACGCTATCTCGACGAAGAGATTGACGCCGTCGGCGGTGCGTCATCGATCGTACGAATCGAGGGTCCGACGGGCGACGGGATCGCCATCGACACGTCACGCTGTCTCCACATGGGAAGCCGGGTGCGGCCGGGCGCGTTCCGGCTGTGCCTGTATCTGCAGTACTGCACCACGGCCGAACAGACCAACGTGTTCGACGTCGAGCGATACAAGTCAGATCCGGTGCGCTATCTCGCCGTCAAGCACAGCGTTGCGCCAAACGCGAATCGCGTTCCCGCATCCGCCCAGATGGCGTGAAACGTCCAGCGTTCTTCTCCTTTCCGTGACGATTCTCTTCCACGTCACCCTCATGACGATGCTGCGGCATTTCGAGGGAGTGCTGCTCGCGCTGGCCGAACGCGGTCACCGGGTGCGCGTCGCTCTGCCGAACCGTCGGCCCGATCTGCAGCCACCGCCCTCGCTCGCTGGACATCCATCGATTTCGTTCGTCTCCGCTCCCTACCGCGGCGACGCGTGGGCCCACCCGATTCACGAGATGCGGACGCTGCGCGACTACATGCGGTATCTCGACGCCCGCTACGACGACGCGCCGAAGCTGCGGACACGGGCGCTCCGCAAGATGGTCGCTGCCGTCAGTTGTGAACACCAGTCGCACCTGTCGGCGCATTGTCCCTACTGCCAGGAGCGCCTCATCGACGATCAGGTCGGGCGCATGATGCTGGCGTTCCGCAAGGATGGCCGTCGCAACCTGGCGTCGCTGTTCACCCTGATGGAGGAGACGATTCCCAGCGACGCCACCGTCGAGGCGTTCCTTCGGGCAGAGCGTCCAGATGTCGTGCTCGTCACGCCGCTGATCAACTTCGGCTCCTATCAGGCCGACTACGTGAAGAGTGCTCGTGCCCTGGGGATCCCGGTCGGTTTTCCGGTGTTCAGCTGGGACAACCTGTCGAACAAGGGGCTGATCCACGTCGTGCCCGATCGCGTCTTCGTCTGGAACAGCCGGCAGCGGCTCGAGGCGGTGAAGATGCACCACGTCCCCGTGGATCGGGTGGTGGTCACTGGAGCGCCACGCTTCGACGACTTCTTCCAGATGACGCCCCAACAGTCACGTGAGGAGTTCTGCGCAGCCGTTGGACTCGACCCGGCGCGCCCGATCGTCGCGTACCTCTGTTCGTCGGAATTTGTGTCGAGCCGCGAGGTCGAATTCGTCAGGCGGTGGATCGAAGCGCTTCGCGCCGACAAGGCCCTGCGCGAGTGCGGCATCCTCATTCGCCCGCACCCCCGTGAGCAGAAACCGTGGCGGAAGTTCAGCGCGCCGCCGGGCGTTGCCGTGGCCTTTCCGCGCGCGCTGAACTCGGATCGCACGCTCTTCGACAGCGTCTTCCACAGTGCCGCGGTTGTCGGCCTCAACACCAGCGCGGAGCTCGAGGCGGGCATCGTCGGCCGGCCGGTGTTCACGGTTCTGGCGGGTGACCACGCGGAAGGACAGCAGGGGACGATTCACTTTCAATACCTGCTGAAGGAACGCGGTGGCTTCGTCGAAGTCGCTCCGGACTTCGAGACGCATCGGCGCCAGCTTGCCGCAGCGGTGCGGGGGGATTACGACTCGGCGGCGATTCGCGACTTCATCGAGCGCTTCCTCAGGCCTCATGGCCGGACACAGCCGGCGACGCCGCTGCTCGTCAACGCCATCGAAGACTTCGTGCGCAGCGCCATTGCCCCGCAACGCGCGGATGCCTACCAGACCTGACAGGCCGTCGCGGGCCCTCGTGGCCGCGATGACCGCTGGCGTCCTGCTCGTGGTCGCCGCGATGGTCGCGTTTGTCCTGCGGGACGTCCTCACGACAGGTGGTCTGCCCGGACTGGAGTCTCGGATTTTCTATTCGTCCGAGGTGTATACGCGATCAGTGCTCCGCGGCGGGCAACTGCCACTGTGGAATCCGTTCTATTTCAGCGGGACCCCGCATTTCGCCGATTCCGAGAACCTCGTTCTCTATCCGCCTGCACTCGCCCTGCGCTGGTTGCCCGTGCCTGCCTTCATGCAATTGATGGTGATCGTTCACGTCCTGATCGGCGCCGCCGGCATGATGTCGCTGACGCGG
>Ga0207701_10008065_pt1 | contig 10424 bp, 7 predicted proteins | sample KBSSwiSSwithPhiX_FD_184294 | JGI IMG/M metagenome (GOLD analysis project Ga0207701, IMG submission 184294) | Switchgrass rhizosphere bulk soil microbial communities from Kellogg Biological Station, Michigan, USA, with PhiX - S5 (SPAdes) (version 2) | ecosystem: Environmental > Terrestrial > Soil...
AGCGATGGCAAACAGCGACCGCGATGCGGAATGCACTGTTGCATGCTGCGTAATGAGAACTGCTGTTGGTGTCATCGCCTGCATCATCTTCTTAATCATCGCGTTCGTGGTGTGGTTGGCTTCCGGACGCAGTTGGCTGGTTTGGGGCCTTCTACTAGTTCCTTCCTGGGTTTGTGGGAATTATTTGTCCGACAAGTTATTTAGTGCGGCGCTTGGTCGGAGCATCTCTGATTGGGACTTCTCGATTGCTAGGATCATTTACGGCGTGGTTGTGGGTGGTCTGCTAATTGGAGGAATGTACGGACTCGGCTGGCTTATCTACTTTTGGCTTCTCTGATGACTCGCAGCAACTCGTGGGACTCATCATCACTCAGCGCGGAGTCACATTGGAAGTCCTGAAACAACGCAGCGTGAAAGTAGCCTTCGGCATCCCCCGTCGTTGATTACCCGATTGGAATCAGTCGCTTCGCTCCTGTTCTGAACTATAGGCGACATCTACCTAGCGCGAAGTGAATCGGTCTTCTCTATCCATACTTCACCGGCCCTAGATACTTATCCAACCACTCCCCTACTTCCTTTATTACCTCGGGGCTTAACCAAATCACGTGACCTCTTTCGAATACAGCCAGTCGCTTGTTGTTTTCGTCTGCACCAAGGGCATTCAACAATGGCTTCTGACACGTCTCCAATGGCAACAGAAAATCGAGCCGGCCGCCAATCAATAACGTCGGAGCTTTAACACGAGGCGCGAAGTTAAGCGGGTCGTATTCCTGCGGGACCTTCAGTGGCGGCAGCCCTGTGGCCACGTGAAAAGCGGTTTTAATCCGACCATCAAGCGCACACATCACCGTACCGAAAGGCATGCTGTAACTGTAATAGCTGAGCCTCTGAAGGTCGATGTCGCGTCGCGTCTCCAAATAATCTATCGCCCGACTCACATCTCTACTCCACGCGATCACTAAATCTTTACCCGGCAACAGCGGATAAGGCGGCGTGTCGAAGTGTCGTTCATACATCCCTTTATAGACTGGATAAAGCACAGCGCGACCGATACGTGGAAGGAAATCAATCATTTGCAACTCGAGGTCGGCACTCGACTTCGCAATCAACCCAAGGGAACTCGGAAAGTAGACCACAGTCTGATACGGAGGCGAGATGTTACGCGGAATAAACAAGTGTGCGATCACTCGCTCACCGGGATAGCCCGCATCGAAACTAACTGTTTCTTTCCTCCAAAATGGGGCACTCTCGTCGACCGCTTCGGTTCTAACATTCAGGTCCTTTCGTTCATACGAATACAAACTGCGATAGATGGCGAACGTTTCATCGTTAACCGGACGTTCCTTCGTGTAATCGCGCGACTCACTCTCTAAAGGTGCTGTTAGTTCCGCCGATAATGGACCGCTGAACTTTGCGCACCGGAATCCGTTTCTCTCGGAACGATCAAAGGGATCTTCAGCCTCGACATGCGTGAACATGTAAGGCGCTTGATTCCATGAGGCGCCCAGAATGTAATGTCGAGCTGCAAGCGTGGCATCTGTAGCCGTCATGCACCACTCTCGAACATTGCCCGCCATGTCGAAATTTCCGTACGGGCTCAATCCATTACTTGATCCGACCTTGCTGGTTCCGGTCCTGTTAAAGGTGCTGAAGTGAAGGAAGTCGGAGAACTGCTTTAAGTCGGCCGCCCGGTACCAGTGATAATTTGTGGGCAACTCCTTTCCAACGAACGCCGCGTAAGCAGCGGCTTCATACCAGTTCACTCCATTCACTGGATATTCAGCCTGTCCTTCTGGATAGGCTCCGAACTGCCAGGTTGATGGTCCAGCCCTGCCGGTTGAATCGCGCAACTGGGACATCGCCTCTTCCCAGGAGAGTTCCTTACCTTCCTTCGTCAGCGGGTACCTCCAGTATTCACGTTTTTGATAGCCTCCTGAGTCAACGAACTGCTTGAACTGCTGGTTGGTCACCTCAAACTTATCAAGCCAGAAGTCGTCCAGCTTCACGACCGGCAGACCCCGAAACAGAAGGTTACCTCCAGGCACCGCAACCATTCCCGCGGGCACAGTACCTGGTGCATACAGCACAAAGTTCACCGGGAAGTAGGGATGAAACGCACCTTCTGCCGAATCGAATCCCTCCTTCGTGACTTTCCAACGAAGATGAGTTGCGGGAACAGGTTTATTCGCGATTGGTGTCTTGCCGATGTAGATCCATTCGGCATCGATGTTGGGATATCCCTTCACGTAAACGTCGGCCCCAGCAGGAGTCGATGTAACAGAAACCGTTTTCTCATAGTGACGTTTTAACTCCAGCAGTTGCGGATCACCCGGTATGTAGGATTCGGTTTTGTTTCCGAGTCGAAACGCACTGTCGAAATCGTCCGCTTTTACAAGCCGTGAGATTTCGGGTATCGCCACCGTGTGTGCCCAGCGTTCGTTATAAGTCTTCAGGCCAAACCAACCTGCAACCGCAGCAATGGCAAGAAACACGACCAGAGCCGGAATAAGAACTCGAGGATTTCGAACAAGCGAAGATACGGTCAGGGAAGACGCCGACCGGTATGCGAGCAAGTCTTGTCTTAATTCGGTAGCGGATGGGTAGCGCTTAGCTCGATCCTTTTCGAGGCACTTTGAAACGATGCGCCGAAGTTCAGGTGATACATCAGGCCGAATTTTTTTAAGAGGTGGTGGTTCCTTGTGAATAATCGCATTGAGAATTGCGAACACTGAGTCACCCTGGAACGGTCGCGCTTGAGTAAGCATCTCGTACAAAACAATTCCGAAGGAGAAAACATCCGTGGCCGCATCGAGAGGTTTGCCCTCACCTTGCTCGGGCGACATATACGCCACGCTCCCCATGATTACTCCGGTCTCAGTTTTTGTTTGCGTCAGAGTAGGAGCGCTCGGATCCGATTTAAGTGGTTCGATTAGTTTTGCAAGACCGAAGTCGAGAACCTTTATCTGACCCGAACTAGTCAACATGATGTTCGCCGGTTTGATGTCGCGGTGAATTATCCCAGCGGCATGGGCTGCAGATAACGCAGATGAAATCTGAAGCCCGTATTCAAGTACCTCATCTACGTTGATTCGCCCACGCGCAATTATCTGGTCCAGTGACCGTCCCTGGATGTGCTCCATCACAATGAAGGCGACGGGAGTCGGATCAGGGCCGCTTGGGACAACGGTATCGATATCGTGGATCGTGATAATGTTCGGATGTGTGAGAGCGGATGCAGCCTTCGCTTCACGCACAAAACGACGCTTGCGTTCAGCATCGGCCACTCGTTCAGGTGGCAGAACTTTTATGGCAACTGGTCTGCCCAGGTGAGTGTCGTGAGCTCGATAGACGATGCCCATACCACCTTCGCCAAGTTTCGCGTCGATGCGGTAGTGGCCCAGCGACTCTCCAATCATAGGTGTAACCAGCCGTGATGAAGATCGTGTAGGTTGCGAAAATCTGCCGCCGATTTAATCACTTCATCGCGGCGGCTGTCACGGAGAAACAGCATTCTAGATTGATGATTGTAGATTTTAGATTGAACAAGAACCTGCGCCTTTGTGCGGACAAATTTCCGCGGAAAATCAAAGGTATTACTGACGCAATCGGCGAATCTACAATCGTCAATCATCAATGGACAATGAATTAAGTCTTTACTTCCCTGTCTTTTGGACCGCATAATACGTGCCCCTCTGCCGGAACCGAGAGACAGAGGATGATCATCAGCGCGGGCTCCAGCCCGCGTTTCGCATGAGGAGAGACAAATGAGATCTATCTGGAAGGGTCACATACGCTTTCTGCTCGTTGCAATTCCGGTCCGCGTCTATAACGCCCTCGAGACCAGCGAGAAGATTAGTTTCAACCAGCTGCACCGTGACGATTACGGCCCTATTGGCTACGACAAGCGCTGCAAGAAGTGCGGCGAGGTTGTAACCAACGATCAGATTACGAAGGGCTATCAGTACGAACCCGATCGCTGGGCGGTTGTCGAACCGGACGATATTGCCAAGATCAAAATCAAGACGACGAAGGCTGTCGACATCGTCGGCTTTGTTGATGCGTCGGAAATTCCCACAACTTTCTACGACGCGCCCTACTACGCCGGACCAGATGGCCCTGTGTCAGAGAAGCCTTATGCGTTGTTGCGTGAGGTCATGAAGCAAACGGGCAAAGTGGGCATCGGCAAAGTTATCCTGCGCGACCGCGAAGATCTCGTGGCAGTGTTTCCACATGGCGACGGCCTGGTGCTCCAGAAGCTTCACTATCCACATGAGCTGCGCAAGATGGAAGACGTGCCTGATCTTGAAGGAGCGCAGAAGCTCAACAAGAATGAGTTAAAACTAGCGACCACGCTGGTGCAGGAGATGGCAACTACTCTCGATGAGGTCGACACCACCGACAATTACCACGAAGCGCTGAAGAAACTGATCGATTCCAAGATCAAAGGCAACAAGGTCGTCGAATTTGAGGTTGAAGAACTTCCCAGACTTGATATTATGAGCGCGTTGAAGAAGAGCTTGCAGCAATCGAATCGCAAGCCGATGATCAAAGCGCCAGCAACAGCGACTACTAAGAAGAAGCCGCAGATAACACTGGTGAAGGCGAAGACGACAGCAAAGAAGCGGAAGGCTTCTTAACACCGTGGCGTTCAGCTAGAACGAAATAAGTCATATAGGACCTATACGACCCTATAGGACTTATAGTAATGAAGGAAACCAGCAATAAGGTAATTTCATTCCCCTCACCTGTCCCCTCAAAGGCAGATTATCAACGTGTCAAATCTTCTTACTCGGTCAAAGAGATCAAACAACTGTTTGGTCTGAGTGAGAAGACTATTCGCCGTTGGACAGAGCAAGGAATCATTCAGGCGTCTCCTAGTTCTGAAGGCGACGATCTAATCTACGACTTCCAGGCGCTTACCCAATTTCGCCGCATCCGCGAACTTCGTTCTCAGGGTCACAGCCTTCGCCAGATCGAGGCAGAGCTGCAGGGACAACTGCATCTGTTTCGCACTGAACCCAGTCGTGTGTCTCGTTTGTTGACGCCTTTTGAAGAGGCGTTGCTGTTACACGAGCAGGGCGATCCTTCAGCGGTGGAACATTACGTAGAAGCAATTAATGAAGGCGATAACGTTGCGGAGGCTTACTGCAATCTGGGCATCATGAACCTCGAGCAGGGTGCGTTGGCAAAGGCGCTCGATAACTTCACGCTTTCACTCAAGAACGACCCGCGGCACGTCGAAGCTCACTACAACCTCGCGAACCTGTATTACGATGCGGGCGATTTGCAGCTGGCGAAGCTGCATTACGAGATGGCTGCGCAGATCGAGCCGGGCTTCTCTCTGGTCTACTTCAACCTCTCGCTTGTCTATCACAAGATTGGTGATCTGAACGCGGCGCTTACCGCTCTCGAACGATATCGTCAACTCGAGCCTGAAGACGAAGACATCGAGGTGCTCAATCAGCTTTTGAAGGCCATCCAGAACGCGATCAAGAAGTGACAGGAGCAGGGGCACGACGCAGGAGCAGGAAATTCAGCCGCAGATTTTCACAGATAAACACAAATCAGCACAATCATAACTGTTAGATCGAGTTCTTATTAATTCTGATCTGTGTTTATCCGCGAAATCTGCGGCTGGCTTCTTCCTGCTCTTGCCTGCTGCTCCTGCTTGCTGGGTTTTGGCGGTGGACAGGAGGGAACTGTCCACCTTTGCTAGTACTGGATCGCAAGAAAGGTGAACGATCCAAAATACGTAGTTACCTAAGGCAAAAGTCGAATACAGGCGAGTTTCCACTTTGTGCGGCCCTTAAAGACACGTCGTCATATCCTGGCCGGGGGCTATGGTGTCTTCAGTTTCTCTGTGCTTCCTCCGTGTTTTCTGTGTCTCTGTGGTTGAGTTTCTTAGGCACAATCAACACCACAGAGACACGGAGATCAACAATGGTCACACAGAGAACAGCGCTCCGGGTAGGCAGAAGCGTGGGCCTGTTCTATAATCACATTTCTCCGATTCCCGATCCCAGGCATTTACCCAACAAGGAGGTTCCCCAAAATGTTAGACGCCCCTAAACCTAAGTGCCGCATTCTGTGTGTGGACGATCACAACGACACTTCTACGATGTTGCAGGTCCTGCTCGCCGAAGAAGCTGACTATGAAGTGAAGATAGCTGCAACCATCAAAGAAGCATGCGATCTCGCGTCATCGCATGAATTCGATTTATACGTTTTGGACAAACGACTACCAGACGGATCGGGTCTCGATTTGTGTTCGACCCTGACCGCTCTCACTCCTGGCGTTCCCTGTCTCTTCTACACAGGCGACGCGTACGAGATTCACCGGCAGCAAGCGATGGCAGCAGGCGCCGCCGCTTACGTACCCAAACCTGACATCGAAGGATTGATCGATGCGGTTCAGAAGTTGTTAGCACAGCGTGAGTGTACGACGGCGTGATCTCGGTCATTGTGTCCGACACACTTTAGTTTATCGGGTGGTACCGACACGACAAGCTGAACCGTATCGGACATCAGAACGGGAGCGAAGCGAGCGATTTCAACTGCATTGTGTGCATCGTCATTTGAAATCGGTCGCTTCGCTCCCGTTCTGTAGTTGAGCACCATCGAACGACAACGAAACTACAAATCAGGTGGCGCTCCACCGCTGCTTGACTTCCCTTTTTCCGAACCTATAATTCTTTCTCGCTATGGGCCGATAGCTCAGTTGGTAGAGCAGCTGACTCTTAATCAGCGGGTCGCAGGTTCGAGCCCTGCTCGGCTCACCAGTAATCAATAACATACAGGCAGTCAGAAATGACTGCCTTTTGTTTTCTGTGCGTATACTGTGCGAAATTTTGGAAGGCCATCGAGGATTGCGCTGGGAACCCAGGGGTTTACTTGATCCATTCTGAGCCTACCCTGAAATCCCGGAGCATCGCGGCGCTAGCGCGAACGACGAAATACAATCCCAGCGTCGTGAGGAAGAGGGCAAACAACAGAACGAGCCATGACGACTTCCCGCTCCCTTTATAGGTTCTAACCACGGCCCAGGCAGCGCCACCCAATAGAATCAAGCCCACTATCATCTGCACTATCCGCATCATTACCCTCCAAAGCCCTAACGAAGCACACACATTAAAAAGAGACTTTTTTCTGTGCGAGTTCTGTGCGAACCACGCGCAACTACTAAAAACTAATGTTGGCGAATGTAACGGTTTTAGGTGGAAACACGCAATAACTTGAGACTACCGGCAACTACTGAAACCCAGCAAAACGGATTCTTAAAGAATCTTAATTAGCGGGCCGCAGGTTCGAGCCCTGCTCGGCTCACCAAATCAAACATTAAGGGCAGCGACTCAAACCGCTGCCCTTTTTGTTTTATCTTGTTCTGTGTCAGCTTCAGTGACCTCGCTGGTTCCTTGCGTCTAAAGCCTCAAGCAAAGTAACAAAAGAAATAACGTCCTCAGAATCAAGCTCAGACAAAGACGCGGTTGATTGACGACTTTTGTCCAATCTCAGTTTGGAGTCCCAGTAATGGCTGTTAATGGCGATCTCAAGCTCATGCGTCATCGGTTTCTCAGGATCAAACGCAGGCGCAGTAGCAATATTGTTCCGCGTCAGATTCACGTAGACATTCGACTCCGCCGCACTGATCCATACAATCCATTCCGTTGGCAGCAGTACCTTCCTAGCTGCCCACCAATTGCTAACGTTAGACACCACGTATTGGATGGTCCATGTCTGGTCATCGACAATGCCATCATCAATCTGGCCAATTTCGCCGTCCACTGCCATGACGTGATAACGACTCACCATTTTCGAACTTCGCAAATGCTCGTCGTATGCTTCATGGGATGAGTGCGTGAGGTAATACGGGAAGCCGAGGTAGAGAGCGTAATCATGTGGCTCTTCCAGGCCTTCAGGCTTATGCGTACCAATGTCCTCACTTTCTTGAACTTGTTGTTTGCTAAATGCCGCGTTAACGGTATTGGTCTGTGCGTCCACGCCGATAATTGCAGCGGGCGACATGAGTACTTTCTTACCGTGCAGCCAGGTGCCAATGTCCACTACGAAGTATTTGATCTTCCAATCTCGATCATCGAAATAGAATTGCTCCAGATGACCAATGTCTCCATCCGTCGCGTGAAGCCTATACGTTCGCAACTCTCTGAGTTTTCTTAACATCTTTACGCCACCTCCAAATGCATTCCGAGTGCGAGCACAGAAACCCACATCATCGATGTAGAGGGAGAAAGTCGCTAAGACTGAGGGAGAACTCGCAGTTTGTAGTTGATTAACTCTACACCCGCCGGCGAACTCTATCAATCGAACACCCAACTACAGCTCTTGCACACTCTTAATCAGGTGGCCAACAGGTTCGAGCCCTGCTCGGCTCACCAGTAAAGGGGCGACCACTTGGGCGCCCTTTTTCTTCATTGAAACCAACCGACGCCTCACTCATGCCTTAGCGCATCAACTGGATTCAACTTCGCCGCCAGGATCGCCGGCACCAGAGTCGCACCTACAGCAACAACCGTCAGAATTGTTGCGACACCGAAGAACACCAACGGATCGACTGGACTCACGCCGAAAAGAAACCCAGATGCCAGGTGCGTTGTCGCCACACTCAGCAACACGCCAATCGCAATGCCAACGAGGGCCAGGCTAATTCCCTCTTTCATTATCAATCGCAGGATCTCTCTTCGATCCGCTCCGAGGGCCATGCGAACACCTATCTCCTTAGTTCGCTGGCTGAATGAATACGACGTGACTCCGTAGATTCCAATCGAAGCGACGACGAGTCCAATCAAGCTCAACAAACCCAACAGCGCCGCGCCCGCCTTGAGCGGAAGCAGTTGCGCCGTCAAAACATCGTCGAGCGTCTTGAAGTCGAAGATTGGAAGGTTTCCGCCAAGTGCTTTTATTTCTCTTTCGACCACACCGATCATCGCGCTCGGTTCGCCCGAGGTTCGCACAATGAGCGATACGGTGTTGTCGGGTTCTTGATAAAGCGGGACGTAAACGAATGGTTGCGCCTCTTTCCCAAAGCCGTTGTAGGGACTGCTTTTCACAACTCCAACAACTTCGCATACTTCCGGGCCTTTCCGAAGCGTCCTTCCCAGGGCGCTTTGACCCGGCCACAAAGTGCGAGCCAATGCTTCGTTGATGATCACCACTTTGCGTGTCGTGTCGTCGTCCGTAGTTTCAAACTGACGTCCTTGAAAAATAGGGATGTCGAGTGCCTTGAAATACCCGTCCGCGACTACCGCATGCTGAACGCGCATCGAGTCGCCACCTTCCGCCTTCACAAAGGTGGTCGACTCATCCATGGTGAGCGGAAGCACGTTCGACAGAGTCGCCACCTCAACGCCTGGAGTGGCTGTGACTCGTGAGAGCAGCTCACGATAGAAAGCTTTGTTGTATCGGATCGAGTATCCGTATTGTGACGGATTGAGATTAAGCAGCAGAATCCTATCAGTTCTGAAACTCTGACTCACGACCTCGCCTCTTTGAAAGCTGCGCAAACAAAGGCCTGCCGAGATCAACAAAACCAGCGACGCGACAATTTGCGTCACAACCAGGACACGCCGCAGATTAATTTTTCTCTGTCTACCAGCGAGTAACATGGCGTCACCGCCCAGCGACCGAACCAGATCGACTCGAAAAGTATTCATCGCCGGCAGCAATCCAAAGATCAAAGCCGTCAGTAACGAAACGACAAACGAAAACAACAGCACTCTCTGATCAAATGCCACGCCGCCAGAAAACCCGAGATCACCAGGAGGCAACAATCCAAGCACCGTGCGTGTGGTCCAATACGCCAGGAGTAACCCAAGCGCGCCACCGACGATCGAAAGCAGCACGCTCTCTGTTAGTAACTGGCGCACGAGACGTCTACGGCTTCCGCCCAGGGCCATGCGAATCGCAAACTCCTTCCGTCGCACAATCGCCCGCGCGAGCGTAAGACTCGCTACATTCACACAACAAATCAAAAGGACGAGACCCGTTAAGGCTACGATTATTACGCCGACTGGTAGTACTTCTGCCATTCGCGGATTTATCGCTGTTACAGGCGAAAGAGTCACCTTCCAACCGCCTTGCGGTACTTCAGTGCCAACCTGCACGCGTGTAGCGATTGTCGTCATTACCGCTTCCGCTTGCGCAGCGTTAACGTCCGGTTTCAAACGTCCAATCATTTGTAACCAGCTATGATCTGGATCAAGTCTTCCTTTGTCGACCGTTTGAGCAGGTGCCGTCGAGTTGTTCGGCTGCGGTTTCTGATCGTTTGCGGCCGGGCTGACGGTCTTGAGTATGTTGGCCCATTGCACAATCGGCATCCACACATCGGTGGAAGCAATTGAATCAGTACCAGTGAAGCTTGCCGGTGCGACTCCTACGATCGAAAAGCTATTGCCATTAACGACAAGTGG
>Ga0207701_10008066_pt1 | contig 10423 bp, 9 predicted proteins | sample KBSSwiSSwithPhiX_FD_184294 | JGI IMG/M metagenome (GOLD analysis project Ga0207701, IMG submission 184294) | Switchgrass rhizosphere bulk soil microbial communities from Kellogg Biological Station, Michigan, USA, with PhiX - S5 (SPAdes) (version 2) | ecosystem: Environmental > Terrestrial > Soil...
CCGGTCGCGCCGCATCTGGTTTCGCGTAACCCACTCGCGGAAGAATCTCGATCGCCCCGAGCACGCCACCCCACAGGATGAGCAGTAGTGACAGGATGTGCCCGCGCGCCGAGCGGTGCCGCCACGTCCAGATCGATGACCACACGCCGGCGCCAACAACCACGCCCGTGGCCGCGATGTAGCCCGCGAGCCCCAGCCCGCACTTCGCGTCATAGGGCCAGAACAGCATCCCGACGCCCAGCGCGACTGCAAGAAGGAGTCGCGCCATGACGCCCAGCGTCGACGTGCCCTTCTGCTTCGCAACAGCCTCCGCGCGCGCAGCGGGCGTGGGAGCGTTCTTCGCAGGGAGCAGCGCCTCGTCCGACGCACCCTCGAGCATGCGGTCGATCTTCTTGAGCTCGGAGTCCCAGTCTTTGCCACTCATGACACGGTCTCTCTCGTGAGCCCGTACCGCTCGATCTTCTTGTACAGGTTCGATCGCGGCATGTCGAGCCCACGAGCGGTTTCCGATACGTTCCAGTCGAACTCCCGAAGCTTCGCCAGCAGGAACGCCCGCTCCGCTGCGTGCTTGAACTCCTCGAATGTCTTGCATTCGAGCAGCGAGCCGAGGCTGGCGCCGTCCGCGACTCGACGTCCAGCGAGCCGCTCGACATCGGCAACGCCAATGCGAGGGCCGGAGGCGAGAATCAGCAGGCGTTCGAGCGTGTTGCGCAGCTCGCGCACGTTGCCTGGCCAGTCCATGCTCGTGAGCACCTCGACCGCCGAGGGATCCAGCACGCGCGGCGGGACGCCCTCGCGCTCCGACAGCGTGCGCACGAAATGCGATGCGAGGAGCGGGATGTCCTCGCGCCGCTCGCGGAGCGGCGGAATGTGGATTGGCACCACATTGAGGCGGTAGAACAGATCCTCGCGAAATCGGCCGGCCGCAATCTCCTCTTCGAGATTCTTGTTCGTCGCCGACAAGACCCGCACATCCACTTTCACCGGCTTCGCGCTGCCGATGCGCGTCACGACGCCGTCTTGAAGCACGCGTAGTACCTTCGCCTGGGCGTTGAGGCTCATGTCTCCGATCTCGTCCAGGAAGAGCGTGCCAGTGTCGGCCTGTTCGAACTTTCCGGCCCGGTCGCTCACGGCGCCGGTGAACGACCCCTTCATGTGTCCGAACAGTTCACTCTCGATCAACTCGCTCGGGATGGCCGCGCAGTTGACCTCGACGAACGGTTTGTTGGCGCGCGACGACTGCCGGTGGATCGCGCGTGCGACAAGCTCCTTGCCGGTTCCGTTCTCGCCGGTGATGAGCACGCGAGCGGGCGTCCCGCCGACCTTCTCGATCTTGTCGATGACGGCGCGAATGGCGAACGACCGTCCGACGATCTCGTAGCGGGACTCGATCGTCTGCTTGAGCCTAACGTTTTCTTCCTGCAGATCGAGGTGCTGCAGCGCATTTCGCAGCAGCACGAGGATCCGGTCGGTGTCGAGGGGCTTTTCGAGAATGTCGTAGGCGCCGAGCTGCGTGGCCTCGACCGCGGTCTGAATCGTCGCGTGACCGCTGATCATGACTACCGTCGCCGACGGATCGATCTGCTTGATGCGGCGCAATCCCTCGAGGCCGTCCATCCCGGCCATCTTCACGTCCATGAAGACCAGGTTCGGACGCCACTTCTCGTATTCCGCGATGCCGTCGGCGGCGTTGCCGACGGTCCTGACCTCGTAGCCCTCGAATTCCAACAGTTGGCCGAGCGCGGCCCGAATGCCCTGCTCATCGTCGACGACGAGGATCCGTCGGCTCACTTGGCGGCTGCCTTGTAGATAGTGATGTTGTCGCCCGATACGCGGGCGTCGCCGAGATAGGTGGGGACCACGAACGGAAGACCGGTCTCGGACGCGCCCGGCGGCAGCGTGCCCCGGCGAATCTGCCGCATGAGCTTCGGGATCGCGCCGCGCGGAATCGGCAGCTCGCCGAGCCTAACGTCTTCGACGAGGAACTGCGCGAGGCCGGGCCGGATGACGGCGAACGTCCCGCCCATCGTCAGGCGCTCACGCCGCCCCACCATGCCCGCCAGCGGTCCGAGCGCATCAGCCGCCTTGAAGTCATCGAGTGAGATCACGGCGCGGACGTATAGGCGGTTGGTCATCGTCGCCGCCTCGATGCTGTCCGCCGACGGCGGCAGCTGCTCGGACAGGGCAATGTAGAAGTACGACGTGAGGTCGCCCGGCGTGAGGTTCGCGAACACCGGGCCAGTCCGTCGGCCTAACGATTCGATCGTGCGGCGCGCGCGCGCGGCGCCCTCATCGCTCACTGGTTGCCACGCGGCTCCCCCAGCCTCCACGGTCTTCGGCGCCGAGAAATCCCTTCCGGGCAACAACGGCACCCACCGGTCGCGCGTGAGGTACGCCGCCGCGACCGCCGCAATGCACAAGACGAACAGACAGCCGAGCCTTCGCAGACAGCCGAACATTCACAGTCCTCGTGCGTGGAGAGGCGCGGAAACCAGGATGGAATATCGAGGCCCGCCCGATGCCAACTCGCTCCGCATCAAGTCTACCGTACGAACCGCAACGCTGCGCGTCTCCCGCGGAAGCGCGGACGCCGCGAAGAGGGCGCGCGATTCATCACGGCTCATCTCGCCCTTCACACGACCGAGCGTCAAGTGCGCCCGGAACACGCGTATCTCACGGGGAATGCCTAACCCTTCGAACATCTGATCGAGGTCCTGAGCCAGCACGCGCAGCTCGGTCTCACCGGTCATGCCGACCCATACGACCCGGGCGCGCTGGAAGTTTGGGAACGCGCCGAATTGCGTGGTTCGCAGTTCGAGCGCCGGGTGCCGCGCCGTGACGGTTCTGATGATGTTCTCGAGATCGGGCAGCAGAACGTCGCTCCGTTCCCCCAGGAACTTCAGCGTCACGTGAAGGAGTGGAGCAGCCACCCATTTCACGGCGCTCGTCGCCGCGCGGAGCGGAGCCGTATCGGCGTAAATGGCGTCCCGGGTCTCTGGCGGGAGGTTAATCGCGATGAACAGCCGCATCGTCCGCGTTCAGGAGCTCGATCGCAAGGTGCGTGAAGCCCTGTCCGCGAGCAATGTCCGCGAGCCGCGCACGCAGGGCCGCGTCCCGCACAGCCTCACCGTGCATCGCACCCTCGAGCCGTACAATGGCGAGCCGAGCGCGCGCTTCCACGTCGCATTCGAGGTTCAGTGCGCGAAGCGCGTCGGCTAACCGGCCCGCGTCGCCTTCGCCGGGCGATGACGTCGCGCGCACGAGCGGCTCAGCAACGACCCCGCCGAGGACGTTCAGCGACCCGGAGCGAAACCCTCGCGCATCGATGGCGACGCGATCGAACCCCGCCGAGCGGGCGGCCGCGATCAATGTCGCCACGGAACGCGGGCGCAGCCAATCACTGATCGTGTCGGCCGCGATCTCCACACGCGCCAAATCACCGTGATAGCGGACACGCAGATCGCCCACGACGCCTGCCGCGCGCAGCGCCGCCTCCGCACGTTCCACCTGGCGCAGCCGCTCGATGGTGACCGCCGTGCCGTATGGGATACGCGACGAGAGGCAGGGCGACGCGGGCTGCGACCAGGTGGGAATTCCCCGCTCGCGCGAGAGACGACGGATCGCATCCTTGCTGAACCCGAGCTCCGCAAGCGGCGAGCGAACCGCATGCTCGGTCGCGGCCCGAGCGCCGGGGCGATGGTCGCTCAGATCGTCTGCGTTCGTCCCGTCCACGACCACGCTCAGCCCGCGCTCTCGAGCCAGGGGAACCAGCGTGTCCCACAGCTCCGTCTTGCAGAAGTAGCAGCGGTTCGATGGGTTCGCCGCATAGCGGGGGTCGTTCACCTCATCCGTCGAAACCTCGAGCACCGGCACGCCGAATTGGCGAGCGACCTCGCGGGCACGCTCCCACTGCTCCGACGGGTACGATGCGCTGCGGCCGATCACGGTAAGCACGCCGTCTCGACCAAGGGCGTCGATGGCAACACACGCGAGATACGCGGAGTCGACGCCGCCGCTGAACCCAACGAGCACCGACCCGTGCGCACGAAACCAGGACGTCAGCTGATCCTCGAGCGCGAGGTCGTCGGCCGTTGGGGCGACGACGTCGTAGCGTTCGAGATCTGCGAATTGGGCGCCTGTCATGGACAGAAGTGTAGCCCCACGGGTTTCGGCGCGGCACTCACGAACCGCGTGACCCGGCATCGTTATGTGGACGTCGCTGCCGCGGGCTCCTGACCCGTCGTGGGCTGAAGTTGTGGAGCACGGGCATCCAGCGGTCGGTATCGCAGGGCCTCCGCCACGTGCGTCCAGGCGACGACGTTCGAGTCGTCGAGGTCGGCAATGGTGCGAGCGACCTTCAATACGCGGTGATACGCGCGGGCGGACAACCCGCACCGCTCCGCCGCCGACGCGAGCAGGTCACGCGCGTCCGAATCGACCGGTGTGCGTGTGTCCAGCCAGCGCCCGGACGCGTGCGCGTTGCAACGGACGCGCGGAACGCCCCGGTAGCGTGCGCGCTGGCGGGCCCGCGCGCGCTCCACGCGCGCCCGTACGGCGGCTGACGGCTCCCCACCCTCGCGCTTCCCGAGGTCGCGGACGGGGACAGCGGACAGCCGGACCTGCATGTCGATGCGGTCGGCCAGCGGTCCGGACAGTCGCGACTGGTGGTGCGCGATCTCCGACGAGGCGCACGCGCATCCGCCGCGAGGGTCACCCGCTCGGCCGCATGGGCACGGGTTCATCGCGCCGATGAGAGTAAACTGCGCCGGAAAGGTCACGGCGGTGGCAGCGCGAGCGATGACGACACGCCCGTCTTCGAGGGGCTGCCGCAGCGCGTCCAGCACGTGTCGCGGAATTTCCTGAAGCTCGTCGAGGAATAGCACGCCGTGATGTGCGAGGCTGACTTCGCCGGGACGCGGATTGCTGCCGCCGCCGATGAGGCCCGCCGCCGACAGCGTGTGGTGCGGCGCGCGGAACGGACGGGTGACGGTCGACGCGCCGGTTGGCGAGAGCAGGCCTGCGACGGAATGGATGGCGACCACCTCCAGCGCCTCGTCCTCCGTGAGCGCCGGGAGTATGGTGGGGAGCCGGCGTGCGAGCATCGTCTTCCCTGCACCAGGCGGCCCGATCATCAACAGCGCGTGCGCACCACCCGCGGCAATCTCCAGCGCGCGCTTGGCGACTTCCTGGCCGATGACGTCGGCGAGGTCCACCGACTCGACAGCGGGGCGCTCGCCGTCCCCCGGTCCTCCAGCGGTCGGGGCCTCGAGCTGGCCTTGCTGCAGTTGCGACACGACGTCTGCGAGCGTCGCGGGCGCGGACAGCGGCAGCCGCGATACCAGTGAGGCCTCGGTGACGTTAGGCTGCGGCAGGATGAGCGTCGGCACCCCGGATGCTGCCCGGCGCCGGCCGCCCGCACCGGCAAGCCGACGCGCCACGGACAGCGCACCGCGGACGGGCCGAAGGGTCCCATCGAGTCCCAGCTCACCCACGGCGACGACTTGCTCGAGGGCGCTGGGGTCGAGCTGGCCGGTCGCGGCGAGGAACCCTAACGCGATAGGCAGATCGAACGCCGAGCCCTCCTTACGGACGTCCGCGGGAGCGAGATTGACCGTCACTCGTCGGGACGGCACCACGAACCCGGAATTCAAGAGCGCCGCGCTCACACGCTCCCGACTCTCCTTGACGGCGCCGGCGGGCAGCCCGACGATGGTCCACATCGGCAGCCCCAAGGCGACGTCGACCTCCACGAGCACGTCGTAGGCCTCTATGCCGAGGACTGCAGCGGAACGAACGGCGGCGAGCATGGCGCACGCTACAGCGTCCTGCTCGCCGCCTCGTCATCCAACCAGCGCCGATTGGCGCCGGACGTTGCCTACGGGACCGGAATTACCGACACCGTGAATGGCAGCACCGGCGACGTGCCGGGTGCACGCCGATCGAACTGCGAGTTCACGACCAGCATCCGTCCACGCGCGATGACGAGCGAGGTCGGGAACATGAACGACGGATCCGTCGTCTGACTCACCAGCGTGGCTTCCGCCTGGTTCTGCTGGACGCGGAGCTCGCTGATGAGCTCCTGCATGTTCTGGAGCACGTACAGCGAGTTGTCATGCAGCCAGAGTCCATCGCCGTTCGGAAACAGCGCTCCACCGGTGTCGAGCTGCGCGATCTCCTTCGTCGCGATCTCGATGCGGAACAGCTTTCCCGTGTTCGACTGCACGACGTACAGGTAGCGGCCGTTCGGCGAGACGACGATGCCGTTGAGATTGAATCCGGCTGTGTACACGATCGGCGTGCCGGCGAGCGGCAGCCATCGCTCGAGCGTGTATCCGCCGGCCCCGTTAGGCACGACGCGGTAGATGACAGGACTCATCGAGTCGGTGATGTAGCCGACCCCGTTCCTGTCGACCGCCATGTCGTTGATGAACGTGGGCGACGAGCCGCCGCTGAGCCTCGCGATGAGCGCGCCGGAGACTGCATCGTACACGAACACGAAGCCGGTGCCCCCGCCGGCCACCCACAGGTGGCCGTCATCATCGGCCTCGAGACCGATCGCCGTCGTACGCCCATCGGTCCCGCCCGGCAGAAACGGCGTCAGCGTTTCGTCGCCTGCATCGCCGCGAAAGATCGCGCCATTCGTCGTACTGCTGACGAAGACCGTCTGAGTTCGCTGGTCGTAGGCAACGCCCTCGGGAAAAACGGTCGAGCCCGGGATCACATACTGCGTTGGCAACGCTCCGCCAGTGCCATTCGGTCCCTTCGCGGCATTGGCGATCGAAGCGGCCGACGGCGTGTTAGGCGCGGTAACGGGCGAATCGCACGCGGTGAGTGCCGCCAGCGAAGCCAGCACCAGCGCTCGGGCCGCGCGCGCAGGAACGACTTGCTCGAGATGCATGTGTGACCTCCACGTCCGGGGGTACGGCGGCCACCGTGGGTCGAAGCGTTGCGGTGACGCCGGGGCGGGACGGTCGCACGTTGTGCGCCAGGGACCGTGCGCGCCGCAGAATACGGCGTGCGACCGGACGCCCATGCGCCAACGGTTCAGCGAATCGCGAGCAGGTGGATGACGGCGATGCCGAGCGCGATGAGCACGAGCAGGGACAGCGACACGGCACCGATCACGCGCGACCCCGCCCTGGCGACGGAGCGGAGGTCAGCGCTGAGGCCGAGGGCGGCCATCGCGACGATCGTGAGGTTCGTCGAAGCGAGCCTCGTCGGTGCAACCCAACTCTGCGGCACCGCCCCGCCGGCACGGAGCGCAGCCAGCGCCAGAAATCCGACGATGAACCACGGCACGAGCGTCCCCAACGACGGCGCCCGACCGCGAGTCCCGCGCGCGCGCAACGCGAAGAACAGGACGACCGGGCCGAGCATGAGCACGCGCACGAGCTTCACGAGCGTCGCAACCTCGCCGGACAGCGCACTCACGGGAAATGCCGCCGCGAGTACCTGAGGCACCGCATAGACCGTGAGACCGGCCAGCACGCCGTACTGGTAATGCGTGAGCCCGAGCGGCGCGATCAGCAGCGGCAGCCCGAGCACGACGATCACACCGAGAATCGCGGTGAAGGCGATCGACGACGCAACGTCCTGGGCGTCCGCGCCGATCACGGGCGCCACAGCGGCGATCGCCGAATTACCACAGATGGCGTTGCCGCAAGCAACGAGCGTCGCGAGTCGCGGCTCCAGTCCAAGCCCCCGGGCGATCAGGCGGCCGAGCGCCAGCCCGACCACGACGATCGACACGATGGCCAGGCCTAACGCCGGGCCCGCGCGCACGAGCAGAGGCAGATCAACCGAGATGCCGAGCAGCACCACCGACAGCTCGAGCAGTTCCTTCCCCGCGAAGCGTATACCGGGTTCGAACGTCGGGATGGGACGCCACACGAGTCGGATCAGCATGCCGAGCACGAGCGCCACGACGAGCGCCTCGATCACGGGATGACCGAGCGCGCGGGTCTCGGCAGCCGCGATCGCGAACGACGCGACCGCGACGAGCACGGCAACGAACAGCCCCGGGAGGATCCGCCTCAAGGCGGCCGTCGGCCAACCAGACGCGAACGCATGGCCGCCCTGCTCGCGCCGTCGCTATCCGAACCTGGCAACCGTGCTTCGCTCACGCGGCGCAGCGTGCACGCCGAGCCCGCCCAACTTCCAGCGCCGCCGGCGCTCGACGCAACCGGACGAGCGTCACCTCGGGCAATGCGCCGAGTCGAAACGGAATACCCCAATAGCCGGTGCCGGGGTTGATGTAGAGCAGCGAATCCTTGTCGCGGTAGGCACCCATCGCATGCTTCAGGAATGGCGAGGCGAGACTCCAGCCGAGCGACGGCAGCGCGAACTGCCCCCAGTGCGTGTGCCCGCTGAGGGTGAGCGCAACGCCACGCTGCGCGAGCGCAGGCCAGAGCGCGGGGTTGTGAGCGAGCGCGACGACCGTCGCCCCGTTAGGCGCCTCGGCGAGCGTTCGGTCGACGTCGGGCGCGGCACGGCTCTGACCACGCCGACCACCGGCCGGATCACCGGTGCCCGCCAGCACCAGCGTTGCATCTCCACGCCGGATGATGTGCGTCTCGTTGACGAGCAGCCGCGCCGGGACGTGCGCGCGAAGCCCGTGCTCGACCGAGTCCCAACCCGCGTACACGTCGTGATTCCCCGCGATCATGAACACGCCGAGCGGCGCCTCGAGCGCCCCGAGCGCCGAGGCGTAGGACGCAACGTCCTCCGCCCGATCGTCCACGAGGTCGCCCGTCACGGCGATGACGTCGGGCCGGAGATCGCCGATGGTCGCGACCACGCGCTGGAGAAAGCGTCGCGACGTGTGCGGACCGACGTGGAGATCCGACACCTGCGCGATGGCGAGGCCGTCGAACTCGGGCGGGAGTCCGGGAATGGACGCATCGACCTCTCGCACGACGAGCTGGCGTGAACCCAGGTACCCGGCGATGAGCAGCGAACCGACGATGACCAACACGACCGCGGCCGCAATGCGACCGCCTATGAGCGCATGGCCGGGCAACGACCCGACGAGCACGCCGACGGTGGACCCGATGCCAACCAGCGGCAACATGAGCTGCGTGTACCAGAACGGGCGTACGACGAGCAGCCGGAACGCCGCGTTCGGGTAGAACGGCCATCCACGCCAGCGAATGAACACGAGGAGCGGCAGCGTCGTGTACGCGGCCAGCGCCGCCACGACGAGCACGGCGTGCGGGAACAGTCCGTTCGCCAGCACGCCGATCGTGAGCCAGCACGCGCCGAGGTACAGCCCGACGCGCGCCGCAATGACCATGGGTTTCATGCCCGAAAGCTATTCGACTCGTTAAGCTGTTGAGCGGCCGTCGCTTGTCTTCTGGGGTGTGTCCGAAGTGTGTCCACTGGACTCCGAGTCGGCCTCGTATTCGATCACACGCAACGTAGTGACCGGGTCCGGCTGCTGATACGAGCGCTTCATCGTCTTGTGGTCTCGCCACCCAGCCGACCGGGCGACGTCGACGTCCGGCAGGTGCTTCCGCTCGACCGCGTAGAGTCATCGATAGGCGTGGAAGCCACCGTGGTCGATGTGCGGCACCCCGGCGAGCTGCTCGGCGCGGATCAGCGCGTCGCGGGCGTGCAACATCTCCATCGCCTTCGTCGGCGCCTTCTGCTGCGGGAACATCCACACGTCGCCGACGCGCGGCCGTGCGCGCAGGTACCGCTCGAGCGCCGCCCGCGCCGGCGCCGAGATCGGCGCGATATCCTCGATGCGAGTCTTGTCGTTCTCAGCGCGCCAGCGTATTGCGCCATGGGGCATGTGGCGCGCGAGGGCTGGATCGTGCCCTGACCCGGTGAGGGCGCGGCCGAGCGCGTCGGCTGAGAACATCACATCGGACGCGCGGAGCTCGCAGATCGCCGTGATCGGGCGACCGGTGTATCGCGCGAGCGCCAGGACGCAGGCCAGGCGGCCGGTGTGATCGGCCTCGTCGGCTTTCGCGAGGGTTAGGCGATAGCGCTCCTCGCTGGCGACCGGTCGCCGGACGTTGCGTTCCCGCGGGAGCGTCAGCCCGCGCAGCGGATTGCTCGTCAGCAACGGGCGACCGTTGATCCGGTGCCCGCACCCGAAGTTGAAGATCGCCGAGAGCACGGTCAGATCGGCCCGGACCGTGCTCTCCCGGACACCGCGCGTCTCGTGCTCGCGTCGACGATCGCCCAACGCCCCGCTCTCGCGAGCAAGGCGGTAGGTGTCGACGTGCGACTGCGAGAGATCAGCGACGACGAACCGATCGCCCAGGTGCTCGAGAAAGAAGCGAATGCAATCCTGCGCGCGTCGCGCACGCTCAGGCGCGAGCAGCGGTAACCGATGATGCTGGTAGAGGCGAATCAGGTGCCCGAGCGTGACGTTCGCGACGTGCCCGGTGAGTCGGAGCTCGGCGATCCGTCGCGC
>Ga0207701_10008067_pt1 | contig 10422 bp, 11 predicted proteins | sample KBSSwiSSwithPhiX_FD_184294 | JGI IMG/M metagenome (GOLD analysis project Ga0207701, IMG submission 184294) | Switchgrass rhizosphere bulk soil microbial communities from Kellogg Biological Station, Michigan, USA, with PhiX - S5 (SPAdes) (version 2) | ecosystem: Environmental > Terrestrial >...
TGCTTCAACGAGTGTCCGATACGCTTCAGCTTGTCGTCGTCGCTCCGTACACTCAACGCCGGTGAAATGGCTTCAACGAGTGTCCGATACGCTTCAGCGTGTCGTCGTCGCTCCGTACACTCAACGCCGGTGAAATGCTTCAACGAGTAGCCGATACGCTTCAGCTTGTCGTCGTCGCTCTCTAAACTCAACGTCACTGAAATGGCTCAACAAATGTCTGATGAAGCGTTCCTGTGGTGTTGAGTTTAGAAAGCGTCGACGACAAGCTGAAGCGTATCGGACATTTGTTGCGCGCAATTGCCGATTTACTTTAGCTCCAAACTAGTTTACAAAGTCGTCACTCGATGAAAAAGTTTGCCATTAAGTACGGACTGATGATCACGATCGGTGCTGCCGCATGGGTCATCATCGCGCACACGCTTGTGTCCAACCCGCAATCAACTATCCACCAACTTGGAACGCCGGTGTTCTTCAACATCCTTCAATTCCTCGGGATCCTGCTGGGTATTTCGGAGTTCCGGCGCCAGGCCGCTGAACAGCCAACGTTCAAACAGTCGTTGAAAGCGGGCATCTGGATTTCCCTGGTCTACGCCATAACCATTTCACTGTTTTTTGTGGGTGTGTTGTATCTCGTAGGCACAAGATGGATGGCAGCTGAACCGAATGCACAGAAGCTTCCGATGACGCTCATCGCTGTTCAGGCATTTCTTGGATTGTTTCTTGGATCGATGCTCTTTGGTTTGGCCTATTCGACGCTGATTGCTTTTGCGTTAGCAAAGCGCGTGAACAAGGCGGCTTGAGAACCAGCCATTTGCCCCGTTCGATTTCAATCACGATCAAGATCGTAGAAACAACTCAAGGCTAGAAGAATTGCACACTCTTGATTTGTTTCTGTTAAGTTGCCGCGATCTATCATTTACCTCGACTCGTTTCTCTGAAGTTGAGCAGCTGTCAATTGACTAAGGCACTAGCACCACCTTCCCAATATTCTTCCGCTGCTCCAGATACTGATGCGCAGCGCCGGCCTCGTCGAACCGAAAGGCGCGATCGACATAAGGTTTGATCCAACCCTCCTCAACGCCTCGCAAAATCTCTCTCATCCAAACCGCGATTTTCTCCGGTTCGTGCCACATGTGTCCAAGATTCAAACCAAACACTCCGCGGTTCTTATTAAACAATGCGAGCGGCGTGAATCGAGGCATTTGCAACGCTGCTTTCACCAATTTCAGTTTTCCCGCCAAACCATTTGCCGACGCGCTTGAGACTCCGAACATTCCCAGGCGTCCGGTGTGGCGTAACGCGGCGTAACTCTTCTTCCAATGAGCGCCGCCGATTGGATCGAGTATTAGATCCACTCCACGTCCATTTGTCAGATTCTTCAAGACGGGCAACCAGTCTTGACTTCGATAATCGATGGGATGGTCCAAGCCTCTTTCCGTTAGGAATTGGTGTTTCGAAGGACTGGCAGTTCCAAAAGTGACGACGCCAATCTTCTTCGCAATGTCGAGCGCTGCCAATCCAACACCACCGCCTGCGTTGTGGATGAGTATTGATTCACCTTCGTGCAGTGAACCCATCACGACAATCAAGGCGTACGCAGTCAGGTAGTTCACCGGTATTGCTGCTGCCTCTTCAAACGTCAGTTTCTGAGGCTTTTCAAACAGCTGTGTCGCCTTTACGACGACAAGCTCCGACTGTCCACCGAAGTGCGTCATCGCAACGACCGGCTTACCAATCCATTCATTGCCGACGCCTTCGCCGACCGCTTCGATCAAGCCACTGACTTCATAGCCCATCACGCATGGCTTTGGCGGACTATCAGGATAAAGACCCTGACGCGAGAGAATGTCTGCAAAGTTCAGTCCCGAAGCTTTGACGCGAATCAACACTTCACCGGGCTTTGGTGTTGGATCAGGCTTCTCCTGGACCTTGAGCACATCAATGTCGCCAGTTGTAGTGGTAACGACTTGTCTCATTTTAAAAAACCTACACAGGATTACAGGATTACTTGATTAGACGTAAAAGTTGGAGGGGCTATTTTAGAAGAGATCGTCGGAAATGGTTAGCTGTATTCGTGTCTTTCTTATCTTGAAATTCTGAAATTCTGTAATCCTGTTAACTTCTTGGACCACTATCGCGGATTCCAGGCGATCTAATCGCCAATGTTTACGCCTGTGTTATTCTTTGCCGCGTCATGAACACTCTTGCGTCGCGTAGCGTGGTTGTCGCTCTTGGTATTGGCTTCTGTCTGCTTTCGTTCGTCAGCTGTCAACGTCCAGCTGGACCAACAAAAGAACTAACCCTTGCCGTTAACTCCGGCGTCGAAGGCGACGCGCTCAAACAGGCCGCACGCGATTATGAATCTCAAACAGGCATCCACATCAATATCGCTGAGTTTCCCTACGCAAACCTTTTCGAAAAAGAACTGAACGATCTTAACGCCCGGACCGGCGCTTATGATCTGATCATGCTTGACGACCCATGGTTTCCGCGGTTTGCTTCGAAGCAGTTTCTTACTGACTTAACTCCTCTGCTTCAGAAAAAAGGAAAGCAAGCTGATCCTGATTTTATTGAGACGTCCCTCGCCCTTTGCAGACACCCTTATCAAACGGGTGCGCTTTACGCACTTCCCTATGTCGGTAACTCTCAGCTGTTCTTCTACCGCAAAGATCTATTCGAAAAACATGGTCTTAAGGAACCCGCTACGTGGGACGACGTGCTCAACGCCGCTAAAACCATTCAAGAGAAAGAAGGTGAGGGCGGCAATAAGATGTACGGCTACGTTATGCGAGCGGCGCAAGGTAACGCCGCGGTTGCGGACTTCATGCCTATCTTCTGGGCGTTTGGCGGTGAAATGTTTGATTCGTCCGGCAAACCTACCGTCAATAGTCCGGAAGCCATCGCTGCATTGAAATTAATGTTGGAGCTCGGCAAATATTCGCCGCCAGGTTACGCAAGCTTCAATGCTGCCGAGGTCGGCGCACATCTCTTGCAAGGCACGGCTGCAATGTCGATCAATTGGCCCGCGTGGATTAGTCCTTTTTCCGACCCTGCCAGGTCGAAAGTAATCGGCAAGATGACATTCACTACTCTTCCAGGCGGAAAGCGACAGGGACAAGCCGAAATCGGAAACTGGCTAATTGCCATTCCGCGCGATGCAAAGAACGCCGACGCTGCGTTGGACTTTTTGCTTTGGGCCACGACCGCAAACGAGATGAAGCGCTCCGCGCTCGGTGGTAATCCGCCTACACGAAGATCACTCTTCACTGATCCAGAACTGGTTGCGCGATTCCCGTCATATCCGGCGCAACTGCGGTCACTCGAGACATCTCGGCCACGGCCGAGAACTCCTCAATGGAACGAGATTGAAAACGCCTTTGGCATCTTTCTTTCGAAAGCGAACAGCGGAGAATTGTCTGCAGAAGATGCGCTAAATCAGGCAAATGTCGAAATCGAAAAGATTCTCCAGCGTGGCCAGTAGCGCCGGCGATCGGCGGTTGCCTTATCTCTTTCTTGCGCCGGCAGTCGCGGTGTTGCTTTCCCTCTCAATCTATCCCCTTATCTATTCACTCTCTGTAAGCCTGCAAGTTGAATCGGCGAAAGGTGTGCGGTGGAGTTTCGGCAACTTTCAGCGACTGCTGTCTGACAATTTCTTTCTCAGTGCGATGGGCCACACGTTTATCTACGCCGCCTCAGCATTAGTTTGCGAATTTCTGCTCGGTCTGGGACTCGCATTGCTGCTGAACAGTCGCATGCGTGGCCGCGCTCTCTTTCGAGCATCATTGCTTGTTCCAATGATGTTGCCTCCCGTTGTTGTCGGCGTAGTTTGGCGATTGATGCTGAATCCAGATTTCGGAGCGATCAACGGAACTCTCAAAGGGTTTGGTTTCAACACCGACGCACTCACCTGGACTGCATCACCACGCCTGGCCCTGTTGTCAGTAATCGTCGTCGATATCTGGCAATGGACGCCTTTTGTCTTTCTCGTTCTGCTGGCTGGTTTGCAAGCAATTCCGCAAGAGCCTTACGAAGCAGCAAAAATCGACGGCTCAAGCCGCTGGCAGACTTTTCGATACGTAACGCTGCCTTTGCTGAAGCCGGCAATACTCATCGCGCTCTTGTTACGCACAATGGATCTACTGCGCGTGTTCGATCAGATTTTTATTCTCACCGAGGGTGGACCAGGTTTCGCTACTGAAACGATAAGTCTCTACATTTATCGGACGGCATTTCGATTCTTTGATTTCGGTTACGCGGCGGCAATGTCTTTTGTGCTGTTGGCGATCACGAACATTATCAGCGTGGTTTACATACGGTTTCTTCAAGCGAGAGAGGCGGGGTGACGCTTTGGAGTGCGCCGACCTGTCGGCCCTTTTGTCCTTTGGCACTCGCGGAAGTTAATAAATGAGGTAGTCGCGCCAGGTCGCGACGTGCGAAAGCGGTGACAGGTCACCGCACTCCAACATGAGGCGCTTCCCTAAATATCTTCTTCTGCTCGTGGCGATGGTGGCTTCGTTGACTCCGGTCTACTGGATGCTGACGATCTCTCTCAAGAGCGAAGTTGAGCAATTCGCTGTGCCGCCGCACTGGTTCCAGTTTGTGCCGACATTCGAGCACTACTACGACGCATTCGTGGTTCGCTCGTTCGGGCAGTACTTGATAACGAGCGCGGTAGTCTCGGTTGTATCGACAATCTGCGCGTTAGTGATCGGCACGCTTGCCGCTTATTCGCTTGCGCGCTTTCGACTTCCCTACAATCTGGACCAAAAGGTCTCGCTTTGGATTTTGTCCACGCGAATGTTTCCGGCAATCGTGACGGCTGTACCGTTGTTCCTGATGATGCGCGACCTGCGTCTGCTGAATACACGCGTTGCCCTAATAATTGTCTACACCGCATTCAACTTGCCTTTCGTTGTTTGGATGATGCGTGGGTTTTTTGCAGAGCTACCGCGCGATCTCGAGGAGGCAGCATTAGTTGACGGTGATTCACGATTGGGGGCGCTCGTTCGAATCGTCTTGCCGCTCGTCGCACCGGGACTGGCAGCAACGGCCGTCTTCTGTTTGATCGTGTCGTGGAACGAATTTCTGTTTGCACTGGTGCTGACGCAGACCGACGCTGCGATGACCTTGCCGGTAGGAATAGCGGGTCGGGTAACGCAGTACGAAATCAAGTGGGGTGTGATGAGCGCCGCGGGAACGGTGGCGATGTTACCGATTCTTGTCTTTGCGCTGGCGGTGCAGCGGTATCTAGTACGAGGGTTGTCCTTAGGCGCAGTGAAGGGTTAGCAATTTGCGGCGGTCGGGAAAAAGGGACGGATGCAGGAGGAAATGATTCAAGCTACCGAGAATGCAGGTTGGGAAGGGTGGCTTGCCCCCGCTCAATCTGCCTTACTCTCAACGTTGAATGGAAGGAACATTGAGCGGGGGCAAGCCACCCTTCCCAACCTGCAATTATCCGAGAGTTGAACAATTCCTTGTAATGGTTTGATTTACACATTCAACGTTGATCTCAATTGATGTATGTCGATTCGTTTCAACAACGTTTCGAAGAAGTTCGGCGACACGCTTGTTGTCGACGATCTGTCGCTCGAGATCGATCGTGGTGAGTTTGTGGTCCTGCTTGGTCCCTCCGGCTGCGGGAAAACAACCACACTTCGCATGCTCGCCGGGCTCGAGTCAGTGACTTCCGGCGACATTTATCTCGACGACAAACGCATCAACGACGTCCCTACACAACATCGTGATCTCGCGATGGTGTTTCAAAGCTATGCGCTGTACCCACACATGACAATCGCCGAGAACATTGGCTATCCACTGCGCGTCAGAAAGCACAACCCTCAAGAAAGATCTGCGCGAGTCAACCGCGTCGCTGAAATGCTCGATATCGTTTCGCTTCTCGATCGCAAGCCGCGCCAGCTATCAGGCGGTGAGCGTCAGCGGGTTGCCCTCGCTCGCGCGATCGTTCGTGAGCCTCGCGCGTACCTGATGGACGAGCCATTATCGAATCTCGATGCGCGACTGCGAGTGCAGATGCGCGGCGAACTCAAGCGATTACAACATCAACTCGGTACTACGACTGTGTATGTCACGCATGACCAGGCTGAGGCAATGACTCTCGCCCATCGTGTCGCTGTCATGAAGAAAGGAAAGCTACAACAATTCGACACGCCGATGAATGTCTACGACTTTCCCGCCAATCGCTTTGTCGCGGAGTTTGTGGGGAGTCCGAGCATGAATTTGATTAATGGCCGGATTGAAAATTCGAATTTTGTAACGGAGACGTTTTCGGTAGCTTTGACGAAAGATCTACACAAAGGCGGACGAACTGCGACGCTCGGGATACGCCCCGAACACATTTCTATCTCAACCGCTCCGTCGAACGGCGCTGCTGCTGGAACAGTGTATGTGGTAGAGCAAATGGGAAACGAAACTCTCGTGGTGCTCGCGACCGAAAATCTAAAATGGATGGCGCGAGCTGATGCAGACTTCCGACTCGCGCCAGAGACTCGAGTGTGGTTTACGCTGTCGATGGACAAAGCTCACTTCTTCGATCGCGATACCGGCGAAAGACTCTGAAGGCTTTGGATAGGATTTCAGGGTTACAAGATTCAAAAGGTAGGTTGCAGAGTCTTGTTTTTAGGCGACGCAGTTGATCGATCTCTTGTGCACTAGTGCAGTCTTGTAGATCTTGTAATCCTGAAATCCTGTCGTAAACAAAAAAGGCGCAGGCTAGAAATCACCTGCGCCGTGAAGCTATGACTAGAAAATGATTTACGAAGCAGCTTTCGCTCCGGTGTCGGGTGCAGAGGTTGCCTTTTTGTTGGGTTGCTCGGTGATTCGCAGGTAGGGTTTTGGCGCCCGCCATCCGCCTGGGAATTTTTCCTTTGCCGCTTCGTCAGACAGTGAAGGAACAATAATCACATCCTCGCCGTCCTTCCAATTGACTGGCGTGGCAACACTGTACTTCGCCGTCAACTGCAACGAATCGATCACACGCAGGATTTCATCAAAGTTTCGACCGGTGCTCGCAGGATAAGTGATCATTAATTTGACCTTCTTATCCGGTCCAATCACAAACACGGAACGCACTGTAAACACATCACTGATTTCAGGATGAATCATGTCGTAGAGTTCTGCGATCTTGTGATCGGGATCAGCAATAACCGGAAAATTGAGCGCTGTGCCCTGCGTCTCTTTGATATCCTCGGCCCATTTCTTATGTGAATCAGTCGGGTCAACACTTAGGCCAATTACCTTCACACCGCGCTTTTCAAAATCCGGCTTACATCTCGCAACATACCCGAGTTCGGTCGTGCAGACCGGGGTAAAGTCCTTCGGGTGCGAGAATAAAACCGCCCAGCTGTCGCCGATCCATTCGTGGAAGCGAATCGGACCTTCAGTTGTTTCAGCCGTAAAATCGGGTGCTACATCGCCTAATCGTAAAGCCATGTTATCTCCTTTCGTTCCTATCTCGGCAGATAGACCGAGATAGCGAGGCAAAACTTAACCGGGGTTGTATTAGGAATCCAGTGGCCTTGTACAACTAATACCTTAGCCAAGTCAAACTCTCGGCAGCAGCCCCTTCGCCCTTTCGCTTTCCCTTCTCCAAACGCAGAAAAAGGACATCCACAGATTACGCAAGATTACACAGATTATTTTTAGATAGTCGTGTTGACCGTTTGAATTACGAATGAAAACGGAGTAGCTCAAACACTCAACCTCGCTTTCTAGCAAATAGTCTGTGTAATCTGGGTAATCTGTGGATGTTCTTCGTCCTCTTGATTGCATCTGCCTTCTCATGAAATAAATACGCCCATGAAACGTTGCGCTTGGGCCAGAACACCTTTGTCGATTGCCTACCACGACGCTGAATGGGGCGTGCCACTTCACGACGACACTCGACTATTTGAATTCCTAATCCTCGAAGGGGCGCAGGCGGGTCTGAGCTGGGAAACGATCCTCAACAAACGCGAGAACTATCGCAAAGCGTTCTCCGGTTTTGATCCGGTCAAGATCGCCAAATACAGCGACAAGAAGGTCGCTTCACTGATGCAAGATGCCGGCATCATTCGTAACCGGCTAAAGATCGATTCGGCGATAAGTAACGCCAAAGCATTTCTCAAACTGCAACGCGAACACGGAAGCTTCGATAAATATGTTTGGGCATTCGTCGCCGGCAAACCGATCAAGCGAAAGCGGGGCCAACCCGTGCCTGCACGAACCGAAATCTCGGACGCGCTCAGTATTGATTTACGCAAGCGAGGGTTTCGCTTTGTAGGCTCAACAATCTGTTATGCGTTCATGCAGGCGGTCGGGATGGTCAATGATCATGACGCCGACTGTTTTCGTTTTCGCCAAATCACATAACCGAAAAGGGCAAAAGGTGAAGAGGGAAAAGGGGAAAAAGAAAAACCGCGCTTTGCTTTTGCCCTCTTCCCCTTTTCCCCTCCTGCCCCTCTCCCCTTGCTTCACGAGGATTTGAAAAATGAAAAAACTCGCCTCCATATTCCTTTCACTCTGCTTAGTTTCGTCTTTCGCTAACTCAGCTTTCGCCTGGGGACCCGATGGCCATAAGACGGTTGGCAACATCGCCTCAATGCGAATCAACTCTCATACGCGCAACAAGATTCGCGAGATCCTGAAACCGCAGGAAACTTTGGGTGGAATTGCCAACTGGGCCGACTCAGTTAAGACGCGCATGGGCCAGCACGATTCCGACACCGACACCGATGCGTTCCTCCAGGACAATCACAACAACGGAAATGGTAACTGGCACTTCGACGACTTGCCGTTAGGTTGTGGGAGTTATGACACTTGTAACGGTTTCACGCCTGACGACGACGTCGTTCATCTCATCAACGCCTGTATCCGAGCGTTGCAGAACAATCCCAATCCAGATCATCCTTTGAGTCGGCGTAACGCTTTGCGAATGCTCGTCCATCTGGTCGGCGATCTTCACCAGCCGCTACATGTCGGTTCTGGTTACATCAACGAGAATGGCCCAAACAACACAATCGTGATCGTTCGCGATCCGAATTCCGTTTCCTCAAGCACTCCGAGCGATCGCGGCGCTAATGCTTTGATCATTGATGGTCGAGAGAAAAACCTGCATTCGTTCTGGGATGGCGATCTGGTCCATCTGTTGATGTCTCAAAAGCACCAGCCGAACGCATCTGCCCTGGCGCAATTCCTCAGAAACACCGTTACACCGCAGCCAGAATGGAATGCCCTGGGACCAATTGAAACATGGGCAAGCCAGTGGGCTACTGACTCACTAAAGGTCTCGGCTACAGAGACATTTGCTACCGTGCGGATAACGAGAAAGCGGGTCGTTACGACCACAAGTCACGGCCAACGCATCACCAAAACCGTTTACGACATTCGGCGTGGGAACAACTACAATAACAACAACGTACCCGTCGTCCGGAATCAACTCGCCAAGGGCGGGTTTCGCCTGGCAAAACTGCTGGATGCCATTTTCTCGAATCAATAAACGAGTCTTACCTTATGAACAAGATCAATCTACAAGACAAACTGTCGCTAATTAACGACTATTGGAACCCACGAATCGCCGGCGAGCTTAATGGTCAACAGGTGAAGCTGGTGAAGTTCAATGGCCCGTTCACGTGGCATCATCATGAAAAAGAGGATGAGCTGTTCATGGTAATAAACGGGCGATTCAGAATGGAGTATCGCGACGATTCAGGCAACCAGCATCAGATCTGGATCGAAGCGGGTGAGATGGTGATTGTCCCTCGCGGGCAGGAGCATCGTCCTGTAGCTGAAGATGAGTGCCACGTTCTTTTGTTCGAACCAGCGACAACGCTGAATACCGGAAATCAGAACAACGAGTTCACTAAAAGAGAGCTGGGCAAGATTTAAGAAACATTGCCAGGTCGCGGTAACGAGTGCGAGGTCAATCAGTACCATGCGCGGTAGCGGCTGGGCTCCATTCAACGCACCAATCCCGATGATCCACGACAAGCACGCCGGTGGATTCTATTCAGTACCATCCGCGGTAGCGGATGGTACTGAATCGCAAACACCAAGGTGCCCAATAGGGGGCTCAGCAAGATTGGCGTTGAGTGGGGGCCATCCTTTGCACCTACCCGCGGTATTACTGACTTCAACGCTCGTCAAAAAATCTGTAGCTAACCCGCGATTGATTGTGCAAACATTGCCTCACCATTTGCACCTTGGAGGATAAATGAAACATCGCCCTTTGCTTCTGCTGTTGCTTCTCAGTCTCACGTTACTTGTCTTCGGCCAGACGAACGCACAAACAACGACGTCCACCGTTCGCGCTGACGTTAGTTCCCCAAATCAAAACATGGCGGCGGCGCTAGCAGCTCTTCCTGAAGCAGACACGCTGATCTATCTCAACCCGCGCCGGATCTTGAACGACGCGTTCCTCACCCTCGA
>Ga0207701_10008069_pt1 | contig 10421 bp, 9 predicted proteins | sample KBSSwiSSwithPhiX_FD_184294 | JGI IMG/M metagenome (GOLD analysis project Ga0207701, IMG submission 184294) | Switchgrass rhizosphere bulk soil microbial communities from Kellogg Biological Station, Michigan, USA, with PhiX - S5 (SPAdes) (version 2) | ecosystem: Environmental > Terrestrial > Soil...
GATCCTCTCGGTAGGCGCGACGCCGCTCGCGCCGCAGCAGCGCAGCGTGGCGCAGCTCCTCGCCTGCCATCCGCTCCGCCGCCTCGCGGACCTCGGGCGCCTCAGCCTGGGCGGCGATATAGGTCCAGAGGGCGAAGGCCCGCTCCTCATTGCGCACGGCCATGGAAAGGGCGCGGTAGGCGCTGGCCAACCGGGACGAGGCGATCTCGCGCGCCTCGTCCTCGTCGAAAGTCTCGGGCGGCGGTTCGCTGAAAAATGGTTCGTTGGGGTCGATCGGCCCGCTAAAAACGGGGAACGGCTCGACAACGTCAGGAATTAAAGTTTTTTTTTCCGCGGTTGCAGCTTCGGCAAGCAGCGATTCGATGGCGATTTCCGGGGCGGTGCCGTACTTTGCTTCAAGCGCAGAGAGCCGTTCGAGGATCTTGTCCATCGGCGTCAACCGACGCATTTCCACCAGGCGAACAAGGCCAAGCTCCAGCATGTAACGCGGCTGCGTCGAATCTTTTAATTTCGTTTCTGTCTCGGCGACCGCATTGAAAAACCGCAGCAGGTCGTTTTCGCTGAAATGTGCCGCGAGCTGTTCTGTTTGTGCGGGCTCGAGCATCGCTGCATCGAGTAATACCTCCGCGTTTCCGGCAACTTTGTAAACCATCAGATCGCGGATAACTGACAGCAGATCGCGGCAATAATTGCGAAGATCGTGGCCCTCAGAGATCAGATGTTCGACAACATCAAGTTGAGCCTTCGCGTCTTTATCGGCGATCGCCTGAACGGACTTGATAAGGACGTCGCGGCCCGCCATCCCAAGGGCACGCGTTACATCATCGACCTCGATCGTTCCCGTCGAAAAGCTGATCACCTGATCGAAATTCGATTGCGCGTCACGCATCGAACCTTCTCCCGATCGCGCCAATTCGCGAAGCGCAGGCTCACTGACATCGATCTTTTCCGCTTCGGCGATCAACTTCAGCCGGTCAAAGATCTTCGGCTGCGGGATCGTGCGAAACATGAACTCCTGGCATCGCGAGGTGATCGTTTCGGGAACCTTATGCAGCTCAGTCGTCGCCATTATGAAAACGACGTTTGGCGGCGGCTCTTCGACCGTTTTCAGCAACGCGTTGAAAGACGACGTCGAAAGCATATGCACCTCGTCGATGATAAAGACCCGGTACCGATCGCGTGCCGGCGTGATATTGATGTTTTCAAGGATGATCTCGCGGATCTTATCGACCTGTGTGTTCGAAGCGGCGTCGAATTCCAGAACGTCTATCGAACGGCTTTCGGCAATCTCGGTACACGAAGGGCACGGATTCGGGTCGGTCGTTTTACATGGGGTTAGGTTTGGTTTGTCGGTCTTATGACAATTGAGCGCCTTTGCAAGCAGCCGGGCGGTGGTGGTTTTGCCCACGCCGCGGGCACCGGCAAACAGGTAAGCGTGATGCAGACGGTCGAATTCCAGGGCATTACGAAGCGTCTGCGTAATGTGCTCCTGGCCGGTGACCTCATCAAAAGCCTGCGGCCGCCATTTTCTCGCTATTACCTGATAACTCATCGATAGTGTTCGAAGTTAATTGTAATTCAGTAGGTGCGAATGGTGAAGTTCACCGCTAGAGATTAGTGTTCCATTGACATTCCTATATATGCGTGGTCAGATTAGCGCACTCAAGCTCCACCCACTTTGCTCGATGTTCTTTCTATATATCGAGAATCTTGAGGAGTTTTTAATTCCGAACCAACATAGGAGCAAATAATGAAAAAGTTCAGATATCTCGCGCTGGCATTCTCGGCGGCCATCGCATTCGCCGCCTGCGGCGGAACCGCCGAAAACAAGCCGGCAGCAAACACAAACGCGTCAAATGCAACAAACTCAAACGCGAATTCCGCGAAGCCGGTTGCGGCGGCACCTAGCAAGGACGCCCTTTACGCCCTCGAAAAGACAGGCTGGGAAGCCTGGAAGAATCGCAAGACGGACGGCCTCGACGAACTGATCTCCGACAAATACGTCGGATTCTCGTCGAAAGACGGCAGGGTCGACAAAGCCGCCAACATCAAGGGCATGGCGACTACAAATTGCACGGTAAATAGTTACTCCTGGAGCGACGAGCAGATGAATATGGTCGGACCCGACGTCGCCGTGCTTACCTTCAAGGGCGATCAGGATTATACGTGCGACGGCAAGAAAGGCCCGACGCCTGTGTGGGCCTCGAGCGTATATGTCCGCGATGGCGACAAATGGCGAAACCAGCTTTACGTAGAAAATCCGGTTGTCGATTCGAAAGCCGCGCCACCACCGGCAAAGAAGGGCGAGGTTGCGGCCACGGAAACAACTCCTGATGCGCTTACAGAAGCTCTGATGTCAGTTGAAAAAGCTGCTTGGGAAGCCTGGAAAGTGCGCGATGCTAAGGGTGTGGAAGGCGCGATGGCGAAGGAATTCCTAAATATCAGCGGAACCGGCCGGCGCGATCGTGCTGCCTCACTGAAGAACTGGTCTGAACCGAAATGCGAAGGCTTAGGCTACACATTCCTTGAGCCGAAGTCAGTGCAGTTGACTCCGGACGTCGCCCTTGTCACTTATAAAGCAAATGCCACCGGCAAATGCGACGGTGTTGGGGTCGCCCCGACAATGTGGGTGGCCTCGTATAGCATCAAAGAGAACGGTGCCTGGAAAAATGCGTTTTATACGGACGTAGCTCGTTAGAACACGAGACGGAAAACTCTGACGGAAGTGTTTTCTGCGGCGATTACTATTCAAAGGCTTCCTTCTTCATTAGAAATGAAGGAAGCCTTTTCCTACGGTTAATTTCTCGTGATGTGCATCGTGCCGGTGGCAACGGCTTCGAAGAATGTGACCTTCATGTGATAAGTGCCGGCGGCCGGCGCGACATAGGTGAACTCCGCGAAGTAGCGGTTATCGTCGTCGCTGCCGAGCACGGGCGTGCCGTCTGGTGCGAGCAGCACTGCGATGCTGTCCCAATAATCGATTCCGTCGGTGCTTATCGAGATCGTCTCGCCGGCGGCGACGGTGATCGGAACGTCGTAAGCCATGTCGGGCACGAAGTTCAGGTCAACGGTCGTTCCGGCTGCCAGCGGCGCTGCCGGTAGGAGGTCGTCGATCGAAAGGTCGATGCACTTGTTGATCTCGCTGGCGGCAGCAGCCTGGTTACCGAACTTGTTGTAGGAATTTCCGAGGATCGCATGGACACGAGGCGTATCGAGTCCGCCACTTAGTGCGAGGGTCGCCTCTTCAAGCGCGCGCTGCGGATCAGGCACGCCGTACGTGAATGCGTCAGCGACGATGAAACGCACGTGCGGGTTTGCGGGGGCTATCGTTATCGCTTTTTCGATGTCGGCAATTCCCTTAGCTTTTGTCGCGCCGCTGAGCATGCGGCTCGAACCTCGGAACAGGTTTGGAAATAAGTCGTTCGGCCGCATCACGACCAGGTTATTGAGCATCGCGATCGCTGCGTGGTAATCGAAATACCACCAATGCGCGAATGCTCGTCCGGTAAGTGCCCTTAGATCCTTCGGTGAAGCGGCGAGACGTGCTTCGTAACCGGCATATATTGTCTCAGTGGTGTCCGGATGAACGGGCAGCACATAGGCCGTCACCTTTTGATAATCGCGAACGGCGTCGGAATAACGTGCAAGCAGCACCTTTGCTTCAATGCGTCCGCGGTAGCCCTCAACAGCAGTTGGGGCAGCGTTTATGACGCACGTGAATTCGTTGATAGCCTTTTCGTACTTTCCCGACTCGATCAGTGCTTGCCCGCTTTGTACCGTGCATGGAGCCGCAATGGCCGGAATCGCAGACAAAATTACCGTAAGTATTAATGAGTAAATTGCATTTCGTGACATTTGTATCTCCTTACCAAGTTTGAGTCGGAACGGAGAATATGCCCTTTGCGAGGCAAAGTCGTCACCCGTTTGGGTGGGGAATTGAAAAGTTAATGGATGAAATGCAAAGTACCGGGAAAATATCTGTAACGACTTTATCAAGTCGGCTCAATCCTTTATCCTATAGTTTGGCTTCAGGCTCCGCACAAGGTTTGAGTTGTGAACTCCGCTAGGCGAGGAATCGAGCAACGGTAGCGATTTCAGCCTGTGTTGCGGTTAAGTCTGAAGCCATCTTTTTAAAAGGATAAAGGAGGCAAGTCGAATTGCATTCGTCACCTCCTTTATCCGTTTTAGCGATGGCGGAAAGGGTGGGATTCGAACCCACGGAACCCTTTTGAGGTTCACAGCATTTCCAGTGCTGCCAGTTCAACCACTCCTGCACCTTTCCGCGAAATTGAATTTTCAAACATCGGGCGACGTGACCCAGAAGGTGCCTGCGCGCCAGAGAGCAGCTTGGTAAAACAAAACGACTTTAAGCTTCGGCAGCCTCTTCAACTTTGACCTCAGGTGCCGGAGTTTCGTCGGCCATCCACGAAAAGAAAAATCCAGCCAGTAATGCGCCTAAAATAGGAGCTACCCAGAAGAGCCAGAGCTTTGAGATCGCCCAACTCCCTCCGGCGATGGCCACGAAGATCGCCGGGCCGGTAGAACGCGCGGGGTTGACCGACGTGTTCGTCACCGGGATGGTGATCAAGTGGATAAGCGTCAAGCAGAAGCCGATCGCCAGCGGGGCAAATCCGCTCGGCGCCAATTTGCTGGTCGAGCCAAGTATGACGACGAGGAAGAAGAACGTCGTTACGACCTCAGCGACAAACGCCGCAAGCGCCGAATACGAACCGGGCGAACCGGGTGTGTTTTCAAAACCGTTAGCGGCAAAACCGCTTGCGGCGGAAAAGCCGGCCTTACCGCTCGCAATTATGTACAGAATGCCGGCCGCTGCGATCGCGCCGAGAACTTGCGCCACTATGTAGGGAAGCAGTTCCTTTGCGGGGAAGCGTTTGCCTGCCCACAATCCTATAGATACAGCCGGATTAAAATGCCCTCCGGAAATATGTCCAAGTGCGTAGGCTCCGGTCAATACCGTCAGACCGAAAGCCAGTGCAACCCCCGCGAAACCGATACCGAGGCTCGGATATGCTGTTGCGAGCACCGCGCTTCCGCATCCGCCAAAAACTAACCACAGCGTACCCAAGAACTCAGCCGTCAGCTTTTTACTAAGTGGCATAAAGGAATCCTCCAAATTTTTTAGAAAATTGCCCCGAAGTACTACTTATGTATGAGAGCTAAAACCCGGATCAAAACCTTGTGAAGCGACGCTGCATGATCATGTCATTGTATGCTTTTATCACCTTGCCGGGCGAACCGTCGACCATCCAGCCTGAACCCATGTCGATAAACCGACGCTCGCTTTCGTTAAATTTTTTGCCGTCGCGGATGCGGCGCATCATTTCCTTTGACGCCTTTGTAAACTCATCACACGAGCGGACATACGAATCGGCCATTATTTTTTTCGTTGTTGTCGATCGCATCGCCTCAACGGTCTTGTCGAAATCTTCTATCAGCGGTGTGAGCTCGTCGGCCGTCAACTGCTCGTACTCTTTTTCCTGTAAGAGATTCTTGATCGCCTTCGCTTTAATGCCGGATTCGACTATCAGAGCCTCGTACTCGTTGCCGGCTTCCGCTCTAAGCTTTGCAAGCTCCTCATTGGCAACGCGGTCTTCAAGCTGATCGACCTGTGCAGCGAACTTCGTATTTACATCCCTAAAATCTTTAAACGCGGCGATCAAAGCCGGGTGGGCTGCTTTGCCCTTGGCAAAAGAGTCGTCCTTGTAATCTTCCTGTTCGTAATAGTTATAGACCTCATGGATCTTTGAAACGACGGATTTTAGCGCTGCGGCATATTTATCGGCGACATCCTCAAGCTCGGGAAGCTCGGGACCCATGGCCTTTGCGTCGGCGACCGCTTTTTCGCAATCGCCTCCATCTCCCGTGACATCGTAAAGCCCATAAACGAGCGATTCTTTGCCCGTCGGGCCGGCGTCCATGTCTCGTACCCACGATTGATAGCGGTTGTAGCTGCTGACGATGCTATTCGAATACTTATTGAAGCACTCAGTTATATAAAGGTTCGATTTCTTTACGAGCGAAGCGTCATTACCGACAGCATCGGTGTCGCGAGGGGTCGAACTCGCTGTCGGCGGTTCATCCCCGCTACCCTTTTTCTTTGCGAGATCCGAGAGACGTTTGCATCCGAGCGACGAGCCTAAAATAAGCGCGGCGCAGATGAGAAGAGTAATACTTCCTTTCGGGAATAAAGGGCGCATTTTGATTTTCCGAAGGGCTGTTAAATGATGGCGGAGAGGGTGGGATTCGAACCCACGGAACCCGTTAAGGTTCAACAATTTTCGAGACTGCCCGATTCAACCACTCTCGCACCTCTCCGTCTTTGTAAAGGATAAAGGATAAAGGAGAAAGGATAAAGTCGCAAGCGATGGCTAGGTTCTCCGAGATCGAAAAAAGGACTGCATTAGCTCACGGCATTGATCGGCGAGAATGCCGGAAACGATCTCGACACGATGATTTAGGAGACTGCTGGAACAGAGCTGGAAATGCGTCTCAACGGCGCCAAATCGTTCGTCGTGGGCGCCGAATACAAGCCGGGCGACCCGGGCGTTCACAAGCGCGCCGGCACACATAACGCAGGGCTCGATCGTCGAATAAACGGTCGCTCCGACCAGGCGGTAGTTGCCTATCTTTCTTCCTGCTTCGCGTAACGCAAGGATCTCGGCGTGTGCGGTGGGGTCGGTGTTTGTGATGGTCAGGTTCGACGCCTCGGACAGCAGGTCGCCGTTTGCGTCAACTATGACCGCGCCAACCGGAACTTCACCTTTTTCGGCTGCCTGGCGAGCGGCGGCGACCGCGAGGCGCATCCATTCTTCATCCTGCGTGAACATTGAAGATATTGTATTCGTCTTTCGATCAATTTCTTGCATCAAAAATCGAAAGGTGTTAAATCTAAAAAGGTACGACGGCTGACTTTTGCCGCCTTCCTTACGCACCCATCAGTCGGCATATGAAAGACGACATTCGGACGACAGGCCCCCTCGTCTCTGAAGAAGATATACATATCACAACGGTACCCGAATCCTTCAGGGCATTTGCCGAAGAGGTACGCAAGCGCAACCTTAAACCCCGGACCTCGCCGCTTACAATTCCACAAAAATTAGCGCCGGCGGAATTCAACACCGCGATGGTCCATTTTTACCGCGGCGAAGTTCAGCGTTCGAACGTTTGGCGCAACCGGCTCGACGCGACAACTAATTGGGCTGTTATCACGGCCGGCGCGACGCTCTCTTTTGTATTCAGCTCTTCCGAGAATCCGCATTTTGCGATACCGATCAACTCGATCCTGGTCTCCATCTTTCTTTTTATGGAAGCCCGGCGATATCGCTATTACGAGGTGTGGGCGAATCGAGTACGGATCTTGGAGACGGGCTATTTCGCACCAATGCTTTCTCATCGGACCATCCCACCGGACAAGGAATGGGCGGACCATATTTCTGCCGACCTTTTGTCGCCGCATTTTACGATCAGCGAATGGGAAGCTGTCGGGCGTCGTCTGAGGGCGAATTATCTTTGGATATTCATTCTTCTCGCGCTTTCCTGGACGCTGAAGATCTACATCCATCCGTCGCCCATACCTACGATCACCGCCGAGGATCGAATCCGTTTCTGGGAGATTTTCTTCGCCCGGGCGCGCGTCGGCCTTGCGCCGGGTTGGCTCGTCGTTACTGCCGGCGCGATCTTCAATTTCGTTATTTTCTTTGTCGCTTTTAGCACGCTTAGACTGCGCGATTCGTCCAGCGAAGTGCTGCCGCTGGAGCATTTCGAGTGGCATCCGTTCAAAGGCGTTTCCGACTGGGCGGGCGATAGCCTGAAACGGCGGAGCCCGATCCGTCGTTCGAAGAAAGCTCGGCAACGTATGCGGTCGATTCATAAGACCGAAAGCTAAACAAATTAAATGAGAAGAGGCATCTCGATCTTTCTGATCTTTTTTTCGCTTGTCGTATGCGGCGTTTCGCAGCCGGCGGGCGCAGGGCTGGCACTTCCGGCAAACGTATCGGAAGCAAAGCTTGATTCGAAATTAATGGGGCATTCGATGCCGTATCGCGTGATCGTGCCTGCTGGGTATTCGAAAGCTGCGGCGAAACGTTATCCTGTCATTTACCTTTTGCATGGACTGACCGGGCATTATCCCAATTGGACTACATTAGGCACATTGCCGAAGAGTGCCGAGGCGTTCAATTTTATATTTGTAACGCCCGAGGGCGATAACGGCTGGTACAACGACAGCCCGACCATCGCTAATGCGAAATACGAAAGCTACATCATCCAGGAACTCATTCCGGAGATCGATGCGAAATATCGCACGATCAACGATCGAACGGGCCGGGCGATTGCCGGGCTTTCAATGGGTGGTTACGGGGCGTTGAAATTCGGTTTAAAGTATCCGCAATTGTTCTCACTCGTCGGGAGCTTTAGCGGCGCAATTTTTGCGCCGACGTTCACATCGCAAAGTTTCAGTGTTTTCGGTCAGTCATTCAGTGTGCCGTTTCTAGACATTATTACCCGGACCACTACCGATGCATTCGGGCCGCCGGGAAGCGCTTCGCGAACTGAGAATGACATTTTTGCGATCGTTCGTCCGATCGATCCAGAAAGAATAAAATCGCTTCCATTCATTTACCTTGATTGCGGAACAGAAGATGTCTTAATTCGAAATAATCGCGACTTTGCAGCTTTGCTGCTCGAGAAAAAGATTCCGCACGAATTTCGCCAACTCCCCGGGGGGCACACGTGGCCCTATTGGAACAAACAAGTAGTCGAATTCCTGAAGCTGAGCGTGCAATTGCTTAAATGAAAAAGTTCTTGTTGATATTTACCGTCGTCGTCTTTGGTCTGATTCCGTCGAGTGCCCAGGAACGTACGATCATCAATGACGCAGCCGCTGCGAAAATGCTTTTGGGTACACATAAATTGTCGCTGCAATGGATAAGCTGGGATCATTTCGGAACCGCGAATGTTACAAAGAACGCCGCTATTTACAGCATCAAAGGTTCACAGAAGGGCCGCGGTAACAGCGACTTTGTGACGATCGACGGAATGATAGTTTCGATCGACGCGAAACAGTTTGTTTTTGAAGGCAAGATCGTAATGCAGGTCTCACACATTAACGGCGGCAAGCCATGTGAGCGTCAGGGCGACTTTACATTTAAGATCACGGGAAAACGAAAATACTGGCGAATGATGGAAATGGATAATCCGTGCGACGAGGCGACGGATTACGTAGATATTTACTTTAGATAAACATGCGGAATTACTTACTTTCTTTTCTTCTGCTCGTTGCGGCATCGGCCGCAGATTTTTCCCAGGCCCCCTCAACGTCCGGATTGAGCAAAGGACGAAAATCAAACATCTCGGGCCCAACGGAGCAAAAGCAAGGCGTTCCGGCAGGCGACGCCTCAAATGCGCATGTTTCGCCGCAAACGCAGCGAATTGCGGAGATCCAAACTGCACTTCGGGCGGCAAAGCTAGACGGATGGCTGTTCTACGATTTTCGGGGAAGCGACATTTTGATCCCGCGAATTTTGAATACCGAGCGAATGAGCGGCACGCGGCGCTGGTATTACTACGTTCCTGCGACCGGTGAACCAACGAAAGTAGTCCACGCAATTGAGCCTGAAAAACTCGATTTGCTGCCCGGGACAAAGCTGATCTACCGCGAATGGCAATTGATCGGCGACAATTTAAAAAAGGCCTTCTTCGCCGGTGGAAATATCAGGTCGCTGAAGATCGCGATGGAATATTCGCCTAACAACGATATTCCGTATATATCGCGTGTCGATGCAGGAACCATCGAAATGGTGAGATCGCTCGGCGTCGACGTAGTCACGAGCGCCGATCTTGTCCAGCAATTTGAAGCTGTTTGGACGGCCGAACAACTCGCGATGCACACCGAAGCGGCGACAAAACAGCAAAAGATAATTTTGGAGGCTTTCGCTGAGATCAAGCGGCGAATGCTTACTAGCGAAGCGACGACCGAGATCGATATTCAGCAATTCATGATGAAACGGTTCGGCGAAGAAGGGCTAAACCCGGAACCAATGATCGTGGCCCGATTGATCGTATAGCGAGGTTTGAGTTTGATGAACGATTGTTTGGTCCATCGCTTGAGATAATCGGCTTCACGATCTCTATTGATCTCCACGACCTCTGGATGTTCTTCCAGGAAGCCTAGAATCTCATCCAGTGTGAAGACTTGTCCCGGTTTATAAAGTGCCGCAAACACTGCTTTGAAGAATTCGAGATCCTCAGGGTAATCAAGAGTCATTCTCAATTCTGGTAGACGATGTGAGGGAGGAATTGGGAGATCATAAACTTCGAACAGGTCAGTATCAGTGAAGTATCTACCCCACGTCTCCGAGTCGGTCTGATCTTTAATCTCCATAATCTTCAGCAAGGCTTGC
>Ga0207701_10008071_pt1 | contig 10419 bp, 8 predicted proteins | sample KBSSwiSSwithPhiX_FD_184294 | JGI IMG/M metagenome (GOLD analysis project Ga0207701, IMG submission 184294) | Switchgrass rhizosphere bulk soil microbial communities from Kellogg Biological Station, Michigan, USA, with PhiX - S5 (SPAdes) (version 2) | ecosystem: Environmental > Terrestrial > Soil...
CGTTTGTTCCATCTTTCTTTATCATGAGAAAACTCGGTGAGAAGCAAACGGTGAAATTTAATTATTCAAAACGAATCGAGCGACCCGACTACGGTGATCTCAATCCTTTCATTAACACCAGTGATCCAAAAAATGTTTTTACTGGTAACCCCGATCTGAAACCGGAAATTGGCAACCGGTATGAACTCTCTTACAACCATGACCTCGGCCGAACCGGAACTTTTATGGTCACGTTGTTTTACAGAGAAAATAAGGATGATATACAACCTTTCATTGTTTACTATCCCACAATAAAAGTGGGTGATACTTTGTATACAAATGTCGCAGTGACGACACGGGAGAACATTGGCATTGAAAAAAACGTCGGCACCAATATTTTTTGTGACCTACATTTTAATTCCAAACTAAACATTCGAAGCAATCTTTTCTTTTTTTACAGGCATACCATCAACCAGGTAGACAAAGGGTATAATTCCAATAGCACGAATTACCGGTTTAACATAAATGCGAGTTACCAGTTTAACAACGATCTCGCCGCAGAGGCATTCGGAAATTTCAATTCTGTCCGGCATGAAGCGCAGGGCACCTATCCTTCTTTCACATCGTATAGTATGGCCGTCAGAAAACAACTCTGGAATAAAAAGGCGAGCATTGCTCTGACAGCAAACAACATATTCAGCAAATACATCAACCAGGAGGTTAAGCTCTTTGGCCCTGGTTTTGTCACCGCAAGTGTTCGCAAGGTTCCTTTCAGATCCATCGGCATCAACTTTGCCTGGAAGTTTGGAAAACTGGAATTCAAAAAAGATAAGGAGCCGCCTAATGACAATTTAAATTCTCCATCGGAATGATCGTGTAAAACCACGTTACCCGTTGTCGAGCTATTAACGCACAAAGACTGTAGAAACAGCCTTTGTGATCTGGTTTACACTTTGAAAAATTGAGAATAGTTAAACCAGCTATTGAATGATCAAGATAAAACGATTACTCAACCCATCCACATGATCCATTAGTTATTAAAAAGAGAGTCATCGGGTTTCAGAATGATTCGTTGCTCTCAATGGCGAGCAATGAGAGCTACTCTGTCCTCAAACACTTCACCGGATTTGCCATCGCTGCCTTTACAGCATGGAAGCTGATTGCCAGTAGTGCAACAACTATAACACCAGCGCCTGTGCCGGCAAATATCCAGTAGCTCATGCCAATCCGAGTTGAGTATGATTCCAACCATTGATGCATAAAATAATATGCTAACGGTGATGCAATCAAGAACGCAAACACAATAAGCTTTACAAACCCCCTTGAGAGAAGCGCAACTATATCTGCAACCGAAGCGCCGAGCACTTTTCGAATTCCAGTTTCTTTTGTTCGATTCACGACAACCAATGCTGCCAATCCGAACAATCCAAGAGTGGCGAGCAATATAGAAATGCATCCTGCCCATCCAACAATGCTGCTCCAGGTTTGTTCTGACCTGTAGTAGTTATTCAAATCCTCATCGAGAAAACTATATTTCATCGGAATACCTGGCGCCACTCCACCCCATGCTTTTCGCAGGGCAGCAAGCGCATTTTTTGGATTTCCCGGATTTATGCGGACATAAAAATATTTGTATCCTTTGTCCAGCGAAGTTTCGAACACCTGGTTCTTTATTCTCTCACGTAAAGGGCGATAATTAAAATTCCTGACAACACCGACGACTACGACTGTTCCGCCCTGGAAATTTTGTATCTCTTTACCGATTGCATTATGAAGCTCCCACCCGAAATGGTGCATCATTGTTTCGTTAATGATAACTGGTTTTAAAGAATCCCCTAGATGAGACTGCCGGAGATTTTTCCCTGCCACCAATTGCATACAGAGCACTTTAAGAAAGTCTGTGTCTATGATGTTTATGTCGGCAGAAAGGATGTTATCAGAAAATCCTAAAAAATCTTGCCCTTCGCCCAGTCCCGCAATCGCGCTGGTAATGCCTACAATTCCCGGACTTTGAAGTGCAGCCTGTTTGAACAAGGGAAATGTTTCATTTGGATTCGTTTGAGAAGCATCGATGACAACCACGTTTTGCTTGTCAAAGCCTGGATTCTTATTGACCAAATATCTTGTTTGCTGCAGCATGACAAGGGTAGCGATGATCAACGCAATAGAAATGGCAAATTGAAGAGTAACAAGTGTCTTTGAAAATAAATTGCTGCCGCCTATGCGGATCTTATTTTTCAAAACCTCGATTGGCCGAAAGGTCGACAATACGAATGCCGGGTAGCTTCCTGCCAGCAGTCCGGCAACAAGAATCACAGCAATCAGCAATAAAACTATTCTTGGATAAAGCAAAACGGAGGGATCAATGCTGACTCCGGCCAATTTGTTGTACACAGGCAACACCAATGTCATCAGTGATATGCCCAGGCCCCCGGATATGAATGAAAGCAACACACTCTCGGTCAAAAACTGAAGAATGATCTGGCTTTTTCCCGCGCCTACTACCTTTCTCAAACCTACCTCTTTGGCTCTTCCCACGGAACGTCCAATTGCCAGAGTTGTAAAATTTATACAAGCAATCAGCAAAACACCAAAAGCAATAGACAGTAAGATCCAGATTATCTTGGGCTCAACTTTGCCATAGTCGGTAAAGCCCCATGCATTAAATGCACTGTCGGTGTGGACGGACAGCAATGGCTGAAGTCTTAAGCTCACGGGCAGTTCACTCTCGTTCCATTTAATTCCAGCGCTTTTCATGCTTGCGACATAATCTTTTGTGCGCGTAATGAAACCAGGATCATACTTCTGCATAAACTGTCTCAGTCGTGTTGGGTCATCAGGTAGCCTGCTTTCCGCTTTCAACTGCACATAAGTTTGCCGTACAATTGGATGCCAACCAGGGCCCATAATATCATTCTTGTGCGCTTGCGCAAATTGGAAATTTCCTAAAATGTCAAATTGGATGGTAGAATTTGGAGGTGGGTCTTTCGCGATAGCACTAACGCGGAACGGTTGAAAACTGGCTCCGATTTTTATCTCCATGATTTTCCCGACAGCATCTATGCTTCCAAAGATTTGCCGGGCGCGCAATTCCGTCAATACAATGTCATTCAGATTGCGCAGTGCATTTTCTGTATTGCCATTCTTTAACGGAAATGTAAACATCGAAAAAAAAGAAGGATCTGTGTATGTCAGTCTAACCCGGAATACACTGTTCCCAAAGCGTGTGAGATTCTCTTCGGACGGCAGCTGGAGGTTCGCATAATTAATTACATCCGGTAGTTCCTGTCTCATTGCCTCACCCAACGTGGCTGCACTCGTTCCTTCAATATCTGTGTATCCGAAAGGTGAGTTGCCGCCGTTTAATCGGTCCCATCCATAAGGGCGGTAAATGTTCGTTGCGTTTTTATGGAATTTGTCAAAATTGAATTCATAGTCCGTATATAGAAGTAGAAGAATGCAACATGCAATTCCCACTGATAATCCCAAAACGTTGATAAATGTAAACGCTTGTTGTTTTTGGAAGATTCGCCAGGCAGCTTTAAAATAATTGCTAAACATAGAAAAGTTTATTAAAGATTGAAGCGCGGTCTTTTTTATTGTCTTGCCACCCGGTAGAGTTTTTTTTGGTTCGATGAAGGTCTTTTTTGTCGCTTTACGATTGTATTCTTCTCTCTCAAATTTTTTAAGGAGCGTTTCAAAAGCTTGTTCAGCTTCATCTTTACCGTCACGTTCAGCAAGTATCCACCAGGCTGACAGGATTTGGATGTAATAATTGATGTGATGATTTTCCTTTCGCAACCTTTCCAACTCGCTAACTTCATCGTGTGAAGCTTCACCGGCAAGTTTTCGGGCGATCAACCTCCACACTTTTTCATTTTGCATCTTTCGTTGACAGCTTAGTTCTGTATTTCCTCGCCTGTTTCACACTCAAAAATGTGCCAGCGCTTAATCGGTTGGTTCTCTATAAATTACAAAAGGCGCGATATACGACGCTGTTCGTTATTGATACACCTGCTGTTTCGCGGCGATACGATTTGCATTGAATGTTGTTCACCACTTCTAAGCAATCCCCGATAGTATTATATTCTTTCATTTTACATCCCTGAATTTTACTCACTAACGAAATAACATGAGTTGTCGCCAGGTAATTCCCCATTCATAATTTCTTCAGAATTCCCCTTCAACTTGCCTTAATTTTATCGGTAGAGTAAAATCATGAAAGTACTAGTAATAGAGGACGAAAAAGAATTGTCGGATAGCATTTGTGCCTACCTGGCAAACGAACAATTTGTCTGCGAACGAACCTTTGACTTTAGTTCGTCCATGGAAAAGATCTTGTTGTATGATTATGCCTGTATTGTTTTGGACGTAAATCTTCCCGGGGGCAGCGGTCTTGACATTTTGAAAGAACTTAAAACTCAAAACAAAACGGACGGTGTTTTAATTATCTCAGCAAGAAATTCGCTCGATGACAAGGTTTTTGCATTGAAGACTGGTGCGGACGATTACCTGACAAAACCATTTCATTTACCTGAGCTTGCCGCCAGGATCAATGCCATTATTCGACGTAAATCTTTTGATGGGAAAAACGAGATCACGTGTAATGAATTGAAATTGGATCTCGGCCAAAAAAACGTAAGAGTAAATAATGATGCTGTCGACCTCACCAAAAAAGAGTATGAACTGCTCCTGTATTTCATAAGCAACAAGAACAGGGTCATATCGAAAAATGCGATTGCGCAGCACCTCTGGGGCGATAACATGGACGTAGCCGATAGTTATGATTTCATATACACTCACATAAAAAATCTCCGGAAAAAATTGATGCAGGCTGGAGCTGCTGATTATATTAAATCCATCTACGGCATGGGATATAAATTCAGTGTATGAAGCTGTTTGCAAAATATACCAGGATAAACCTGCTGACAACGATCATCATCTTTCTTTTATCAGCGACCGCCTTCTATTTTGTCATACGCTACATATTGATAAACCAGGTCGACAACGACCTGAGAATTGAGGAACGAGAAATTGAAACCTATGTTCATGAACATGGGGTACTTCCCGAGCCGATTCCCGTGAAGGATCAGAAAATAAGCTATGCGCTGGTGGATCGTGAATTCTTAAAGCGAAAGTTCACGACGGAACATTTCGAAGGAGAAGGAGACTCCTTCCGGGTCCTTCACTTTGGTATCACAGCCGGGGAAAAGATGTACATCGCGACGGTGGCCAAGTCACTGGAAGGCACCGACGATCTCACAAGGTCTATCTTGCTTATTTCATTGGCGACGATCCTTGTGATCCTCGTTACTTCTCTTGTCATTAACCGGGTTCTGTTAAAAAAACTTTGGCAGCCGTTTTATACTTCGCTGGACATTTTAAAAAATTTCAGGGTAGATAAGAAACAGTCATTGAATTTTCCGTCAACGCAGATCGATGAATTTACATTCATGAATCAAACGATCGGGAAAACAACAAACCAGGCACAGCAGGAATATTCTCTTTTAAAGGAGTTCACGGAAAACGCCTCGCATGAAATGCAAACGCCGCTGGCTATTATCCGCTCTAAACTCGACCTCCTGATACAGGACGAGAATTTGTCCGAGGATCAGAGTAAAACGATGCAGAGCGCCTATACTGCGATTGAAAAATTATCACGGCTTAACCAGTCATTACTGCTGCTGGCAAAGATTGAAAACAACCAGTATGCTGACACGTCCAGGATAAATCTCAAAGACAGGATAGCTGAAAAGCTGGATGCATTTCACGAACTGTGGCAGAACCAGAATATCTCCGTGACATTCTCCTTAAAAGACGCGACCGTCAACCTAAATACTGAGCTGGCCGATATCCTGCTAAACAATCTTTTTAGTAACGCAACGCGGCATAATTTCTCAAATGGAACCATTGATGTAGCCCTGGAAGAAAAGCAACTTAAAATTTCGAATAGCAGCAATGAGAAAGAGCTGAATTCACGACAAATGTTTTTGCGGTTCTTCAGCCAGGATAGAAAAAGCCGGTACAATGGCCTCGGCCTTTCAATTATTAAACAGATCTGCGATGTTTCGGGAATATCCATTCAGTATCTCTTTTCGGGCAACGAACATCGATTCATATTAACGTGGTAGTATTGGTTCAGAATTACTACAGAATTCAGAATTAGCTTACGCGTTCTCCAACAAGGTTTCTATGATAAAGAAATATGCTCTCGGTCTCGCATTCCTTGCGATCGTTTCATTCGGCCACTCTCAAAATCACGAATATAAAGTTGTAAAAGTCTATCACATTGCCAGCGGTGGTGGTTGGGATTACATCGCCGTAAATAATGGCCAGCTTTATGTATCACATGGAACGCAGGTAAATATTTTGAATGAAGGAACCGGCGATTCTGTCGGCTATATTCCAAATACCACCGGTGTTCATGGAATTGCATTTGATAAAGAATTAAACAAAGGTTATACCAGCAATGGTCGGACAAATAACGTAACTGTTTTTGACCTAAAGACAAATGAAACACTCGGTCAAATTGCCACGGGTCAGAATCCAGACGCCATTATGTACGAACCATTCACAGGAATGATCATTACCTGTAATGGCAGAAGCAAGAACTTGTCCATCATTGATCCAAAACAAGGGAAAACAATTGACAGCATTGATGTTGGTGGCAAACCAGAAACGGCTGCTTCTGATGGCAATGGAAAATTGTTTGTCAACATTGAGGATAAAAACGAGATCGTAGCTGTCGATTTGAAAAAAAGAACGGTTCTTAATCATTGGTCAATTAGCCCGGGAGAAGGACCAACAGGACTTGCCTACGATAAGGAAACAAAGCGTTTGTTTGCCGGTTGTGAAAAGTTATTGATCGTGTTGAATGCAGAAAATGGTTCTGTCGTCGATAAAATAACTATCGGTGACGGGTGCGACGGTGTGGCTTTTGATTCAAAAAAGAAGATCATCTATACCTCAAATGGCGAAGGGAATCTTTCTGCGATAAAAGAGTTGAGTGCCGACAAATATTCTTTCCTTGGCAACTACCCGACGAAACGCGGTGCCCGTACTATCACCATCAATGAAACCACGGGAACTCTCTACCTTCCAACAGCTGAATTTGACCCGACAAAAACGGGGCAAAATGGAAGACCTATGATGGTTCCCGGCACCTTCCAGGTCCTGGTTGTGCAATGATGATTCGTTGCATTCGATTAACTTTGACCATGCTAAAAATTTCACAGCGTGGCCAGGTAATGCCGCCCTCTCCTATCCGAAAGCTGGTTCCTTTTGCAGAAGCAGCAAAGAAAAAGGGCATAAAAGTTTATCATCTTAACATTGGCCAGCCCGATATCGAAACGCCGCCGGCTATTCTTGATGCAGTTCGTAAAGCCGATATCAAGGTTTTAGAATACAGCCATAGCGCAGGCAATGAATCATACCGTCGCAAGTTGGTTGACTATTACAAAAAAGTGGGCATCAATGTTAGTTATGACCAGATCATCATTACAACAGGCGGAAGCGAAGCCATCCAATTTGGATTCTTTACTTGCTTTGATCCGGGTGATGAAGTGATCATTCCTGAACCTTTTTATGCAAACTATAATGGCTTTGCTGTAACAGCAGGTGTAAAAGTCATCCCCATCACTTCTCACATTGAAAATGGATTCGCGCTCCCTCCCATTGAAGATTTTGAAAAATTGGTTACTTCAAAGACAAAAGCAATAATCGTTTGTAGCCCCAATAATCCAACGGGCTATTTATACAGTCAGAATGAAATGGAGGCACTGAAGAAAATTTGCCTAAAGTATAATTTGTATCTCTTCAGTGACGAAGCTTACCGCGAGTTTTGCTATGACGGCAACTATATAAGCGCCATGCATTTGTCCGGAATGGACCAAAATGTAGTGCTGATGGATACGATCAGCAAACGCTATAGCGCGTGTGGCGCACGCATCGGTGCATTCGTTACAAAAAATAAAACAGTCTATGACGCCGCAATGAAATTCGCGCAGGCAAGATTAAGTCCTCCTGGTCTTGCCCAGATCCTGGGCGAGGCTGCCGTTGATCTTCCGGAGCATTATTTTGATAAACCAAAAGCCGAGTACCTGGCACGGCGCGATCTACTTGTTACCAGGCTTAACAAAATGCCTGGCGTTTATTGCCCCAAGCCGGGGGGTGCATTCTACGCGATGGCAAAACTGCCGATTGATGATAGCGATAAATTCTGCCAGTGGTTGCTTGAATCATTTTCTTACAAGGAGCAAACGGTAATGCTGGCTCCGGCTACAGGATTTTATGGAACAAATGGACTTGGGAAAAATGAGGTGAGACTTGCTTATGTCCTCAACCTTGAAGCGATTGATGCAGCCATGGATTGTCTCGAAATAGCGTTGCAGCAATATCCCGGTAAGCAGGAAAAAAGTTTTGCTGCCAGCATTTCGGCTGCTATTTAGCAACTCTCATGAGCTGATCAGCACAGAACTGAAGAAGTTAATACTTATTAGTTGATCCGCCTCATTACATTCTCAACCATTCTATCGCATCTTGACAAATGAAATTCAAAAACATCTTCTGACTTATAGAGATCACTGAGTGCACTTCTAAGCATTGTCTTTGCACGGTTGAGCCTAACCTTTACATTGATGTCGCTGATAGCGAGGCATGCTTTCGTTTCAGAAACACTTAAGTTTTCAATTTCTCTCAGTATAAAAACGGTCCTGTATTTTTCCGGCAATTTCTGAATGGCCTCCTCCAGCTTTTTTCTCAGGTCTGCATTGATGAGTTTGGAAATAACATTTTGGGGGCTTATAGATTGCTCGTACTGATTGATGGTGTCTTCCTTCATCTCCAAAAAATGTTTTCGTTTTTTTGTTCGCAGCAGGCTTTCGTTGATCATTATCCTGGTAAGCCAGGTTGAAAAAGAAGACCTGAACTTAAATTTTCCCAGGTTCTCCCAGGCACTAATATAAGCGACCTGCATGGCATCCTCTACTTCAGTATCATCATTCAGAATACCCATGCCCACGCGGTATAGCCGTTGATTATACCGCCTCACAATAAGAGCGTATAGATCCTTTTCGCCCTGGAGTATCCGGGTGATCAGTTCGCTATCTGGTAAAATTCCTGCTTCAACAGGCGGCTGGGTATACATTTTGTCCACGATTCATTGATTAGAGTGAGCTCGGCTGCAAGGGTTACAAAGTAAGAAAACTATTTTTTGTAACCTTTCCCCTTTTGACCTCCTCAAATTATAAACCAGTTCAACTTAAATCAAAATTATCTTTTAACTAAAGTGTTTTATCATGGAAGCAACTATTCAGAATGCCGAAAGCGTTCAACGATTAATGAGATATACTTATGGCCTCGTACCCATTGTGGCCGGTCTCGATAAATTCACCAATATTTTGACCGACTGGAAGCATTATCTCGCCCCGTCGATTATCAGCGCACTACCCCTCAGCCCCTCAACATTCATGACCATTGTCGGCGTCATTGAGATCATTGCCGGTATTATCGTCCTGGTCCGTCCACGCGTCGGGGGATATATTGTAATGGCCTGGCTAGCTGCAATCGCCTTGACCCTCATCGTAGGTGGCCAATACTATGACGTTGCAGTGCGTGACCTGGTTATGGCCGTTGGTGCTTTTTCGTTGGCAAGACTTTCAATGGCACGCGTCAACGTACAGTATACCGGGCTTACAAACCCTGCGACAATTTAGTCACAGGGTTGTTCCTTCTGAAGCCTGCTTCAACACTGCACCACCAAATCTCTTATTATGGTGCGAAGTAGCAAGTTTTTGTGCGCCAAAGAGACACAGCAATTAGAAATTGACAGCAACGCGAAGTCCAAGTGTGGAATAGTGTCCTCCGTAAACAGGTGTGCCCGTGCCACCGTTGTATATTCCGCCATTGCTACCTTCGCCTGAATTAACTTCATTTTGCTTCCATCCCGCATATCTGAATTCTGCATCGATCCTCTTTGTGAAATTAATACCAAGGCCCGCACCATACCAGAAACTCGTACCTAAATTCTCTTCACCAAACCCTGCACCGGCCTGCCCGTGCAAATATGCTTTTCCCATGTAGACTTTCAATCCGCCCAGGACCGGCCACTATTTGAAATTGGGGTAGTTAATTGTATCGACGGTTTTACCTGAGTACGCTATGTAGCCACCATTTATAGTAATACCAATGTTCCTTCCCGCTTTAATCTCTGCCTGCACTGAAGTTCCAAAACCAAAGTTTGCTAAATCATGAAAATGGCCAACTGGCATTGATGGCTCAAGCCCGATACTCCAAATAACAGTTTTGTCCAGCGTAGGATTTTCGTCGTTCGTATGGCCCTTCTCGTTGCTTGTGTAGGTATTGCTTGCATTTAATGAATCCTGGGCACGCGTCACTGCGATCGCAAAGACAGCGACAATAACAAAAATTATCTTTTTCATG
>Ga0207701_10008072_pt1 | contig 10419 bp, 8 predicted proteins | sample KBSSwiSSwithPhiX_FD_184294 | JGI IMG/M metagenome (GOLD analysis project Ga0207701, IMG submission 184294) | Switchgrass rhizosphere bulk soil microbial communities from Kellogg Biological Station, Michigan, USA, with PhiX - S5 (SPAdes) (version 2) | ecosystem: Environmental > Terrestrial > Soil...
CTGGCTCGTGTTGATCGCATTGCCGGAGGCGTCGACGCTCTTGTACTCCCAGAAGCGCAGCGACGACGTCGCGCTGCCGGCGGTCAGCAGCCAGCCCGTGGGATCGATCGCGTTCGACATCTGGCAATTAATGTACGCGACGTGGCTGGACGGATACGCGCCCGAGTCGATGCGCGCCAGGATGTTGCCGGTGATCCCGGAGTCCGCCGTGATCTTCGAGTCGACGAACACGTAGCCGTAACCGGTCGTGTTGCGCGCCTGCACGATGTAGCCCTTGCGGCCGATCGTCCGGATCTCGCTGTTCACGAAGTACGCGGCGCCCGTGCCCCAGATGAAGTCGACGTTGCCTTCGATCAGCACGTTCGTCGCGTAGATCTTCCCGCTCCAGAGCAGCGTGTCCTGCAGGCTGATGACCGTCGCGTCGCGCACGACGCACTGGTTGCAGCCCTCCATCCGCAGCGCCTCCGCCTGCGACCCGCCCTGCGGCGTCAGGTTCTGGATCGTCAGGTTGCGGATCGTGACGTTGGTCGAGCTGTCGATGCCGACCAGCGAACGGCCCTTCGTGCTGGGGTTCAGGTTGTTGTTGTTCGTCCCCGAGATCACCGTGCCGTTGCGATCCTGACCCTGCAGCGTGACCGTGTTCTTGCCGTTGACCCGGATGACCTCGTGGTAGCGGCCGCTGCCGACGGTGATGGTGGTGGCGGTGGTATTGCTCGCGGGAACGAGATCGAACGCGCCCTGCACGGAGCAGAAGCTGCCCGAACCGTCGAGCGCGACGCTGATCGCGGTGCGGTTGCTGGGCGCCGCGGCCATCGTCGTGAAGCGCCAGGTGCTCGTGTCGGTGATCGAGAACGCGCCGCCGTTCGCCGTGATGGCGCCGCTCTCGACGTTCACGTAGTAGGTCATGCCGTAGGACAGCGCCTTCGGCGGCAGCGTGACGGAGACGGTGTTGCCGTCGACGTACACCGGCCGCGAGACCGCGAACGACATGCCGCCGATCGTCTCGGTGACTGTCGCAGCGGCCATGTCGACGGTGGCGACCGCGGTGCCGCCGCTGGTGAAGACCCGGAAGCGTCCGGTCGATCCCAGCGTCGGCGTTCCGGAGAAGGTGATCTTCAGGGGCGGATCCGGACAGAGGTTCTGTCCGTTCGGCGGCGGGAACAATGAGGTGACGCCGCCGGGAAGGTTCCCCTGCCCGCCCTGACCGGTCGTGCCGGCCGTGCCCGTCGTGCCGCCACGCCCAGCGGATCCTGTCGTGCCGGCCGTTCCGACCGTTCCGGCGGCTCCGCCCTGGCCAGCGCTTCCGGTCGTGCCGCCCCGACCCGCGACACCGGTGGTGCCCGCATTTCCGGCGGCGCCCGTGGTGCCGCCGCGGCCCGCGTTGCCCGTCGTGCCGGCGGTGCCCGTCATGCCGCCGCGACCGGCGGCGCCCGTGGTGCCCGCCTGGCCCGTCGTCCCGCCGGTGCCGGCGTTCCCGGTCGTCCCGCCGGTGCCGGCAGCGCCGCTCGTCCCTGCCCCGCCGTTGGTTCCGGCGTTCCCCGGCGCGCCCGTGCCGGCTGCGCCGCTCGTGGAGCCGCCCGTGCCGGCTCCGCCGGCGTTGCCCGCCGCGCCCGTCGTCCCTCCCTTGCCCGCGGCGCCCGTGGTGCCGCCGGTCGATGATCCACCGGTGCCCGGCGTGCCCGTGTCGTCGGAGCTCGCGCACGCCGAGACGGCGAGCGTCGCCGCCACCAGGATCAGCCGGCGCGCGCGCAAGTTAGTGCGGTCCCGCGCCCGCCATCACGGCGGCCTGCACGCCCGACGCCGGTTCGACGGTGTATTGATACGTCGGCCCGAAGCTGGAGCCGTTCCCCGTCGTGGTGCCGGACGTGCCGGTGAAGAGGTTGCTGCCCGACGGCGCGCTGATGACGCCGTTCTGGCTGGTCTGGAACGGCGCCTTCACGCCGTTGTAGACGGTGCCTTCGACCAGCAGCTGCGCGTCCTGCCCCGCGTTCGAGCAGTAGCTGTTGCCCGTCGCCGTGTAGAGGCTGTTGAGGATGTGGATCTTCCCGCGGCGGCTGCGGGGCATGCGCTGGTTGACGTTGTCCGCCCACCAGTCGTGGTCCCATGTGATGTTCAGGTGACCCACGTCCGCCGGAACCGTGTCGCTGCTGCCGATCAGGTTCGAGAAGCGGTGGCCCTCGGCGCCGGTCGAGTCGTTGCCGGTCGGATCCGTCCGCGGCGTGTAGTGGAACTTCGTCCACGAGATCGTGACGTAGTCCGAGCCATTGACGACGTCGAGATTGCCGTCGGTGCCGTCCGAGACGTCGCAGTGATCGAACCAGACGTGCTGCGCGCCCGACACCGTGATCGCGTCGTCGCCCGAGGAACAGCCGACGCTGGAGTCGTAGTTCGGGTCGAGCGAGCAGTCGCCCACGCCGTAGCCCACGATCTTGAGGTTGCGGACGATGACGTTGTTCGAGCTGACGCCGAGGTGCCCGTGGAACTCGCCGCCGCAGATGCCGACGATCGTCTTGTTCGCGCCGACGCCGACTCGTCCTGGCGCCAGCTTGCCCATCACGTAGATGACCGCCGCCGTGTTGCCGGTGACGGCGCTCGTGAACTGCTGCAGCGTGGTCACCACCTGCGGCGTCGCGTTGCCGCCGCCGGTCGTGCCGCCGCCGAGCGACGCCCATCCGACCGGCGTTCCCTGCGCCGGCGGATTCGCGCAGCCGCCCGCGCCCGTCGTGCCGGCCGTGCCCGTCGTTCCGGCCGTGCCGGTCGTGCCGCCGCGGCCCGCGCTGCCCGTCGTGCCCGCGGTACCGGTCGTGCCGCCACGCCCCGCGGCGCCCGTCGTGCCTGCGGTACCGGTCGTGCCGCCGCGCCCCGCGCTGCCACCGCCGGTGCCCGTTGTTCCACCGCGCCCGGCTTGCCCCGCGTTCCCCGCGGTGCCCGTCATGCCGGCGCTACCGGTCGTGCCGGCCGTGCCCGTCGTTCCGTTGTTGCCCGCCGTGCCGGTGGTGCCGGCGGTGCCGGAAGTTCCCGCCGTGCCTGTCGCGGTGCTGCCGCCGTTGCCGGTCGCACCCGCTTGACCGCTCGTGCCGGCCTGGCCCGTCGAGCCGGCGGTGCCCGTCGCTCCGTTGTTGCCGGCCGTGCCCGTCGTTCCGTTGTTGCCCGCCGTGCCCGTCGTTCCGCTGGAGCCGGCGGTGCCGCTGCCGGTGCCCGACGTCCCGTCGCCGCACGCGGCGGCGAGCACGCCCGCCAGAAAGCTGGCCCAGATGATCCTCGACGCACCCGACCCGACGCCGCCTCGATGCAGGGAACGAATGAAGGCGGGATGACGCATACCGGTAGTCCTCCTGGGCGCCCGGCACGTAGGCCGGGTGCGGTTGATGTCGTCTGCCGGACCGCCCGATCACAAAATCGGAGCGGCTCCGGCGTTCACTTTCCGTGCGGTTCCAGACGCAGCATCAGATCCAACCGCGCCCGTTTTCCATCGACGACTTTCACCTTCGCCGTCGTGCGCGTGCCCGGTCCCTGACCGCTCGCCGGTTCGTGCCAGAGCTCGACCACGTGATCGCCGGGCGGGACGTCGTTGATGACGAACGCGCCCTTGTCGTCGGTGACCGCGAAGTACGGATGACTGAAGACGTGGACCCAGGCGTTCATCCAGGCGTGGCCGGCGTCGCATTGCAGGCGCACCAGTCCGGGCTTGCTCATCGTGACGGGCAGCTTCTGTCCTCTGATCGGCATCGCCAGGTTGAAGACGGTCAGCGGTGGACCGTCGGTGGCAGCGTTGCCGTGCACGTTGTGCAGGATCGCGTCGTTGTTCATCACGGCGAGCGGCGTCCCGGCGGTCACCGCCTGCACGTGCGGCAGGTAGCGACAGCCGCGCTGGTCGACGGACGCGCCGGGCGTCGCCGGCAGTGCGCCCGCGAAGCGCGCGTCGGTCACGGACACGACGACGTTGGCGAGCGCGCCCGCCTTCCCGACGACGACGGATTCGGCGGCCGCCTCGCGACCGCACACGCTCGTGTCCTTCGCGATCGGCCGCGCGGCCACGACCGGGGCCGGCCCATCGAGCCGGATCGTCCCCTCGATGACGCCGTTCGCGTGCGCGCGGCCCGACGCCAGCAGGAGCATGACGGCCAGCGGGAGCCCGCGCGCGAACATCGCGGTCATTCTACAATCGCGGCGATGACAGCCGCGATACCCGCCGGACGTCCGACGGCAGCAACGGAACGAACGCTTGGACGGACCGGCGCGCGCGTGCTGCCGATGTCGCTCGGCGGCGAGGGCATCCTGCGCACCACCGGGCGCGCGAAGGAAGCTGTGCCGGTGATCCTGGAGGCGCTTCGCCTCGGCGTCCGCTACTGCGACACCGCGCCCGCGTACCAGCAGAGCCAGGACTACTACGGCGAGGCGTTCCGCTCAGCGGGCACGCAGGCGCGCGACGCGGTCTTCCTCGCGTCGAAGACGCACGAGCGGACGCGCGATCGGGCGCTGCGCCTGCTCGACGATTCGCTGCGCCGGCTCGCGACCGATCGCCTGGACCTCTGGCAGATGCATGACCTTCGCGACCTGGCCGAGCTCGACGTCATGTGCCGCCAGGGTGGAAAGGCCGGTGCGCTCGAGGCCGCCGCCGAGGCGCGGCGCGACGGCCGCGTGCGCTTCGTCGGCCTGACCGGTCATCACGATCCGCAGGTGCTGCTCGAGGCGATGCGGCGCTTCCCCTTCGACAGCGTGCTGGTGTCGATCAACCCGGCCGATGCGCGCTACCGCCCGTTCCTGCCCACGGTCGTCGCCGAGGCGCGCCGCCAGGGCATGGGCGTCGTCGGCATGAAGGTGCTGGCGGCCGGCCGCCTGGTGCGCGAGGCGCCCGCCGCCGATCTGATTCGCTACGGCGCCGCGCACGCGGACACCGTGATCGTCGGCTGCTCCAGCGTCGACGAGGTGCGCGCAAACTTCGCGGTGAACGACGCGTTCGTGCCCATGGAGATGGACGAACGGCGCGCGCTCGAACAGAAGGTCGAGGCGCGCGCCGATCAGTACGACTATTTCAAAGGATGACCGCGGCCGGCGGCCGCGCCGCCCTCACAGCGACTTCAGGTACTCGACGATGTCGCTCTTCTCCGCGGCGCTGAGACCGAGCTTGAAGAACGAGTCGTAGTGCTCGACGACGTCGCCCAGGGTCGCGAAGCGGCCGTCGTGATAGAAGCCGCCCTTCATCCGGGTGAAGAGGCCGCGGAGCGGCGTCGTGCGGTAGCGCTCGTCGGGTGAACGCTTCGCCTGGAAGTCGTCGATGCCGATCTCCGCGGCGGTGTGCATCGGCCAGCCCGGCTCACTGTACGTGGGCTCCACGTGACACCCCGCGCACTTCGCCTTGCCCTCGAACAACTTGTCGCCCCGCTCGGCGGCCTGCGCGTCGAAGCTGCCCGCCGGCGGCGGCGGCGCCTTGATCGCGAGCTGGTAGATGTGCAGGTCGCCCAGCTTGCTCGTGATGAGGTCCGGGTCGCTCACGACGTGCGCGAAGCCATTGGCCGCCGCGATCGGGAACTTGCTGGCGTCGTTGAGGCGCGGGTCGAAGAAGGTCCCCTTCCCGTGCATCTCGAGGTTCGACACCAGCGCGTTCCAGTGCGTGACCGAGCCCCAGCCGGTGTACGTGTGCAGGCCGACACCCGCCAGGCCGAACGCCGCGGGCAGCAGGGTCGCGGCGCTCTTGCCGTCGGGGCGAAACCCCTTGCCGTCGAACGCCAGCTCGGCGTCGAACTTGCCCGGGCCCCAGGCCCCGAGCACCGTCTTCACCGTCGCCTCGTCCACCTTCAGCAGGTTGGTGAAGTACGACAGATCGGGCGCCAGCGAGACGATCGCGCCGACGTTGAGATCGCGGTTCGGCCAGCCGTCCAGCCGCTTGCCGATGCCGGGGGCGAACGAATCGTCGACGGTCGAGTGGCAGAACGCGCACTGGATGCCGATCGACTGCAGCCCGTTGGTGCTGGAGAAGAAGCCGGTGACGCCGACGACCGCGTTCAGCTTCAGCAGCGCCAGCGTCGTCGCCGGATCGTCGAGGTTGACCGTCCCGTTCTTGATCCCGGCCGCGACGTCGGCGGGGACCGCCTCGGCGTCGACCTTGAGACCGACGGCCAGCGCTGTCTTCGGGCTGACGCCGGGGCCGACGCCACCGTTCGCGCTGCCCGCGATCGCCTGGTGCAGCTTCAAGGTGCCGCCCCAGAACGCCTCGTCGCCGAACGTATCGAACCGGAACGTCTTGCGCCCGTTCACGACCGCCTGGGCGGCTGCCAGCGCGACGTCGTCACCGGCGAACGTACTCGCCGTCCCGGTCGTGCCCGTGCCGCCGGCCAAGCCACCGGTGACCTTGCCGGTGCCGGTCCCGCCGGTCTGGCCGCCGTCGCAGGAGTTCGCCGCGACGAACGCCCCCCCCGCGATCACACCGACCAGAAGAAGCGATCCTTCCCAACCAAAGCTCTTCCATTTCTTGCGCTGCTCTTCCATCCCTCGCCCTCCTTCCCAACCTCCTCACCGAGGCTAGCGACTGACGCGGGTGCGCCAACCGAGGACGCTACCTAAAGTGGACGCGCTCAGAAGCCGCAGACGTCTCTAGGTTGTTTCCCGTCGGTGGACGCGCTGAGTACCGCGCGACACAGCACCACGTAGAACTGCATCTGCTGCGCGTTCCTCGCCGACGCGCACGCGGCCGTGTAGCCGCAGTCGGTGAGCCCTTCGGCCCGGCAGCAGTTCTCGGCGCGCCGGCAGACCGTGCACGAAAACTCGGCGACCTCCATCGGCGCGTTCGTGCCGGCCGCGCCCGCCGGCCCGCCACCGGAATCACCGATCGTGCCGCCCGTCGCGCCACCGCTGCCCGCCACGCAAGTGACGCCGGCGTCGCCTTCGTGCTTTTGTTGATCGGGCGGCGGGCAATTCTTGCCGACGCAGCTCTTCTTCGCGCACGACTGACTCACCTCGGCGCCGCCCGCGGTCACTTCCCCGCACGCGGCCAGCATCGAGAGCGAGACCACGATCGCCAGCCAGGCGCCCGCGCGTCCGGACGAACCGCCCTTCCCCATCCCTACCCTCCCACCTTGCCCACCTTGCCCACCTTGCCCACGCCCGACCGGGGTCATCGAGGAACCTAGTCACCGCGAGCGCGGCCGATGCCCGAAGGTGGCGGGCGCGCGGTCATCTGGCCTCGGCGTCAGGGGTACCCCTTCGTGGGCAGACCGTATTTTTCGGCCTTTGCCTTACGTGCGAAGTTTTTACGCATTCCTTCCGAGGCCGGCGCGGCCCATTGTCGCCGACGATGTCCGCGCGGGTCATCGTGCTGTGCGTTTGCCTCGCCGCCGCTCTTCTGGGAGGCGGCGCGTGCGGCACCGATCCGGCCGACCCGGCCCAGCCGCCGTCGTTCGCCGCCGATCCGGATCAGGTCGTGGTGTCCGACTCGGGCAGCCTGACGATCGCGGTCCGCTTCGCGCCCGCGCCGCCCGCCGTCGGAACCGACGCGGTTCAGCTGTCGTTCGTTGACGGCAGCGGCGCGGCGGCGGCCGGCCTCGGCCTGGCGGTGGTGCCGTGGATGCCCGCGCATGGGCACGGAACGTCGGTCGATCCGACGGTCACCGAGACGGCGCCCGGCGTCTTCGTCGCCACGCCGCTCTACCTCTTCATGCCGGGATCGTGGGAGCTGCGAATGACGATCAGCGGGAGCGTCGATGACACGGCGAAGGCGGCCTTCGAGATTCCGTGATCGCGCCGCGACCATCGCGGTGGTCGCGCTGGCGCTCGCCGCCGGCCTGACGGCGCGCCCGCGCGCCGCCGCCGCGCAGGCCTGCTGCGTCGGAACCGGGCTGGTCACGCCGGCGCGCCTGCGGACGTTCGAGGATCGCGCGGTCGGGATGCAGATGCGCGCGCGGTCCGTGATGGGCGCGTTCGGTCCCACGGGCAGCTACGCGACGTCAGGGGCCGGACAGAGCGACGTCGGCTTCGAGGAGGACCTGTTCGGCGCTCTGCGCCTCGGCTCGCGTTTTCAGGTCTCGCTGCTGGCGCCGTTCGTCCAGACGGCCCGCAGCGTGCCCGGCACGTCCGGCTTCGGCGGCGGTCTCGGCGACCTCGCGTTCACCGGACGCTTCGACGTCACGAACGCCGGCACGCACGGCGCGTGGCCCGGCGTCGCGCTGCTGGCGGCGCTCGCCGTCCCGACCGGCACGCCGCCCGACGAGGCCGACGATCCGCTCGCGACCGCGGGGACCGGGACAGGGTCGTTCGAGGGCAGCCTCGGCGTCGCCGCCGAGGAGATCATCGGGCAAGGCTTCGTGTCGCTGACGGGCTTCGTGTCGAAGCGGACCGCGCGCGCCGCCGAGGGCGTCGAGCAGACCTTCGCGCCGCGGCTGTCGGCGGTGCTCGCGGGCGGATACACGTTCGGGCACGACACGACCGTCGGCGCGTTCGCGTCCGCGCTGCGGCAAGGCGACGCGCGCGACGCGAACGGCGCGATCGCGAACAGCAGCGTCGGGCTGGTCACCGCGGGCGCGGCGCTGGCGCTGCCGTTGTGGGACGCGTGGCGGTTGCAGGCGACGCTGTTCACCGACGTCCCGCTCGCCGGCTGGGGGCGCAATCAGACGGTCGGCTTCGGCGGCACGCTCGCCATCATCCGCTACTGGATCTAGGGATAGCGAACCATCGCGTTCCAGCGCAGGTTCGTCGGCTTCTGCTCCCCGAGCTTCGGGCTGTCGTCCTCGACCTTCCAGATGACGAACGAGGTGATCTTGTCGTTCGCGCGGCCCGTGCGCTCCGGATAGCGCAGCACCCATTCGATCAGCGCCTGGTGGTAGGCGCCGCGGTTCGGGATGTGGTTGCCGTAGCCGTAGAAGATCCAGCTGGGGCCCAGCGCCTTGGGGATCGTGAAGCCCGGATGCGGATGCCGCGGGTTCGCGACCTCGTTGTACGGATCGACGTGCCGCCCGTCGACCGTCACCGCCTCGACCATCAGGTTGAAATCGGTCATCGGCGCCTCGGGCGCGAACATCGACCAGCCCTGGAACAGGTCCAGGTAGCTGACCGCCGCGGCGACCGGCTTGGGATTGTGATGATCGATCACCCGGTGCGCGCCCCAGTTCTCGTCCAGCACCTGGCTGCCGGCGATGCCCATCAGCAGCACCACGGTCACCTCGCGCGCGGCGGGCACGCGCCGGCGGATCGCCGCGAACACCCGGCCGGGCTGGGCCACGCGCGTCCAGCGCCCGGGGGTCAGCAGCGCGGCCAGCCGCTCGATCCACGACGTGACGCGGGCGTGAACGCGCGCGCCGAAGTCGGCCCGCTTCACGCTGCGGACCCACCACCGTTCCAGCGCGTCCCAGTCCTCGCCGCGGATGAAGTTGGGCGTGTACGCGATCATCGCCGGCACGAAGTTGCCCAGGTTCAGGCACGCCGCGAATCCCAGGTGCAGGCCGACCACGAAGACGATCGCCGCGCGCCGCGACTGGCGCACCCAGAACGGCGACAGCAGCAGCACCGGCAGCATCGCCTCCGTCGCGAGCGCGCTGTACGTCAGCCCCCGCGCGACCGGGACTGACATGTGCTCGCGCAGCCAGACGGCAAACCAGGTGGCGAGCCGGTCGAGGTGAATCGCGTAGTGGACCGCGCTGCCGTTCCGCCACGTCGGCCCCGACTTGTGGACGGCATTGAAGAAATAGATGATCGCGAGCTGCGCGGTCACCGCCCACACCGCGATCGAGACGAAGCTCTTCGCGCGCCCGTCCGGGGCAGGTGACGCGCTCAACGGCGCATCCAGGACCGGCGTCTGCGTCGGTTCGCGGCGGCGGGCCAGCACCGCGTCGACCGAGAAGAACCGGCCGGTCGGAAGGAACGTCGTCCAGATCGTGAGCAGACCCAGCACCACGTCGCCGCCGTTGTCGAAGAGCAACGTCCGGCCGTGGAGGCTCAGCATGCAGATCGCCGCCGCGACCTGGGCCAGCTTGGTGCGGAAGCCGACCAGCAGCGCCAGGTACGCGATCAGGCAGATGACGAAACCGATCGCCGCTTCGTACCAGTACGACGCCAGGTAGAAGAGCGAGAAGACGTGGTCCCACGACGGCCGCCACAGCAGCGTGTGGTTCGGGATGATGCCGTCGTTCGTGTACCAGACGCCAAGCTGCATCCAGCGCCCGACGAGGTCGCGCAGCAACACCAGCGCGAGGACGATGCGCCCGAGAGCGAGGCTGCGAAGATCGCCCGTCAGGTAGACGTTGCGGATGCGTTCGTAGATCCGGGTGGTCGTCACCGCGCGCGGCGCTGCATCCACCGTACCAGCGACGGGAACCGCCTGATCCTGCGCCTCCCCGACCGGATCCGTTGTCATCGAGAACGTGTACCCATGACGCCGATGTCGCGATGTCTTTTATCAATCGCCGCGACGTTTGTCGTGGGGACTCG
>Ga0207701_10008073_pt1 | contig 10418 bp, 10 predicted proteins | sample KBSSwiSSwithPhiX_FD_184294 | JGI IMG/M metagenome (GOLD analysis project Ga0207701, IMG submission 184294) | Switchgrass rhizosphere bulk soil microbial communities from Kellogg Biological Station, Michigan, USA, with PhiX - S5 (SPAdes) (version 2) | ecosystem: Environmental > Terrestrial >...
CGCCGTCCGGCGAGCCCGCCGCGCGCCGCGAACTCGAACTCCGCCTCGGTGGGGAGGCGCTTGCCGGCCCAGCGAATCAGGCGGCGCCGCAGGCCGGCCGGCGCGGGCCCGCCGCGGAGACAAATCAGCAAGCGCCCGATTGCCGCGGGCTGTCCGCCGGCCCATCCATGAGCGGGCGCCGCAGGTTCGTTCGGGACCGAGTCTCAGGGCGCGGTTCCGATAACAGGGCAGACGACAGGAGCACCCGCCGATGGAGACGCAGGCACAGCAGTATCCAATTCCGACGAACGCTGCGGATGTGTCAGGCCCTGCGGCCGGCACAGCGATGACCAGGGAGTATGTCGAGGTGGTCGGCCGCATGGCCTACGTCTGGGGCTGGCCGCTGGTCAACATGGCCAACCGCGCCGCCGCCTTCTCCAAGGCACCCGAGCCTGGCTTGTTGGGGGGCGTCGTGCCGGTCGCATTCAACGGGAACGCGATGCTGACCGGCTACGTCGCCGCAGACGAGCATTTCGTCACGTGCCCAAACCAGGATGTCGTCTACGGCACCGGCTACTTCGCGCTCGACAAGGAGCCGATCGTCTTTCAGGTGCCGGAGTTCGGCGATCGCTTCTGGGTCTATGCGTTGTACGACGCCCGCACCGACGAGTTTTCCCAGATCGGCAAGCCCTACGGCACCAAACCCGGCTTCTACCTGATGGTCGGCCCCGGTTGGAAAGGCAAGGCGCCGTCCGGCATCACCGCGGTGCTTCGATCCTCCACCTCGTTGGCGTTTACGGTTCCGCGCATCTTCATGGATGACACGCCAGAGGATCAGGCGGCCGTCCAGCCGGTGCTCAATCAGGTCGTCTTCTACCCGCTGTCGCAGTTCGACGGGAAGATGAAGACCAAGGACTGGAGCAAGCTCCCGCACTTCCCGGCCCCCCCGTCCAAGGGCGAGACCAAGTGGGTGAACCCGGAGACCTTCTTCGACGAGCTGCCGACCGTGATGAAGAGCGTGCCGCCGCTGCCGGGCGAGGAGTCTCTCTACAAATGGATTGGCAGCGTCCTGGAGGCGGCCGACAAGAGTCCGGACATCAAGAAGACTCTCAGAGAAACCGCCGTGGCCGCCGAAGGCGAACTGATCTCGCCGTTCTTCCAGTGGCGCCGCAACGGTCGTCCCGCCGGCAATGGCTGGAACTCGCCGGTGAACAACGCGAGGTGGGGCACGGACTACCTCAATCGCACCGGCACCGCCAAATCGAACATGTTCGACAACCGCCCGGAGGAGACCAAGTACATCTACCGGGACGACGACAGCCAGGGCCAGGCGCTCGATGGGCGCAACCTGTACGCCGTCACCTTTCCCAAGGGAGGAACGCCGCCCGTCCGAGGCTTCTGGTCGCTCACCCTGTACAACGACGAGCACCTGTTCAACGCCAACCCGCTGGGACGCTATTCGCTCGGTACGAAGAGCAAGAAACTGAAATACAATGCTGACGGTTCGCTGACGCTCTACGCCGGCGCGAAGTCACCGGGCACCGACAAGGAATCCAACTGGCTGCCCGCGCCCGCCGGAACGTTCTCTCTCTACATCCGGTGCTACTGGGCGGAACCGGCTGTGTTGGACGGCACGTGGCAGCCGCCACAGGTGGAGATGCTCCGATGAGCACCACACAGGACATCGCGCGAGAGACCCACTTCGACGAGCTGGCGCGGCTCCCGTTCGTGGAGGACCGGCCTACGGAAGAGACCGCGCAGGCACTCCGCGACGAGCTGCTCTTTCAGCGGGCGACGCAAACCTATCTGTGGGCGATGCCGCTCATCAATACGCTTGGCATGAAGGTGGGTTCGGAAAAGGTATTCGGCGCCGGCTACAACGTCCTTCCCGTCTGGAAGAAGCGCCTCGACGCCAAGACCCTGGTGACGACCCCTAATTCCGACGTCCTCTACGCGATGAGCTATGTCGATCTCGGCGCGGATGGCCCGCTGGTGTTCGAGGCACCACCGCATCTGCAAGGCATCCTCCTCGATTTCTGGCAGCGACCGATCCCCGTCGACGGTGGCAAGTACTTCGGTGACGTCGGCTTTTTTGGACCTGACAAGGGCAAGGGCGGCAAGTTTCTCTTGTTGCCACCTGGCTATGAGGGCGACGTACCGAACGGCTATTTCATCTACCGCTCGGCGACGAACAACGTCTTCGTCTTCCTGCGCGCCTTCTACGCGGACCCCAACAATCTGGCGCCGGCCGTCGCGATCATGGAAGGAACGAAGATCTATCCGCTGGCCCCGAAGGCTGGCGCCAAGCCGATGATCTTCCCCGATGCCTCCGGCGTCCCCGCCAACCTACTGCCGATCAGCGACGGAAGCGTCTTCGATCAGCTCAAGCGGCTCGTCGACAGCGAGGGCACCGCTCTCGCTGATGCCGACGGGCTTGGCATGCTGGCCGCGATCGGCATCGTCAAGGGGAAGCCGTTCACTCCGGACGCGAACACCCGGACGATTCTCGATCGCGCCGCGAAGACGGCCTACAAGATGAGCCGCGTGATCGGTCTGCAGGACGGCGAAAGTGGCCGCTCCTTTGTCGTCTATCCAGACCGCCGCTGGCTCAATCCCTTCTCGGACGGGACGCGCGCCCAGCCGTCAGGGGCGTTGGACCTGACCTGGAAGAATGTCGCCGGTGGATACCTGGACCTCGACGCCCGAATCTGGATGTTCACCAACTACTACTCGCTCAGCCCCGGAATGGTGTCCCAGACGCCTGATCTGGGGGCCAAGTACATGATCGGCTTCACCGATAGCGAAGGTGCGCCACTCACGGGTGCCAACACCTATCGCCTGAACCTGCCCGCCAACATTCCCGCCGCCAACTTCTGGTCGGTGACTCTGTACGAGGCTGAGAACGCTTCGGGTCTCGCCAACGGCCAGCCATTCCCCTCGCTCGGCTCACGGGACAACCCCGTGGCCAACCCCGATGGCTCGATTGATCTGTACTACGGCCCGACCGCGCCCGCCGGGAAGGAGAAGAACTGGCGGCGCACCGTTCCCGGCAAAGGCTTCTTCGCCATCCTGCGGCTCTACGGCCCGACAGAAGCCGCCTTCAACCAGAGCTGGATCCCCGGCGACATCGAACGGGTGAAGTGACGTTCACTGCTGCGCCACCGCTTTTGAAAGAGGCGGGGGGGACACCTTCGGGTGTCGGCGCGCGGCTCAGTCCTCGCCCGAGAACGCCCGCTTGTGGCCCTGGAACATCTCGGGCGGCGGCTCCGGCTCGTCGGGGCTGGCCACGGACAGCGGCTGGTCTTGGTCGAAACCCGGGTGGGCTGCCGAATAGGCTCTGTAGGCCTTGAGGTAGGCGCGCGCGCCCGCGCAGTCGCGCACGCAGTGGATCTTCACGGCGGCGGCGAAGTCCGGATAGGTCTGGATCGTCCGATTCAACACCGACAGCCGGTAGAACTCGCCAAGCGGATTGTCGAGATCTCCGCCGCCCTGGCCACAGATCACCGTCTCCTTGAACTTGCACGCCGCTTCTTCCTTCCCCAGCGGCGACCGCACCGGAATGCTGAGCTCCTTCGATTCGCTCGCCCAGCGATCGCGGGGCGTCTGATCGGCGAGGCCGTGCGGACCGATGAGATCATCCACCGCGGCGAACGGCCCGCGGGCGGTGATCGTCGCGGCGTACGCGGCCAGCGGCCTCGGGAACCCGACGCCCACAAATTGCAGGTCGGGCCACACCGCCCTGGTTCCCGCGGTGACGATCGCGATGTGCGGGCGCGCGGCGGTCGGCTTGCTGGCGCCGTTGCTCGCGAGCTCCAGCGCATAGACCGCGCCGGCCACGGGCGCCCAGGTGAACGCCATGCCGGGCGTCGCGACAGTGTCCCAGGCCGGCGACGTCAGGGCGGGCGGGCGCGGCAGCGCCAGTACGACGCGCTTGCCCGGTGGCGCGCCGCACTGGATGCGGCGGCTGTGCAGGTACGGATTCCACTGGAAGCCGTCGCCGCACAGCTGCAGTCCGAAGCCGGTCAGATCGGGGATGTCGTACGCCGACGAGACCGCGCCCGGGCCGTTCATCGCGAAGCCGACGCCGGGCAGCCGGTACTCCTCGATGAACATCGGGTCGAAGCCGGGATCTTCCTTGGGCACCTGCACCACTGGTCCCGGCCGGCGCACCACCGGCGCCTTCGCCACGCGCAGCTCCATCGCGAGCTTCTGTCCGTCGCGGACGCTCACCGCCTGTTGCGCGAACTGCACCAGCGGGATGTCGACCCGCTTGACCTGCATCGCCTGTGCGATCACGACGCCCGTGATTACGTCGGCGGCGCCATGCCACTTCACAACCAGCGCGTCGGGATTGCGCAGCTTGTCCCCATCGGCGGCCCAGGGCTTTTCCCGGATCGAGGCGAACGCGCGGGCCGACACGAAGTGGACCTGCCAGGATCGGGCAAGCGCGGCGTCGGCGCCCACCAGCGTCACCGCGATCTCCGCGTTGTGCTTCGGCTCGCGCGCCGGCGCACCCTCGAACGGGATGATCGGATCGCGGCGGGTCACGCCCTGGTAGACCGTCGCGAGCGCGCCTTCCGGGCTCGCGATCATCAGGTCGTAGCGGTCCGGAACGGCCGGGAACGTGAACCGGCCGTCGACGTCGCTGGTGGTCTTCACCGCGCCGATCGCGACGATCTGATCGGGCAGCGGGAGACCCCGCTTGTCGACCACCGTGCCGGTGACCGGCGCGGGCGGCCCGGCCGCGGGCGTCGCGGCGGCCGGCTCCAGCTGCACCGTCGCGCTGGCGGCGCATGCCGCCGCTGCGAGACCCAGCGCCCCGATCGGCGACCATCGACCTCTCACGCGCACCGCGACTCAGTATCGCGCGCTTCTTTCGATCAACCAAGCGGTTGCGAGCACCAAGGCCGTCTGCGTCCCGGCCTCGCCCTAGCTGAAGTCGTCGTCCGGGCTGTGGGTGCCGACATACGGGTGATGATGGAGCTGTGGATTCCATTCCTCGAGGCCGAGGCGCGGAGCGATCAGCGCACTGGCGACTCCTCCCGCGATGGCGCCGATGGCCATGAGGACGGCCCGGCTGGTCGGGACGAGGTTTCCGGCGAGGGCGCCCAGGAGGGCCCCCGTCAGTGATCCGCTAGCAAGGCAGGTGATTTCCCTCCTTCGCGGCCGGTCGTCTTCAAGCTTGTGCTCAGACACCCTACCCCCTCTCGAAACCTGATGTTGTTCGGCAGCACCAGCAAGCCCGGCCTCATCGCAATTTCTCTGGTCGTAAGGCGCGACCTGATCTTCACGTTGTGCGATCTATTGATGTTGTTGCCGGTTCGACAGGGTCTTATCTGGAGATTCGATGCCCGTCAGTGCGGGTCGACGCGATCCGGGGGAGCGCCGATCGCAAGAACACATCCAGGAGGTGCGTACGTGGGGCTGCTCAACAAGGCAAAAGAGAAGGCTCTCGAGTTCAAGCAAGAGCAAGGCAGCGCACTGGCCGGTGCGGCCATCGACAAGGTGCATGAAGTGCTCGCGCTGTTCAATGCTGCGCTACCGCTTTTGAAAGAGGCGGGGTGTACACCTTCGGGTGTCGACGTGGACGTGGGCCTGCCGCCGAAAGTCGTGGCGAACTTCGCCACCAGCGACGTGTCCGAGGAAGCGGTTGCACGCATCACCGCCGAGAACCCGGACAAGAAATTGGCTTGCGCCATACTGAAGGCGCTCGTACAGGGCGCTCGCCTGCAAAAGGTCCTCGAGGTGGGTAGCTTGCGCGCCACGACACTGGGCATCGAGATCGGCCTCGTGCCCTGCCTCAAGCTCAGTTTCACCAGCGGATAGCAAGGCTTGGATTGGCACGAAAGCTGGGCGTAGCAGCGATGACCGCGGGTGGAACCTACGGTCCGCAGGGCAACGCCCTGGCGTAAACCCCGCTGCCGATCACGTAGCCTGCGCGCTGGGCCGAGACGGCGATCGGGTAGGAGTTGGCGCCGTAGTCGAGCATGGTTCCGCCGGTGGGCAACGCGCCGGTGAGCGGGAACGCGCCGATGTTGGCGGTGAATGCCTTGGTGTCGTAGCCCGGCAGCATCACCGCACATCGCCCGTCGGCGGTGGCGTAGGCGGTGGTGGTGACGTCCACGACGCTGGCAATGCTCTCCGCCACCCGGACGGCGTTCGATGACCCGAGGTCCATCACGTACAGGTCGGCGAGGGTGCCGGTCTTGAGCGTTCCGCCCGGAGGGGCGAACGCCGTGTAGACGACACGGGTGCCGCCGGCGACGAAGGTCACGTAGTTCTGCACCAGGCCGGTGGAGGCGGCGGTGAGCGTCCGGACGGTCCCCGAGGAGGCGGTCCACAGCTTCAGGGTCGAGGTGGCGGTGCCGCTGGCATCGTTGGTGACGAAGGCGGCCTGGCTGCCGTCGGCGTTCCACGCCACGCTTTGGCCCGAGATGTTGGGGGCGATGGTCTGGTCGGCGCCGGTCGCCACCGTGCGGAAGTGCAACGTCGGCTTGCCGCCGACGGTGGGCACGAAGATCGGTAACAGCGTCCCGTCGGGGCTGAACGGGCCGAAGGCCCCGGGACCGAGGCTGGTCGCGGCACCGGTCGCGGTGAGCATCACCGACAGCATCGGGTTGCTTCCGGCGGTGCTGGTGCGGAAGGTCATCCGGGTTCCATCGGGCGAGAAGGTCACCTGGTCCAGCGTGGCCGCGCTGAAGGGTGCGCTGACGGTGGTCTTGGCCACGACGTCGTACACCTGGACCTTCTGCGGGATCATGAAGCCCAGCTTGTCACTGCGGGCGCTCCAGGCGACCGGACCACTTTCGTAGCCGTCCGCCGAGACAGTGGCCCTGGCGTTCTGCCGGACGTCCCAGACGTAGAGACCGGAGGCGCCGGCGAAGTAGGCGATCTGCTGGCTGTCGGGGCTGTAGGCGCGCACGCGGCCGCCGGTCGCTTCCAGCTGTTGCGCGCTGCCCTCGGCGAAGCTCCACACCTTGAGCGGCACCTGCGTGACCAGGAAAACGCTGTCGTAACCGTCGAGGTAGGTGATGCGGGTGTGGTCCGGGCTGATCTTGATGGCGGAGCCCGCGGTCAGCCTGGTGAGCGAGACCGTGGTCGCGGTCGCGAAGTCGTACACCTTGAGCTCGCCCATGTCGCCGACAAGGCCAGGGGCCTGCAGATCCGCCAGGTAGACCAGGCGGCTGCCCCCGGCGTCGAACTCGACCGTGTCGCCGCGGACGTGGTCCTCGATGTGGGTCGCCTGCCCCTGGCTGAAGCTCCAGCTCCAAAGATTGCCGGTCACCGTGGTGGAGACGTTGCTGGTGGTGTAGAGCAGTCGGTCGCCGTCGGGGGAAAAGCCCAGCACGCGGGGGTTGGGCAGCTGCGCCAGCTGCTGACCCATCGGGGGCGGCACTTCGATGGCCGCGTCGGGCGGGGCATCGGTCGGGGCCGCATCGGGCCGGTCGCTCGCGGCACCGGCGTCCCTGACGTCGGGTCGCGCGTCCGTGGGTGCGGGGAGGTCGCTCACACAGACCGTCGCGGTCGTGCAATCCTCGGTCGCCCGCACACAGTCCGTCTCGGTCTTGGCCAGCTCGGGCTTGACGATTTGCTTGTTCGTGCAGGCGGAGGTGCAGGCGTCGGCCCACACGGTCCCGTAATCCGGGCACAACCTCAGCACCTTCGCGCAGGCGCCGGCGCAGCTCAGGGCCATGCCGGCGTCCGATGATGACGCCGTCCCGCCCGCGCCGGTGGTCCCGGCGCTACCTGCCGCGCCGGTCCCTCCCCCACCGCCCGACCCGCCGGCCGCGCCGGTCGTCGCCGACGGCCCCCTCGAACAGCCGAGCGCGAGCGCGCAAACCGCGAGCGCCCCCACAAAGGACCAGCTTCGTACGGGGCGCACGGAGGCGATTGTACAGCGCGTCGGGCTACTTGTGTGCTAACTGAAGGGCGGAGAATCGTAGGTACGTGCGCCATCGCCATCAAGAAGGTCCGAGAACCACCGATGAGGATAGGCCCGCTCCAGCGTGCTGAGCTTGCGACACTACCTACACGGTGACTACCTGGAGCCGTCGGATCGGCGGCCCGACAGCGTTGTCTACTGCGCGTTTTGTGATGGGAACTGCCTCCCGGTGCACTTGTACGAAGAGCACGATCTCGACGCCAGCTTGGTCCGGCTGAGCGCCAGCCGGAAGGCGTTCTATCGAAGTCAGCAGCGCGTGCCGCGCCCGGTCGACGCCGCGAACTACTTCGACGGCACGCCTGATCCCGGCTGACGGCATCAATTCCATCGCCGCGAGACGATATTCGATGTGGTTCGCTCGCAGGCGAGTAGCCTGAGGGGATGTCACTCGCTCACCTCCGGGAGTTGAAGTCGCCACGCAACCACACGGCGGCGATGGTGCCTCGGAAGGTCAACAAGTCCCCCTCCGCGTTCTGCGGCGCGAGCCTGGAGCCCGCGTACCGCACGATGGACGAGGCCACCGCGTCAGGGCTGGAGCTTTGCGATACCTGCGTCACCCTCTTTCGCCGACAGCGCAAGGCCGACTGAGCGCTTCTCGGGCCCGGGGCCGGGTTCGACCGGGCCTGGGTTCGTTCTAGGCCTCGAGAATTGGCCGAAGGTCGAGGACCATCCGGCACGGATACTCGTCGCTCAAGCGAACGAGGCCGTGGCGCTCGTAGAACCGAGCGGCGGTGGCGTCGATCGCATCGGTGACAAGCAAACGGAACGCAACCGGCCCGACTCTGGCGAGCTGCAGAGTGAGGCCCAGCGCTTCCTCGAATAGATACCGTCCGAGACCCTGCCCCTGTACGCGGGTGTCCACGGCCAGCCGCGCGAGCAGCACGCCGGGAATCGGAAAGCGGGGCAACCGCGTGAGATTCGGGTGCTTCTCGGCCGCCGCCCGATCGACGCTGACTGTCGCAAGGCTGAAATAGCCGGCTAGTCGGGGGCCGAGCGGCGTATCGTCGATCGCGACGAAGGTCCTGGCCAGGAGATCCTTCGTGGCGTGCCTGAGAGCGTACCGTTTCAGGTATTCAACCAGCGACGAGTGCTGGTTCTGAAATCCGGTCAAAGACGGCCGATGGTCGGGCCCGAGCGCCTCGATCCGCACGGGCATCGGCTACGCAGCCACGGCCTTCTTCCACCGCAGCTTGGGAGGACGACGTCCGGCCTTCGCGAGGCTGGCGAGCGCGGCCCGAAGACCGGCCGGCGGGTTGAACGGGCGCTCGAGCACGGCAGTGAGCCGTTCGACCTCGCGGTTGCTCAGCGTCAGCGACTGCCCGACGGGGCGCCCCTTGCGCGCACGCACACGCTCCAGCGCGGGATGCACGAGCGGCTCGACGTTCTGACCGTCTCGAGCTTCGATCTCCCGTCCCTGCTCCGCCTGCCGAACAATCCAGGCGGCAAGACTCGCGACCTCACGCAAGAGCTCGGCCTTCTGGCTACGGTCGAGGCCGAGCCTCTTGCGGAGCATCTCGAGCTCCGCGTCGAGAACGATGTTGGTGAGCGCCTGAAATCGGGCCATGGCTATGAGTAAAATATTACTCATATGGACGGAGGACGGCAAGAGCACTCGCGGCAGAACACTGAAGCGCCGCGCCGCGGCTTCTGCTCCCGCCAGGCCTCTGGTGGCTTACACCGACGCCAGGTTTCTCTCGGCGTGGGCCAGGATCTCGACCAGACTCTCGAGAGCCTCCTCGCTACCGGGGACGCCGTGGGCGCGCAGGGCCACCTCCTTCGCGAACAGCGCCAGCAGGTAGCGCAGGCGCGTCCTGGGCTCGCCGCGAAGTGCAATGTAGTCCTCGTGGCTGGCATTGACCTGCCACCGCTGGCCGTCGAAACGGCTGCGCCAGCGAGCACCGGGATCGTCGACGAGCTCCGGCTCGGGAACGCCCGCAGCCAGATCTGCCGACGGTTCCGGGCGATCGGCGACGACCACGGTCGCGGACGCCTCGGCGTGCTCCGCGCCCTGGGCTGCCACGACGGTGACCTCCGCCCGCGTGCCGGGCCGGGCGTCCGCCTGCACGCGTACCAGCGGCTTTGCCCCGTCGCCGAGAATCGCGACCGCCCCATTGCCGCATGACCAGGCCAGGGCAACTTCCCCCCGCACGCGCCGGCCGTCGCGATCGACGGCAATGGCCTGTACGCGCCGCTCGCGTCCGGGCGCGATCGCGATCTCGGCCGGCACGATACGCACCGAAGCGAGGGGCCCCGGAGGAAACAGCGTCGGCTCCTCGGCCGGCGCGGGTTCGATATCCGCTGGCTCGCCCTGCTGGCCGATCTCCGGGCCACCGGGAAGTGGCAGCCCCGCGGGCAGCGCACCGGCCCCGGCGACAGGCGTCGTCCCGTCCGGCGGGGGCTGAACGTCCTCGACCTTGGGCAGCTCATACTGGGGCAGCCGCGCGCGAAGACCTCGCAGCGCCCGGCGCAGCTCGGTGAGGAGCTGCCGGCTGGTCGT
>Ga0207701_10008077_pt1 | contig 10417 bp, 5 predicted proteins | sample KBSSwiSSwithPhiX_FD_184294 | JGI IMG/M metagenome (GOLD analysis project Ga0207701, IMG submission 184294) | Switchgrass rhizosphere bulk soil microbial communities from Kellogg Biological Station, Michigan, USA, with PhiX - S5 (SPAdes) (version 2) | ecosystem: Environmental > Terrestrial > Soil...
CACTGGCTGCCATCCGGCTTGGCCGCGCCGTTGAGGTCCTTGCACTTCCGGAAGTCGAAGCTGGCGAGGTGGCTGCTCGCCGCGAGCGCCGTCCAGACGACGCCGTTCGAGTCGATGTCGACGCCGCGCGGATCGAAGCCCGGTTCCGGCACCTTGAAGATCTGCGCCTTGCAGCTCTCAGGCGCGTTGTTGCCGCGCTGCAGACGGACCAGGTAGCCCGGGAACGATTCACTGACGCCCCACACCGAGTCGTCCACCGGACTGGGAATCACGGCGTAAAGGGCGAGGCTCACCTGGGTATCGAGCTTCGGATCGAACGTGCCGTTGGTCCGCTGACCGCCCGCGGTGGCGCCGCCAGCCGTGTCACTCGCATACAGCAGCTCGCCGCCGCGGCTCATCGTCTGCCGGTTCCACGGGCGGGTGATCTTCCCGTCGCCGTTGGTGTCGAGCACCTGCCCGCACCAGCCAACCGCCTGCTGCTCGGCCTTCGTCGAATCGTTGCCGTTCGCCTTCATCGCCTCATCGAACTTCTTCGTGTCGATCCAGCCGAAGATCGGCCCGGAGAGCTCGTTGAAGTACAGCGTCTCGTCGGGGTCGTTGTCGAACTGCAGATGGTGCGTGGAGTAGCAGGTATCGACGAGCACGAACTGCTTCGTCTTCGGATCGTAGTAGGACGCCTGACGGCCACTTCGGCTAAGCGGGTACCACGTCGAGTACGCGGACTTGCCGTCGTTGCACCACGTGGGATCATCGCCGCCGCGCAGTTTCGACGTCATCCAGACGCGGCCCTTGCTGTCGAGCATCGCGTTGTGCGGATCCGCGGGGTTGTAGGGCGGGTTCGACCAGAGATGCTCGTCACCCCACCAGAGCGACGGACGATTCGGCTTCGGGAACCGCGACGGCACCGAGGCCCGAGGGGCCCGCGTGGGAATCTCGAGCGATCCCGCCGTGTTCGTCTTCAGGTCGACGAAGTCGAGCGATCCGTGGCCGGCGGAGACCGCATAGACCGGCCCGCCGGCATTGACGGTGGGATGGTGGCGATCGGTCGCGATCTCGTCGTGCATGAACGAGTGATCGGTGCCGATGTCCCACAGCGTCAGCACGAGATTCCGCTCGGCGCCGGTCGGCCGCGGCGGCGCCGGCGGCACTTCGCCCTTGGCAATGCGCTCGCTCCAATCGGCGTAGACCTTGAGCGCCTCTTCCTTGCCCTGATTGGTCAGCGCGCCGTACATGTCCGTCCCGCGGACGCCGGTCCCGAGACGCCACTCCCACGCTTCGATGTGCGTCTTCAATTCGGGCTTGGCCTTGAGCACATGATCGACGCTGCGCGTCAGCGCGTTCCCGAGCTGATGGCAGAAGTTGCAGTTCGACTTCAGCGAATTGATCCAGTGATTCTGCGTGAGCATCCCGGCGCCCATGCCGTTGCCCTGCGGCCCGGTGCCAGGGAACTTGTCCTTCGATGGCGGCTGCAGCAGCGACAGCCAGTAGTTGCCGGGATAGACCTTGGCGGCTTCCTGCGGCGTCTTGGCCGGCGTCGCCTTGAGCATCACGTCGGTCGCGTTGGGCTTGAGCTGCACCGGCATCGAGTCGACCAGACCGTAGCCGCGCACCCAGACGCGATAGTTCGCGGACGGCAGCTCCGGGAGCATGAACCGCCCGCGATCGTCAGTGACGACGATCTTGATGAAGTTCGTCGGCAGATCCTTCGTCTCGGCGATCACCCAGACACCCGCCTCGGGGCCGGCGGCACCCTGCACGACACCGCCGATATAGCCCTGCGGCGACGTCCCCTGCGCCTGCAGACTCGAATCAGCGGGACTGACCACGACCGCAACGAGCGCGATGACGCTCGCGGACAACACGCCGGCAACGACGCTGAACCAACTGGACGAACGCATGAATCCTCCGGGGCTCGGGCTCGGGACTCGGGACTCGAGGTCTCCCACACGGCCCAATGAAGCCCCGAAAGTATAGGACAAATGCCGCGTCGAGGTTACGCCGGCCCGGAACAGCCGGGGCGCATTACCCGACCGGGGGATGCCGGCAGACGGCAAATCCGGCGTGGACTTCGAATCCCGGGCAGTTTCTAATGATGATCGTCCAATAAATGAGGTCGAAAGGCTTGCTCAGACCGACCCGCGGAACCCATCCCATGACGTGGCTGCTCGCCGCCGGCGTCTGGGGACTGCTGCACTCACCGGTGTACGCCGCAGGCGACGTACCAATCGCCACGGCGGCGATGAATCGCGACACGACGGCAATCCGGGCGCTGATCGCGAAAAAGGTGGACGTCAACGCCATGGGCAGCGACGGCACCCCGGCGCTGCACTGGATCGTCCGGGCCGGCGACGTCGATACCGCCCGGCTCCTCATCCAGGCAGGCGCCGACGCCAAGCTGGCGAATCGGCTCGGGGTCACGCCGCTCTCGCTGGCCGCGGCGAACGGCGACGCGCCGATGATTCGGTTGCTCGTCGAGGCCGGCGCCGACGCGAACGGTATGGACATCGCCGGTGAAACGCCGCTGATGTCCGCCGCGCGCTCGGGTGTGGTCGCGGCCGTGGACGTCCTGCTCGAGAAAGGCGCGGTCATCGACGCGAAGGATCGCTCGACGCAGCAGACCGCGTTGATGATCGCCGTACGCGAAAACCGCGGCCCGGTCGTCACGCGGCTGATCGCGGGCGGCGCACAGATTGACGCGAAGACCCGCGTCGGCGCGACGCCGAACTGGGTCCTGCCGAACTCCGTGCCCGGGTTCGGACATGGGATCGGGATCGTCCGCGGCGGTCTGCCGCCGCGCGGCTCCCGCGGACCGATTCCGGGTGGCATGACGCCGCTGCTCTACGCCACGCGTGACGGCCGTCTCGACATCGTCCGCGATCTGCTCGCGGCGCGCGCTGACATCGAGCAGACGGACCCGAACGGCATCACCCCGCTCATCAGCGCGATTACCAACAATCATCCCGGCGTCGCGCGTTTCCTCATCGACCGGGGCGCCAACATCCAGACGACGGACTGGTACGGGCGAACGGCGCTCTGGGCGGCGATCGAGACGCGCAACATGGACGTCGACAACGCCAGCTTCGAGAACGGCATCGACCGGGCGCCGTTCCTCGACCTGATTACCCTGCTCCTCGACAAGGGCGCTGCTCCGAACATCCGCATGAAGGAAGTGCCGCCCATCCGTCGCTCCTTCCTCCGTGTCACCGGCTCGCTGTCGTGGGTCGACTTCACCGGCCAGACACCCTTCGTCACCGCGGCGCTGGCCGGCGACGTCGCCGTCATGCGGCTGCTCGTCGCGCACGGGGCCGATCCGAAGATTCCGACGTTCGACGGGACGACGGCACTCATGGCCGCGGCCGGCGTCAACTGGGTGTTCGATCAGACCTACGACCAGGGACCGGCGCAGCTGCTCGCCGCGGTGAAACTCTGTTACGAGCTCGGACTCGACGTGAATGCGATCAACTCGATGGGCCTGACGGCGCTGCACGGCGCGGCGAATCGCGGGTCGGACGACATCATCGCGTTCCTCGCCGAGAAGGGCGCACGCCTCGACGTCAAGGACAAGGAAGGGCGCACGCCGCTGATGTGGGCGGAAGGCGTCTTCCTCGCCACGCATCCGGCCAAGCCGAAGCCGAGTTCTATCGCGCTGCTGAACAAGCTGATGGCGGCTCAGGGGCCCGCGAAATGAGTATGCCCACCTCCGCCCATCGGGCTACGGCGGGCCAGCGGCCGCGGACGTTCGTCCTCCTCGCACTCGGGCTCCTCGGTCTCGTAGCCCGGGGCCTTTCGGCCCCGGCGCAATCGAATCTCCCGGACTCGCCGCCCGCGCGCGCGCAGAACGCAGCCTCCCCCTCTGCCGGGTCCAAGGGGACCCGGCCTACGAGTGCGGGTGCCGCCGTAGGCCAGGTCCCCCTGGACCCGCCGGTCCAATCAAACGCCGCGCCGAATCCCGCGCTGCTCAAGCAGTACTGCGTCACCTGTCACAGCGAGCGTTTGAAGACGGGCGGGCTCGTGCTCGAGGGACTCGATACCGCGAAAGTCGCACCCGAAGGCGAGACGTGGGAGAAAGTCGTCCGCAAGATCCGGACGGGAATGATGCCGCCCTCCGGAGCGCCGCGACCGTCACGCACCGAGCTCGACTCGTTCGCCGGCGCGCTCGAAGCGCGGCTCGACGCCGCGCGCGTGCCCGGCGCGCACCTCGAGTCCTCGACCCTCCATCGCCTGAACCGCACGGAATACGCGAACGCGGTTCGCGATCTGCTGACGATCGACGCCGACGTCAGCACGCTGCTGCCGGGCGATGGGTCGAGTCAGGGCTTCGACAATCTCGCGGAAGGCCTCAGCGTCTCGCCGACGCTGGTCCAGGCGTACGTCGCGGCGGCGATGAAGATCAGCCGGCAGGCGGTCGGCGACCGCACGCTGCCGCAGTCGACCATCACCTACGCTGCCCCGCCGGCGCTGGCGCAGGATACCCATGCCGACGGCCTGCCGCTCGGCACACGGGGCGGGATGGTGATCAAGCACTACTTCCCGCTCGATGCGGAATACGAGATCAGCGCCAGCGGCGGTGCCGACATCACGATTGACGGCGAACCGCTCGGCACAGGTCTCCCGGCCGGCGCGCCGGCGCCAGGAGGACGAGGTGTCGCGGCCGGCGCTCCCGCGCCAGGCGGACGGGGTGGTGCGCCCGGCGGCGCACCCGGAGCGGGCGCTGGCCCCATCGGCGGAAGGGGCGGGGCGGCCGGCAGCAGACCGCGCGTGAAGGTGACCGCAGGTCCTCACGCGATCGGCGCAGCAGTCGTCGACCGCACCCACGGCGGCGGCGCCGACGACATCTATTCGGACTTCCGCAACGATGCCACGTTCACCGCCGCCGGCGGCGTCTCCAGCGTCGTGATTACGGGACCGTTCAACGCCACGGGCCCCGGTGACACGCCGAGCCGGCGCATCATCTTCTCGTGCCGGCCTGACACGCAAACGGAGGGAGCGCCCACCCCCGCCTCCGCCAAGGCGACGGCGACGTCGCCCAAGATCGAGGCGGGCGAAGCCGCATGCGCGCGGAAGATCTTCTCGACGCTGGCCCGCCGGGCCTATCGCGGACCGGTCAGCGCTGCCGAGATCGACACGCTGATGACGTTCTACAACCAGGGCCGCCGCGACGGCGACTTCGAGTCGGGCGTGCAGCAGGGGCTCGCACGCATCCTCGTGTCGCCGCGCTTCGTCTATCGTGTCGAGAATCAACCGGCGGCAGCGGCGATCGGCGCGGTCTATCGCATCAGCGACATCGATCTGGCGTCGCGCCTGTCCTTCTTCCTCTGGAGCAGCATCCCGGACGAAGAGCTGCTCCGCGTCGCCGAGCGCGGGACGCTCCACACGCCGGCCGTCCTGCAGCAGCAGGTCAGGCGGATGGTGGCCGATCCGAAGTCCGACGCGCTGACGCGCAACTTCGCCGGGCAGTGGCTCTATCTGCGCGAGCTCGCCACCCTGCAGACCGAAGCCAAGAACTTCGACGACAGTCTGCGGCAGTCGTTCCGCCGCGAGACCGAGATGCTGTTCGACGCGATCGTCCACGAGGATCGCAGCCTCATCGACCTGCTCGACGCCGACTACACCTTCGTCGACGAGCGGCTTGCCCGGCACTACGGCATCCCGAACGTGCGCGGCAGCTATTTCCGTCGCGTCGCGCTCGATCGCAAGAGCCCGCGCCGCGGTCTGATCGGTCAGGGCAGCATGCTCACCGTGACGTCGGTCGCGACCCGCACCTCGCCGGTCTCGCGCGGCAAGTGGATCCTCGAGAACCTGTTCGGCGCCCCGCCGCCGCAGCCGCCGCCGGGCGTCGAGGTCAACCTCGATCAGCCGGCGAACGAGAAACCGACGACGCTGCGGCAGCGGATGGAGCTGCATCGCAAGAATCCCGTGTGCGCGTCGTGCCACCGCATCATGGACCCGATCGGGTTCTCGCTGGAGAATTTCGATCTCGTCGGTGCGTGGCGGGAGGCCGACTCCGGCGCGCCGATCGACGCGAGCGGCCAGCTCGCCGACGGCACGCCGCTCGCGGGGCCTGAGGATCTGCGGCGGGCGCTGCTCAGTCGGTCCGACGCGTTCGTCACGACGGCTGCGGAAAAGCTCATGACCTACGCCATCGGCCGTCCCGTTCGCTATACGGATATGCCGGAGATTCGCGCCATCACCCGTCGTACGATGGCGCAAGGCAATCGGTTCTCGACGCTGCTCATGGGCGTCATCACGTCCGACCAGTTCCAGAAGCGTGTGAAGGTGAAGTGAGGCGGATATGAGTTTCCTGACGAAGAAGCACCTCTCGCGTCGCACGTTCCTGCATGGCATCGGCGTGACGCTGTCGCTGCCGCTGCTCGAGTCGATGATGCCGGCGATGGCTCTCGGCCAGGTGGCGCAGGCCACGCGCACGCGGCTCGGCTGCATCTACTTCCCGCACGGCGCGATCATGCCGAAGTGGACGCCCGAGAAGGACGGCACCGGCTTCGCGATGACCGAGATCCTGCAACCGCTCGTGCCGTTCCAGAGCGAGGTGAACATCATCAGCGGCCTCGAGCACAAGCTCGCGTACGGCAGCGGCGCCACCGCGAACCACAATCGCGCGGCCGCCTCGTTCCTGAGCGGCGCCTTTGCCAAAGTGGGCGCTGAGCCGCACCTTGGCGTCACCGTCGACCAGATCGTGGCCCGGAAGATCGGGCAGGACACGCCACTGCCATCGCTGGAGCTCGCGATCGAAGGGACGAGCCTGAACTGCGGTGATGGCCTGAGCTGCAGCTACCGCGACACGATCTCGTGGCAGGGCACGACATCGCCGCTGCCGATGCAGAACAACCCGCAGGTCGTCTTCGAGCGGCTGTTCGGCGATGGCACCACCGCGGCGCTGCGCAAGGCACGGCGCGAGCAGTCGGTGAGCCTGCTCGACTCGGTCCGCGAAGAAGCCTCGGCGCTGCAGCGTCGTCTGCCGGCCGCCGACCGGACGCGCGTCGATCAGTACCTGACCGACGTGCGCGAGATCGAGCGGCGCGTGCAGAAGATGGGACAGCAGCTGTCCGACGACCTGCCGATTCCGGCGGCGCCGACCGGCATCCCGCGCGACCTCGACGATCACATCCGGCTCATGTTCGACCTGCAGGTGCTCGCCTGGCAGGCGGACATCACGCGCGTGTCGACGCTGATGCTGTCGAAGGAGCTGAGCACCACGGTCTATGCGAAGAGCAACGTGCGCGACGCCTTCCACACGCTGTCGCACCATTCGAACATTCAGGAGAACAAGGACCGCTTCGCCCTCCTCAACCGGTATCACGTCAGCCTGTTCGCGTATTTCCTCGAGCGCCTGAAGAAGACGCCGGATGGCGACGGGACGCTGCTCGATCATTCGATGGTGCTCTACGGGAGCGGCATGAGCGACGGGAATCAGCACAACCACACCGACCTGCCCGTGGTGCTGGCCGGCGGTGCGTCGGGACGGTTGAAGGGCGGACGCCACCTGCGTCATCCGCAGAACACGCCGATGTCGAATCTGCTGGTCGGGATGCTGCACACGCTGGACGTGCCGGCAGATTCCTTCGGCGACAGCAACGGCGCGATTTCGCTGTAGTCGGGCATTGCTCCTACTTGCCTTCGTCGCCCACCTGTTCGCCGTCCTGTCCGCGCCGCTGCAGGGCGGCGTGGCGGCGGCCGATCCGCGGTTCTACGCGGTCAGCTACGTCGAAGTGGAAGCGTCTGCCCCGGCGCGGACCGCTGCCGTCGCGGCGCTGCGTCGCTATCAGTCGACGAGCCGTGGTCAGGACGGCTTCCTGGCCATGGAAGCCTTCGAGCAGTCGGGCAGGGCCGGCCATTTCACGTTCATCGAGACCTGGCGCGATCAGGCGGCGTTCGACGCGCGTGACCAGTCAGCGCAGAAGCAGCTGCTCGAGGCCCTGCAGCCGATCAGAATCAGCGACCTCGACCGGCGTCCGTACAAGACGTTGACTACGGCGTCCGCCGCCCCGGCACCGGCGGGGACGGTGTACGTGATTACCCACGTCGACGCCTCGCCCACTCCGCAATTGCCCATGTTGCTGCAGCAGCTGGCTGCCGACAGCCGCCGCGACGCCGGGAATCTGCGCTTCGACATCGTGCAGCACACCATGCGCGCCAATCACTTCACGATCGTCGAAGCCTGGCGCGATCGCCAGGCACTCGACGGCCACGCCGCGGCGCCGCATACGCGGCAATACCGTGAAGCGTTCGGCCCCATGGCCGGCAGCCCGCTCGACGAGCGCGTGTTCGAGGCCGTCGGTCTGACGTAGCGTCCGGCAACGTAGCGTCCGCCTTCAGGCGGACCAGGCAGACGTAGTGTCCGCCTTCAGGCGGACCAACTGCCTTGACACCGTTGCGCCAGCGGCATAGCCTGCCTGTTTGCAATCAGTGCGGGGATGCGAGCCTGTCCCGCCGTAGCCTTGGGCGAAGGCGGACGACTATAGTAGACAGAGTACGTGTCGACGACCGGCCCGACAGAGGGTGGCCGCGCCGTGCGGGCAGCACCATCTTTCGAGGCATGGGGGTTCCAGGGGCAGTGGCGTCGTGATCATTCAGCGCAATTACACGCCGTCGGCCCTGCCGAAAGGCACCGACATCACCGAACTGACCAGCCGCGTGACCGTTCCGCTGACCCTGCTGCTCGAAGAGAGCGGCCTCGAGCAGGATGCGGCGGCCGCCCTGCGCATTCATCTCGACTGGCTCCAGTACAAGACCTGCTTCCGCGACCCGGTCATGGTGCGGCGGGCGGTCGATCAGCACGAGCGACTGCTGCCGCTGTCGGAAATCTCGATCGACCTGCGCCAGCTCGATCCGCCGAGTCTCACCACTCACCTCACCGATGCGGTGAAGGCGCTGCGCAACGGCGCCTCGCGCGATCACGCAGACGATGACCCGTTCTTCATCGACGGGTTCAAGCCGTGGCGCGACAGCGTCATCTGGGATTTCAACCGGCTGTTCTGGCGCCGCCTTGCCGAGTGGGAGGCCCACGCCCATCGCGGCTTCGAAGCAGCGCTCCCGAGCGGCGGCTCCGATGCCAACCACCCGCAGGCGGTCTCCGATTCGGTAGCCGACTTCTGGACCCTGCTGCGCGACCTGCAGGCACGCGATCAGCTGCCGCAGGAGGTCTACGCCATGGAGATTGGCGTCGGCTCCGGCGCGCGCGCCCGCCTCTGGCTCGATCAGTTCAAGGCGCTCGATGGCGAGTGCGGCACCGGCTACTACTCGCGGCTGCGGTTCCTGCTCGGCGACTATTCGCCCGCCACGCTCGACACGGCGCTCGCCGCGGTCGGTCCGCACGCGGGCATCTGCAGCGTCATCCCGATCGACGCCACCAACCCGTTCAAGACGCTGTCGTTCCTGCGCTTCAAGATCATGTTCATCCACCTGACGAACGTCTACGACAACCTGTCGTTCGACGAAATCGCCAGGCGGGACGGACGCCTCTATCTGGTCGAGGTGCGCCCCTACCTCGCCCGCGACGCCGCGAACGGCATCGCCGCCGACTTCGGCCTGCGCCTCGAACAGCTGCCCGAGATGATGAAGCGGCTCTTCGATTCGGGCCCCGAGGTCCTCGGCGACATGGCGCGCGGGATGGCCTTCTGGACGCGATACTGGGGGGCGCTGCGTCTCGAGGAACGGCTGCGCGCGCTGGACGAAGGCGAGGACGACCACATTCCCAAGGGCGTGAGCCGTTCCGCGCTCGATGACCTGCTCGCCGAGTCGCCGGGCGACGTCCGTTTCCACCTGTCGCGCGGCGCGGCCGAGAGCTTCGTCAACACCGCTCCGCTGCTGCATCCGCGAGAGCCCGGACCGCCGAACTCTTCTCCATCTCGCGAAATATGTCGCCCATCGCCAGATTGAGGTTGTCGCCGCCCTTGCTCTTGTAAACGCCGCGCAGAAAGGCGAGATCGGCGTCAGACAGGCCTTCCGTTTTGAGACTGGCGTCGCAATCCGGCATCAGAAGATTGGTGATGCTGGGCATTTGCCGGCAGGTGGCGAACGCATCGGTCTGGGACAGTGTCAGCATGGCGACGTAATCGGCTATGGCGATGGTCTTGCGGCCATCGGCCTTTCCCAGATCGACGAACGCAAACGCGCTGTAAAAGACACTTCTGATCCCGTTATTCAAAGTGGAGGCTTCGGGCGTGTAACATTGGGCCATCTTGCAAAAGGGATCCACGTCCTGCAACGGGGAATCCGATGCGCCGCTAAGGCCATGCACGTCCTTGATCGAGGTGCCATACCAGGCCTGTATAGGAGCGTAGATTTTCGACACTTTTCTGGCGTGCATCGGACCGTCGATATCGCCAAGCACGCTTCTGGCCAAGATCCAGCGCGCGGCGATTTTCGTCATCAACTCCTGCGGGTCCAGCGCAAAAGC
>Ga0207701_10008078_pt1 | contig 10416 bp, 3 predicted proteins | sample KBSSwiSSwithPhiX_FD_184294 | JGI IMG/M metagenome (GOLD analysis project Ga0207701, IMG submission 184294) | Switchgrass rhizosphere bulk soil microbial communities from Kellogg Biological Station, Michigan, USA, with PhiX - S5 (SPAdes) (version 2) | ecosystem: Environmental > Terrestrial > Soil...
TCACGTCCGCCGACGCGATGAAGGTTGCTGCGAGCCACCTCGATTCCGCCATTTCGCTCGCGAGCGGAACGGACGCGATCTCGGTGAACGCGAAGAATGCCGCGCTCATCGCGAAGGGTCGCGCGCTGGTGTTTCTCGGACAGTGGGCAACGGCGGCGACGACCGTCGCGTCGGTTCCCACGAGTTATCAATACGTCGAGACCTTCGCCCAGACGAGCCAGGACAACGGCTTCTGGATCATGACGACGAGCAGTCAGCGTTACAGCGTTGGCGATAGCGTGGACGCAACCGGCGTCATCGCGAACGCCCTTCCATTTGCGTCAGCGGGTGACCCGCGCGTTCCTTCGGCGAAGAACACGCTCAAGCCGTTCGACGCGCAGACGCTGCCGTACTTCGTACAGACGATGTTCGCTCGTGACGATGCGATCGCGCTCGTCGACGGCGCGGATGCACGACTCATCGAAGCAGAGGCGAAGCTCCAGACGGCGGACTACGCGGGGATGATGACAATTCTCAATGCGCTCCGCGCGGCGCCTCCCACGCAGGGCATCTTCAAGCCGGCCGCGCTCGCCGCGTTGCCGGTCCCCACGACGAAGGACGCCGCGGTATCTCTCTACTTCCGCGAAAAGGCGTTTTGGACTTTCTCCCGCGGACAACGATTCGGCGACCTTCGTCGCCTCGTTCGTCAGTACGGTCGACCTGCAAATCAGGTCTGGCCGTCGGGTCCGTTTCACAAGGGCGGATCATATGGACCAGACGTGACTTTCCCGGTGACGGATAACGAAAAGACGAATCCAAAATTCACCGGCTGCATCGATCGAAGTGCCTGATACGAACGACAAGTACGAGTGACACGATCGGGGGATGCTAATCGCATCCCCCGCTTCGTTTGCGCCCACGTCGCGCTTTCAAGGCTCCGACAGAACTCGCTGGACAACGATCGCGACGCGTTCGACGACGGGCCGACAGGCGGGGACGGGTTGCACTTGAACGCCCGTCCAGCCGATCCCACGCGGTGATGAGCCGACGCAAACAGGTCCACTGGGGGGTTCGTCGCGCGTGACCGCGATCTGACTTGCCACGCCAACCGCGAGCCGGGACAATCGTTCCACGTTTAAGTACGCCATTGAGTTAGCTACCGCTCGTCCCACACGGTCGGCTCGAATATCGATGTGACGACATGGCTGTGTTTCGAGTTTAAACCGTCGAAGCGCGTTGCACTCCGATCCGGGTATGTCCACAGGTCGCACTGGTGTCCAGCACCGTTGCGCCGATCGGCTTGATGTGCGCGAGGTCCAACTTCCCGAGGGGGCGAACCAATGAGAGTGATACGGGCGTGGAGCGTCAGTCCTACAATACGTTCCGCACTAGCTGTCGCGGCGTTCATCGCCGCACCGGCTCTAGCACAGTCGCAGCAGGCAACCGTCAGCGGAAAGATTTCCGCGGCCGGCACGGCGCAACCACTGGTCGAGGCACGAGTCCAGGTGGTGGGCCAGTCGATTGTCGGGTCGGCGAGCGCGGATGGCCGTTATACGCTTCGCGGCGTGTCACCAGGCACCATCGAGATCCGGGTCATCCGGGTCGGCTACGTCGAACAAAAGAAGTCGGTAACGGTCCCGCCCGGCGGTTCGGTGACGCTCGACTTCACCATGGAAACTGCGATCGTCAAACTTCAGGAAGTCGTGACGACCGCGACCGGTGAGCAGCGCAAGGTCGAACTTGGAAACACGGTCGCGGTGATCGACGTCGCCCGGCGTGTGGAAGAGACCCCAATCCACAGCATGAACGACCTGTTGGTCGCAAAGGCCCCAGGCGTTGCGGTACTTCCTGGAAACATGACAGGCGCTGGAGCGCAGATCCGCATTCGCGGCCTGAACTCCGTGACCCGTTCCAATGCGCCGATCTACATCATCGATGGCGTCAGAATGGACGGCGGCACCGGCAACATCAGCGTCGGCGGCACGAGCTCGAGCCGCCTCGGCGATCTGAGCCCGGACGAAATCGAGAGCATCGAAATCGTGAAGGGCCCGTCGGCCGCGACGCTCTACGGTACCGATGCCGCGAACGGCGTCATCGTAATCTCCACGAAGAAAGGGCGCCCCGGCAACACGCGTTGGACGTGGAACGCCGAGCAGGGCGTCGTGCAGGACAAGAACGAGTACCCGAAGACCTGGGCCGAGTGGGGACACACGACCACCGGAAACACGACGCAGATCGCGCGATGCATCAACGTCACGTTGGCCGACGGCTCGTGCAAGATGGACAGTCTCACGTTCTCGCATCAGATCCGCGACTCGCGGTATTCGCCGATCGCGACCGGAAAGCGAAGCCAGTACGGAATGCAGATCAACGGCGGCAATGACGCGATCCGGTTCTTCGTCTCCGGCAACCTCGAGGACGAGATTGGACCGATCAAGATGCCGGGCCTCGACGTCAAATACCTCGACTCGACGAAGGTCGGCGTCCGCGACGAGTGGATGCATCCTGAGGCGCTTCAGCACTCGAACTTCCGCGCGAACCTCAGCGGATCGTTCACGCCGAAGCTCGACATGCAGGTGCAGTCGGCGTTCATCAAGTCCGACTTCCGCCTCCCGCAGGTCGACAACAACGTCAACAGCTTCTACTACAACGCGTACACGAACCAGGGTCACAATTACATCGTCAACGGCACGAACGGCTTGAACTACAGCGGCATCAGCAGCATCGGCGAGCCGCTGCACGGTTGGGCACAGTTCACGCCGGCGGACATCTTCCAGCGCACGGCGCTCGAAGGGGTTCAGCGCTTCATTGGAAGCACGACGGCCAACTGGCGCCCGATGGCGTGGCTCCAGAACGACGGAACGGTGGGCGTCGATTTCGCCGCCGACAACACGTTCTCGCTGCAGCGCCTGAACGAAGGTCCCGATTTCGGCACGCAGCGTCTCGGCGCGATTACCGATCGCCGCGACATGACGCGAATCTTCACCGCCACGGTGCGCAGCACGGCGACGTGGAACGCGAACGCGTGGGCGAACCTCCGGACGACGGTTGGCGCCGACTACGGCAATAACGAAACGGAATTCAGCAACGCGAATTCCACGCAATTGGCTCCAGGCGGTCAGACGGTTGGCTCCGGCGCCGTGAAGGGTGCGTCGAACCAGTCGCCGACGGCGACAAAGACGCTTGGCTACTACGCCCAGGAGCAGCTCGCCCTTCGCGATCGGCTCTTCCTCACCGGCGCCGTTCGATACGATCAGAACTCGGCGTTCGGCACGAAGTTCAAGGGCGTTGCGTATCCGAAGTTCAGCGCCTCGTATAACATCTCTGATGAGTCATTTTTCCCGCGCACCGAGTATTTGAACTCGTTGCACCTGCGCCTCGCCTACGGCGCGTCGGGCGTCCAGCCGGGTGCCACGGCGGCGTTGAGAACTTTCCAAACGGCGACGACGAACATTGTCGTGGACCGAACGGGTCTTCTCGCGAACGCCATCGGCAATCCGGCGCTCAAGCCTGAGCTGTCGGTCGAGTGGGAGACAGGCTTTGACGCCAAGGTTTTGCAGAACAAGGTGAACGTCGAGTTCACGTACTACAGCAAGCAGACGAAGGACGCGTTGCTCAACCTCAACATCGCCCCGTCGTCCGGCGCTGCCGCGAACAGCATTCTCAAGAACCTCGGCTCGGTGAAGAACGCCGGCGCTGAGCTCTCGCTCAATTCACAGATCATCGATCGCCGCAATTTCGGATGGGATCTCACGATCGGCGGCGCGCACAACGTGAACAAGCTCGTGAAGCTCGGCAAGGACGACGCGGGCAAAGATCTGCCGCGGCTCGGGACGACGACGCGAACACAGCCGGGTTATCCGCTCAACGCGTTCTTCGCCGTTCCATACACGTGGTCCGACGCGAACAACGACGGGTTGATCGGCGTCAACGAAGTCATCGTCAGCAACACGGACACCACATTCATGGGACCGTCGCTGCCGGCCGACCAGCTCACCATTCAATCCGGCTTCGACCTGCTGAAGCGAAAGCTTCGCATCAACATCCTGCTCGACAACAAGGGCGGCGGTGTGATCTTCAATCAGTTCAACTTCCTGTGCACGCAGACGGTAACGTGCCTCGCGAAGTCGAACCCGAATGCTCCTTTGTGGGATCAGGCGCGTAGCGTTGCCGCCAACAACGGCACGGTCTACAACGCGCAAGGTCAGATCGCGGCGACGGGAACGAAATACGCCACGAACTTCGGCTACTACGAGAACGGCCAGTTCTGGCGTCTGCGTGAAGTCTCGGCCACGATCAATTTCCCCGACCAAATCGCGCAGAAGCTTGCGCGCGCTCAGTCGGCCTCGATCACGCTCGGCGGCCGCAACCTCCACGTCTGGACGAAATACACCGGCGAGGATCCGGAGTCGAACTTCAACCAGACGGACGTGCAGAGCACGCTCCTCACGACCGCACCGCGCCGCTACTTCACCGCACGCCTGAATCTCCACTACTGACCGACTCGAGGACGATACAGATATGATACGAAGCATCTATCGCGCTCGACCTGTCATCCTCATCGCTGCCGGTGCGGTGGTGGCAGGTTGCAGCACGTTCAAGGATCAACTGTTGTCACCGCAGCAGCCGGGCGTCATCGGTCCGGAAGCTGTGGCGTCACCGACCGCTGCGGACGCACTCCGTCAGGGCGCCATCTCGCGCCTCAAGACGGCCACCGTCGGCGGAACGGGGAATGGTGGTGCGGCCGTGATGACGATGGGCGGCCTGCTGGCCGACGAATGGAAGTCCGGCGATACGTTCTCGCAGCGCGTCGAGACGGATCAGCGAACCATTCAGGGTGACAACGGCGAGGTCGCGCCGTTCTATCAGGCGGAGCAACGCGCGCGTGGTTCTGCGAAAGACGCGATCGAGGCGCTGCGGAAATTCCTGCCGGAGCCCGCGGCGAACATCGCGCAGATGTATTGGGCGATGGGTCTCGCCGAGTTGCAGCTGTCGGAGCAATTCTGCAACGGCGTGCCGTACGGCGAGATCAATGACGGCGTACCGACGTACACCAACCCACTGACAAACGCCGAAGGATTCGCGCTTGCGCTCGCGCACATCGATTCGGGCTTGGCGCTGGCGACGGCGACCGACACGTTCGCTGTGAACACGAAGTACAATCTGCTCGCCGCGAAGGCGCGCATCCTCGTCAATCAAGGCAAATTTGCCGAGGCCGCGACCGTCGCCGCTGGTGTTCCAACCGCGTACCGCTGGTACATGACGTTTTCGACGACGACCGGCGACAACCCGATCTGGTCGTACAACAACAGCCAGAAGCGGTGGGTTGTCGGCGACAGCTTCGACACGCAAGGATTGATCAAGAACGCGTTGCCGTTCGCCTCGGCGAAGGATCCACGTGTTCCGGTTGCCGGGACGTCGGTGAACAGCAGCCTGAAGCTGGCGTTCGACAACGGCACGCAGTTCGTCAACCAAACGCTCTTCAACCGAAGCGATTGGATTCCGATCGTCTCGGGAATCGACGCGCGCTTGATCGAGGCTGAAGCCAAGCTCAACGCGAACGACATTGCCGGCATGATGACGATTCTCAACGCGCTTCGCGCGGCTCCGCAGGCGCTGAGCAACGCGTTCAACACGCCAGTGATGGCGGCGCTGCCGAGTCCGGCGAATCAGACGGAAGCGACAAATCTGTACTTCCGCGAGAAGGCGTTCTGGCAGTTCAGCCGCGGCTTCCGCCTCGGCGACCTCCGTCGCTTGATCCGCCAGTACAAGCGGACGCAGGACCAGGTCTTCCCGGTTGGCACGTTCTTCAAGAACGGCAACCCGCCGTACGGCACGGACGTGAACTTCCCGGTCGTTCGAACGTCGACGATCGACGAGGGCGCCAACCCGAATTTCCACGGCTGCATCGATCGAAGCGCGTAAAACCAGCGCAGGTTTTCGTTCGAGCAAAGAGGGACGCCACTCGGCGTTCCTCTTTTGCGTTTCGGGTTTGCGCGGCTTGCGTTGTATTTGCGGTCGATCTACAATCGTGGCGAAGGCGTCCCGAAAAACCAGCGGCTTGTCTCAAGCCTCAGCCGGATCGATGTGGATCCCGGCCATGTGACCCCTTCACCGAATCGTGAGGTTGGTTCGGTCATAGGCCATCTCCGGCTCGGCGAGTCCTCCACCCAGGTCGCCTCTCGAGCCTCGTTCGAACGAACCGTCAGTGGTGCATTCGCCGGGAACGGCGTGCTCGACGAATGAGTTGCCGCTGCCACCAGCTGGCGGCGGTAACCGTGTGCGAGTTCTTCACATCTTCGGGGGGCGAAAATGGAAAGGTCACGATCGTGGAACGGCAGTACCCACCTGCGTTCTGCTCTGATAGCGCTCGCTGTCCTCGTCGCGCCCGCTGGCGCGCAAACGCCGCAGCCGACGGTGACGGGGACCGTGACCGCCGCTGGGACCGGCGCGCCGCTCTCGGATGCGCGCGTCGTCGTCGTGAACTCGAGCTTGACGACGCTGACCGGTGTTGATGGGCGCTACACGCTCCGCGGCGTTCCCACAGGGAGCATCGAGGTTCGCGTCCTTCGCGTCGGGTACACCGAGCAGAAGAAAGGTGTCAGTGTTGCGGCCGGTGCCAGCGCCACGGTCGACTTCACGATGGCGCAAGCGATCGTTCAGCTCCAGGAAGTCGTGACGACCGCGACAGGTGAGCAACGGAAGGTGGAACTCGGTAACGCGGTCTCTACGATCAATGCCTCGGAACGCGTGGCGTCGTCGTCGATCAGCAACATGGCCGACTTGCTTGTCGCAAAGGCGCCTGGTGTCATCATCAGTCCGCCGAACATGTCCGGCGCTGCACAGACGATTCGCATTCGCGGCAATAGCTCGATCAGCCTGAACAACGACCCCATCTTCATCATCGATGGTGTCCGGATGAATTCCAGCACGATCAGCGCCGGCCTTGGCGGAACGAATTTCAGCTTTCTGAATACGCTGTCGCCGGAAGAGATCGAAGATATCGAGATCGTGAAGGGACCGTCGGCAGCGACGCTGTACGGCACGGCCGCGGCGAACGGCGTGATCGTGGTGACGACCAAGAAGGGAAAAGCCGGCAGCACGCGCTGGCAGTGGTTTGGGCAGGTGGGATCCGTCCAGGATCGCAATGAGTATCCGTCGACGTACGCGCTCTGGGGACACGCGCCATCGAATCCGTCGAAGCCGATCCGCTGCCAGCTCGCGACGGCGACACCGACGACATGTATCTCCGACAGCCTGACGTCGATCAACATTCCGATGGACAAGGAACTGTCGCCAATCGCGAACGGCAATAACACGAACTACGGTGTCCAGGTGAGCGGCGGGTCGGACGCGGTTCGCTATTTCGTGAGCGGCGATCTGTTTAACGAAATCGGCACGTACAAGATGCCGGCGTTTGCCCAGGTCTACCTGCGCGACACGATGCACACGCCGTTGCGCGACGAGTGGGTCCATCCCGAAGCGATCCAGCGCGAGAACCTTCGTGTGAACCTCAACGCCGCGCTGAGTCCGAAGTTCGACCTTTCAGTGAATACTGGTTTTTCGAAGACCGACCAGCGCGCGCCGAACGTCGACAACAACGTGACCGGCATTGGTGGTCTGATCTACCTCACGTCCGGCACAAATCACTGCAACCTGGACTACACATGCGTCGGCACGCTCGGCGAGCCACTCTACGGCTACGCGCGCTTCTCGCCCGCGCAGATCTTCCAACAGGTGACGCAAGAAGGGATTCACCGGCTCACGGGCAGCGCTGATGCGCAATGGCGTCCGCTCAACTGGATGCAGAATAGCGGGACGATCGGCGTGGACTTCGCATCGAGCGCGTATTTCAATCTTTGCCGGTTCCAGGAGTGTTCGGACTTTGGCACGAGCCGCCTCGGGGGCGTGACGAACAATCACTTTCAGAACCGGATCTTTACGACGAAGCTCGTGAGCAACTCGTCGTGGACGCCGATGGGGTGGCTGAACCTGAAGACGTCGTTGGGTGCCGATTACATCAACATCGAATCGGAGAACAGTCAGGCCAGCGGAAACACGCTTCCTCCCGGTGCGCAGACCGTTGGCGCAACGGCGACGCAGAGCGCCAGCGACCAGCAGGCGACCGCGGTCAAAACACTCGGACTGTACGTGCAGGAGCAGGCGAGTATTCGAGACCGAATGTTCTTGACGATCGCGGCACGTTCAGACCAGAACAGCGCGTTCGGCACAAACTTCCAGCGCGTGCTCTATCCGAAAGCGAGTCTTTCGTGGATCATCTCCGACGAGTCGTTCTTTCCAAAGATGGACTGGCTCAACTCGTTCCGAATTCGCAGCGCATACGGTCAGTCCGGTGTACAGCCAGGTTCGACGGACGCGCTGCGCACGTTCTCGGCGACCACGGTGAATCTGGCCAACGTTCCCACGTCCGGGCTTCGAGAGAACACGCTCGGGAATCCGGATCTCAAGCCGGAACGCTCCTCCGAAATTGAAACCGGTTTCGAGACGCGAATCCTGCGCAATCGCGTGAACCTCGACGTCACGTACTACGACAAGCGCACGAAGGATGCGCTCATCAGCAAGCCGATCGCGGCGTCGGCGGCGCCGTCGGCTCTTACAGTTCGCTCTAACCTTGCGTCCGTGCAGAACACCGGCTGGGAGACGAGCGTCAACACGCAGATCTTCGATCGGCAGGTATTTGCGTGGGACATGACGGTTGCAGCCTCGCACAACACGAGCAAGGTGTTGTCGCTCGGTGGTCAAAAGACGATTGGCACCGGCGCGCAGCGCGACTCGGTGGGCTTCCCCGTGCCGGCGTTATTCCTCCGTCCGTATCACTACGCCGACACGAACAACGACGGAATCATTCAGCAGGGCGAAGTCACTGTTGACACCGGCGTCGTCTATGCCGGCTATCCTTCGCCGCGCGATCTCGTGTCCGTTCAGAACGGAATTGATCTGTTCAAGCGGAAGGTGCGGATCACCTTCCTGCTCGACTACAAGGGCGGGTTCAGTCTCCTGAATAATTCGGCGTCGTTCATTTGCCAACAGTCGCCGAAGGTTTGTCAGGAGGACCAGGACGCGTCGATGCCGCTGTGGCGTCAGGCTCGCGCGGTCGCGACAAATTACGGCACCGTCGTCAACGGGACGCGATTCACAACGGCGTATGGCTACTACGAGAGCGGTCAGTTCTGGCGGCTCCGTGAAGCTTCGGCAACCATCCAGATCCCTGTTAGACTCGCTGCACGTGTTCGCGCGCGCGACGGCAATATCGTCGTTGCCGGCCGAAACCTGCACACGTGGACGAGCTACACGGGCGTTGATCCCGAGTCCAACTACGCGACAGGTGATACGCCAACGGATTTCATCACGCAACCGCCGAAGAGCTACTTCACGGTTCGCCTCAACCTTCGCTACTAACCCATCGAGGACGATCTAATGAAAAGATATATGAGTCGCGCCCGATGGATTCTTTCAGGCGCCGCAATCGCGCTCACGCCGCTTTTCTCGGCATGCAACGTCAAAGAGGAACTGCTCGCTCCGCAAAATCCGGGCGTCATCGACCCCGCGTCCGTGAATTCCCCCGCGGCGGCCGCAGGGTTGCGAGTCGGCGCACTGGGTCAACTCAAAGGCAGGACCGCCGGCAGCGAGAGCGTGTGGCTCTATGGGGGATTGCTGGCTGATGAATGGAAATCGAGCGACACCTTCTCGCAGCGCAACGAAACAGATCAGCGCTCGATCCAGACGAACAACGGCAACACCCAGGGCGCGTACAACGCGCTGCAGCAGGCACGCGGTTACACTCGCACGGCAATCGAGAAGTCGGTTGAGTTCACGCCGGACGCGAAGGGTGACATCGCCGAGATGTGGTTCACGCTCGGATTTCTCGAGATGAGCCTGGCCGAGAACTTCTGCAACGGCACGCCGATGACGAACACCGTCGGTGGTGTGCCAAACTACGGCAACCCGCTCACCAACGCCGAGGTCTACGCGATCGCGGTGACGCACTATGACAGCGCGTTAGCGCTCGCGACGGGCACTGATGCCAAATCGGTTTTGGTGAAGAGCGCCACGCAGATCGGCAAAGCACGGACGCTGTTGAATCTCGGTCAAGCGTCGGCGGCGGCTTCACTCGTTTCGGGCATCGCAACGACCTACGCCTATATGATGACGTTCGATCAGACGACTGGAGACCAGCAGCTTTGGTCGCTGAACAACAGCGCCGGTCGATATTCCGTAAGCGACAGCATCGACAACATCACAGGGCGTATTCCAAACGCGATCCCGTTCGTTTCAGCGAAGGACCCTCGTGTGCCGACGTTGAGCCCGACGTCGCCGAAACCCTTCGACGCCGTCACTCCGCTTCGCACGCAGCAAGTCTATCCCGGGCGCAGCGATCCGATCCCGCTCGTGTCAGGAATAGATGCTCGACTGTTC
>Ga0207701_10008079_pt1 | contig 10416 bp, 5 predicted proteins | sample KBSSwiSSwithPhiX_FD_184294 | JGI IMG/M metagenome (GOLD analysis project Ga0207701, IMG submission 184294) | Switchgrass rhizosphere bulk soil microbial communities from Kellogg Biological Station, Michigan, USA, with PhiX - S5 (SPAdes) (version 2) | ecosystem: Environmental > Terrestrial > Soil...
AAGGTCGACCACCTGGCGGGTTTTGATAATATTGGTAACGCTTGGGCTGGAGGTGTTGATGACCTCCTGGCTGGCCGAGACCGTGACCGTTTCACTCGCCGAGCCGATTTCTAACGGTATGGTCACCGAAGCAATCTGCGTAACTGTGACGATGATGTCATGGGACACTGCCTTCTTAAAACCTTTGGCGTCGACAGTAACCGTGTATTTGCCGGGCTGTAGCGCTGGAACATTAAATGCTCCCTGCTCGTTGGATTCAACGCTACGTTCGGCGCCGGTCGCCGGGTTGGTAACCGTGACGGTCGCTCCGGCCACAACTGCGCCGGTAGGATCGGTAACCGTGCCGGTAAGACTGCCCGTCGTTGTTTGACCGAAGGCAGTTGCCGCAAGCAAGCAGGTCAAAAGAACCGCAAAACTTATAGGCTTAAACAAGATCGAGAAACTGCTAAATCTCTTCATGGGTGGCTCTCCTCCAGGGTTGTTTTTCAGACTGATCTGGTTATCCAGAAAGGGTAATCGCAAAAAAATTATTGCCGTGGGAATCCCGAAGGAGCAAACAATGTGCCGCTAGAATTTTCAAAAAATTGCCAATTTGCCTATAAAAAATGAGCTGGCCGGAACGGCTCATTGAAGATTTCGGATGATTATTCAAATGTCTGAATTCTGGCCAGAAATTGGACTTCGTCTTCATTCCCCTGACGTCGAGGTAAAAGTTAGTCTTCTGGGAAGTGTCTTCTTCGGATTACGGCGAGCCCTGGATGGTTTTTGCGACAAACTACTCTGGAAAACCGATCATCAAAGAGAGTCGTAGTGGAAATTGATCTCGCTGCTTAGTTGTGACAGGATCGCACCCCGACCTCAGCAGCGCAGCAACGGATTTTGATAATTACCTTCAGGAGTTCCTATCATGAGAAACATCGTCGCCCTTTTTCTTGCGACGTTCTTGCTGGTCCCCGCCGCCGCAACCCAACCCCCCCAGAAACCGGGACAGGAAATTAGCCCCGACGACATCATCAGAATCAGCACGCGACTGGTCCAAACAGACGTGGTGGTTACCGACAAGAACGATCAGATCATTCCGGATCTCAAACTGGACGACTTTGAGCTTTATGAGAACGGAAAAAAGCAGGCAGTCAAATTTATGGAATATGTCGGCGTGGATACCGGCCGTCGCACAGAAGGTAATCGGCCCGCCGGTATGCCGGCGGACATCGCGCGTGAACCAGCCGTGCGGGATCTTAAACGGGTCTTCGCTTTTGTCATTGACGATCTTACAGTGCCTCCTGCGGATCTGGTTTATGTGAGACAGGCGCTTACGGACTTTGTCGAGAATCAAATGCAGGAAGGCGATCTGGTAGCCATTGTGCGAACCGTTGGCGGCAAGGGATTGCTGCAACAGTTCACTGCAGATCGAGGGCTGCTGCGCCGGGCGATCGCGCAACTTACGGTCGTTACGAGTCCGCTGCAAAGCTTTAACAACCCTGCCCAGGAAGGCATAAATAATCCGCGCATACCGGCGCAGGCCGAAGGCCTTGGTGGTGTCAGGGATACTGAAGCCGACGCCATAGCGGCGCCAGAATTTGGAGGCGCAGAAGATGAAACAGTCAGATTGTTTCGCGGCTTGATTACTCTTCAAACGGCCAACTATCTGGTTGACAGTCTAAGGGAAATACCCGGGCGCAAATCTTTGGTCTTGATCTCGGGAGGGATACCCATATTTGAAACGAGCAGTACCGGAACGGCATATTCCAGCGTTTCCTACATGCTGAATCAATTGACGGATCTGGCAACACGTGCTGGTGTGGTAATCAACACTCTTGATCCACGCGGCTTGCGCGCCTCTCCAGGGGTTGCCAGCTTCGTTGATACGCCCGGTCGAAGCGCGCTCGGGGGTGGGTCAGGCGCTTTTGGCCGCGGAGAAAGCGATGCGTTAGGCCCGACTCTTGCCGGAGGCGAAGAGCACATAGGGCTAAACACTCTTTCCAGTGCCACCGGTGGAGTTTCAATCGCCAACATTAACAATCTTAAAAATGGATTGGACAAGATCGTGAGTCGCAGCCGCGGTTATTACGTGCTTGCCTACACTCCCGAAGATCAGTTTGACAACAAGTTTCGCAAGCTTCAAATCAAAGTCAAACGCGATGGTCTCAAGGTCTATAGTCATACCGGTTATTTGGCGAGAGAGGATCGAACCAGTGGCAAGCCTCTTACGAAGGAACAGTCGATCTTGCAGGCGGCGAAGTCGCCTTTGGCAAAACGCGATGTCGATGTTTCTGCAAACGTGGGCTACAAGTTGACGGCGGCAAATAAAGCAGCAGTTGACATCAATCTGGTAATCGAAGCGCAGAAGTTAACCTTCACGCAATCAGCCGAAGGCAAACAACAAGCGTCGTTCGATGTCGCAGGTTTTCTCTATGATCAGTATGGAAAACTGCGCGGCGGGTTTAGCGAAACCGTAAACGCCAGCTTGTCTCCAGCAGACTATCAGCGTGCTCTGAAAGAAGGGCTGACCTATTCGGCCAGTACGGAATTGCCTTCCGGATATTTTCAATTCCGGGCGGCGGTGCGAGAGACAGGTACGGATAAGATTGGAACACTGTCACGATATCTTGAGATCCCAAACTTGAGCAACGGCAAGCTGGCGATGAGTACGCTATACCTTTCTGCGGTCGACGCTACAGCCAAGACCGGGAACTCCGAGCCAAGGCCGCTGCAGGGGGTGCGACGACTATCACACAGTCAGGATCTGCGTTACGCCGCGGTAATCTACAACGCCAAAAAAAATGGCGATAAGATCGGGATTCGCACTCAGACTATCATCACTCAAGGAGACACCATTTTGCTCAAAGAGCCTGAGCAGGAAATCAATGTCTCAGATCCTACTAAGGCTATTAAGATTGGGCAGCTGGGAGTCTCGAGGGTAAAGCCCGGGCGATACACGCTGACGCTTATCGTTACCGATCCTCAGGCGGATAAGAAGTTCCGCACTGTTTCGCGGAGTATCGATTTTACTGTCGTAGATTGATTTAAAATTCGTGGAATGCAAAAGGCCCGCGAGCATTTAACGCTCGCGGGCCTTTTTGTGAGCGCCGGGGTGCAGCAGTTCCTCGGCAGAACCAACACTTACAGATTCACTGTCCCGGCGAATGTCAGGAAGTTAACTGCCCGGCGAACGCTGGCCAAAAAAGAGGGGAGAGTCAGAAACTCTCCCCTTCAGGAACCAATCGGCTCAGTACCGATTAGAAGATCAGGCGCAGACCGAATTGCACAACGCGACGGGCCTGTTCGACCTGCGTGGTGTCGCCGAAGGTGAAGCCGGCATCTTCAAGGATGATGTCCGGATTCTGGGCTTGCCGGGTAATACCAAAGCCGGCTTGCGGATGGTTCAGCGCGTTGTAGAGTTCAGCGCGGAACTGGATGGTGACATTCTCCCAGAGCTTGGTGTTCTTGAAGAAGCCGAGGTTCAGTTGGTTGATAGGAATCGAGCGCGCGGTGTTGCGAGGCATGTCGCCGAACGGATTGCCAAAGATGCGCGCGGCGCCGGGTCCGTTAAGGATGTACCGCACCTGATCCCGGGTAACTGGAACAACGTTCCCGGTCGTATTCAATTCGGTGAACGAGATGAACCCGTTAACATTGGTTACGACGGGAATAAAGCCAGCGCGGTAAGCATCAACCTGGCTGATACCAACTGCATCGAAGCGCGCGGCGTCGTTGCCGCGGAAAGCTCGAATGGCATCAGTACCGGTGGTCGAGGAATAAGTATTTCCCACGCCGAGGAAGCTAACGCTGAAAACCTGGCTGGGTGTATACGGTCGCGCGCTGTTATAGACGAAGTTACCGTTAAGCTGATAACCGCCAAGCAGGTGACCGATGAAACCCTTCTGCTCCTTATAAAACGGAACGTCGTAGATAAAGGTCAGAGAGGCCAGGTGTTTGCGATGCAGGTTCGAGATGCTCTTTTCGCCGGCCAGATAATTATAAGGATTGGACGAAATGATATTACCCTCGGTACCGAAGGTGAACACCTCGCTGGTGTTGTCCAACGTCTTGCCGAAAGTATAAGCACCATTCACCGAGAGGCTGTTGTTCAGGAACCTGCCGGCATATCGCATTTGCAACGAGTCGTACCATGACCTTCCGGTGTTGGCACGTTCCGTTCGTATTCCGCGACACTGGGCCCGATTGAGGGCGACTGTGGATTCATTGGACGTCGGCGTCCGTGGATCATCCGGACAAGTCGCTGCGGTTTGTGGTGTGGTTCCGGCCGGCAGCAAGCTGGCGAAGCTCGGATAATTAATCGTCTGAGTCGTCGCGCAGCTGCCGTCAGGGTTAAGCGAGGTACAGACGGCATTGCTAAAGCCCTGGACAAGTCTATTCACGAGCGGGTTCTGGTCAATTGTTTGGAAGAGCCCAATGCCGCGATTGGCGACATAGCGCGCTTCGAAAACATGGTTCCTGCCAATTTGACGTTGGAGGCCCAATGACCACTGCTGTGAATACGGCGAGTGGAAATCAGCCGAGACGCCTGATTGTGACAGGAAGGCAGGGTTAAGCAGGCCTTTGGGCAGTAAACCCGAAGTGGCTGCTTTGTTACGGATGTCTGCTCCCGACGTGCTGGGGATACCCAAACCAGCAGCGGTCGCTCCGGTGACGTTGGCCAACAGAACTTGTGGCGCAGTGTTAGCAACGTTGAGCAGGATGTTATAGAAAGCAGGATCATAAGCGATCGCGTAACCGCCTCTGATCACTGTGGCATCGTTGCCTACCAGCCGGTTCATAAAGCCGTGTTCGAACTTCGGCGACCACGCAAAACCAAAGCGAGGCGCGAAGTTGTTCTTGTCCGCCGGAACCAGCGGCAGCACGCGCTGTTCAAGCGGCAGGGCCGGAAGCCAGAAGCCGGTCGTCGGGTTGCTCTCGCGAGCCAGTTGCAGATCGCGCAGATCGTTGATCGGCTGACCCGTATATTCATAGCGAATGCCGAGATTCAGCGTCAGATTGTCGCGTACCTTCCAATCATCCTGCAGGAAGTAGTATTGATCCCATTCCGTGTAATCAATGATTGGTGAGCCCAGCGCAACAATCGCCTGAGTCGGTTGATTGTTCAGCAGAGCAGCTGCCGTGTTGTACAAAAATTGGCCCGCGAATCGGGGCAGGAAGGGGACCGAAGCTTTCGTGTACTTGAATTCCGCGCCGCCCAGCAGCGTATGATGGCCGCGTACATAAGACAGATTGTCCGCAAACTGATAGACATTCACGGTGCGACCCTGCGGCAGACCGACGTTGTTGTTAATAGCTCCCAGTCCAATGCTCGGATTCAGCAAAGCCGGAGCGGCGCCGGCAGCAAACGAAAGAGCCTCGACCTGTTGATTCTCGATGTCTTGCGGACTGGTTACACAACCCGGGGTAGCGGCGTTGTTGTTATATGCGCTGCACCCGCCGAAGAGGACGTTAATCTTCTGCCAGATGCTGCGAAACTCATTAGTCATTTTACTGGACATCTGGCGAATGTAAGTGCCGCCAAAATTCTTGGAGTCGGCGGGCAAATCCCAGGTCCAGCCATTGCTTGCGCCACCGGCGTTCAATGACTTCGAGCGCTGATCAAGATAGCGGACATAGAAGTTGTCTTTGTTCGTGGCCTGAAAGTCGCCGCGGACGCTAAACTCATTCTGATTGAAGTCGGTCTTGAAAACGCGTTGCGGGAAAGCGGCCTGATACCAAATGCTGTTGATACGAACCACGTCAAAAGCGCCACCCAGGTTGAATGGTCCCTGGGCGCCGGCCGTGCCGCAGGTGACGGTCGTGCCGGCGGCGTTGATGCATCTGGTGCTGGTGGCCGGACCAAGAGCGGCGCGCGGACCCACCACACCCAGCGTCGTTGCGAACGGGCTGGAAGTCACCAGCGCGTTGATAATTGCATTCCCGGGGTTGTTTGCACCCAGGCGCGCGAGTTCGCTTTGAACGATGGAAAGGTTTCCCGATTCCGCCAGGAACTCTCCGGGCTGCCGGATACCTTCGTAGCTGCCAAAGAAGAAGGCCCGGTTCTTAACGATGGGGCCGCCCACCGTCCCGCCAAACACATTGCTCAACGCGCGCACGGGCTCTTGTTGTCCGCCAGCTCGTTCAATGTTGTCCAGCGTATCAAGATTTCTCTGATCGCGGTGATATTCGAAAGCGGTGCCGTGAAACTGATTGGAGCCGCCTTTGGTCACGATGTTAATCACTGCTCCCAGGTTACGACCGTACTGCGCTGAAAAGTTGTTGGTGATGATCTGAAATTCCTGTACCTGATCCTGGTTACCGATAAAGAGACTCGGACCACCAACGCTAAGGTCGTTATTATCTGAGCCATCTATCTGAAAGTTGTTTGAACGGCCGCGGTTTCCATTAACCGAAAGTCCGGTACCATTCGTGTTCGTGCCGCCGCCACTGTTCTGCGCGACGCCGGGAACGTTAAGCAGCAGCGTGTCAAGACCACCGCCAGCCGAATTGGATGGCAGATCCTGAACCTTGCGGGTATCAAAGGTAGCGGAGATCTGCGCCTGTTCGCGATTGACTAACTCCTCGCTAGAGGCCGTGACCGTGACCGTCTCAGTCACCGAACCGGCATCCATGGCAAGGTTGCCGAGTGCGTTTTCCCCAAGGCTAATAGAAAGGTCTGTCATTATTCTCTTCTTGAAGCCCTGTTTTTCTATCGTCAAGGTGTACTTACCGAGTGTGAGTTTGCTAACGACGAAATTACCGTCATTATCGGCAATGGCCGTTCGTTCGTCACCCTTATCCTGACTCTTGACAGTAACCGTGGCCCCGGGAACAACTGCTCCCTGCGAGTCCACGATTGTGCCCTTGATAGAGCCGGTGACGTCCTGGGCCGCTATCCGGCCCGCGGATAAAAAGACTACGGCGAGCGCCATGGCAAAGATGAAGCCCCACGTGCGCGCCGGAGACTTGCTAAAACTAATCATGAGAATCCTCCTGGTTGTTTGTTATCATTTCTGTAAAGCTAATCGGGGAGAAAAAAGTTTACGTTCGGGGAGCTAATTAAATCGGGGGAGAAGGTTCTAACTTGAACAACTCGGGCGGCGACCCCGGTCATTCCAGCATTGCTATCAACTTTCGTGCTTCCGTCGAATTACTTGCTTCCGGAGCTACCCGCACGTAACGCTCTAAGTATTGCCGCGCGACGGTGCGATCGCCCCGATCCAAATAAATCCGTCCGAGATAAAAAAGGGCTTCGGCATATTGATCACCGCCCAGTGTATAAGCGGCGATGAATTGCTTCTCTGCGCGCTCAGATTCAGAAGCGCCTGAGAGAGCCATGCCATAAAAAAACCTTGCGGCCGGAGATTGCGACTGCATCGACGTTGCCTTTTCCAAAACAGCAATCGCGGATTGAATCTCGTGTTTCTTGAGTAGCACAATTCCCAAATTAAGGGTGGGATTGAAGGCGGCCGGATCGATGTCTAAAGCCAGACGCAATTCCTTTTCGGCCTCATCCATTCGGTTCAGTTCAAGCAACTGCGCGCCCAGATCGTTATGGGCCATCAAATACTGCGGATAGATCGCAATTGCGTTTCTTAAATGCGTTATCGCTTCCTCGGCTTTCCCGTTCTTACTGGCGTCGCTGGCCCGGTCAAATTCCTTCCGAGCCTTTGGCGGCACATTCGAATCCAGCTCGGCAGTTGAAACAGCCCCCGCTTTCGGTTGGCCCGCCTTGCCTTTCTCCTTAAGAGCGATATTGAGTACCGCCACCGTTCCCCGAACAATCTCGACGCTCTCAGTAGATGTTTCATAGAGGCGCGGATCGGCATCTACAACTACCTGGTAGCGACCGGGGTTCAGTCGCGTGAACTCAAATGTCCCGTTGTTGTCGGTGAAGACAGTGCTGTCGACACCGCGCACAGTCTGCAAGCTAATCCTGATACTCTGAGTCACGAAGCCACCGCCGGGGAGTAACACTTTTCCGCGGATTGTCGCTCCCGTTGAGCTTTCTGGCGACGTTGAGCGAATGGGCTGTCGAGGGCTCTGAGCCCCTGCGCTCATCGCGCAGGCAAATACAATTAAGGTGGTAATCCAGGACCTAAATTGATGAAATATTAGCTGCATGTAAGTACGGTTGGTCTTTAGGCAAGGGCCATGCCTTTTTATCTGGCGGGGGATAGGTCGCGGTTTGTGGGCAAGTTAATTTTAGCCTGAAGGAAATTTCGGATTTTGCTCCAATTTTTCGGAACGGGGAACACACGGATCCAAGACCAACTGTGAGGCGAGCTACGACAAGTGACTTGTTGTCTTCACAACTTCAAATTCAAATTTTAGTTCTTTCCCACGAAAAACTGTACAAAGATAGAACTCCCAAAACTTCCGGGTAAACCTCAGCCCCGGCCAGCGCTGATCAAGGTTTACCAAAAGCTCCAAACCGACTGCTCGCCAAAGATTCGCCAGTGAGACGTAGGTGCGAAGGGGCTGCAGCTTCACTTCGGTGTAGAAGGGAAAGAGTTGCCGGTCCTCAATAAAGCAATTGAAAGAATAGCTGTTGAAATGATTTCGATGCGTCGGGTCGGTGGCCCAATCGGGATTTGAATAATGCGGTGTTGTGATTGTGATCCGCCCGCCGGGCCTGGTGATGCGATGCAACTCAGCAATAAAAGACATCACGTCCGGGACGTGCTCAGCGACGTGGCGACAGACGATGTCGTCAAAATCATTGTCCGGAAACGGATAGGGAATCGATCCCAGATCGTGAATTACATCAGCGTGAGTTTTGGGATTAGCGTCGATGCCAATCGCGCCAGGGGTTTTGTTCCAACCACATCCGACATCGAGGACCTTCCGAGTCAGGTTTACTTTATCGTCGGCGTTCGGCATGCGCAGCAGTCAGTTTTTCTTGTTGGCCCTTATATAGCCTTCCAACTTTTGCCGTTCCGGATAGTCGGGCTTCTGCTTGAGAAACCCTTCATATTCGAGAGCAGCTTTATCTTTAGATCCGGTCGCGTCATAGATCCAGGCGAGACGCAGATGAGCTTCCGGATAACCGAGATTTGCCGCCGCCTGCAAATAGGGGATGGCCTCCGATTTCCGATCCACTTGCACGTATGCGTCGCCGAGCAGCAGATTCCCTTCACCCGAATCCGGCTGCACTCCAACTAGTCGGGTCAGCTGATCGATCGCCTCGGCAAATTTCTTCTGTCTCAGTTTCAACCTGCCGGAATCGAGCAGCGCCGGCGGAAAGGTTGGTTTTGCCGACAGCGCGCTGAGATAAGCCCGCTCGGCTTCATCATATTTTCCTTTACTTGCCAGGAGCGTTCCCAGAATTGTCTGGGCCTGATAGTCATCTTTATCGCCAGCCACGATCTGAGTAAGTAAAGAGATTGCCTGATCGTAATCATTCGCCGCGACCGCGTCCTCTGCTTTCTTAAAGAGACGCTTGTTTGCCGCGGTGCGGTCATGGACATCGGCGGCCGAAACGGTCGCAGCCTTCGTCGAACTACCTGGCGGTTGCCAGTCGACTAAAATGTCCTGCTGAAGTCCGTATGGAGCATGAAGTGACGACAAAAATATTCGCGTTCGCGAGACTTCGTGCTGGTCGATTTCGACGACCAACTCATATTCACCAGGCGTCAAATTGTCAAAACGGTAAGTGCCGCCGTTAGTGACCTTCCGTCTTTCGCGTTCGGGTCCGGTGGGTCTTGCGAGTTCTTTACCGGAAGGACTGAAGAGGATCAGGGTTGCCTGCAAAGGAGTAGTGCGCTCGCCAGTTCCTTTGATTCTGATTGTCACTTCGCCAAATAAAGCGAGGTTGTCCCTGGCAATGTTTTGCGCCAGGACGCAGGTACTGGCTATCAGAATCACAAAACTAACACCGGCGAATCGAAAAGATGGAGGGATCATAAATTGCACCGCCTGTTAAAGCCGCTCGACACCGGATCAAATCAATTGAGCGTCCCGGTGATGGTCGAGACCAGGTCCTGGAAATCACAAGCATGAAGAGGAACATCAAATTCTTCGCGCAACGCTTCGAAGCGCATGCCATCAAGCATGATCGCCTCATCACTCTTCAAGGCGACTTTGGGAATGATGACAAAGTCACCTGAGACCTCACCACGAGCCGCGAGGAAATCACCCCCGGTCAACAACCCGGCAACGCTGACGTCGCCGCCAAAATATTCATTCCGAACGGCGACAACTTTGAGTCGCGTCCCGAAGCGTTGATTCATCCCATCTATTAGTTGTTCGAGTACCGGCGCAAAGAGGGTGCCGGTCATGATCGTGCCGCAGACGGATCTTTCCGGCGTTGCTTCTGACGCATTCGCGCGATCCATCCGGCGCATGAGGGATTGAAATTGGTTTATGAAGCTACGCACCATTCCGATGCCGTCTTCAATCTGCGGATAGTCGCCGTAATGCTTTCGCGTCGGA
>Ga0207701_10008080_pt1 | contig 10416 bp, 5 predicted proteins | sample KBSSwiSSwithPhiX_FD_184294 | JGI IMG/M metagenome (GOLD analysis project Ga0207701, IMG submission 184294) | Switchgrass rhizosphere bulk soil microbial communities from Kellogg Biological Station, Michigan, USA, with PhiX - S5 (SPAdes) (version 2) | ecosystem: Environmental > Terrestrial > Soil...
CGATCGCCATCCCGATCGCGGTGAGCCGCAGGCCATCAATCGCAATCAGCCGGATCACCGACCGCGGCTCGGCGCCGAGCGCGACGCGCACGCCGATCTCCTGCGTCCGCTGCGCGACGGTGTACGAGATCACGCCGTAGAGTCCCGCCGCCGCCATCACCAGCGCGACGGCGGCGAACGCGACGAGCAGCGCCGTCATCAGCCGCGCGGTCGCAATCGAATCCGAGAGCGCCGCGTCCATCGTCTGGACGCGCGTAATCGGCAGATCGGGATCGATTTCGAGCACCGCAGCGCGTACCGCGTTTGCCGCCGTCATCGGATCGCCGCCCTGTACCCGCATCGCAAACTGCATCGCCGGCCACGGCCGCTGGGCGTAGGGCGTATACATTGCCAGCAGCGGTTGGTTCGCGAGCCCGTTGTTCTTCACGTCCCCGGCGACGCCGACGACCTCGGCGAAACCGGGAAACCGCCCGACGAGTAGTTTCTTGCCGATCGGCGACTCGTTCGGCCAGACTCGCCGCGCAAGATTCTGGCTCACGATCACCACGAGCGGCGCGTTTTCGTCGTCGCGCTCGGTGAACAGCCGTCCGGCACCGAGGGGAATCCCCATGGTGCCGAAATACGCCGGCGTGACTCCGGACCACTGCCCGATCGGCCGTTCGCCGATCGGCACCATCTGCTGATCGCCGGCGACGTACGGCGCCATCGTCACAATCGTCGGCGGCAGCGCCATCGCACCCGCCGCGCCGGCGATTCCCGGCAGCGATTCGAGGCGCGGGATCAGGCGGGCGATGAACGAGCGCATCGCCGCCGGATCGGGATACTGCGAGGTCGGCAGCGACACGCGCATGGTCAGCAGGCCATCGGGCCGGAACCCCACCGGCACCTGCGTCAGCCTGGTGAAGCTTTGCAGCAGCAGGCCGGCGCCGACGAGCAGCATCAGCGTCAGCGCCACCTCGGCGATCACGAGCGGCCCGGCTGCGCCGCGCCGCGACGTGGCGCGTGGGCCGGCCCCCTTGAGCGCATCGACGGGCGCCTGCCGGCCGAGAAAAGACGACGGCACCAGCCCGAAGACGACGCCGGCAACCAGCGACACGACCAGCGAGAACGCCAGCGCGCGGCCGTTCACCGCGATCTCCGAGCCGCGCGGCAGTCCCTCGAGCGCCGAGCGCGCGAAGCCGACGCCCCAGAACGCGAGCAGCACGCCCGCGAGGCCGCCGGCCAGCGCAAGCAGGACGCTTTCGCTCACGAGCCATCGCGTCAGGTCGCGGCGGCTGGCGCCGAGCGCGACGCGAATCGCCGCTTCGTGCGCCCGGCCGGCCGCTCGCACGCGCAGCAGGTTGGCGACGTTCGCGCAGGCCACGAGCAGCACGAGCCCGACGGCGCCCATCAACACCAGCAGCGGCGACCTGGTGTTGCCGACGGTGCGCTCGCGCACCGGGACGAGCCGCAGACTCGCGTCCGGATCGGCATCGGTGTTGGTGGGGTGCGCGCGCGCGTACGCGTGCGCGATGGCGTCCACTTCCCCCTGCGCCTGCTCGACGCGCGCGCCCGGCCGAAGGCGCGCCACCGCCTGGAGGTAGCCCAGCCCACCGTTGATCTGCGCCCGCGTGAACGCGCCGATCTCGTCGACCCGCGTCGTCCACACGTCGACGTCGTCGAACGGCGGCGGCATGTCGATGCCGAGCGCGCCGACGACGGTATAGGGTGCGCCGTTGAGGGTCAGCGTCGAGCCGACGGCGCCGGCGCTGCCGGCAAAACGGCGCATCCAGTAGCGGCGGCCGATGACAGCGACGTTCGGCCCGCCCGGCGTGTCTTCCGACGCGATGAAGGTGCGTCCAATCGACGCGCGGACACCGACGAGATCGAAGAACGCCGCGGACACGCGCGCACCCGGCAGCTGCTCCGGCTGCGGGCCGCCGGTCGAATTGAACTGGTCGTTGGTGATCGCCGCAATCCCGTCGAGCGCGCTCCGTCCCTGATCGCGCGACGCGAGCTCGACAAACGCCGGGTAGGAAAACGAGGCGCCGTCGATGCCACGCTTCGGGTTGACGCCGGCCAGCATGAACAGCCGCGACGGCTCGGCAAACGGCAGCGGCCGCAGCAGCGCGGCGTCGACGATGCTGAAGACCGCGGTGTTCGCGCCGATGCCGATCGCGATCACGGCAACCGCGACGCCGGTGAACTCCCTGGCCTTCAGAAGCGAGCGCAGCGCGTATCGCATGCCGTCTCTCACAATCCCGCGGTCATACCACGTAACGCTCGCCGACCACGCCGCCGCGCGCAAAGCGCGCGTGCGCGAAGGGCGACACATCGAACGCCGGATCGCGGCCGGCAATCAGATCGGCAAGGATACGGCCGGCCGCGGGCGAGTGCTGGAAGCCGTGGCCGCTGAAGCCGTTGATCTGGTAGAAGCCCGCCACGCCGTCGGTCGCGCCGATGATCGGGTTGCCGTCGGCCGTGACCTCGTAGAGTCCCGCCCACGCGTGCGAGATCGAGGCGTCGGCCAGCACCGGCAGACGCCGGACCGCGACGTCGATCACCTGGGGCAGGAAATCCCACTGGACCGTCGTGTCGAAGGTCGGCGTCTCGTCAGGATCGCCCATGCCAAACAGCAGGCCCGCGCCCTCGCGGTGAAAGTAAAAGGTCGTGTCGAAGTCGATCACCAATATGTGAGACGACGGGACGCGTGTCCCGCTGCTGCCGTTCCCATCGAGGGTGGCGATGAAAATGTGGCGGCGATACGGATCGACCGGCACGTCGACGCCGGCCATCCGCCCAATCGATCGCGCGTGCGGGCCGGCAGCATTGACGACGACCGGCGCTTCGATCCGCCCGCGCGTCGTCTCGACGCCCGCAACCCGGCCGCCGCGCACGTCGATGCCGGTCACCTCGGTGTCGCGCTCGATCGATACGCCCGAGGCCTGCGCCGCCCGCGCAAATCCCATCGTGACGCCGTTCGGGTCGGCGACGCCGTCGCGCTGGCAGAAGGTGGCACCGGCGACGCCCTCGACGTCGAGCCCGGGCGCGAGCTGCGCCGCCTGCCGCGCGTCGAGCCACTGCACGTCGACGCCGAGGCGGCGCTGCAGCGCGACGTTGGCGCGAAACGTCTCGACGCTCGACGCCGCCGACAGCAGGAACAGGTAGCCGTCCTGGTGGAAGTCGATCGACTGGCCGACCTCGTCGGCGAACCGCTCGAACAACTTGATCGACTCGATCGAGAGGCGGATGTTCGCCTCGTTCGAGAACTGATGGCGGACGCCGCCGGCGTTGCGACCGGTCGATCCGGTGCCGAGCAGCTTCTCGCGCTCGACCAGGACGAGGTCGGTGACGCCGCGGCGCGCGAGGTGGTAGGCCACGCTCGCGCCCATGCAGCCGCCGCCGACAATCACGACGTCGGCCGTCGATTTCATCGGCGGCGACGGCGGCGGAGAGAGGTTCGGGGTTCAGGGTTCAAGGTGCTGGGTTCGCTCGCGGTTCGGGGTTCAGGGTTCCGGGTTCTGGGTTAGTTCTCGGTTCTAGGTTCTCGGTTGGTTCCGGGTTCTGGTTCTGGGTTCCGGGTTCCGGGTTCCGGCTGTTGGTTCTGGTTCGGCACGTCACATGCTGAGCCGCCAAGCATGATCGCACGACACTATCGAGAGCTCGAATGCTGGCAGTTGTCGAACGAGCTGAAAAGGCGGATCTACGCATTTCTGGCGACGGCGCCGGCCGCGCATGATTTCGATTTCTGCAAACAGATCCGCGGCTCCGCACGGGGGGCGACGCGGACGATCGCCGAGGGCTTCGGCCGCTTTCGGCCCGCGGACTTTGCCAGATACCTGGAATTCGCGCGCGGATCGTTGATGGAAACGCAAAACCACCTCGACGACGCCCTGGACTCCGGCTACATGAGCGAGTCGACTCACAAGGAACTCTTCGCCCTCGCCAACCGAGCCATCGGGGCAACGAGCGGGCTGCATCGGTATCTGAAGACCTGCCATCGCGGGAATTTCCGACCCGCGGGGAACGCCGGACCCAGCCGCGGCAAGCGAACCCGGAACCCAGAACCAACCCCGAACCCCGAACCCGGACCCGGACCCGGAGACCCCGAACCCGAGGACCCCGAACCCGAGGACCCCGAACCCGAGGACCCCGAACCTACCCAGAACCGCGAACCCCGAACCCAGAACCGCAAGCGAACGCAGAACCTAGAACCCTGAACCCAGAACCCTCTCTCTAGTCTCCCTTCACCTTCTCCACCTGCTCCATGACGCGCAGAAGATTGCCGCCGAGGATCTTTTCGACATCGGCGTCTGAGTACCCCTTCTTGAGCAGCGCGTCGGTGATTTTCGGCAACTTCGACGCGTCCTCCATCCCCAGCGGCATCGTCGCGCCGTCGAAATCGGAGCCGAGCCCGACGTGGTCCGCGCCGGCGACTTTCACCGCGTGGTCGATGTGCTCGATGATCTTGTCCCAGCCCACCTTCGGCAGCGTCCCCTTGGCCATCGCTTCGTGATCGAGCCGCTCCCCTTCGAGCGTCGTGCACGACTCGTTGCCGCCGCATTTCTTCGACAACGCCGCCATCTCGGCGACGACATTGCCGGATTGCTTCTCGCTGGCGACGCGGAACTCCTCGCTGAGGAAGGCGGCGTGATAGTTGATCATCACGACGCCGCCGTTCTTGGCCAGCGCCCGCAGCATCTCGTCGGTCATGTTGCGCGGGTGATTGGCGATCGCGCGGCACGACGAGTGCGAGGCGATCACCGGCGCTTTGGTCAGCGCCATCACGTCGTAGAAAGTTTTGTCGGCGACGTGCGAGATGTCGACCATCATCCCGAGACGGTTCATCTCGCGGACGACGTCCTTGCCGAACGCGGTCAGGCCGTTGTGCGCCGGCTTGTCGGTCGACGAGTCGGCCCAGTTGTTGTTGCCGAAATGCGTCAGCGTCATGTAGCGCACGCCGAGTCCGGCGTAGATGCGCAGCAGCCGCATGTCGTCGTCGATCATGTGGCCGCCTTCCATCCCCATCAGGGACGCGATCCGGCCGGCCTTCACCGCATTTCGCACCTCCGCCGCCGTCGTCGCCAGCGTGAGATCGTTCGGGTGCTGGCGAACCGCCTCGCGGACCGCGTCGATCTGATCGAGGGCCCGTTTGACGGCAATCGGTCCGGTGACGTCGCTCGGCACCCAGATCGAAAAGAACACCGAATCCATGCCGCCGTCGCGCATCCTCGGGATGTCGATGTTGCCGTCGCCGTGCCGCTCGCCGATGTTGAAGCGCGGGTCGAAGACCATGCGCTGCGTCGTGTCGGCGTGGGTGTCGAGGACGATGGCTCGGTCGTGCAGCTGCTTCGCGCGGGGCGACACCGCGTCGGTCTGCCCGGATTGCGCCGATTGGGAGAGAACCAGCGTCGGCAGCGTAAGCGCGGCGCAGCAGACGAGGGCCTGCCCTGAGCGGAGTCGAAGGGCCTGCCCTGAGCGGAGTCGAAGGGCCTGCATGAGGTGCTTTCTCATGCGCGGCATCTTACCCTTCGACTCGCCGTGCGAGGAAATATCTGTGATTGAGAACGGCTCGCTCAGGGCAAGTCAACGAGGACGTTCAACCCCGAACCCACCTGCCCCACCCGCCCCACCTGCCAGCACGCCGCTCTTGCTCGCATGCGCTTGCTCCGCGAGCCCGGGCGGCTACTCGTACCGCAGAGCGACCATCGGGTCGACGCGGGTCGCGCGGCGCACCGGCAGGTAGCTCGCCACCAACGCGGTGACGAGCAGCAGCGCGCTGATGCCCGCGTAGGTCACCGCGTCGGTCGAGCTGACGCCGAACAGCAGGCCCTGCATCAGCCTCGTCGTCGCCCACGCCCCCGCGAGGCCGAGCGCGATGCCGGCGCCCGCCATCATCAGCGCTTCGCCGAGCACCAGCCGGACGACATCGGCGCGGTCGGCGCCGAGCGCGATGCGCACGCCGAGCTCGTGCGTGCGTTCGGTCACGGCGTACGAGATCACGCCGTACAACCCGATCGCGGCGAGCAGCAGGCCGACCACCGCGAACATCGCCACCAGCACCGTGCGGAACTTCGGCGGCGCCACCGACGCGGTCATCAACTGGTCCATCGTTCGAACTCGCGCGAGCGGGACGTCCTTGTCCAGCGACGCCACCGCCTCACGAGCCGCGGACGCCAGCGTGGCCGGATCGGATGCGCTCCGCACGACGACGAACTGCCGGTTCCACGGGTTCTGCCGGTACGACAGGTAGTAGGTCGGTTCGGGCGGCGCGTCGAGTCCCGAGTACTTGATGTCGCCGGCGACGCCGACAATTTCCAGCCACGGATTCTTCGGACCGATCGGACGTTCGGGCCCGCCAATCTTCAGCCGCCGGCCGATCGGATCGACGCCGGGCAGATACGTTCGTGCGAGCGTTTCGTTGACGATGACGGTTGGCGGGTGGCCGACCTCGTCGTTCGCGTCGAACGCACGGCCGCGGACGATGGGGACGCCCAGCGTCGCGAACAGCCGGTCGCTCGCCATCACCACTGGACCAACCGGTGCGCTCTGGTTCGGCGGCAGCACCTGTCCTTCGACCATGAAGTTGTCGGTCACCTGCAGCAGGTCGGGAGGAAGGCTGATGGCGAGGCCGACCGACCTGACCCCCGGCACGGCCTCCAGCTTCTGCACCAGCGCGTCGTAGAAGCCTCGGACCCGCGCGTCTTCGCGATACGTCGTGCCTGGCAGCGAAAGCTCGAAGGTCAGGAGGTGTCCCGGATCGAACCCGGGGCTGACGCGCTGCAGCTCGGCAAGGCTGCGGACCATCAGGCCCGCACCCACCGACAGCATCAGCGCGAGTGCGACCTCGGAGACAACCAGCACGCGCTGCATTCGGCGATGACTCACACTCGAGCCGCTGCGCCCACCTTCCTTCAAGGTCTCGACCAGCGGCGCGCGCGACGCGCGCAGCGCCGGCGCGATGCCGAACAACACGCCGCAGAGCGACGCCGCAACGAGCGCGAAGAGGAAGACCGGCACGCTCATCCGCACTTCCTCGAGTCGCGGGATGCTCTCTGGCGCCATCGCCAGCATCGCCTCGGTGCCCCACCCTGCGAGCACGAGGCCGGCAAGCCCCGACACGACCGCCAGCGTCACGCTTTCGACAATCAGCTGCGCGACGATGCGGCCGCGGCCGGCGCCGAGGGCACCGCGGATGGCGATCTCGCGCTCGCGCGTGGCCGCTCTGGCGAGGAGGAGGCTGGCGACGTTCGCGGTGGCGATGAGCAGCAGGAAGCCGACCGCGCCCAACAGGAGGTACAGGATTCTTCGCACGTCGCCGACCAGCGCTTCCTGCAGCGGAACCGCTTCGAGCGTCCAATCGTCGGGCGCCGGATATTGCCGTTTGATCGCGAGCGCGACCGATTCGAGATTCGCGGACAGCTCGCCGATCGAGACCCCCGGCTTCAGCCGTGCGACACCGGTGGTGTAGAACGGCCCGCGCCGCGACGGCGGGTTCATCGTCAGCGTCCGCCAGACGTCGACGTCGTCCTGCGGAAAGTGGAAGTCGGGCGGCATCACACCGATGACGATGTGGCCGGCGCCGTCGATCGTCACCACCTGCCCGACGATGTTCGAAGCGGTATGAAAGCGGCGGACCCAGAAGGCATGGCTCAGCACCGCGGCTTTCGCCGCGCCGGGCTTGTCATCGCCGTCCTGGAAGAGGCGGCCGATGAGCGGCCGCGCTCCGAGCACGTCGAAGAAGCGATCGGTGACGCCGGCAGCCCCGATGCGCTCCGGCTCGCCGCCGCCGGTGATGGTGGCGGGGTTGACGTCGTAAACCGCGATGGCGTCGGCCGTCCGGTTCTGCGCGCGCCATTCGAGGAAGTCGGCGTCGGGCAGCGGGAAGCCTTCGTCGTTCTGGCTGATGATTCGCACCTGGGCGAGCCGTTCGGCATCGCGGAACGGCAGCGGGCTCAACAGCACGGCGTTGACGACGGTGAAGATCGCCGTCGTCGCGCCGATGCCGAGCGCGAGCGTGAGGACCGCGACCAAGGCGAAGCCCGGCCGCTTGAGGAAGAGGCGGAGGGCATAGCGAACGTCGGAGGCAAGATTCCGCATGCGCGTTCGACGGCCAGCGGGCAGGACCGGTTGGCCCGGCGTAGAATAGCGTCCCTTCAAGCAGGAAAGTGGCATCGACGTGAACACACGCAGACAGTTCCTGATCACGGCGCCGATCGGCGCGCTGGCCACCGCGGCTGCGTGCCGGAACGATTCACAGAGCGCCCCGTCGCCGCCGCCATCAGGCGTGGCCGGTGCGCCGCCAACCTTCGGCACCGGCCCGGTCTCCGGGCCGCCGGTTTCGGCGTCTACCTTCGAGGAAGCCGAGAAGCTCGCACAGGTGACGATGAGCCCCGCCGAGCGAGACCAGGCCGCGGCAAGTTGGCGGCGCTCGATGGCGCCGTTCCTCGAACGGCGCGCCGGCCCCAGAAAAGTGGCGATCGACTCCAACACCGCCCCGGCGACGCGGTGGAACCCGGCGATTGCTGGCCAGGCCGCGGGGCCGCCGCGCGACAGGTTCGTGCGCAGCGCGCGCGAAACTGGCAGCCTGCCGACGAGCGACGCCGACATCGCCTTTTCGGTGGTCAGCAGGCTGTCGCGCTGGATCGAGCAGAAGGCGCTCACCTCGGAGCGTCTGACGAACATCTACCTGCGGCGGATCGAAGAGCTCGACCCTAAGCTTCGTTCCGTGATCACGCTGACGAAGGACGCCGCGCTCGCGCAGGCGAAGCGCGCCGACGCGGAGATCGCCGCGGGAAAATATCGTGGTCCCTTACATGGCATCCCGTACGGGGTGAAGGATCTGCTCGACACGGCGGGCATCGCCACGACCTACGGCGCCGAGCCGTTCAGGAACCGCGTCCCGACGGCCGACTCCGTCGTGGTGCGGCGTCTCAACGACGCCGGCGCGGTGCTCGTCGCCAAGTTGAGCCTCGGCGCGCTTGCGCTCAACGACATCTGGTTCGGCGGCCAGACGATGAACCCGTGGCTGCTCGAGGAAGGCGCGTCGGGATCGAGCGCCGGGCCGGGAGCCGCGACCGCGGCGGCACTGGTCGGCTTCTCGATCGGCAGCGAGACCGGCGGCAGCATCATCGCGCCGTCGATGCGGTGCGGCGTGACCGGCTTGCGCCCGACATTCGGCCGCGTGCCCCGCACCGGCGCGATGACGCTGTGCTGGTCGCTCGACAAGCTCGGGCCGATGACGCGCAGCGTCGAAGACGCGATGCTGGTGCTGCAGGCAATCAGCGGCGCTGACGCGGGCGACGCGTCGAGCGTCGCGAGCCATCTGGAGTTCGACGCCACCGCCGCGGTTGCCGGCCTGCGCGTCGGCTACTTCCCGGCGTGGATGAACCAGAGCCCGGCCACCGATGTCGACCGTGCCGCGCTGGAAGCCGTGAAGAAGCTGGGCATGGTCGCCACACCGGTCACCCTCCCGGACTGGCCGTACAGCTCGCTGATGCCAGTGCTGTTCACCGAGGCAGCGGCGGCGTTCGAGGAGCTGACGTTGAACGGCGAGCTGCGAACGCTGAAGATGCAGGTGCCCGACGCCTGGCCGAATCTGTTTCGCGAAGCGCGCTTTCTCTCAGCCGTGGATTTCGTGCAGGCCGATCGCTTCCGTCGGATGGTGGCGATGGAGATGGCGCGCGTCTTCACCGAGGTGGACGTCCTGCTCGTGCCGTCGCTGCGTGACGAGATGCTCACGCTCTCGAACTTCACCGGGCATCCGTCGCTGACGCTTCGCGCCGGCTTCGTGAACGTGTCGGAGGCGCGCAGCGACTGGGCGCCGGATCCGGCGAACCCGTTGCCGAAGTTCTCGCCGCCGCGCCGCGTGCCGCACGGCGTGACACTCCTCGGCCGGCTGTTCGACGAAGGCACCGTCGCCCGAGCCGGGCTGGCACTGGAGCGAGCCGTCGCCGTCGCGAACGAGCGACCGCCTGGCTTCTGACAGGACTTGTGGCCGCCAGCTTCAGTTGCCACGAAGAGCACGAAGGCCACGAAGAGCACGAAGAAGAATTGGCTTTCTTATCCCGTGCTCGTCGTCCTTTGTGCTTCCACTTGTTGCTGCGATTGAGCACGACGACGTCGATGAATCCCGAGAAAAAGAGTGTCTTCTTCGTGCCTTCGTGTCCTTCGTGGTTGCCTTCGCTTGATGTCGCAAATTCTCACCGCTCTTCCCATCGAAACCGCGCCGCGGCGAGGGCCGCGAAGGCCGCGGCGAACCCGAGCAGGACGAGTGTCGGCACGACCGCGCCGCTCAGGCCGATGCCGCGCCACGTCATCGCATCGAGACCGTCGACCGCCCAGCGGACCGGCACGATCATCGTGAGCTGCTGCAGCCATGCCGGGAAGATGAAGGTCGGCACCCACGCGCCGCCGAGCATCACCATCATCAGCACC
>Ga0207701_10008081_pt1 | contig 10414 bp, 10 predicted proteins | sample KBSSwiSSwithPhiX_FD_184294 | JGI IMG/M metagenome (GOLD analysis project Ga0207701, IMG submission 184294) | Switchgrass rhizosphere bulk soil microbial communities from Kellogg Biological Station, Michigan, USA, with PhiX - S5 (SPAdes) (version 2) | ecosystem: Environmental > Terrestrial >...
CTGAATCAGATATGGCTCATAAATGTCTTCAATGGCGTCCTTCTCTTCGCTGATGGCCGCCGCAATGGTATTGACGCCGACCGGACCGCCGCCAAACTTGTCGATGATGGTCCGCAGCAGCTTTCGATCGATTTCGTCGAATCCATGTTCGTCGACCTCGAGCAACTTCAAGCCGGCGAGCGCGACCTCAATCGAAATGGTGCCATCGGCGCGGACTTGCGCGTAATCGCGGACGCGGCGCAGCAGCCGATTAGCGACACGCGGCGTGCCGCGGGACCGTTTCGCGATTTCAGCGGACGCGGCAGCGTCGATCGGCACCGACAGAATCCGCGCCGACCGCCGGACGATTTCCTCGAGATCGGTCACCGTGTAGAACTCGAGACGGTGAACGATTCCGAAGCGCGCGCGCAACGGCGACGTCAGCAGCCCCGCCCGGGTGGTGGCGCCGATAAGCGTGAACTTCTGCAGGGGCACCTTCACTGAACGCGCGCCCGGCCCCTGCCCGATCATGATGTCGAGTTCGTAGTCCTCGAGGGCGGGATAGAGGATCTCCTCGATCGCCGGCGGCATCCGGTGGATCTCGTCGATGAAGAGGACTTCGTGCTCCGCGAGGTTGGTGAGAATCGCCGCGAGATCGCCTGGTTTTTCGAGAACCGGGCCGGACGTGGCGCGCACCGGCACGCCGAGCTCGTTGCCGATGACGTAGGCCAGCGTGGTCTTGCCCAGACCCGGGGGACCATACAGCAGCACATGGTCGAGCGCTTCGGTGCGCTGGCGGGCCGCCGCGATCGACACCTGCAGGTTCTCGCGCACGCGATCCTGCCCGATGTAATCGTCGAGCACGCGCGGCCGCAGGCCGGCTTCATACTGCGCGTCTTCGTCCACTCGCGCGGCGGTGACGATGCGATCATCAGTCAAAGGAGAGATCTCGAAGTCGTTAGTCGTTAGTCGTTAGTCGTTAGTCGACGCACGCTACCGCGCCAGTTCCCGCAACGCCTGCTTGAGGGTTCGTTCAAAATCGCCGCCAGCAGTTGCCTTGACGGCGGAGTCCACAGCTTTCTCGGCAAGTGGCCGATGATACCCCAGGTTCATCAGGGCGGAGAGCACATCATCGCGCATGACTGAGGGCGAACCGGCCTGTTCTTCGATGGCCGCAGTCGAATGCACTTTGGGCAATCGATCCTTCAGTTCGAGCACGATGCGCTCTGATGTTTTCTTTCCGACGCCGGGGATCGCCGTGAGGCGCGCGAGATCGCTGCGCTCGATGGCGCGAAGGAGCTCGGGCGGTTCGATGCCCGACAGCACCGCCAGCGCGACCTTCGGACCAATCCCGCTGATCGAGATCAGCCGCTCGAACAGCTCCTGTTCGAGCTTCGTCGCAAACCCGTAAAGCGACAGCGCGTCTTCGCGAACATGAGTGTGGATGCGCAGGGTGATCTCGCTCCCCGCCTCACCCAGTCCGTAGAATGTCGATAACGGCACCGAGACGTCATAGCCCACGCCGGCGACGTCGACGACAATCCGGTTCGGTTGCTTTTCGAGGATTCGACCGTGAAGGTACGCGATCACGTCCGCGCGGGCCTGTACTGACGCCAGCTCTTCGCCGTGTTGGTTCGCGGTCGTACCGCCGCCGGCATCGCCGGCTTGCCCTGAGCGAAGTCGAAGGGCTTCATCGCGTGGGAGTGACAAATCGCGACCGCCAGCGCGTCAGCGGCGTCGTGCGGCGACGGCAGTGCGGCCAGGCCGAGCAGCAGCTTCACCATCTGCTGCACTTGATGCTTTTCCGCCCGCCCGTAGCCGACGACCGCGCGCTTGATTTCGGCCGGGGTGTATTCGGCAAGCGGCAGTCCGGCTTCGACGGCCGCCAGCATGGCCACGCCGCGCGCGTGCCCCAGCTTGAGCGCGCTACGAGCGTTGTTCGAGAAAAAGAGATTCTCAATGGCGACACAATCGGGCCGGCACTCCGCGAGGAGCACCGCCAGCCCGGTGTGAATTTTCAGCAGCTTTTCTGGAAACGACGCCCCGACCGCACTGATGGCGCCGCTGATGACCAGGCGATGGCGCGAACCGTCCAACTCGACACAGCCGTAACCGGTGCGATCGGAGCCGGGGTCGATGCCAAAAATCTTCACGCGAGCGAAGCCTCGATCTCCTTCTCCTCGATATCGAAGTTCGACCAGACGTGGCGGATGTCGTCGTGGTCGTCCAGCGCTTCCATCAGCCTGACCATCTGCTGCGCCTGTTTGCCTTCGAGCTTCAGATAGTTCTGAGGGAGCATCGAGATTTCCGCGGCGGCGGGCTCAATTCCCAGCTTCTTCACGGCTTCGAGCACATCCTGAAAGGCTTCGGGCGGCGACAGCACTTCCCAATTGTCTTCATCGTCGCGGAGATCGTCGCCGCCGGCCTCCAGGACCGCCGACATCAATGTCTCTTCGTCGGCTTTGCTCTTCGGCACGACGATGTAGCCGCGCTTGGTGAACATCCAGGCGACCGCGTTCGTTTCCGCGAGGTTGCCGCCGTTTTTGGTCAGCAGATGACGCAACTCACCGACCGTTCGATTCTTGTTGTCGGTCAGCACGTCCATGATGACTGCCGCGCCCCCGGGTCCGTAGGCTTCGTACTGCGCTTCCTCGTACGAGACGCCGGGTTCTTCGCCCGTTCCGCGTCGGATCGCTCGCTTGATGTTTTCGGAAGGCATGTTCTGCGCCTTCGCGTCGGCGATGATCGTTCGCAGTCGCGGGTTCATATCGGGGTCGCCGCCGGCGGCGCGCGCCGCGACGGTCAACTCTTTGATGATGCGCGTGAAGACTTTCCCGCGCTTGGCGTCAGCGGCGCCCTTCTTGTGCTTGATGGTGTGCCACTTTGAATGGCCTGACATGTTGGAAACTCCTGCTAAATCAACAAGATCGGACGGGAAATCCTATCACTACCTGTGACGCCTGGCCAAGATGATCCACACCTCGGCGCGGTCGTCCCATGGCTTGCCGCGGTAGTCGCCAAGGACCGCCTCTATCGAGAACCCGGCGCGGGTCAGTCGTTTGGCCATCTGCGGAATGGGCAGCGTCCGGAACGTCAGATCGAATCGATGTTCGGTCGTCTTGCCGCGGCGACGTTCGCGATATACCTGCTCGAAAATCGTCAGACGCCGGCGGCGGTCGTGGCGAACCGATTCGGTGAGCGTCAGGTGCGCCCCACCCACGGTCCGGCCTTTCATCTGGACCTTATCGCGGTATTCACGCCAGTTCGGGACGTCCGGGACGAGGTCGAGGCCGAATAGCCCGCCGGGCTTCAGCACACGTGCCACCGAATCCAGGGTTTGGGTGAGGTCCGAATCGCGAACCAGCGATTGCAGGATGCCGTACGGGGCCAGCACCGTCGAAAACAGCGCCGGAGCAAAGGGCAACGCACGGATGTCGGCACGAATCAACCGCACCCGCCGTCCGTGCCCTCCGCGTTTTCGGCGAAGCGCTCGCACCCGTCGCGCCGCGCGGGCGAGCATGTGCCCGGATCGATCGACGCCGACCAGCGACACGCCGGCACGGGCCAGCGGCACGGAAATGCGTCCCGTGCCGCACCCGAGTTCGAGGACGCGTCCTGTCGTGTTGCGGGCGACATCGCGCCAGAACGGCACGTCCTTCCGGCCGAGTGTGCGTGCATTTTCCCAATCGTAGAACGGCGCGTACTCGTCCCACCCGGTCCAGCCCTCACGACGCATCGAGAACGAATGATAATCGTGCCGGGTGTTCTGAGGATCCCTGGTGCATTTCGACGATCCGATTTTTCTGCTGGTGTTTCTGCCGGCGCTGTTCGCAGTCTACTACTCGGTCATCGCCGCGGAAGGCGTCTATCCCCGAGTAGCAGCCTTTGGCGCGAGAGGCGCCGCGGTCGTGCTGCTCGCCGGAAGCGTGTGGCTTCTCGCACAAAGCCCGGCCGGTTGGTTGCTGCTTGGCAGCGCGTTCGTCACCACCTTGCTGGCAGCCACCGGGGAACAACTGCGCAGCACCAATGCCTTTGCCTCGCGCTGCGCGCTGGCCCTGGCGATGACGGCGACCGTGGTGATGTTCGTGATCGCCCGCGCCATCCTTCCCGGCGGCGGGTTCGAGCTGGCGGGAGTTTCCGTGGTGGCGTGCCAGGAACTAGCGTTCATCCTGGATGTTCACGCAGGACGAGCGACCACGGCCAATCCCGTCACGGCGTGGCTGTACCTCGTACAGTTCCCGGTCCTGCCAGCCGGACCGCTGATCCGTTTTCAAGACATCGACCGGCGCTGGAATAACCTGAGCGACGGCATCAGCCTGGGCGCCTTTACCTACGGAATGCGACGGCTGATCACCGGACTCGTCAAAGTGGTTGGCATTGCAGCAACGCTCGCCGTGCCGGTAGACGCGATCTACCGGTTACCCGCCGCGCGATTGAGCATCGACGCGGCGTGGTTCGCGGCGCTCTGTTTCTCGCTGCAATTGTATTTTGTCTTTTCCGGCTACGCCGATATGGCGATCGGCCTTGGGCGGATGCTCGGGTTGCGGTACCCGGAGAATTTTCATCGCCCGTACCTCGCCGACTCGATCCGGGAGTTCTGGCGCCGCTGGCACGTGACGTCAATCACCTGGTTGCGCGACTACTTCGCGTTTCCGATGGCGGGACGTGATGCACCCACGCTCCGCCTCCTTCCCAGCATCGTGACGGGTTTCGCGTTGCTGGGATTCTGGTACGGAGGCGGCTGGACGGTTGCGTTGTGGGCGGCGTACTCGAGCGCGTTTCTCGCATTCGAAGCCGTCGGCTTTGGCGCAAGAATTTCATTCTGGCCCAGGGCGATTCGGCATCTCTATGTATTGCTCGTTGTCACGATCGGCTGGACGATATTGCGTGCCGATTCCGTTGCCGCGGCGGGAAACATGCTGCAGGTGATGACCGGATTGAAAGGGCTTCGGCAGCTCACCGTCGCACGATATCTGACGCTCGAGGTGTGGATCGCTTTGATCGTCGCGATCATTGGTGCCGGTCCGCTGATCCCGTGGCTCAGTCGGTGGCGGGTGTCGGTCGATGCGGTGACTGCCGCCAGTGTGATGATGCTCACGTCGCTTTCGCTGTTTGTGTGGCGCGGCTGGGCACTCGTCTGGAGAGCGCTGACCTCTCAACGGCCTGGTCGCAGGACGAAGCTGTGAAGCGGCTCGACCCGTCCGCCGATGAGGCTACGTCCGCAGCGACCGTCGCGCCGTGACCATGACGGAAAACGCCAAGTACATGGCCGGGTAAGCCAGCGACGCGACGGCGAGCACCCGCGAGTATTGGGCGGGCCCAAACAGGATCACGCCGAGCAACACGAACCACACGACCGCTCCCAGGTTCATGGTCCGGGCAAATGGTGCGCCCCTGGTCGCATAGATGTACGGCGTTCGGACGAACGTCAACAGCGCAAAGATGACGAGCGGCGCCGCGGCGATGGGTGGCGGAAGGCGCAACACGAACAGATAGAACGCCACAATATTCCAATAGGATGGAAATCCGAGAAAGAAGCCGTCGTCGGTCTTGGCATCGACTTGCGAGAATCCGTACGCACTGGCCAGCAGCGGGAATAAGAGGAGCCATGCCGACGCGCCTGGCAGCACACCTGCGCGCCAGATCAGCAACAACGGCAGCGACGCGTAGGTATGAAAGTCGATCAAGTCGTCGAGTGCCCGGCCGTCAAAGCCTGGCAACACGTCTTTGACGTGCGCTCGCCGGGCAAGCCAGCCGTCTGTGGCGTCGATGGCAGTGGCCATCATCATCAGCATGAACGCCAGTCGAAACGAACGGTCGCCGCCGCGCACCACCAGCACCGCGATGCCCGCGGCGCAGACGAGGCCCAGCGCGGTGTAAAGATGCACGAGCCACGCAAAGAGCCGGCGCATCTGGTTTTTAGGCATCGCTCGTGCCGGGCGTGCAAAGCGCCCGCGGTTCATCCCATCGCGCGGTGACGCGAGACACCAGCGGCAGCGCCGCCAGCCCTACCACTGCGGCGATCGTCCTGAATGGCCAGGTCTCGGGATACGCGAGCACCGCCGGCAGGCCGAGCAGCGGCTCGCCGGCTCCAATCCTCAAGAATGCCGAGAGCGAGAAGGCGGTGATCGATCCGATTCGATTCGCTTTCGGATCGAACAGCGCCCACAGCAGCTGCGGAAACAGCAGCACGAACACGAGATCGCTCGTAAAGAACCACAGCGCCTGAACGCTCCGAACTTTCAGCGCAAGGACGGTTGCGACCGCGCCAAGGAGCACGATTGAGACGCGAATCACGTGTCCCATGTGTGTGACGGACAGCGACGGCCAGGCCAGACGCTTCAGGCCGTTCCAGCTGAACATCGATCCGGCGGACAAGATCGACGAGCTGAAGCTGGAGGTCACGGCGCCGACAATCGCGGCGATGCCAAGCAACCCGATCGCGGGAGGAACCGCACGCGCGAAGAGCAAGGGCATCGCCTCGGCCGGCGTGGCGCGCAGTCGAGCGAGGGCATCAGCCGGCCAGGGATACCCGAATGCCGCCACACCCATGAGCAACGGCGGCACGACGAATAGCATCGTCAAGACCCCGCTCAGCACAGACTGGCGTCTGGCGTCGCGCGGAGTGCGGCAGGACAGCACGCGCTGGAAGTAGCAGTTCCATGGAATGCCGCCGAACACGAGCATCAGCGAGACGTCCCACCAGCCGACAATCGATGCGCCATTCCAGAGATCGGTGTACGGATGAACCGGCGGCAGGACCCCGGCACCTTCTGGTCTTGCTCCGACATACGTCGTCCACGCATGCGTGAGCCCGCCGGCTCCGTTCAGCACAAACGGCAGCGCCGCCGCGAGACCGATCACGACGAGGACCAGCTGAAAGACATCCGTGTAAGCGACTGACCACATGCCGCCGAGCGCGGTGTACGCAGTGGTGACGACCGCAGAGAGAAGGATGGCCTTGGTCAGGCTCATGCCAAGCAACACGCCGAAGGTCGAGCCGATCGCCACCAGCAGTTCTGCACTCCAGAACAATTCACCGGCCAGTGCGGGCAGCGCGAGTACGGCCGCCCACCGTTTGCCGTAGCGCGCTTCAAATGGATCGATGAGAGTGGTGAAGCCGAATCGCCGCATGATATCGGCGAACATCAGGCCGCCGACGATCAGGCTGACGCCAAAGCAGAGGCCGCCTTGAATGCCGAGTTGCACCGAGGATTTGTAAGTCGCTTCGGTGGTGCCAAGCAGGTACCCGCCATCCACCCACGTAGCGGTCATCGTGAGCGCGGCGATCCACAGCGGCATCTGCCGGCCGGCGAGGATGAGATCCGCGGCGGTTCCGCGGCGGACTTTGCGCGATGCCAACCAGCCGACGGCCGCGAACGCGGCATACATGGCGCCGACCGTGGCGATGCCGAGTGTCACGGGCCATGACTATAGCCCGCAAACGCTACTGTCGCGTGAATGGCTCCGGGCTCCGACCAGTTGAAGCGAGCTGATGTTCTATGTAGGCGAGCTTGTCGGGATTGCGAATAATCCTGACGCCTGAAATGACGTCGCCATCGATCGAGATCACGTAAACGGAATCCAGCTGCTTTCCAACTCTCAGGACGAAGGCGGGTTCCTGATTTACTTCGGTCATCTCCAGCGACCCTTCAGGGCCCACGCGCGAGAAACCCGTGCGGTACAGGCCCACCAGGAATTTCATCACCTCGTCGCGGCCGAGAAGCGGACGCCGAGCCGCCAATACCTTGCCACCACCGTCGCTCCAGAGACCGACGTCGGCGGCAAGCATCTGCTTCAGGGCCATGCTGTCGCCCGCCAACAGCGCATGCGCGAAGCGGCTCGCCACGCCGCGTCTCGAAGACGTGCTGCCGGTCAATCGGGACTTACCTGCCGCGACGCGTCCTTTCGCTCGATGCAGCAGCTGCCGCGAGCTCTCGACGGTGATGCCCAGTGTCTGCGCGATCTCTGCGTGATTGCAGTCGCACGCCTCCTTCAGAATGAATACGGCACGCTCCTCGGGAGAGAGCGTTTCGAGAAGAACCAGAAACGCGAGGGTGACCGACTCGGCGCGCTCAATGGTTTCATCCGGCGCCTCGGTGTCCGCGGTGAGCACCGGTTCGGGAAGCCATGGTCCGATGTACTCCTCACGCGTCGCCCGGGCGGACTTCAGTCGATCGAGACACAACCGCGTGACAATCGTCGTCGCAAACGACTTCGGAGACCGGATCGATGAGGGGTCGGCGCTGCTGTAACGCATCCACGCGTCCTGCACCACGTCCTCCGCATCGGACGCACTGCCTAGCATGCGATAGGCAATCGAAAACAGCAGCGGACGATTCCTGTCGAAAAAGTCGAGCGACGTCATGTTACGCAGCGCGTGAAAAGGATTTCGAAAGCCCGTCGCCAAACGTCGGAAACAGCGGACGCCAGCCAAGCTCGGTGCGAGCCTTAGCATTCGACAGCGGTAACCGCATCGAAAGCATGCGCGCGCGGTACGGCATCAGCAGTTTGAGCAGCCAGGCTGGAACGGTGCGCGGCGCGGGAGCGCCGGTGTAGTCGGCCATCAGCCGCACCGCTTCACTGATGCTGATCGCCCGATCGTCGACGATGTCGTAGACGCTGCCGGCGGATCCGTGATCGAGCGCCGCCAGCGTCGCGCTCACGGCATCGTCAAGGTGAATGAACGGCAGCAGTCCGCGGTCGCCGCGGATCGTCGGAAAGCGTCGTTTTTGAACCATCTCAATCATTTTGACCGTGCTGGGATTGGTCGGGCCGTAAAACAACCCGTATCGAAGAACGATGCCTTCGATCTGGTGCGAGCGGCTGGCGTTCACAATTTGCGTTTCCATCGAGCGAGTGGCGGCAACCGCTTCGTTCACGTCCGCGCTCGGCGCCGATGCAGCGCCGGGCAGCAAGGCGAATGATCCGCCAATGAATCGCGGCGCGCCGGCACGAATGGAGGCGTTGAGCAGGTGGCGCGTGCCGTCGATCCGCAGGCGATTGGTGGCCAGCAGATCGCTCGCGCGACTCGGTCCCTCTTTGGGGAGCGCCGTCAATTGATGAATGACGTGGGTCGGTTTTGCCGCCATCACCGCTGAGGCCAGCGCATCCGCATCGAGGGCGTCCGCCAGCGTGGGCGTCGCGCCCAGCCGCCTGAGCTCGTCCTGTTTCTGCGGCGATCGTGTGAGCGCGGTCACCTGATGGCCTGCCGCGACCAGGGCGCGAACAAGTGGAATGCCGATCGTGCCGGATGCGCCCGCGACAAATATCTTCATCGCACCCTCACATGCGTCGCCCGCCAGAAAGCCAGGCCACTGCCCAGCGCTTCAGTCGCCGCGAGCAGAACAGCGGTCGTGCCGAACAAGACACGCCACTGAGCCGCGACCTGCGCGACGTGATCCGGGCTTTCCAGCACGAAATGATTCACCACGCCGAACACCAGTGAGGCAGCCAGACTGCCCGCCAGCAGCCACGCTCCCCCTCTGACGGAAAGGAACCACAGAACGGCGACACCGACAAGCGGAGCCGCGATAATCACCGTGAAGATGAAGATGCTCGCCGCGGTCGAGACGGGCACCACGGCGCCCGCGTGCGCCCGGCCGTGGAGCACGGTAATTGCGAGGTGCAACAGAACCAGCAAGGTGATGAGGCCGTCGGGTGGACGATGTTTCTCGCTCATGCTCAGTAGACGAGCGAGCCGTGCAAAACGTTACATCTAATCCGATACCGCGAGTTCGCCTGGAACGATGGGACGGGTGCGGGGAAGGCGCCCGAGCCGGGCTAAGTTCCCGACATATGCGAGGATAGCGAGAAAGACGGCGAGCTTGAGGGTGTCGAATGCCGGGCTTTGTGGCAGAACTTTCCACAGCAGCCACAGAACCGGCTGCGCAAAGCAGACCGCCCAGACCGATCCGTAGAAATATCGCCGTTCGTGACCCTCGCCCTTCGTCGAGGCTTTCACGCGGGGCAGTTGTCCCAACAGACCAAGCAACCAGATCGTGCCGGCCATCGGGAAATACGCGTACTGATAAATCTGCTTGAGGTACCAGTGGCCGCTGGCAATCGCGCCGATTGCACCGGCGATGTTGAGCAGCGCGAACGTGATCACCTCGCTCCACGCAAACGTGTAGCAGACCCGCCGATACAGCGGATTTGGCCGATCTTCGGTGAAGCGGATGATGTAAGGCCTGGGTTCAACACCCGGCAGCGCACCGCGCAGGCCTGCGATTCCGGTGCCGACGAGCACCGCACCGAGCCAGAGCGCCATTCGTCGATCGAACCCGTGTTCGAACAGGTCGAACGTCAGCGGCCCCGGCGCGATGAAAAAGACGAAGATCCAGATCGGCCAGTGATTGAATCGGTAGTAAAGCTTGTTCCGCTCGCGGATTTTTCGCTCTGAGGCGTACTCAACTGGGATCGCCGGCACGGATCG
>Ga0207701_10008082_pt1 | contig 10414 bp, 4 predicted proteins | sample KBSSwiSSwithPhiX_FD_184294 | JGI IMG/M metagenome (GOLD analysis project Ga0207701, IMG submission 184294) | Switchgrass rhizosphere bulk soil microbial communities from Kellogg Biological Station, Michigan, USA, with PhiX - S5 (SPAdes) (version 2) | ecosystem: Environmental > Terrestrial > Soil...
GAAGCAAAAGTCATTGCGAACGGAGTGAAGCAAAAGTCATTGCGAACGGAGTGAAGCAAAAGTCATTGCGAACGGAGTGAAGCAAAAGTCATTGCGAACTGAGTAGTTTGAAGTTTGATGTTTGAGGTTTGTAGTTTTTTTGGTTCTTGGGTTTTGGTTCTTGGTGCTTAATTATATAAACAGGGGATTATGATAAAAAATTATCTCAAAACTGCGTGGAGAAACCTTTTGAGCAATAAAATGTTCTCCCTGATCAATATTTCGGGACTTGCTCTTGGAATGACATGTGCGCTGCTGATCATGCTTTGGATAAAGGATGAAACCCGGATGGATAAATTTCATGCAAATGGCAAAAGACTATTCCGGGTAATGGAAAACCAGTATTATGAAGGCAGCATTTCGACATTTACTGCGACGCCAGGAATATTCGCAGAAAATGTGGTGAAAGATATTCCTGAAATACAATTGGCCAGTCAGGCGCTGTGGGAGGAAGAACCGTTGTTCACCGTGGGCGACAAGTTCTTCAAAGAGAAAGGAAGATATGTACAAAAAGACTTCCTGCGTATGTTCTCATTTAAGCTGGTAAAAGGAGATCCGAACACCGCTCTTGCACGCCCGGATGCAGTTGTGATCTCAAAAATGCTCGCTGAAAAATATTTTGGCCGGCAGGACCCGGTTGGCAAGCTGATCAACGTTGACAACGAGCAAAATGTTATTGTAACCGGGGTTTTGGACGAAGTGCCCAAAACTTCCTCTTTGCAATTTGATTTTTTAATGAGTTATGATATTTGGTTTAAGAAGAATGACTGGGCAAAGGAATGGGGCAATAACGGACCACTTTGTTATGTGATGTTGGGACCCAATGCCTCGTCGGATAAAGTAAACGCGAAAATCAAAAATTACCTTAAGACAAAAAATAAGGATAGCAATGTTGAGTTGTTCCTTCAAAACTATGGCGAATCATACTTGTATTCCGACTGGGATAATGGTAAACAAACCGGCGGCCGCATAGAATATGTGCGCATATTTTCGATTGTTGCGGTTATCATCCTGGTAATTGCGTGCATCAACTTTATGAATCTTGCCACGGCACGCTCCCTGAAGAGAGCGAGGGAAATTGGTGTACGCAAGGTTGTAGGAGCAGGTAAGAGGCAATTAATCGCGCAGTTTATGGGTGAATCCTTGTTTGTTTCCTTTCTTGCGATATGCCTTTCTTTACTCATCGTGGCGTTATTGATTCCGTCATTTAACGCGCTAACCGACAAAAAACTTGAGCTTGATTTTTCTAACCCGTTTTTTTTACTCCTGCTCCTGGGACTGACATTGGTCACCGGCATTATTTCAGGGTCCTACCCCTCACTATTTATGTCTTCATTGAAGCCAATAATCGTATTAAAAGGCATTCTGAAGTTTAATACTGGTGCTACTTTATTTCGCAAAGGACTTGTTGTCTTCCAGTTCGCATTATCTATTGTACTGATACTTGGCATGATCGTTATCTACCGCCAGATTGATTATATCCACAATAAAAACCTGGGTTTTGCGAAGGAAGATTTATTATATATTCCTCTTGAAGGGGCTTTGCAGAAATCTTATCCAACCTTTAAGGATGAATTGCTCAGGCAACCCGGGATAAAGTCTGTAAGCAGTTCACAAAGCGGTCCGCTGGAGGTTGGCAGTTCCACCCAGGGTGTCCGTTGGCCCGGAAAAGATACCACTAAGCTGATATTGTTCAGTACCAATCCCATCACATATGACTATATAAAAACAATGGGTATACAACTGAAGGAGGGAAGGGATTTTGATCCTTCGTTCAGTCTCGACACAAACAACTATCTCGTCAACGAAGCTGCGCTCCGCAAGATCGGATACAAAGATCCCATTGGTAAGGAATTGACAATGTGGGGTGACAAGGGCAGCATCGTAGGGGTGATGAAAGATTATCACCATAATTCGCTGCATGTCCCAATTGAACCGCTGATACTTCGACTATTTAAAAAAAGCTGGAACTCATATTGGGGAAATGTGTTGGTCAGGACAGAAAAAGGAAAAACAAAACAGGCAATCGCAAGTATGGAAAAGACGTACAGGCAATTTAATCCGGGATTTCCTTTCAGGTATTTCTTTACTGATGCTGAGATGCTGAAAAATTACAAGGCAGAACATACCGTAAGCAAATTGTCAAAGTATTTCGCTTTCCTTGCAATATTCATTTCCTGTCTTGGACTTTTTGGCCTGGTTACGTTTACTGCACAACAACGGGTCAAGGAGATCGGTATTCGTAAAGTGCTGGGTGCATCTGTATCTGGTATTGTCCGGATGTTGTCCAAAGATTTTATAAAGCTGGTTCTCCTCGCTGCCGTCATAGCTTTTCCTGTCGCATGGTGGGCGATGAATCGTTGGCTCGGCGACTTTGCATACCGGGTTCATATAGGATGGTGGGTATTCGTGGCGTCGGGAATTGCCGCCATGTTGATTGCTTTACTGACGGTAAGTTTCCAGGCAATAAAGTCAGCCATTGCCAGCCCGGTGAAGTCATTGCGAACGGAGTAATTTTTGAGGACAGATGCTGGATACTGGATGCTGGATACTGGATGCTGGATACCGGATGTTGGATACTGGATGCTGGATGTTTGAAGTTTAAGGTTGGATATTGGAAATTTTAATTTTTTTGGTTCTTGGATCTTGGTTCTTGGTTTCTTACTCTTTTAAAAAAGGAACTATGCTAAAAAATTATTTCAAAACTGCATGGAGAAACATGCTGCGCAATAAGACAAGCAGCTTCATTAATATTTCAGGGTTGAGTATTGGAACAGCCTGTGCCTTATTAATAGTGATATTTATAAAGAATGAATTGAGCTATGACAGGTTTCATAAAGATGCCAGCCGCATTTTCCAGGTAGTATTGAATGGGAATATGAATGGCCAGGAATTCTGGGCCGGTAATACACCGCCGCCCATTGGAGCCGCGCTTGCAAACAATATTCCGGAAGTTGAAGCTTACACACGGTTTTATAAGCCAAGGGATATGGTTGTTCGCTGTGAAGAAAAGGGGATACCAGTTAAGTTCTTCACAGAAAAAAATGTTCTGGCAGTTGATTCAAATTTTTTGCAGGTATTTGATTTTACGACCATTCATGGTGATGGGGCGACTGCCCTGATGAGACCCGGGTCCGTTGTGATAACCGAAGCCATGGCAAAAAAGTATTTTGGTAAGGAAAATGCGATGGGCAGAACTCTTTTAATGAACCAGGACAAAAAGCCGTTTGCAGTTACAGCTGTTATAAAAAATATTCCTTCGCAATCATCCCTCCAGTTTGATTTTTTAACACCGGTCGCGGATTTTCCCGTTGTAAAACGCTTTAGCTGGAGTTGGGTGTGGCAGCAAATGGTTTGCTATGTGAAGCTGAAAAAAAATGTTCATATAAATAAAGAAAGCATTCATGAAATAGAAACAAAGTTTCCTGCAATGGTGAGAGTACAGGCAGCACAGGGTTTTGAACGAATTGGGAAACCATTTGATGAGTTTATTAAAAACGGGGGTAAATGGGATTTTCATCTATTGCCGCTCACCGACATTCACCTGCGTTCGGGAACTATTGGTATGCCATGGTTAAACCATCTCAGCAATATAAAATATATCTACATCTTTGGCAGCATTGCATTGTTTATCATCCTCCTTGCTTGCGTCAATTTTATGAACTTGTCTACAGCAAGAGCAGCCAACAGGGCAAAGGAAGTAGGTATACGCAAAGTTACAGGGTCGACAAAAACCCAATTAATCAGGCAGTTTCTTTCAGAGGCATTTTTGTATAGCGTTATTTCTTCTGCAATAGCTGTTATATTGGTGACATCACTTTTGAAATGGTTTTCAGTTGTCATTGACGAACCAATCAGTTTTCAATCTGCTTTTACGCCGGGAATCTGGTTTTCTTTGACCGGGCTAACATGTATAGTTGGGTTAGTTGCCGGAAGCTATCCTGCATTTTACCTTACTTCATTTAAACCCGTGCTCGTATTGAAGGGAAAAAATCTTTTGGCAGGGAGCAGGAAAAATTTATTGATCCGGAATGGACTTGTTGTTTTTCAGTTCACTATTTCGACGATCATGATTGTAGGTACACTGGTTGTTTTAAAGCAACTTAAATTCTTCCGCAACACTGATCTTGGATTTGACAAAGAAAATGTTCTTATTATATCATCGACAAATCGTTTAGGACCGAGTGAAGAAAGTTTTCGCCAATCAATTAGTCAGACACCGGGCATTTTAAGTGCAAGTATTACTACAGGTATTCCTTCGGGTTCTGCCTTTGGAGATAGTTATGTACCTGAACCAGAAGGTGTCGAAGAAACAGTAAAAGAGATCAATCTTAATTCTTTTATGGTTGATGAATCATTCATTCCCACCCTGGGTATTAAAATAACAGCGGGCAGAAATTTTTCCAGAGAATTTTCAGATTCAGCTTCGGTTATTGTAAACGAGGAAGCGCTGAAACAAATTGGGTGGAAAAACCCCCTTGGAAAATGGCTCGATTACCCCGGTGGAGATAATTTCCGTTTCAAAGTGATCGGCGTGGTCAAAGATTTCAATATAGAGTCGTTGCAGGCAGCCATCACACCTTTTGTCCTTTTTCATACTTCTTCCAGGACCTATGATATGGGTCTTTCCAATATTGTAGCAAAAATAAAATCGGGGGATCTGCCCCGTGTACTGGATCAGGTACAGAGTAAATGGAAAAGCTTTGTTATCGCTGAACCCTTTGATTATAAATTCCTGGATACCGAGTTCGATGCGCAATATCGTACGGAACAAAGGTTAGGTGGCATCTTCAGCATATTTGCCACGCTTTCCATTTTTATCGCTTGTCTCGGTTTGTTTGGCTTAAGTGCTTTTATGGCGGAAAGGCGAAAGAAAGAAATTGGGGTACGGAAAGTTTTGGGTGCATCCGTAAAGAGCGTTGTCACATTATTGTCCAAAGATTTTTTAAAGCTCACAATTGTTGCTTCCTTGATCGCATTTCCCGTTGCGTGGTATCTCATGAACAAATGGCTGGAAGATTTTGCGTATAGGATAGATATCGGGTGGACGGTATTTTTCGTTGCCGGGGTGAGTACATTATTGGTAACGCTTATAACGATCAGTTCCCAGGCAATCAGTGCAGCACTGGCCAATCCTGTTAACGCATTGCGAAGTGAATAGGAAGTTTGAGGTTTGACGTTTGAGGTTGGTCACTGCGAGGGCAGAGCCCGAGGCAGGAGGTTGGATGTTGGACTTCGTCGCTGCGAGTGCGAAGCACGAAGCAGTTGGTTCTTGATTTTATAAACTACGACGATGATAAAAAATTACTTCAAAACTGCCTGGCGGAATTTAATTAAGGACAAAACCTTCTCCTTTATTAACATTTCGGGTCTCGCATTGGGTATGGCAAGCAGCCTGCTTATCATGCTATGGGTCAACGATGAAACAAAAAAAGACAAGTTTAATAAAGATTCTTCGCTTTTATATAGCGTCTACGAACGGCAATTTTATGAAGGTAAAACGGATGCTTTTCATTCCACACCAGGGCTATTGGCTGACGAGCTGAAGAAGATCTTTCCTGAAATTGAATACGCGTCAGGTTTTGGATGGTTATATGCAGGCACCTTTAACGTCGGCGATAAAATAATTAAGGAATCGGGCAGCTGGGCGGGGCCTGATTTTTTCAGGATGTTCGATTATACTCTTCTCCAGGGCGACCGTCATACTGCATTGTATGATCCTTCAGCCATCGCCGTTTCGCGGAAAATGGCAGAAAGTTTTTTTGGAACGGTTCAAAGCGCGATCAACAAGACACTAAGATTCGAAAACAAAAAAGATTTTAAGATAACAGCAGTATTTGAGAATATTGGCAGCAATGCCTCTAATAAATTTGATTATCTTATTAATTGGGACGCTTACCTCGACGACAATCAATGGCTGAAGGACTGGACAATCACAATCAGCGACGGTCCAAAAACCTTTTTGAAGTTACGTTCAGGTACCGATGGGGATATCGTCGAAAAAAAGATTAAGAATTTCCTGGCCGGATATTTTAAGGAGCAACGTTCAGGATTTCATGTAGAGCTTGGACTACAACGGTTTGACGAAATGTACCTGGAATCCCAATTTAAGGGCGGCAAAATTGAAGGTGGCAGGATTGAGTATGTACGTCTCTTTTCCATTATTGCAATTTTTGTACTGCTCATTGCGTGTGTGAACTTTATGAATTTGTCCACAGCGCGTTTTATCAAAAGGGCAAAAGAAATAGGCGTCAGAAAAGTAGTGGGCGCTGGAAAAAACTTATTGGTAAAACAATTCCTGGGAGAAGCCATGATGACAACACTGTTGTCCCTGGGTATTGCACTGATTATTGTTGTTTTGTTGCTTCCTGGATTTAATAGTTTTACCGGCAAAGAAATAAAACTACCTGTCTCGGGCATTGACTTTTGGATCGGCGTGGTGGGACTTGCGTTGATAACAGGACTTATTTCCGGCAGCTATCCTGCTTTTTTTCTTTCTTCCCTGGATCCGATAAAGGTTTTGAAAGGTTCAGTAAAGGCTGGTCCACGGGCTATCTTATTTCGGAAAGGGCTTGTCATTTTCCAATTTTCACTCTCTATTATTTTGATCATTGGAACAATAGTGGTGTCCAGGCAGGTACAATATATACAAACGAAGAATCTTGGCTACAGCAAAGAAAATGTGATCAGCATTCCGTTGGAAGGTGCGTTGCCCGGCCAGTACAATGCCTATAAACTGGAAGCGCTCAAAATACCGGGTGTCAGTGGTGTTACGCGAATCACACAGGTGCCTACAAAGGTTACGAGCGGTACCTCGGATGTAACCTGGCAGAACAAAGACGCCGATGAAAAAACTTTGTTTATATGGGCTTCGGCAGGTTATGATTTTACAAAAGTGCTTAACCTGCAGTTTTTGGAAGGAAGAGATTTTGAAAAAGAGTATCCAACGGATTCATCGGGTTATATTCTTAATGAGTCTGCCTTAAGAGCAATCAATTACAAAGATCCTATTGGCAAACAATTTACCTTCTGGGGAAAGCAGGGGACGATCATTGGAATTGTTAAGGATTTCCATTTTAACTCTTTACATGACCCCATTCGACCGTTGATTCTCCGGCTTGGAGAATCTGAAACATTCGGTAATGCTCTTGTCAGAATCGATCCACGCAAAACCAAACAGGCTTTAGATGGGCTTTCGTCGTTATCAAAAAAGTTTAATCCTAAGATGCCCTTCACATATGAATTCCTGGACGACGCGTATCGAAATCTATACACGGGTGAACATACCATTAACAGGCTTTCCAGCTCCTTTAGCATTCTTGCTATTGTCATTTGTTGCCTGGGATTACTGGGTCTTGTGATGTTTACCGCGGAACAACGCATTAAAGAAATTGGAATAAGAAAGGTGCTTGGTGCAAACAATTTATCAGTATTCATATTTTTTTCAAAGGAATTTATAACGCTTATATTGATAGCGTTTGCAATTGCCTCACCAATTGCGTGGTGGGCGACGCACAGCTGGATCAAAAATTATACATATCACGTTGAAATTGGATGGTGGATTTTTATAGTCGCCGGAATAATGTCTGTTTTGATTGCATTGGTCACGATAAGCTTCCAGGCTGTCAAAGCAGCTGTTGCGAATCCTGTGAAATCTTTACGGGCAGAGTGATCCGTCATTGCGAGCCGCTAACGACGGAGAAGCAAAAAGCGGCTACAATCAATCCGGCGAGGTCGTTGAAAAGAGAATAGTAGATGTTTGTCTGAAGGACTCCTTCGGAGAAATTTGATGTTTAATGTTCGATGTTGGACGTTAATTGAACTTCAAACTTCAAACCTTACACTTTAAACTTAAAAATAAACTTTTATGTTCAGGAACTATCTGAAACTTGCTTTTCGAAACCTTAGCAAAAGGATGGGCTATTCCTTGCTGAATATTATCGGCTTGGCCATAGGTATTACCTGCTGCCTGCTAATTTTTCAGTATGTGTCGTTCGAAAGAAGTTATGATCGTTTTCCCAAAAGGGCAAAGGATATTGTCCGGCTGCGCCTGGACTCGTATCAGCAGGGGAAGCTTGCCTGGAAATCAGCAACTATATATCCGGCGATCGGGCCGACTATGAAGAAGGATTTTCCGGAAGTCGAAGATTTTTGCAGGCTTCATGACGCGGAACTTTTGCTGTCTAACGAAGAAAAGAATGTAAGATTTAATGAACTCAAAGGATATTTCGCTGATCCGTCTTTCCTTAAAATGTTTAATGTTCAATTGTTGAGTGGTAACCCCGAAACAGCGCTCGACGCACCCGATAAACTGTTGTTATCAGAGTCGCTGTCCAAAAAGTATTTTGGTACCCAGGAACCGATGGGAAAAAAACTTTTGTTTCGCGATCCGCAATTTACAAGAGTTTTCCAGGTCACCGGTGTCTTTAAGGATTTTCCTGTGAAATCACATTTGCTGGTCGATCATATTGCCTCTTATGCTACGTTGGCAAGCATGGTGAGAGAAAACGGTGATACCACCAACTCAACCGAAACGAGTTTTGGATGGTATGACTTTTATACTTACCTCCAATTGAAACCGGGTGTTAATCAAAAAAAATTAGAGGCAAAATTTCCTGCTTTCTGCGCCCGCTATATGGACAACCAGGACTGGGCAAAAGCTAATAATTACAAGAGAGAATTGCATTTGCTGCCGTTAACGGATATTCACCTGTATTCAAATTATAACCAGGAAGCAGAGGTCAACGGCAATGGGCGAGCCGTCGGTTTTATTTACATGATCGGGTTTCTCATCATGGCCATCGCCTGGATCAATTATATAAACCTTGCAACCGCGCGATCGGTCGAACGTGCAAGGGAAGTTGGCTTAAGAAAAGTAATGGGTGCCCTGAGGCAAAACCTGGTCAAACAATTTATGCTGGAAAGCCTGCTCATAAATTGCATTGCAGTTATGATTGCGGCACTTGCTGCTGTACTGGCTACCCCTGTATTCAACAGGCTGATCGGAAGGACAGCCGGATCGCAATTTGGCATGTTGCCCGAATACTGGCTACTGTTTGCACTAATTTTCATAGGAGGAACATTACTATCTGGCTTATACCCGGCTTTCATTTTATCGGGTTACCAGCCGGTTAAAGTGTTAAAAGGCCTGTTTAAAAATACGTCGGGTGGTTTAGCCTTGAGAAAAGGTCTGATCATCGCGCAGTTCGCTACCTCTGTTATCCTGATTGCCGGAACTATTATTGTCTTTCAACAGGTGAGCTTCATGCGCAATCAGCCAATTGGCGCCAACATTAACCAAACCCTGATACTCGACGGCGCTGCCTCGGTGCGTGATTCTGCATACGAAAGCGTATTTCAGCCTTTCAAATCCTCGTTACAGCAGCTGCCTGCAGTTAAAACAGTAACAGCATCCACGAGTGTAATGGGAAAGGAAATCTACTGGACCACTGGCATCAGGCGTCTTAACCCGCCTGAGCATGCAGCCGTGACGCTGTATCATCTCGGCATTGATTACGATTTTATCCCGTCGTATGAAATGAAGCTGGCAGCTGGCAGAAATTTTTCACGGGATTTTAAATCAGATTCGCTGGGTGCGATCCTTAATGAAACCGCGGTTTCACGATTAGGATTTAAGAACGCCGAAGAGGCACTGAATCAAAAACTGATCCGAAGGGACACGCTTACTATTATTGGTGTTGTAAAAGACTTCCATCATGAGGGTTTGCAAAAAACCATTGAACCCCAGATAATCTTGTTAAGACCCAATACGCGAAATGCCTATTCAATAAAAATCGCCTCAGCAAATATGCCAGCAACAGTAGAAGCTATCCGAAAAATATGGTCCGACTACTTTCCCAACGATCCGTTTAATTATTACTTTCTTGACGAATCATATAACCAGCAATATCGGGCCGATGCATTGTATGGAAAGGTCTTTGGCATATTCGCATCGCTCGCCATATTGATCGCGTGCTTTGGACTGATGGGTTTGTCTGCATACAATATTTTACAACGTACCAAGGAAATTGGCATACGTAAAGTAATGGGAGCTTCTGTCGGACATGTATTGTACATCTTATCGAAGCAATTTTTATTACTGGTAATTATTGCATTTGCATTGGCCATCCCGGTTACCTGGTGGATCATGTACAGTTGGTTGCAGGATTTTGCGTATCGCATAGATATTCAATGGTGGGTCTTTGGTGTTGCCGGTGTGCTGGCATTGACGATAGCTATTGTGACCGTGAGTTTGCAGGCGGTGAAAGCTGCAATGGCGAACCCGGTTAAGTCATTGCGAACGGAGTGAAGCAAAAGTCATTGCGAACGGAGTGAAGCAAAAGTCATTGCGAACGGAGTGAAGCAAAAGTCATTG
>Ga0207701_10008086_pt1 | contig 10411 bp, 10 predicted proteins | sample KBSSwiSSwithPhiX_FD_184294 | JGI IMG/M metagenome (GOLD analysis project Ga0207701, IMG submission 184294) | Switchgrass rhizosphere bulk soil microbial communities from Kellogg Biological Station, Michigan, USA, with PhiX - S5 (SPAdes) (version 2) | ecosystem: Environmental > Terrestrial >...
CAAAACCGGGATTTACCGACATCAAAAGAATAAAATCAGCAAACGGCAACGCTTCTTCCAGATCGACCAGCGGCGTGGCAGGATTTATCGCTACCCCAGCTTTACCTCCAGCATCCCTTATTGAACACAATGTCCGGTGCAGGTGGCGATCAGCTTCTACATGAACCGAAACCATGTCAGCACCGGCTTCGACAAACTTTGCGGCGTAACGTCCGGGATCAACGATCATCAGATGAGTGTCGATAGTCATATCGGTCATCTTTCGGATCGATTTCACGACCGGCAATCCGATCGTAATATTGGGCACAAATTGCCCATCCATGACGTCAACGTGAAGCACGCTCGCGCCGCCGGATCTTACAGACTTGATCTCCTCACCTAACTTTGCAAAATCTGCCGAAAGGATCGAAGGTGCAATTTCAAACATTCGCTCAGAAATAACTTTACTTTGTTGCTTTTAGATGCCGGTCCGTTGCACGATAGCTAGGGCTTGATCGGGCTCCGCTGGCGATCGTTTTGCGCCGGCTTTCCGGGCGTAGGCTTGGCAGCAGGCGGCACGCTCGGCCTACCCATAGGCTCCTTGTCCTTTCCTTTATCGGGATTTCCCGACGGGATGTCCTTCTTGCCATCGTCTGCCCCGGCCGAAGTAACGGAATTACTGTCTGATGTCGCAGTATTTCCTAAAATATCGCGTGTCGTGTCTGCCTTCTTCTTGCTTGAATTTGAGTTCGAATTAGATTTCTTTTTTGGTTTATCCGAGATCATATTTTCGATCGTCTCGGAATCATCTTCTTCAATGCTCTTTTTGAGCGTTGAAGGTGTTTCTTCGGGCTGCGCCGTTGGTTTGCTGGTGACTACAACGATCAACTGGCCCGTTTTTACGGTTTCGCCAGGCCGTGGCAACTGCTCAAGGACCGTATCCGGCGGATCAGTAGTTGGCCTTGATGCCCGAACTTGTATTTTTAATCCGAGCGAAGCCAGTTCGTTCTTCCCATCAGCAAGGTTTTTACCCACGATCTCGGGGACCTGGACAACTGAACCCTGCAGCGACATATAAACAACTGTCGCCATTCCAAAGAGGAAAGCTACAGCTAAAATCACTACAATTGCTAACTTAGTTAGTGCCGAGAGCCCGGCGTTTACGATTCCCACAAGAAAGCCTCAAAATCAACTGGAAAGTCTAACACTTTTACCCTTGAGCGACAATTCGATGCTTTGTGTCCTAAATGCGTTCAAAAGTTGCAATAAAAAAGCCGTCGATATCATCATGCGGGGGAAACGTCCGACCATAGCCGTCCTTCGTCACAAATCTTTCAGGTATTCGCGGTGATAGCTGGCGGAAATTACTGCGCTCATTCATGAAATGCTCACAGACATCCTCATTTTCTTCACGTTCAAGCGAGCACGTTGAATAGATGAGCCGCCCACCTTTTTTTACTATATCAGCAGCGTTGTTGAGTATAGCGATTTGGGTTTGCTGCATTCTTCCAAAATCCGATGGTTGTATAAAGTATCGAATCTCGGGGTTGTGGCGAATTGTTCCGGTCCCTGTACATGGAGCGTCAATCAGAACGTGATCAAAGGAGCTCTCCTCGAATGGCATAGAAACCGATGCGTCGTACTGAACGATCTTCGAATTGCCTTGCTGTCTTGCGATGGTATCGGCAAGAATTTTTATACGGCGACTAGAGATATCTCCAGCGAAAAAACCAATATTTTGTTGATCGTTTGATAAGGCGTTAGTTACAACGGCCATTGTCTTCCCACCCGGTGAAGCGCATACGTCGAGAAAGCGTTCACCACTATCAATGTCTATCGCATTTGCAACAAGCTGGGATCCAGCGTCCTGTATGTAAATCATGCCATCTTCGACCAATCTTCTCAGTTCGACACTTATAGCTTCAGCAATATAGCAACCTGGCACACGGTCGAACTTTTTGCCAACCAATGGCATCGACGTATTTATGCTCACCGGTGTTTTCCGAAAGTACATTTTCGGCTCTTGATTATTCGCTATCGCGAGATCGCGGGCTCGCTCAAATCCAAATTGGCATGACCATTTCTCCAACAGCCACTTCGGGTGCGAAGTTTCAATGGATAGTCTTTCGAGATCGTCTTCGAATACAACTTCAGGCTTCTTGCGGATCGCAGACCGTAGAACTGCATTAACTAATCCCCGGGCCGACGATTTGCGAGCTCGTCCAGTCAATCCGACCGCCTCATTGACTATCGCATGGTCAGGGATCTTATCGAGAAAATAAAGTTGGTGCAGTGCGAGCCGCAAAATTATTCTCACTTCAGCATCAAGTTTTCGAGACTGGGTTAGGGCGTCGATATATCGATCAAGTAATATCTGTCGCCTCAAGGTTCCTAAAACAAGCTCGTGGCACAGCCGACTATCCTTATCGCTTAATTTCAGTTCACTATCGTTAAGAAGTGAGGATGAGAATTCATGTCGAGCATCGATCCTGCAAAGAATTTCGAATGCCGCAACCCTTGATGGCGATAATTTCATTACGGCATTTTTGGAGAGATGGCGATCCTTTTATTTTGAGGTCTGCGACAGGTCCGACTCAATGCCTTTTTTTAATAACGCGTCGACGGTTACCCGATCATCGAAAACGAAGCATTCGCCTTCCCAGAGTGAATCTTCGGCAGAAATTTCTTCAAGATATTTCAGAATTCCACCGTCGAGCTGAAAGACCTCGGCAAACCCCAGCTGTTTCATAAATGGTGCAAATTTTTCGCACCGGATACCGCCCGTGCAGAACATCGCGACCCGCTTATGCTTTGTCGGATCTAGATTCTTCTGAACAAATTCCGGTAATTCGCTGAATTTACCGGTTGAAGGGTTTATAGCGCGTCTAAAGGTTCCAGTGCGATACTCGTAATCGTTTCGGGCGTCGATCACCACCGTTTCGGGATCGGCGATGATCGCATTCCATTGTCTTGGCTCCACGTGAGTCTTGGCCCCTTTAGAAATATCGACTTTTTGTTTAAGCGTAACGATCTCAGCTTTGATCTTTACCTCAACCCGTCGAAATGGGCATTCCGTGTGTGTTGATGATTTGATTTTCAAACTGGTCCGTAGAATAGATTCCACTAACTGGATAAAGTGCTGAATCTCAGCGGCACGTCCTGCAACTGTTGAATTAAATCCTTCTTCGGCTAATATGATCGTCCCTTTGATGGAAAGATCCTTCATCGCTTCGCGAAGGCTAGTCCTCAGCGACAGCAATTCGTCACGGTCAAACCTCTTGAATTCGTAAAATGTAATTATCTGAAATTCTGACACCTATTTTTAGATGACCAATATCCTAATTATGTTCACCTTGCTGCGATATGGGCCGATTGGTTGATGAAAACATGTCGCCGGGACTAATCTTTGCTCCATTCAGGAAATCACGAACTGACATTCTTCGTTTACCTTCAGGTTGAATTTCCGTAATAGTTAGCACTGTAGAATTGCCGCATGCGACTGCAAAGTGGTCGCCGTCAGCTTCGATAACGGTGCCTGGCCTGGCGGCGAACGGCCCGTCTCGTGGACTTATTTCACCTCGCCAAATTGTCAGCCTACTTTGTCCAATGAAAGTATATGAACTAGGGAATGGCTGAAAGCCCCGAATCCGCCGCTCTATATCACTGGCATTCAAGTTCCAATTGATAAGGCCTTCACCTTTGTTCATTATCGGAGCAAAAGACGCTTCCCCGTCGTTTTGTGTTACGGGCTTCAGTGAATCAATATTATTGATCGCCTCAGAAATCGATTCGGCCCCTAGTACAGAGAGCCGTTCCATCAATTCAATTGCATTCTCTTGGGCGCCGATCAATGTGGATCGTTGTAGAAGTATATCGCCTGTATCTAATCCTTCATTCATTTGAATGACCGTTACACCGGTCTCATGTTCGCCATTGACGATGGCCCAGTTTACAGGAGCCGCGCCTCTGTATTTTGGCAGCAAGGAAAAATGGACGTTTAGAGCTCCATAACGGAACGCATGTAAAAATCCCGGTGGAAGGATACGTCCATAGGCCACAACCACGACTACGTCTGCTTGATGCGATCTGAATATGGTTAGCGCCTCTTCGGTTTTGATTTTCAAAGGCTGATAGATCGGCAGATCGGCGACCGAAGCGATTTCTTTTACCGCTGACTGATGCAATTTATTGCCGCGGCCTGACGGCCGGTCCGGTTGTGTATAAACCGCAACAATATCGTTTCCGTCGGACAACAATCGCTCGAGGCTGATCGCTGCCGCTCGAGGCGTGCCCATGAAAACAATTTTCATTATTTACCTAATCGAAGGGCGTCAGCCATCACATAAAAGATCCAGTTCTGCTCCATCGAACCATGGATCAAATGTGCGTTCACGCCAGCGGCAAAGATCGCCACATCCTCACCACCGTGAGTCTCAGCTATTAGAGGAATCCCTGCCTCCTGAAGATAATCAGGATCCGTTGTGTTTACTTTTGTAAGATCATAGCGACTTTGCAGCAATGGGCTAAATGTGCGCGGTTCCGTGCAGCAACGTTTTGGACCGGCAGGTTGCTCATTCGAAGCCCCTTCATATCCACGCCCGTTCGCATAGCCGAGCGTTGTAAAAGGTAATCCTAGCTTGTCTCTCTTGTAATCAGCCTCTGGCATCCCAGCATCATCAACCTCTCGAACTAGTCCAAGTATGTTGTTTCCTCTGATCGGGTAACCCTGGATAAACATCGTATGGCTGTGATCGGCAGTCACGATGACCAGCGTTTCGTTAAGGTCGACTTTTGAGAGCGCTGCTCTTACCGCATCGGACAAAGCAACAGTATCAGACAACGCCCTGAAAGCATTACCATTGTGATGCGCAAGATCGATCCTGCCAGCCTCGACCATGAGAAAAAAACCATTACGGTTTTGAGACAGAATGTCGATAGCTTTTGTTGTCATTTCTGACAGCGATGGCTCACCCGCTTTGTCCTTTGGCCGATCGTAATCAAATTGCATATACGACGGCTCAAAAAGTCCAAGCAGATGACGTGTCTTTTTCGGATCTACAGCAGTGAATTGCTGTTCATTCCACACGTACTCCCCGTTTTTATATTTCGATGTCCATTCTTTCGTCAGATCTCGGCCGTCCAGCCTTTCGCCCCGGCGATTATCGTACTCGGGATCTACTAATTCTTTAGGTAGAAATTTACTGCGTCCTCCGCCCAAGGCGACCTCTAGACCATCACCATATTTGAACTCAAGCAGTTGTCGTGCAATGTCCGGAAACTTTGCGTTGTAAGCTTCCTTTCGCCAAACGAAGATGTCATTGTCAGATTCCCAGTTTCGGTCTGCTGTATGGGCATAACATGCACCGGGTGTTGCATGAGTTACGCGGGCGGTTGAGACAACACCGGTCGATTTTCCAGCGTCTTCGGCATATTCGAGTAAAGTTTTTGTTTCATGTCCGGCCACTGTGTTGTAGTCACCATGCACAACGCTTTGATCCACCGAAAGAATACCTTCGTCCGTTTTAACGCCCGTCATTATCGCGCTCATGGTAGGAGCTGAATCGGACGTTTGCTGGTTTGCACTGTAAGTCTTTGAAAGTGCGGAGAATGGAAACTCTTCAAAGCTGAGGCGATTTTCCTCGCCGCTTTCGCCGCGCTTTTGGCCTTCGAATATGCGGGCAGCCGTAAGGGTTGAGATTCCCATTCCATCCCCGATAAACAATATGACGTTCTTGGCCTTGTTTTTACGTTCGATCAACTCTTTAGAACGGCTAATAAAATTCCACCCGTCGCGCTGCCAGGTCTCAGCATTTTCCACACGCCTGACGGGAAACGGCGGCTGCGGCCCTTGAGCGGATGCAACCAAAGACAGGAGCAGAAAAAATACCGTGAACTTTACCAGGGATATTTTCATAATAAGAAGGTGCTAAATCCCTTTGAATTTAGCACCTGGATAGTACCGAGTCGAATTCTGCTCGAGCCGCTATATTTTCTGAGAAACAGCCTTCGCCTGCATAAACTGCAACAGATATTCGCGGCCACCTGCCTTAGAATCAGTGCCGCTCATATTGAAGCCGCCGAATGGGTGCACTCCGACTAACGCCCCGGTGCATTTACGGTTGAGATAAAGGTTTCCAACATGAAAATCATGCCGGGCACGTTCCAGACGAGACTGGCTGGTTGAATAGACGGAACCAGTCAAACCGAATTCCGTATCGTTTGCAATCTCTAGTGCATGATCATAATCTCGTGCCTTGATGACAGCGAGCACGGGTGCAAAGATCTCTTCCTGCTCAATGGTAGCCCCAGGTTCGACGTTGTCGATAATAGTGGGCTCAATGAAAAACCCTTCGCTTTCGTCGCCTTTGCCGCCAGTCAAGATTATGCCGCCTTCACTTGTACCTTTCTTAATATAGTCAAGAGTCTTCTCAAACGATCGCTGATTAATGACGGCAGCTACGTTTGTGATTAATTCAGTGGGCTGGCCAATGTTTAATTTCTCAGTCAGTTCGACTACCTTTTCCATCAACTCGTCGTGAACCTTTTCATCGACGATCAATCGTGAACACGCTGAACACTTCTGGCCTTGAAAACCGAAAGCGGAAGCGACCACGCCAGCCGCTGCAGAATCGATGTCCGCATCATCAGTCACAATGATCGCGTCCTTTCCGCCCATTTCGGCAACCACACGCTTGATCCATCGTTGACCGTCTCGGGTCTTCGCGGCTTCCTCATTAATATGCAATCCAACTTGTTTGGACCCAGTGAACGAAATGAACCGTGTCTGCGGATGTGTGACCATCGCTTCGCCGGTCGCCGCACTTCCAGTCAAAAAATTCACAACGCCCGGCGGCAGTTCTATTTCTTCTAGGATCTCTATGAATTTCGCAGCGATCGTCGGCGAGTCGGACGAAGGCTTCAGAACGACGGTATTGCCGGCAACTATCGCGGCGGTCGTCATCCCTGCCATAATTGCCAGAGGAAAATTCCAAGGCGGAATGACCGCCCCAACACCAAGTGGAATATATTCAAGCCTATTATCTTCGCCTTCGATCTTTGTTATCGGCTGTTCGCCGGCCCAGCGAATCATTTCCCGGCCATAGAATTCGCAAAAATCGATCGCCTCGGCGACGTCTCCGTCAGCTTCGGCCCACGATTTGGACACTTCAAATATCATCCATGCTGAAAGCTCAAATTTTCGCTGGCGCATGATATCAGCAGCTTTGAAAAGATATTTTGCACGATCAACTGGCGGAACATTTCGCCAAACCTTAAACGCACTTGTGGCTGCCTCTATCGCTTTTTCGACTAATGACGTGTCATCGTCGACCTCCGAAAATACGCCGACAACCTGATCTTTCTTTGCAGGGTTAAAACTTTTGAATTTCGAAGAGATCGACAATTTCTCGCCACTGATCACAATCGGATATTCACGGCCTAATTCAGAACGGACCTTTTCGATCGCGGACGTCATGGCCTGCGCGTTTTCAGGTTTCGAGAAATCTGTAAATGGTTCGTTCTTAAACTCGTCCAATCCTATCTGCGTCTGCATAATTTCCTCGCTAAATACTTGTTAACGATCAAACCCACTCTCCAGTTTGCTGAAGTGTTTTGATCTTTCTTTTGGCAAATTCACGTTTCAACGGTGTCATCCGGTCCGTGAAGACGATCCCGTCGCAATGGTCCGTTTCGTGCAAAACGCATCGTGCCGCCAGCTCAGTTAGGTCTGCTTCAAACTCTTTACCCTTTTCATCCTGGGCGCGGACGATAACTCTCATTTCGCGTTTTATTTGCTGATACAATCCTGGGAATGAAAGACATCCTTCATCCCCGATCTGCTCTCCTTCTACGTGGATGATGCATGGATTTATAAACACCTTCGGATCAAAGTTACCTTCTTCGTCACGGGTATCCATCACAAAGAAGCGTTTAGAAAGTCCGACCTGGGGAGCAGCCAACCCAACGCCGCCCGCGTCGTACATAGTTTCGAACATCTGCTCGATCGTTTGAGCTAGGCCTTTATCAAGGTCGGCTGCATCAACCGGTTTGCCGACCGTCAAAAGAACAGGGTCCGGATAAGTAAGAATCTTTAATCTGGACATAATTCGAAAAAGCGTTTTCGCCGTCCTGTATCCAACTGGAATTGCAAGAACGCGTAAACGCTTATTATATCTCAGCCCGCCGCCGGTTAGAAGCGGGTCAATTGTCGGAAAAGACTTCAGTAATATATATTTCGCCGTTGCCAGACCGGGCTATTCCAATACCTGTATCTCGCCATTCAGGATCAAGAATGTTTTCCCGATGGCTGGGCGAACGCATCCAGCCACGGACTGAAAGATTGGTGAACTCCTGGGTAGGACTGCACATAAAGAGATTTTCGCCGATTTTGCTCCAACCGCGAATCCGGCTTTGGCGCGCTCGCTCAACTACATCGTTACCGTCGCTATCTATATGCTCAAAAAAATGCTCACGCGCCATTTTCTCAGAGTATCTTCGAGCGAGATCGGCAAGGCTCTGATTCCAACCGAGCTGACCGAGGCCAAATTTTGATCGTTCGCGGTTGATAAGCGAAAGGATCTGGCTTTCGTTTTGGTTATCTGAATAATAAAAGTTCCGTTGTGCTCTAACAGCTTGAGAAAAAAAGATCGGGAAAAGGAAAAGCAGGGCTATCGAAAGAAAAACGTTTCGATTCATGGGCTGCTCCGGGTATTAATTTTTAGCTGGGGAAAGCGAGGCCAGTTTTGGCTACGACATTCTATATCTGAAGGTTGAGTTTTATCAAGGCAAATTACTGCGGAGACGATTCTAGCTTGTCTTTCTCATTTTCCGCCCATTCACAAAGCCTTTTTGCGTCGCCATTCTGCATCTTTGCGTCCCAATGTATCCATAAATAGGACGGCAGAGGCATCTCACCCTGTTCAACCTGTTCGCAGATCTCGCCTAATTTGCGAATCTTTTTCTTTGCTTCATAAGTGTTCCAAACGCTTATGTTCAATTCCCGTCTACCCTCGTTGATGTGATCAATCAAAAACCAGGACACGGGAGCAACGTTCGAGTACCACGGGTAGCTCGTTCGGTTTGAGTGACAGTCCGCACACGAGCGTGAAAGGATCATTCGTACGTCGTCTGGAACCCGGGTCGACGCCTCAAGCGTTTGAGAAGGATCTTCAGCTGGGTTTGTCCTGTCAGGCCGAATGAACTGAATTATCACAAACCCAACAGCTAAAATGATCACAACGATCTTGATGATCTTTTTCATCATAGGCGCAACCGGGTATAGAATACATTTGCCCGAATGCTATCTCCAACCATCATCGTAATTCCCTTATTTGCAGCGTTGATCGCTCTCGAAGCTCACTTTGCACGGAACAAAGGCGAAGACGAATTTGCCGAACCGATCGATACTGCGACGAACATAATATTAGGATTTGGAAGTGTCGCATTCGGCTTATTGATCGGCGTGTTCACAGGAACGATCTATTTATTTCTTTACGGACTCGCTCCCTTTAAATTTCCAGCTAACGAATGGTGGACCTGGGTGATCTTGTTCTTTGTCGACGATTTTGTTTATTACTGGTTTCACCGGATCAGCCATGAGTCGCGCTTTTTCTGGAATTTTCATGTCGTCCATCATTCGAGCCATCATTTCAATCTGAGTGTGGCTGGCCGGCAGAGTTGGTTTAGCGGAATCGCACATTGGATCTTTTATGCACCCATCATGCTCGCCGGTTTTGCCCCGTGGATGTTCGCACTGATGCATGGACTCAATCTCATTTATCAATTCTGGATACACACCAAATTCATCAACAAGCTCGGTCCGCTTGAATACGTACTTAACACTCCATCTCATCATCGAGTGCATCACGGCGTAAACGAGAAATATTTAGACAAGAATTACGCCGGAGCTTTGATCATTTGGGACCGACTTTTTGGTTCATTTGTCGAGGAAACCGAGCCGGCTCGCTACGGTATTATCAAACCGATCAATAGCCATAACCCGCTCTGGATAAACACTCATGCATGGGTCGAGATGTTCCAGGCGATCCGTTCGAGAAATACCGTTGGACGAAAGATCCGTTGTATATTTGCGTCGCCAAACATAGACAATAACTAGTTTGCCGCTTTTGACCAGCCGACATTCGACATAGCCGTTTGCTCGCAAGGTTTATCCGCTAATATACTCATCATTTATGACTGAACGAAAGATCCGTGTCTTAGTAGCGAAACCTGGCCTCGACGGACACGACCGCGGAGCAAAGGTGATAGCGCGTGCCCTGAGAGATGCGGGCATGGAAGTTATCTATACCGGTTTGCGGCAAACCCCGGAGATGATCGCCTCGGCTGCTTTGCAGGAAGATGTCGATGCTGTAGGCATCTCGATCCTCAGTGGAGCGCACAACACTCTTTGCCCACGTATTGTTGAACTGCTCCA
>Ga0207701_10008087_pt1 | contig 10410 bp, 8 predicted proteins | sample KBSSwiSSwithPhiX_FD_184294 | JGI IMG/M metagenome (GOLD analysis project Ga0207701, IMG submission 184294) | Switchgrass rhizosphere bulk soil microbial communities from Kellogg Biological Station, Michigan, USA, with PhiX - S5 (SPAdes) (version 2) | ecosystem: Environmental > Terrestrial > Soil...
GTCGTCCTCCTTGATGTTGAAGACGATCTTCATCAGGTCCGAGCCGATGTCGGCGATCTTGGTGAAGATGCCGCCCGCGATGCGCAGCGCCGAGGCGCCCAGCGATTCGCCGATCGCGAAGCCGATGAAGCAGGCGCCCGCGTAGTCGCGCGGCAGGAACAGGAGGATGCACAACATCAGCACCAGCTCGACGCTGATGAGGAGCATGCCGATGCTCATGCCGGCCTTCAGCGGGATGGCGTAGATGGGGTAGGGCTTGCCCTTGAGGCTCGCGTAGGCGGTGCGCGAGTTGGCGAAGGTGTTGATGCGGATGCCGAACCAGGCCACGCCGTAGCTGCCGCCGATGCCGATCAGCGAGAACAGCAGGATGACCGCGACCTTCAACGAGTCGAAGTTCCGCAGAACCGCGAAGTAGAAGATCATGATCACGCCGATGAACAGCTCGAGCAGCAGGATGAACTTGCCCTGCGTGATCAGGTACGTCTTGCAGGTCTCGTAGATCAGCTCCGAGATGTCGCGCATCGACTTGTGCACGGGCATGTTCTTCAGCTGGCGGAAGATCACCAGGCCGAACCCGAGCCCGAGCAGGCAGACGACGATGCCGATCGACAGCAGCGTGCTCCCCGGCGTCTGGCCGAGGAAGTTCACGCTCCCGAGATCGGGGAGCACCAGGGAGGCCTCGCCGCCCCCGTGCTCCTCAGCGAAGGCCGCGGGCGCCGCCAGCAGGGCCGCCGCTGCGGCCAGGAAACCTAGGACGGAGGGTAGACGTGTTCCACGCATCGCGCGGGCTGTTTAAACCAAACGCCGCGCAATGTAAAGGGAAGGGCCCCTTAATCGCCCTTTGCCTTAAGAACCAGAAGCCGGTAGTTCGCGTACTCGGCCTGGCCGCACGAGTAGATGACCTCGGTCAGCAGGCGGTAGGGCGTCGTCTGGTCGGCGACCAGCATCAACTGCCCTTCGAACTTCTGCCCGGTCATATCGGCAACCTTCTTCTCACGCCGGGCATGCTTTTCCAGGATCTCCACCAACGGCGTGATGTAGTAGCCGTTCTCGCCATCGCGCTTGACCGCCGGGTCGACGCGGCCCGCGTTGATCGGCGCGATGCCGTCGCCCTCGACCAGGATGACCTTCTTCGTCACCGTGACCGTCACCGCGAGCTTCGGCTTCAGCTCCGTGATCGACTTCGGCACCTGCAGGTTCTGGTCGAACGTGATGGTGGAGGTCGACGAGGAGAACGACTTCAGCAAGAAGACCAGGATGATGGTCATCATGTCCATCATCGGGGTGATGTTCAGGTCCTTGATGATCTCCGGCTCGGCCAGCTTGCGCGCGAACGAGCGGATGGCCTTCTTGCCTGCCAGACGGGTCAGCTCGGGCGTCGTTCCACCGGACATCTACTGAATCCCCGCTGCGAAGTTGACGTCGGGAAACAACAGTTTGCCTTCGTCTGTTTGCCTCATGGCGTCCAACGTCGCAATCACGGTGTCGTACGGGATGTTGGCGTCCGCGTTGAACGTCGCCTTCGTCTCGTCCGCGTTGTCCGGGTTCGACTTGATCTCTTTCAGCTTCGTCGTGAGCGTCTTGAAGTCGTACTGCCCGTTCGGAAGCTTCGGGATGTTCGGCAGCACGCCACCCGACGCCGCGATCACGTAGCCAGAGGCGCCGACCGTGATCGTGAGGTTCAACGGCGGCTTCTCGGGCGGCGGTTCGTCGCTGGCGGATCCCCCGCCGGCCTGGATGGTCGGCGAAGAGACGTTGATGTTGCCCAGCGCGACCTGATTCACGACCGAGGCGAGCAGGAAGATGATGATGTTCGTGACGATATCCATGTAGGGGACGAGGTTGAGCTCGCCCGCCTCTTCCTCCAGCTCCTCGACGTGGTCACGCATGCGGCGGGTCGCCGCGCGGACCTGACTCCTCGTCATAGGGCGTTGGCCTCTTTACCTTAGGCCTTCGCGCCCTGGGCCGACTCGGCCAGCAGGTTCTCGAGCTTCAGCGCGAAACCTTCCAGGTCACCGACCTGCTTCTTCGACGCCGACGAGAGGAAGGCGTGGGCAATGATGCAGGTAACGGCGATGCCGAGACCCATTGCGGTGTTGTTCAACGCCTCGGAGATACCTTTCGCGAGGAGGGCCGACCGCTCTTCGGGCTTCGCAGCCGCGACGGCGCCGAATGCGCGAATCAGACCGATAACCGTACCGAGGAGGCCGACGAGGGTCGCGATGTTCGCGATCGACCACAGGATCTGGACGCGCTTCTTCAGCAGCGGGGTCACGTCGACCAGCGTCTCTTCGATCGACTGGGCGATGGCGATCTCTCCGCGGTGAACGCGCTGGAGACCGGCGCGGGCAACCTGGGCGACGGGCGCCTCGGTGGCCGAGCACAGCTTCACCGCGCGGTCGATGTTGTTGGCCAGAACAAGCTTGCGGATCTGCTCGAGGAAGGCTTTCGCGTTCACCGAGCCCTTGCCGAGGAAGAAGATGGCGCGGTCGATGATGATCGCCAAGGTGATCATGGAGACCACCAAGTTGACGTACATCAGGGTGCCACCCTGCTCTAGGAACTGGGCAAGTCCTTGCATCTCGTATCTCCTCGCGGGCGGCTATGGGCCGCTATCGACTGTCGGGTTGGGGTAGGGTCAGCTTCGGGAAGTGATTGCTGACGACGGTTGTGCTCGACGTGGTGCCTAGCCGTGGCCGATTACTATAGTGCGGCCGGTATCTTATCGGTATGGCCAGGGGTGTCAAGACAAGGGAGCGTCGCCATTCGCGGATCAACGTGCACTTGAAGGGGTTTTCGGTTCGATGTGGATGATTACGTCGGAAACCTCCGGGAACTTGACCTTCAATTCGTTCGTTATTGCGCGCGCGAGATCGTGCGCCTCCGAAACGGTCATGTCGGGCGCGACCTCGAGGTGCAGATCCAGCTCGACCGCCCCGCGCACGCCGCGCGATCGAACGCGATGGATCGACCCGCCTCCGGCCAGCGGTCCCGCGAACGCAGCGACGCTGCGTGGGTCCAGCATCGCGGCGTCGATCAGAACGGGGACGTTGTCGCGGAAGACGTCCCAGGCGGCGTGGCCGATCAGCGCAACGAGCAGCAAGGTGGCGACGCCGTCCGCCCAGGCGAGGCCCGCGCGCGCCGCAATGAACGACGCAACGACCGCCACGGAGGCGTAAAGGTCCGACTGCGTGTGGCGCGCGTCGGCGCGCAGGAGCGCGCTCCCCAGCTCGGTGGCCTTTCGCTGTTCGTAGCGCGCGACCCAGAAGTTCACCGCCATCGTCCCGAGGACGATGGCGAAGCCGGCCAGACCGATGCGCGGGGCGGGGTGGCGGTCGATCAGCGAATGGATCGCGGCGGTCCCGAACTCGAACAGGCCGACGACGATCAGCACGCCGATGCCGAGCGCGGCGAGGATCTCGATCTTCTGTCGCCCGTACGGATGACGGGCGTCGGCCGGAACCGATGCCCAGCGCAGCCCGAACAGCGCCAGCACGTTGGACGACGCGTCCAGGACCGAGTGCAGCGAGTCCGTCCCCAGCGTCAGCGACCCCGAGAGGTAACCGTACCCTGCCTTGGCGAGCGCGACGACCGCGTTGAGCCCGAGGGTTAGCAGGAACACGCGGCGCACGGCCGCGCGTCTCTCATCGGCCAGACGCTGCGCCGCTGCCGCCGGCTCGGCGTGCGCGCACTCGTCAATGTTCATGGGAACCCTCGGAGGGTTCCCAAACCCTCCCGCGCCGGTACGCGGCGAGCAAAGCTCGCCGGCTCCCCACGCGTTGGAACGAAATCATGGCCCGCGGGAGATCATGGCCCGCCGGGCAGCGGATTGCCCTCGAGATCGCGGTTCTCGACCGGAGCGACCTTTGCCAGCGGCTCGGCCAGCGTCTTCTTGTCACCGACCACGACGATGGTGAGGTGGTTCGGGTCCAGGTACTTGCGGGCCACGCGGCGCACGTCGTCCTTGGTGACCGCCGCGACCTTCTTCGTGTAGTCCGTGATGTAGCTGTCGGGCAGCCCGAAGACCGCCAGCTCGGCGAGTTGCGCCGCGACGTTGGCGCGCGTCGCGAACCGGGCCGGGAACGACTTGATGATCTGATCCTTGGCGCGCGCCAGCTCGACGTCGGTCACGTCGGCGTCGCGCATGCTCGCCAGCTCCTTCAGGATCTCCGCCACCGAGTCGGCCGTGTGCGCCGCGACGAACTCGCCGCCGGCCGAGATCGGTCCGGGCGCGCGCCGGCTGTCGACGGTCGACCGGGCGCCATAGGTCCAGCCCTTGCCCTCGCGCAGGTTCAGGTCCAGCCGGTAGAAGCCGCCGCCCAGAATCAGGTTCATCACCGTGACCGGGAAGTAGTCGGGGCTCTTGCGGTCGATGCCGATCAGGCCGACGCGAATCGACGACTGCGGGGCATCGGCCTTGTCGACCAGGAAGATCCGCGTGGTGGGCGACGCGCCCTCGGCAGCCGGCAGCTTCGGCGCGGCGCCGCCCTTCGCGCGCCACTTCGAGAACGCGGCCTCCAGCTTGCCGCGCAGCTCTTTCTCGGTCGTGTCGCCCGCGACCAGCAGCGCCGCGTTGCTGGGCCGGTAGTACTTGTCGTAGAAGCTCCGGAGATCGGCGGGCGTCAGCTTCTTGATCGAGGCCTCGACGCCCGCCATCGGCCACCCGTACGGATGCTTCTGACCGTACAGCAGGCGCGTGAACGCCAGGTTCGCCACGGTGGGCGGGCTGTCCTTGCGGCGGGTGATGGCGGTCAGGAGGTTGTCGCGTACGCGTTCGAACTCCTTGGGATCGAAGCCGGGGTTCACGACGACGTCGCCGAACAGCGCCAGCGCCGCGTCGAGGTTCCGGGTCAGCGTCGACATGCTGACGTTCGACGAGTCCCAGGTGCTGCCCGTCGACAGCGAGGCGCCCAGCGCCGCGACCTGGTCCGCGATGACGAGCGCGCTGCGCGTCTTCGTCCCCTCGTCCAGCATGTGAGCGGTCAGATCGGCCAGGCCGGCGCGGTCGGGCGGGTTCGCGGCGCCGCCCGTCTTGATCATCAAGTTGAAGTCCACGAGCGGGAGGTCATGGAACTCGATCAGCATGACCTCCAGGCCGTTCTTCAGCTTGAAGCGCTTCGGCTTGGGGGCCTTGAAGGTCGGCTCCGCGCCGGCGGGCGGCGCGAGCTGGCGGAACGGCGCGTCCGGCGTCTCGCGGACGGGCGGCGCGGCCGCGTGGGCCTCTCCCGGCGGCGCCGCGTTCGACGAGATGGGCGCCGGCGCGGTGGCCGGGGCCTTCGCGGCGGGCGGCGGCGTGGACGCGCACGACAGCGACACCGCGGGCAGCAGCGCGCCGACCAGCAATCTGATGCGTCGCGCGGTCATTTCTTGATCCGTCCCATGATGGGGGCGTCAGCGTTCGGATCGATCGTGACGATCACGCGCCCGTCCTTTCGCAGGTACTGCTGCGCGGCGCGCTGGATCGCGGCCGCATCGACGGCGCGGTAGCGACGGAGGTCCTCCGTCAGATACCCGGGGTCGCCGGCCATGTAGTTGTACGACTGCAGGCGCTCGGCGCGCGCGAGGAGGCTCTCCAGGCTGCGCACCGTGTCCGACTCGAGCTGGTTCTTGGCGCGGTCCATCTCGGCGGCGTCGATCGGTTTTGTCTGCAAGGCCGCGATCTCCTCGTCGATGACCGCCAGGATCTCGTCCAGCGTGTGGCCGGGCATCGGCGACGCGGTGATCTCGAAGCTGGACGCGAGCAGCTGGCTCTGCTGCCCGGCGCCGACCGACTGGGCGATCTTCATGTCGTACACCAGCCGCTTGTAGAGGCGCGACGACTTGCCGCCGGCGAGCACGATGCCCAGCAGGTCCAGCTCGCGATCGCCGGGCGCGAAGTTCGCCGGCGTCGGGTAATACACGTAAAGCTGCGGCTGCTGGATCTTCGCCTCCATGGCGATGCGCTTGACCGCGGTCAGGCGCACCTCCGGAGCGGGCCGCCGCGTGATCGCCTCGCCGGCCGGGATCGGGCCGAAGTACTGCTCGACCAGCTGCTTGGTCTTCGCCTTGTCGAAGTCGCCGGCGATCACCAGCGTCGCGTTGCCAGGCGCGTAGTACGTGCGGAAGAACGCCTTCACGTCGTCGACGGACGCGGCGGTCAGGTCCTCCATCGATCCGATCACCTGGTGGTAGTAGGGGTGATCGGGCGGGTACAGCGCCTCCAGCTGCACCTTCGTGATCATTCCGGCGGGGCGGTTCTCGTAGCGCTGGCGGCGCTCGTTCTTCACCACGTCGCGCTGGTTGTCGACGGTCTCCTTGAAGCCGGTGCGCTCCAGCAGGAAACCCATTCGCTCGCTCTCCAGCCACATCGCCAGCTCCAGCTGGTTCGCGGGCACGACCTCGAAGTAGTTGGTGCGGTCGTGCGACGTCGAGCCGTTGACGCTGGATGCGCCCGCCTTCTGCAGGTACTCGAAGTGCTTGTCCTCGGGAATGTGCTTCGTCCCCTGGAACATCACGTGCTCGAACAGGTGGGCGAAGCCGGTGCGCCCGGGCGCCTCGTCGCGCGCGCCCACCTTGTACCAGACATCGACAGCGACCTCCGGCATCCGGTGATCCTCGTGAAGGATCACCTCGAGGCCGTTCGGCAGCGTGTACTTCTCGAACGCGACCTGGGGCAGGTCGGACGTGGGTGCAGGCGCGGGCGCCGGCGCCGCGGCTGCAGGAGCGGGCGTCGTCGCCTGCACCTGGGTGGGTGGGGCCTGCGGCGAGCGCACGGCCCCGGGCGGCGTCACCACCGACAACAACGCGATCAGCGCGGTCAGCATCGTGAGAGCCGATCTGATACCACGCGGCGCGCCTCGACGCGCGTTACGCCACGCGATTCGTGCGCCGGCCGGTCGAGCCGCGGCCGGCCCCTGGTCACGGGGCGAAGTGCCAGATGATGACGATGACCGCGATCGCGTACAGGACCAGGTTCACGACGAACGCCGGGTCTCGCAGCATCGAATCCGTCGGGCTGTCGGCCTTGTCGGTCCGATTGACGATGCGGATGAAGCGGTAGATCCCGAAGGCAGCGAACGGCACCGTGAACACCAGCTGGCCGCCGCCGAAGAGCTCGTTCGTGCGCTGCGTGCGTGTGTAGACCAGGTAGGCGATGGTCGTCGCGACGCCGAGCACCCACAGCAGGACGCGCAACACGTCGGCGTCGTAGTCGCCGAGCACCTCGCGGTGCTTGTGGCCGCCCTCGCCGCCGATGCGAAGCTCGTGCGCGCGCTTGCCGAACCCCAGCAGCGCCGACAGGAGCAGGGTGCAGACCAGCAGCCAGCGCGACGGCGGCACGTCGATCGCGAAGGCACCCGCGAGCACGCGCAGCAGGAAGCCGACGCTGATGCACGCGACGTCCACGAACGCGATGCGCTTGAGCCGGAACGAATACGCGGCGTTCAGCGCCAGGTAACCCGCCGCCGTCACCGCGAAGCCCCAGCCGAGCGCGAGCCCGCTGCCCAGCGCCGCGATCGCGAACAGGCCGGCCAGCGCGCGCGCGAACTGGGGGCTCAGCTTACCCGCCGCGATCGGCCGGTGTCTCTTGGTCGGGTGCTCCCGGTCCTTCTCGATGTCGACCAGGTCGTTGACCAGGTAGACCGCGCTGCTCAGCAGGCAGAACGCGCCGAACGCGACGGCGGCGTGCAGCAACGAGTGCGGATCGCCGAGCCGTTTCGCGAAAACCACGGGCGCCGCGACGAACAGGTTCTTCACCCACTGGTGCGGCCGGACGGCTTTTAGAATGGACCCGAGCATCACTATGGCGCAGCCGTCGGTGACGTGATTATCTCGGTAAGTTCCGCTGGGTCAACGATGCCGACGACGCCTCCTCCCGATTCACCTGCTCCCGCTTCCGCTCCAACCGACGAGGAGCTCGTCGCCCGCGCGCGGGCCAAGGACTTCGGCGCCTTCGAACAGCTGCTGGATCGGTACGAGGACAAGATCTTCCGGCTGGCCTTCCGCTTCGTTCGGAACGAAACCGAGGCGAAAGAAGTGCTGCAGGACACGTTCCTGTCGATCTGGCGCAAGCTGGACACGTTCAAAGGTGACTCGCAGTTCGGAAGCTGGCTGTACCGCGTCGCCGCAAACACGGCGCTGATGCGGCTGCGCTCGCAGCGCCGCCACCCGGAGGTCTCGACGGAAGAGCTCCCGGTCGGGTACCTCGACAACTACGGCCAGCTGCCCGTCTGGGGCGAGAACTGGGCGAAGCGGCCCGACGACGAGCTGCAGTCGGACGAGCTGCGTCGCCACATTCAATCCGCGGTCGATGCGCTCCCCGAGATCTACCGGACGGTGTTCATCCTCCGCGACGTCGAGGGCCTCTCGACCGAGGAGACGGGCGAGATCCTCTCGATCTCGGTGCCGACGGTGAAGACGCGCCTGCACCGCGCCCGCCTCGCGCTGCGGGACACGATCGCCGGCTACTTCAATAAACGCTGACGGAGTGCGGGCGTAAGCGCTCGAATTCCCGTTATAATTGCGGCGCCGATGGTCATCCGCACGGCGCTCCTCTCTTGCGCGGTCGTCGTCATCGGCGCGGGATCGGCGCAGGCGCGGAGGCCCCACGAGGAGGTCCTCGCCGTCGAGGCCGAGCGGCTGGCCGCGCACGCGTCGCAGCCCGAGGCGGCCGGCGCGCTCGCCGCGCTGGCGACGCTGGACGAGGACGTCGACCCGCAGGCGCTGGAGGCCGCGGTGCGACCGGCCGTCGCGAAGGGTGCGAACCCGCTGGTGGCGGCGCAGGGTTCGTGGCTGCTGGCGCATCTTCTCGAGCAGCGCGGGCAGACCGCGGAGGCGGCGGCCCTGCGGGCATCGCTGGGACTGCTGTCGCACTACTTCGTGATCGGGCCGTTCGGCGAGGGGCGCGCCAGCCTGAACGCGGCGTTTCCGCCCGAGACGGAGGCGGCCGCGCCCGATCTGGCGAAGACCTATCCGGGCAAGGCGCACGAGGTCGGCTGGCGTTCCGGCGATGCGGCGATGCGGGACGGCGTCCTTTACCTGGACGGGATGTTGCGTCCCGCGGACCAGGCGGTCGCCTACGCCGTCGCGTTCGTGCGCAGCGATCGCGATCGGGCGGCGGTGCTGCGCCTCGGATCGCCGGGGCCGATCAAGGTGTGGGTCAACGGAGCGGCCGTGTTCACGCACGACGTCGTTCGCCCGACCTGGCTGGATCAGGACGCCGTCGGCATCCGCCTGGGGAAGGGCTGGAACCGGATCTTGATCAAGACGGTGATCAGCGACGGCGCGTGGCGGCTGTTCGCGCGCGTGACCGACGCGGCCGGGACGTCGCTGGGGCTGCGCGACGACGTCGGCGCGCCACCGGCCGCGGGGACGCTGGCGCGGCGATCGGCGCAACCGGCGGCGCGCGGCGACACGCTGGACGGGCTGCTGGAGCGGCGCGCGCGGCGGCTGGGGGCGGCCGGCGGCCGCGCGTGGGCCGACGTCGGGCGCGTGCTCGCGTGGACGACGCCGCGCGATCGCGACGACCGGGCGGCGACCGCGGCGTTCGCGCAGGCGCTGAAGCTGTTGCAGCCCGCAGGGTCGGCGGTGGCGGTGCCGGAGCCGGCGCTGCGTCTGGCCGCCGCCGAAGCGACGGACGACGATGACGAACGCCGCCGGATGCTCGAGCAGGCGATCGACGCGCAGCCGCCGCCGCAATGGCGCGCGCTGCTGCTCGCGCGCCTGGGCGCCAGCGCGCGCGCCGCGCGACGCGACACCCGCGCGCTGGAGGCCTGGCGCGAGGCCCTCGCGATCGATCCCGACTGCTGGCCGGCGGCGCTGGCGATCGCCCAGGACGAGGCGGACGCCGGGTTGCCGCTGACGGCCGTCACCCGGTTGGAGGCGCTGCCGGCGTTCAGCCGGACGCTGCCGCGTGTGCGGCGCGCGGCGGTGCGCCTGTACGACGCCGCGGGCCGGCAGCGCGAGGCCGATCGCGTGCTGGCCGATCTGGCGCGCGACCGGCGGCAGGACACGGACCTGATGCACCAGCTGTCGATCCGGGCGCGGCGCCGCGGCGACGGCGACGAGGCGCGCACGCGGCTGGCAGCGGTGGTGGCGCTGCGGCCCGACGTGCCCTCGCTGGAGATCGAGCTGGCGCGCCTGATGGAAGGTGCGGGCGACAGCGGGCGCGCGCTCGCGACGCTGCGCGGGCTCGCGGCGCGCTTGCCCGACGAGCCCGCGGCGCTGGTGGCGCTGGGCAAGCTGCTGCATCGGATGGGCAAGAGCGACGAGGCCGTCGCGCCGCTGCGCACGGCGCTGACCTTGCGCCCCCAGGATCCGGAGTTGAAGCGCTACGCCGACCGGCTGGCCGCCGGCGAGCATGGCGACGTCGGCGTGCCCGACGAGCTCGCCCGCCGCTTCGCGGAGGACGCGACGACGATGCTGCCGCCGCCC
>Ga0207701_10008091_pt1 | contig 10408 bp, 4 predicted proteins | sample KBSSwiSSwithPhiX_FD_184294 | JGI IMG/M metagenome (GOLD analysis project Ga0207701, IMG submission 184294) | Switchgrass rhizosphere bulk soil microbial communities from Kellogg Biological Station, Michigan, USA, with PhiX - S5 (SPAdes) (version 2) | ecosystem: Environmental > Terrestrial > Soil...
GGCGGTTCCCGCTGCCGCGCCGACAATGCCATAGCGCCGAACCCACCATATGCTCAACAGGAGGTTCACGATCGCTTCGCCGAGGCACGAGAATGCCACGATGCGATGCCGGCCGCGCGCGAGCAGCAGGTTGCCCAGCGGACCGGCGGTGACCAGCACGACTCCCGCCGCGGCAAGCGTGTAAAGCGCCGGCAGGCTCTCCGAGAAACCGGACCCCATCCAGACCAACACGAGCCGATCGCCGAACGTCACGAGACAGAGTGTGACCCCGGCTATCAACCCGAGCGCGATCCGTGTGCCGTCTATCAGCGTGGCCCGGAGCGAGTCGATCTCGTCAGCCGCGCTGAACCGGACGACAACGGGGAAGAGCAGGCCGTTGAATTGATTGCAGAGCTGACGCTGATAGTCGGCAAGCCTGAACGCGACCGCGTAGACGGCGACGGCGCTGGTCCCTGCGAACGCGGCGATGATGAGATTGTCGATGTTGTATCCGAACTGGATCGCCAGACTGATGAGAAACAGATAGAGGCTGAAGCTCGTGACCTCGCGCGCCTGTGCCATGCTGAAGCGGCGCGGCGACAATCGAAGGCCTGGAAACGTGACGCGCGCGGCGGCGATGTACGCGCCGTAACTCGCGATCGCGATAAGTGTGGTCGTGCACACCAGGGGAATAAGCCCGTAGCCGGCACGGAGCACCAGGTAGGTCGCTCCTCCCTGCACGAGCGCGACGACAATGGCAATCGACCCGGTCAGCGCGAAACGCTGGCGCGCCGTCGTGATCGATCCGAAGACACTCATGGGGAACGCGATCGCCGCGCGCGCTCCGACGATCAACAGCACGAGCTGAGCTGTTTTGATCTCGTCCGACGAGAGGTTGGGGAATCGGGGAAGTGCGATGGACGCGAGGAGCATGACAGCCCCGAGCGCGACCGCCCCTATGCCGAGATACACCAAGAGGAACGTGCTGAGGGCCGCGTTCATGCCCTCCTCGTCTCCGCGGGCATCCGCCTGAGTCACCTGACGGACGAGGCCGTTGCCGTATCCAAGATCCAGCAGCTGCAGGTAGGCCGTCATCGATGCGACGAGCATCCAGAGGCCGTACTGTGACTTGCCCAGGTGGTGCATCGTGAACGGCATCAGGAAGATGCCGATCGCGATGTTGACAAACAGCAGCACGTAGCGGGTCAGCGTCCCGGTAATCAGGTTCCAAGCAGGGCGCTTCATGGGCGGATCGAGCTCAGTGAGAAGCCGGGCGGAGGCGCGCTGTAGAACGGCACGGGAAGAAGGGTGATCTGTTGCGCGGATGCGGAGGACACGACGCGGCCGGCGCGGTGCCCGGTCGCCTGATCAGCTCCAGCGAGGAGGAAGACCCTGTAATTCTCGTCGCCTTCAGACGCATCGAACTCACGCAGCAGCGTCGTCGCGTTCCGGAACTCCTCTGCCTCGGCGGCAGTCCACGAGAACACCTTCCCGTACATGTACTTCTGCTCTCCAGCGCCGCTATCCAGATTGAGGGGCTCCAGCACGATGAGCACGGGGCTGCCTGTTCGACTCCTGACGTCGCGCGCCGCCTCCAACAACTCGCCGAGCGTCAGGTGCGCCTTTGAAGCGCTTGTCCAGGACACTGTCTTCCCGAACCGACCCTCTCTGGGAAGATATACCTGGTTGTCTGCGTAGTACGGCAGCGACTCTACGTTATAGTCCGGCTCTGGCACGATCACCGCGTTCTGGAATTGCGTCGAATGATTCAAGAATTCGCCAAATGCTTTGCTGGCGCTCCTCGCCCCAAGGATGTCAGCCCGGAGCAACTGAGGTGTTCGACTCAGTTGCGTCAGGACGAGGACAAGCACGGCTCCATAGAGACCGCCTTGAAACATCAACCCCTTGAGACTGGACCAAGTTCGCGCCGGTGCTGATTCGATATACACCCAGTAAAGAAACACAAGAAATACGAGATACAGCCCCTGGTGGCGGTACCAGCCCGGATATACGACGCGGAAGAACATGCCAAACGCGACCTGCGCACCCAACGCTGCCAGCAAGAGACTCGGACGGCTGACAAGGCCGAGAGTTGCGCCGTACAGCATCAGCACGGCAAGTTTTGGACGCAACCACAAGGGGATGAGTTCGGAGAAGGTCAGATCCGGCCTGAGCACGGCGCCTCGCAGCGCAGCCCCAATCTGGCCGATGCTTTCCGAGCCGCGTGCGGGCGTCAAAATCGTGTTCTCGCGAGGCATGGTGAAAATGAGGCACAACAGAACGCCGGCACCCACAACCGCAAATGGCAGGTAGCGGGAGTAATCGACCGGGACCCCGCCCCTCTTCTGATCGACGACGATGCCCCAGGCCCATATCGCCGCGACGAGGCACGTGAGAATCGCCGAGTGGACGTTGGTGTTAGCCAGCAAGGCAAGGATGAACGCCAGGCGGAACGGATGCGTCGTCCGCGTCCGGTAAAGGAGGGCGGCGAGAAAGAACAGCAGCATGCTGATCCCGTAGTTTCGCGCCATCACGGAATACTCGAACGCGGGAAGCGCGCTGAAGATAAAGACGCACCGGAACCACCATGGGAACGGAGCGACCCACATGAACAGCGCGACTGCGGCGAACGCGATCAGTACGCTGGTGATCGGGAGCACGAGCGGCGTATCCACGATGGACGTGCCAAGAAAGAGGAGCAGATACCAGAGGACCGGATGGCCGTCATACCGGATCAACGCGTAAAGATCGAACGGCGATCTCGCTGTTCGCGCGAGAGTCAGCGCGCGCACTTCGTCACGCCAGAACTCGTGGCGGCTCGTGGTGAAGACGACTAGAGCCAGCCAGATGGCGAGCACGACGAAGGTAAGGATTTTCGAGGACGTACGGTAGGACACTGCCATCACCGACGAGGCCCACGCGTGCGGCCGCGAGATCGCGTGGCGGCATTCTTGCCAACACGCACTTTCCAGGCGGCCTGCAGAGCGCCGGTCAGGAGATCCCGATTCGCCTTGGCCAGCCGGATGTGCGTCACACCCATCCGGCCCCAGCTGCCCGCCGCCGGCACAACAGATCGGGTGCTTCAGCGACGAACTCCGCCTGCATCACCGGCGTGAGCATCAGGTTTCCCTAACCGTCTTTAACGGAAGCCAGCGTCGCGAAAATGTGCCCGCCCACCCGGAAGTCCACCGCACACATGTGCGATCCCTCCTCGGCGCTCAACGGCGCGCCACCCGCGCATATGAACGGCGTTACCGCAGCGTCGCCTGCAGCCAGTTGAAATTGCCGACCGAGGTGGTGTTCGAACCGTTCGTGTCCATGACGACTCGCCAGACCTGCGTACCTGCGGCGAGCGTGACACCCGAGACTCGAATCGTTTGCCAGGTCTGCCAGCCGCCGGTGTTTGGCACCGATATCGGTCCGGTCTTGTCGACACCGTCGACCTCGATGTGGAACGTGCCGCCGACGACGGCTGACCCGACACGGATGTCGAGGTCATAAGTCCCTGCCGTCGCCACGTTGACCGTATACTTCAGCCACTCTCCGGCGGCGACCCAGCCGACATCGTACCCGCCGGCGGGAGTCGATTCGATGTCAACATCGGTCGACCGATATTTCCCGCCGGCATTGCCGGGGGACGAATCGACGTAGGCGACGTTGGGGCCACCCTCGTCAAAGTTTTCGAACTCGAGTTTCATGCTGGGCAGAGCGGTCGGCGTGCCGCCGAACGGCGCCGGTCCGCCACCGCCGCCGGCGGGAGCGCCGACGCGAATGTAATTGAGATTGCCGAAGACGCCGTTTGCGCCGTCGGCATCAGCGACGAAGGTCCAGACCTGCGAGCCGGCGTTCAGGTTCACGCCCGTCTTCGTGACGGTCGTCCACGTTTGATAGCCACCGGTATTTGGGATCGTCAGCGCTCCGGTCACATTGGTGCCGTTGATCTCGAGATGGAACGTTCCGCCGGCGGCAGCGGACGCGACTCGGAAGTCGATGTCATAGGTGCCGGCCGTCGTGACGTTGACGGTGTACTTCATCCACTCGCCCGGATTGATATAGCCGACGTCGTACCCGCCGCCGACATCGGACGTGGTCTCGATGTCCACGCCGGTGTTCGTCCGGTACTTTCCACCCTGGTTCGTCGCGGACGCGTCTACGTACGCGACACCTGAGCCTCCATCGTCGAAGTTCTCGGCTTCGATCGTACCTGGGACCGGTGCTGGAGTTCCGCCGTAAGGGGTATTCGTCACAGGGCCGCCGGACGACGAGACGCGGATGTAGTTGAAGTTGCCAACGACGGTGCCGGCGCTATCGATCACCAGGCGCCAGATCTGCGCACCGGCGCTGAGACTCACGTTGGACTTCGAAATCGTGGTCCACGTCTGCCATCCGCCGGTGTTGGGGATAGTCATCGGGCCAGTCTTATCGACACCGTTCACTTCGATATGGAACGTCCCACCGGCGCCTGAGGCCGCCACACGAGCTTCGATCGTGTAGGTGCCCGCGGTCGTGACATTCACGGTGTAGTTCAGCCACTCGCCCGGCGCCGTCCAGCCGATGTCGTAGGCGCCGCTGGTGTCCGAGGTCGTTTCAATGTCGACGTCCGTGCTGGTTCTGTACTTACCGCCTGCGTTTCCCGACGTCGTGTCGTTGTAGGCGATGCCGCTTCCGCCATTGTCGAAGTTCTCAACCTCGATGGTGCCCGGCAGGGCCAATGGCGTGCCGGTCGGGTACGGACCGGAGCCGCCGCCGCCGCCGGTGCCGGTGCCAGTTGTGAACGAAAACGTGGAGGACGTCGCGATCAGCGTCGGGTCCACGTCGGTGGCAAACGTGCGGGACACCACTTTCCAGAAGTACTTCGTCGAGGGCTGCAGCGCCTGGGTCACGGTGTACGAGTATGTCGCCGGCGGGTTCTCGTTGAGCGTCGCGTTGACGCGCGCCACCTTCGTCATGTTGCTCGTACTGGTTCCCATGTAGACGTCGAACGTGACCGCCCACGGTGTCTGCTTCCATTCAAGTTTCGGGAGCGTCGACACGTCCACGGCTCCCGTCGCGGGAGCGACGAGCGGGGGGGCGGCCGGCTTCAACGGATAGAAGTCTGTGAAGTTGACCGTATCGTTCCACATCCGCTGAAACTCGTCCTTCATCGACAAGTAGAGCGTCGGTTTCTCCGCCGCGATGATGTAGTAGTTGTGGTCCCGCTGCCAGTTCTTCGTGTAGTTCGAGGAGCCGAGGAGCGCGGTGCGCGACGTAATCAACGTCTTCATGTGCGTGATGCCGGCGTGCGTGCGGATCTTGATCGGGATGCCCGCGACCCACAATTTGTCGGTCTCGTTGCCGACGAGCCAGTACTCCGGAAACCCGGCGTTGCGATATTGAGTTGGCTCCGCGAACACGCGCACCGGTACGCCCGCATTCTTTTTATTAATGAGGGCGTCGGTGAGCGTTGGCACCGTCAGCCGGTAGCTCACGATATCGATGGCCGTGTTCTCGAGGTTGATTTCGTTAATCATCGTCGGAATGATGTTCAGCCCGTCAGAGCCGTGACTCCCGATTCCCTGCCCCCAAACAAGATTGTCAGTGGGGTAATCCGGGACGACCAGCCGCGTTCGGTCGATCGTCATCGGCGCCGTCCATGTCACGCCGGTGTCGGCCTTATACGCCGCGGGCCAGTCCATGAAATACGTGGTGTCGGCCCAGAACTGATCGAACTTCGTCATCAGCGCCTGGACGATGGACGCGTCGTCGGTGAGCATCTCCGTCTCGTCCTTAAAATTCGTGGCGCTGGTGGGCTTGAGCTCGAAACTCGTCCAGTTGCCCGACCCGATAAATGCCTTGACCTGACCGACGAAGATGCCGCACTTCCAATGGAGAATTTCCGGAAATGACCGGGGATTTTCTCGCAGCCGGATTGGGACGCCGGCGTTCGCGAGTCGCTCGAACGACGCGCGGGTATTAGGATCGCTTTCGAAGATACTCGCCCGGTCACCTAGGACTCGAACGGGGACACCGGCGTTAAAGCGATTGATAATCGCCGTCGTAATCGCACCATCATTGAGCAGCCACAAGCCGATATCCAGTCGGACCGTTTCGGCATTGATCCGCGCGACGATCTGCGCTTCGGCGTTTTCATGCGAGGGGAAGTAGATCCGCTCCTGCGCGGAGGGCGCCGCGATTCCCACAAACGAGAAAACAATCGCCAAGGCGACGGGAGGTAGCTTCCAACGTTTTGAACCGAGTGCGTGATTTGCCATAGCTGGTGAACCGGGTGCCAATAAGTGCGAATTTCTGACCATCGAGTGCGCCCGTAAAATTGATGGGCCATTCGTCGATGCCGAACGGTGCAAAAGCGGGTCCGGCTCAAACGCCGCAATGTTTCAGCCGGGCCGCGCGCCTCTTCCGCAGATAGGCCCGAGCGAAATGGACGAGCTCGGCTGGTCGGCCATGGCCGCTCTCTCTCGAGAAGATCTCCAGCCTTGTACGAATGTAGCTCCACTCGTGGTGGAACTGATGGGAGTAGAAGCGCGGGTCACGCCGCAGAACCACGGCGCGCAACCAATTGTACCCCGTTCTCAGCAGATTCGAGTAGACGAACGCGGGCGAGCCGAACAGTAAGACGAGGTCGTCTGGCTCTGCGAGCGGTCCGAGATCGGCGGGAACGAGCTCACGCAGCCTCATCATCGCGCAATGCCGACCGTGTCCACGATGCCACCGGCGGTGATAACCACTGGTCAGGCGATCGGGCGTGACATCCGCCTCGGCGCGAAGCTCCGGATCGTAGAGACCTCGCATGCCGGCCTTCCACGTCCGCAACTGCATGTCGTGATCTTCCGTGGATCCGATTCCATCCTTCACTCTGCCGAGCGATGGTGTGAACAGGCCCACAACATCGAATACGCGCCGCCGGAACGCGAGGTTTGCTCCGACGAGGCACACCGCGCGCTCGCGGCCACTGACGATCGGCTGATTGCCGTAGTCCTGCAGCGCCAGCGGCGCCCAGTGCGCGTCGGTCAGCCATCGCGGCGGAGGAGCCAGCCAATGCGGCAGCACGCGCCCACCGACGTAATCGATCTCCTGGTGCGCATCGAACGTGCGTTTCAGCTGCGCGATCCAGTCCGGCGCGACGCGGACATCGTCGTCCGAGAGGGCAACGATCGGCCCCCGCGCGATCGCAATCCCTGTGTTGCGTCCATACGACAGCCCCTGACGGGGTTCGAAGACGTACCGCAGGCGGCCACCCGACCGGGCTCCCAGCTGCTCCACGACCGCCCTCGTCGCATCTGTCGAGTTGTTATCGACGACGATGATTTCGTACTCGACGTCCGCGACCTGGGAGAGCAGAGCCGCGAGCGCTGCCGGCAAACGGTCCGCGCGGTTGTACGTACTCAGCACGACGGAGACGTCACAGCGGCGGTCGGATCCAGCGGCGACACTCATTTGTGGTTTGCCTGTCCAGCCGGGGCTGCGAGGATGCGCGGCAGAGGTTTCCGGGAAGTCACTCGACTGCGCCAGACTTCCGAAAAGAATCCGGAGTACTCGATCAGCCTGAGTTCTTCGATAAGCAGGGCAAGTCCATCAGCCCGTCCCACCCGTCCCATCCAGCGGAGCACTTGTTGAAGGAATTCGCGATAGACGAAGCGCGGTACTCCGGCAATCGAGGGGACGCGTGTGAGATCCAGATCGAGATAGACCGCGTCGGCCATTCTCGCCATCGTCCGGCCGTGCCAGTAGAACCATCGCCTGAAATAGCGTCGGGTCAACCGAGAGGCGGGCACGAGGTGCCGGACCGAGACGGTTGGATCATAGATTCCGGAGTACAACCCGGCGCGAAAAAGGCGGACGCACAGCTCGTGGTCCTCCCCGGCAATCAGCGTGTCGTCGACCTTGCCCAGGTCTGTACGCCAACCGCCGACCCTCGCGATCGCGTCGCGGCGAATCGAGAGATTCGCACCAACCGGAAGCCGTCGGGTGCCGAAGGTTGCCGCATCGTATCGAATCGTCTCGTCACCATAGTCGACCAACGCAAGCGGACCCCAGATATCCCGGGCACGGACCGTGAGCATTTCTGGCGGAGCAGATACCGTCCACCGAGGCAGCACCTTTCCGAAGACGAACACGACACCCTCGGCACTGCGGAAGTTCGCGAGGGTTCGCACGAGCCAGTCCGCATCGGGGAGGACATCGTCGTCAGTCAAGGCGATGACGTCGCCCCGCGAAACCGACAACCCGGCATTGAGTGCGAAGCCCTTGCCCTGCTGCCGTTCGTGCACGTACTGCACCGGCCAGGGACAAGACGCGGCGGCACGACGGACGATCGCGGGGGTACCGTCGGTCGAGTTGTTGTCGACGACGACGACTTCTACTGAACATGCATCCGGAGCTGTGGCTTGCGACAGCGCTTCAAGTGTCTGTCCGAGTAACGCGGCGCGGTTGTAGGTGCAAATCAGGACGGAAATGGAGTCGGTAGGTGCCATCGTGTTATCCCGCCGTGGCGAGCTGCCGGCTCGATGGGGCTGCGGCGACCGTCGCAGCCGGCATCGGAAGATCGATCAGCCGGTATATCTCGGCAAGCGCCCGGTCGGTTGCTGTGCCCGGTTCGAAGAAAAGCGCCGCGGCTGTACGTTGCCGTTCGGCCGAGAGGCGTTGAGGTTGTTGGAGAGCGGCGAGCACCGCGTTCGTGACCATCCGCGGATCCGTCGCGACATCGGCAGCGGCGCGAAGACGTTCGACCTTCTCGAGGCTGATGCCCGCCTTCTTAATCAGCGCGGGGCGGTCGAGGACGATGAGAGGCCGATCGAGCAGCATGTATTCGAATGCGATGGAGCTGTGGTCGCTCACCATCGCATCGGACGCCACCATGAACGGGCAGCCATTCGATTCGCGGGCGATGCGCACGCGTGCGTGGGCGTCATACCGGCGCAGCTCGTCGGCCCAGTCGATGCCGCCTGAACCGCGCCGCTGCCGGTCATACGACCGGTCGTGCAGCTTCACGATGACCTGAAGTCCGGCGGCCGCCAGGCGTTCAACGACATCGAGCCCGCCCGTGTTCAGCGACGACTCGGGCGACCAGGTTGGCGCGTAAATCACCGTCGGCACGGACGGATCGAGCTGAAGGGAACGCGCGATCGCCTCGCGATCCAGGGACCCGTCGACGAGGCAATCCACCTTGGGGTAGCCGACAATGGGGGCGTGTCGCTCATCGTCGATTACGAGACCAGCGTCGATGTAGCGCCGCCGGCGATCGTCGTTCGCGAACATGAGGCAATCGAACCCGGCGATCGTCGGTGCCAGATCGACCGGAGCGTCAAGGTTGTACTTGCCGGCCACGCCGTGAAAAAGGTGGATGCGCCGGGTGAACCGGTACAACCACGTCATGTCCCAGAAGTCCGTATTGATGTACGCGTCGGTTTTGAAGCCCCTGGCGACTTTACGGCTGAGGACGTTATCGGTGATGCCGAAGAGCCCGAAGATGTCATCCGGTTCCCACGCGGTTGCGCATGAGGTGAACCAGAGCTCCACTCTCGGGTCTTGCTTGAGCCGTTCGTACAGCGGCATGAAGATCGTCAGGCTCATCGGCGACGCGGCTTCGAAGAGAACGCGCTTCCGATCCTGCGTCGTTCGAGCGACCGTGTCGTCGAGCGCGTGAATGCGGCGGATTGCGTGCCGGCGGAGACGACGGTACGGCGTGTCGTGGACGAGCGACACCGAGCCACGTGCCACCTGGGGTGCCTCGGTGTTCGAGAGCGCCGTGCTGGGGGGCTGCGGTCTTCCAACCAGGAGGCGCCGCACCCGCGTCCGCCAACGCTCGTTGGCGAAGGTCGATAGGTACAGCCGCAGGGTTGCCAAATCGAACGGCGCCTGCGCGAGGGCGCGGCGGAACTGGGCCCGGGCGCCGCGAGCGTCTCCGGTTTCGAAACGATTGTGTCCCCAGTCGCGATGGAGGACGTGACGGCGCAGTCGCTCGCATCGCTCTGGACCCGCTCTGTGCCGGGCGCAGGCGTCGTGGCAGAGCGCCTGGCTCTTCGCCATGACCAGCATTTGGGCTTCGTATGTGCGATCGATCTGGCGGCTCATCAGGCCGCCCCGACGATGATGCGCGAGCGGCGTGCTGATGTATCCGATCGGATGACGTGCGGCGGTGCGCAGCCAGAGATCCCAGTCCTCGACATGGATCTCCCGGCGCTCGTCGAAGCCGCCGACCTCTTCCAGTACCCGGCGCGGCATCATGACCGTCAGGGTGTTGATGAAGAAATCCGTGTGATACAGCTCGCAGAATGCCAGCCGGGGCGGCCCGTCGAATGATGCTCCGTGGCGCGTCCCGTGGACGACTGCGGTATGCAGCAATCCCGTCTGCGGATAGCAGCTGAAATACTCAACCTGTCGCGCCAGCTTTTCGGGCAGCCACTCGTCATCGGCGTCGAGGAACGCGACC
>Ga0207701_10008092_pt1 | contig 10408 bp, 9 predicted proteins | sample KBSSwiSSwithPhiX_FD_184294 | JGI IMG/M metagenome (GOLD analysis project Ga0207701, IMG submission 184294) | Switchgrass rhizosphere bulk soil microbial communities from Kellogg Biological Station, Michigan, USA, with PhiX - S5 (SPAdes) (version 2) | ecosystem: Environmental > Terrestrial > Soil...
GCCTCAATGCCGGCAGCGTCTACTGGAACTGTTGCGATCGCGTGAGCCCGCGGCTGCCGTGGTCGGGCGTAGGCCACTCGGGTATCGGACTCACGTTGTCGACGTACGGCATCCAGACGTTCACGCGACCGAAGGCGTGGCACTTGCGAGGCGCGTGAATTTTATCGCTTGTCGAGTTCGATGAGCGAGGCAACACGATGAAGACCGTCGACTCTGCAGAGCCTCCGTCCCGGCTATCGTCGCCGCGCGCCGGCGGTATCGTCGTCGCCGCGATCGCGTTGATCCTCGTCGCGTCGCTGCTCGCCCCCCGGATTCCCCAGGACCAGAGCTATCACGGCTTCGCCGATCAGCGCACGTTGCTCGGCGTGCCGAATGGTGCGGACGTCCTGTCCAACCTGGCGTTCGCGCTCGTGGGGATTTTTGGTTTGGCAGGCCTTCTCTCGCATCGCCGCCTGCGCTTCAACGCGTCGACCGAGGCGGGCTTGTGGTTGATTGCAGTCGGGATAATCGGCACAGCAGTTGGATCGGCGTGGTACCACCTCAACCCCACCAATGCCACACTCTTCTGGGACCGCTTGCCGATGACGGTCGTCTTCGCCGGGGTTATCGGAGCGGCGACCTCGCAGCGCCTCGGCCAAGACGCAGGGCGCTGGGTGCTCGCTGTCTTGCCGCTGTTGGGGATCGCGAGCGTCGCGTACTGGGCCTCGACCGGTGATCTTTCGCTCTACTTGCTTCTGCAGTTCGGGGGCATCGTTACGCTGGTAGCGCTGCTGGTGCTCGCGCGTGATCGCAGCGACCCGATTCCCTGGCTGTGGGTAGTCGCGTTCTATGTCGCGGCAAAGGTATCGGAAGCCGGCGATCGCGCGATCTGGGATGCGACCCACGGCCTCGTCGCCGGCCACGCGCTCAAGCACTTGCTGGCAGCAGCAGCGGTCGCTGCGGCACTGTGGCCGCTCTTTGTCGGGCGCAGCAAGAAGCTGCAGAGCTAGGCGCGGTCCTGCAACTCTGCGGCGCGGAGCGTGTTGGCGAGAAGCGTGGCGATCGTCATCGGGCCAACGCCGCCCGGCACCGGCGTAATCCACGAGGCGCGCTCGGCTGCGGCGGCGAAATCGACGTCGCCGCACAGCTTGCCGTCGGCGCCGCGGTTGATGCCGACGTCGATCACGATCGCGCCCGCCTTCACCCAGTCGCCTTCGACGAATTTGGCCTTGCCGACGCCGGCGACGACGATGTCCGCCTGCCGGACGAGTCCCGGAAGGTCGCGCGTCTTCGAGTGGCAAACGGTGACCGTGCAACGCTCCATCAGGAGCTCGAGGGCCATCGGCCGCCCCACGATGTTCGACTGGCCGATCACGACCGCATGCTTGCCGACGAGGTCTTCTCCGGTGTCCTTGAGCAGCGTCATGCAGCCGTACGGCGTGCACGGTCGCAACAGCGGACGCTTCAACAGCAGCCGGCCGATGTTGTAAGGATGAAAGCCATCGACGTCCTTCCGCGGATCGATGCGTTCGGTCACGAGCTCTTCGTCGACGTGCTTCGGCAATGGCAGCTGAACGAGAATGCCGCTCACCGCGGCATCGATGTTCATCGCGTCGATCAGCGCCAACAAATCCGCTTGCGAGGCGTCCGCCGGCAGATCGTGCGCGAACGACCGCATCCCGACGGCGACCGTCGTCCGTCGCTTGTTGCGGACGTAGATTTGCGATGCCGCATTGTCGCCGACCAGCACGACGGCCAATCCGGGCGGCGACTTGCCCGCCGCTACGCGGGCTGCGACACGGCCTGCCGTTTCTTCCGTCAGGCGCAGCGCGCGCGCCTTGCCGTCGATGATGCGGGCGGTCATTTGTGGTCTCGTGGCCCGGATGATCGGGGATTTGCGGTAGCTATAGAGTCCGCGGATTCTACCGGAAGGCGCGACGCTGCCGCCGGCGCTGTCGAGGTTCCCTCTGCACCCAGTTACAATGGTTCGATGATTCCCGACCGTGTCCTTGCGGCCGTGCGTGCGCGACTAGCCCGCGAGTTGGCGCCGCCCGCTACGCGGATGCGGCCACTCGACGTCGACGGCGCGTACGCAGGCTGGTTCGACGATGTGCGCTTCGCCCGTCTTGCCGCGACGAGCGGCGTCTTTCATTCAAGCGGCGAGGCCCTTTCGTTCGTCGCCGAGCTGTCCAGCGAACCGGCGCGCACACGAGCGCTCGACCGCGTTGCGCGCTCGCTTTCGGCCGAAGGGCTGCTCACCGCGTGGCGGGACGAACGCTATGCCGTCGCGGCCGAATTCGGCGCGCCGCCCTGGTTCCTGCTCGAGCGCGCAGCCGCGCGCTACTTCGGCGTGCACACCTACGCCGTGCACGTCAACGGTCTCGTGCGCCGCGGCGACGAGACCCTGATGTGGATCGCAAGGCGCAGTCCGACGAAGGCGATCGATCCCGGGATGCTCGACAACCTCGTCGGCGGAGGCATCGCGCATGGACAGTCGACCGCGTCCACCTTGGTCAAGGAAGCGTGGGAGGAGGCGGGAGTTCCGCCGGACGCCGCTCGGATGGCGTCGCCTGCAGGCGCAGTCCGCGTCTGCCGCGAGCTCGCCGATGGCCTGGAGCGCGAGACGATCTTCGTTTACGACATGTTGCTGGCCGACGATTTCACCCCCGCGTGCCAGGACGGCGAAGTCGTCGAGCACCGGCTCATTCCGCTGAACGACGCGGGCGCACTCATCGCGAACGAAACCGGCCCCGACGTCGTCACCCCGAATGCAAGTCTCGTGATGCTCGATTGCCTCCTGCGGCATGGCGCGATCGCACCGGATGCTTCTCTGCGCAGCGAACTGGAAGCGTTGCGGCAACCGGCAAGCGGCGCCGTGTGCACGTTCCACCGCTGATGCAGCCTCCGCCGGCGTGGCATACTGTTCGACCGAACGCAATTGCCAGGGAGGCGACGATGGCTGACACCATGAACCCGAAATCGCGGGACGCCACCGGTACAACGTGGCTGCGTATCGTGACATTGCTGGCGGCGGCCGCGACCGGGTGTTCGTCCACCACCATGCAGAGCATGAACACCGTGCGGGACCTTGGATTCAACGGGTACCTCAACACGCTCGCCGCGAACTGCAGGCCGCTCATCATCGGGATACACGACGTCGGATCCTGGCTGGAGATGCGCGGATCGACCAGTCAGAACTACGCGTACTTCCTGAGCGTGACGTCGCGGCTCTACTATGGAACGATGTCGCGCGACGAGTATCGCGACGGGCTCAACAGCTTCCTCGGCCCGGGCTCGTCGAACGCGCAGGCGTTCGCCTGCATCTTCGCCAACCTGCCCGCTCAAGGCCCGACGGGCGGTACCGGCGGCAGCGTCGGCGGAGTCGGCGGCGTCGGGATGTAGCAGCGCAGCGCCCGGGCGCGCTGGAGGAATGCGCGCCGATCAGGCCGCGGCGCGGGCCATCGCCGCGACCGGGCTCACCTGCCGTATGCCCATCTCGCGCAGCGTGTCGCGTATCGCATTGACCGCGTGCCGCATCTCGTCGGCGCCGACGGCGCCGATGCAGCCGACGCGGAACGTCTCGACCTTGGTGAGCTTTCCGGGGTAAAGGATGAAACCCTTGTCCCGGACGCGCGCGTAGAACTCCTTGAAGTTGTAGGCCGGATCGGGCGGCGCGTGGAACGTGAGAATGATCGGCGCCTGGATTTCCGGCTTCAGGAAGACCTTGAACCCGAGCTCGCCCATGCCGCTCACCAGGGTTTCGCAATTCTTCGAGTACCGCGCAAGGCGCGCCGGCTGGCCGCCCTCCTCGACATGCTGGTCGAGCGCCGCGTTGAACGCGACGACGACGTGCGTGGGCGGCGTGTAGCGCCATTGCGTCGTCTTTTCCATGTAGATCCACTGGTCGTGCAAGTCGAGCGCCAGGGACGTCGAGTTGCCGGCACACGTTTCCAGCACGCTGCGGCGCACGAGCACGAAGCCCATTCCCGGCGGGCCTTCGATGCATTTGCCGGAGGCCGCGATCAGCGCGTCGAACTTCGTCGTCCGCGCATCGATGCCGATCGCGCCGAACGAGCTCATCGCGTCGACGACCAGGCTCTTGCCGTGGCGCTCGACGACGGCGGCGATTTCCGGGAGCGGATTCAGGATGCCGGTGGAGGTTTCGCAGTGGATGAGACCGACGTGAGTGATCGTCGGATCTGCCTTGAGCAGCCGGTCGACGTCGGCAGGGGTGGTCTGCACGTCCTCCGCTGTCTCGAACGTCGTGACCTTGCGGCCCATCATCTGCGTGAGCTTCGCGAGCCGCAGCCCATACGCGCCGTTGATGAGCACCAGCACGTGGCCCGAGCGCGGCACGAGCGTGTTGATCGCCGCCTCGACGGAAAACGTTCCGCTGCCCTGCAGCGGGACGCAGACGTGCGTTTCCTCGCCATGGACGATGGCGACGAGCTTCTTCCGCACTTCGCCGGTGACGGCATTGAAGCTGGCGTCCCACGATCCCCAGTCGCGGAGCATCGCCATCTTCGTGGCGAGCGACGTGGTGATGGGGCCGGGCGTCAGCAGGATCGGATCGCGCGAAAAGAGGCTCATGGGCTGTCCTTTCGAAGTGGCGGAAACAGGCTTTGGGTCGCGGAGCTTTTTGTAGATTGTTGACAATCTACTCCAATCCGGGTCCAATTCGCAAGATGTTGAAGTCCCCTCTTGCCGGCGGCAATGGCGGCGCGCGGCCGATTGAACGCAAGCCTGCTGCACGCAAGCCCGCTGCGCGCACGCCCGCGGCCCGCTCTGCGGCGAGTTCCGAGGCGAGCACCGCGACACGTGCCCGAAACGGGGCCGACGCGATCGCGCTCGTCCAGTCGAGCTCCCTGCCCGCGCTGGTGGGGCAGGAGCTCGAGCGGATGATCCTCGCCGGCGAGCTCCCTGCCGGCAGCAAGTTGAACGAAGCGGCGATAGCGGAACGCCTCGGCGTTTCGCGCGGCCCGGTGCGCGAGGCGTTCCGGGCGCTGGAAGAGTCGGGGCTCGTCAGGCTCGAGAAGAACCGGGGCGTGTTCGTGCGCCGGATCCCCATCGAGGAAGCCGACGAGATCTACGAGCTGCGCGCCGTTCTGGACGAGTTCGTCGGACGGCGGCTCGCGCAATCGGCTTCTCCTGAGCTCGTGGACGAGCTCTCCGGGCGCGTCGATGTCATGGAACGCGCCGCGTCCAAGGGCGACGTCGAGACCTATCTTGCGGAGAACGTCGCGTTTCACGACCGGCTGGTCGAGCTCGCCGGCAATTCGAAGCTGCTCGGCATGTACCGCCGTCTCGTCAACGAATTGCATCTCTTCCGTCACGCGACGCTTGCCCAAGGCGGCGTGCTGCCCGTTTCGACACGCGAGCACCGCGCGATCGTGGAACGCATCGCCGCGGGGCAACCGGCCGCCGCCGGGCGCGCGCTCTACGATCACGTGATCGCGAGCCGCGAAAGAATGCACCGCGGAATGCAGCACGCCGCCATCCCCACCGCCGCAGTTGCCGCTGCAGTTGCCACTGCAGTTGCCAGTACCCGGCCACGTGCCACCCCGAGGAAATCCCGGTGAATCCTGCCACTGTCTCCGTCAACGGCCGCACCTATCGCTCACCGGAACGCCCGCTCGTCGTGGTCTGCGTCGACGGCTGCGAGCCGGAATACATCAACCAGGCGATCGCGAGCGGCCGCGCGCCGTTCATCGCGGCGTTGCGCGAAAAAGGCACGTGTCTCACCGCCGATTGCGTCGTCCCGTCGTTCACCAATCCGAACAACCTTTCGATCGTCACCGGCGCGCCGCCTGCCGTGCACGGCATTTGCGGCAACTATTTCTGGGACAAGGATGCCGGCGCGGAAGTGATGATGAACGATCCGAAGTACCTGCGCGCCGGCACGATCCTCGCGGCGTTCGCTGGGGCGGGCGCCAAAGTTGCCGTCGTCACCGCCAAGGACAAGCTGCGCGCGCTGCTCGGCCACAAGATGTCCGGCATCTGCTTTTCGTCGGAGCGCGCCGCCGAGGCGACGATGGCGGCGAACGGCATCGATGGCGTGCCAGCCATGGTGGGCATGGCGGTGCCGTCGGTGTACAGCGCCGAGCTCTCCGAGTTCGTGTTCGCTGCCGGCGTCAAGCTGATGGAGCGCCACAAGCCGGACGTCATGTATCTGTCGACGACCGACTACGTCCAGCACAAGGTCGCACCGGGCGTGGGGGTGGCGAACGACTTCTACGCGATGATGGATCGCTATCTCGGCAAGCTCGACGCCATGGGGGCGACCATCGTGCTTACCGCCGATCACGGAATGAACGCCAAGACGGATGCGTTCGGGCGGCCCAACATCGTCTTCCTGCAGGATGTCCTCGATCGTGCGTACGAACCCGGCACGACCCGCGTCATCCTTCCCATCACCGACCCGTATGTCGTGCACCACGGCGCCCTGGGCTCGTTCGCGACCGTGTACCTGTCGCCACCGGTTGCGGCGGGCGACGCCGCAGCGCGGATCGCGAGCCTGCCCGGCATCGATCTCGTCCTGCCGCGCGCGGCCGCCTGCGCGCGCTTCGAGCTTCCCGAGGATCGCGTCGGCGACCTGGTCGTCGTCTCGGAACGCCTCACGGTAATCGGCACGAGCCACGAGCGGCATGACCTCTCGGGCCTCGACGCGCCGCTGCGCTCGCACGGCGGCGTCTCGGAGCAGCGGGTGCCGCTGATCGCCAATCGCCTGGCCAACGCGCTGCCGCCAGGACGCCGCTGGCGCAATTTCGACGCATTCGACCTGGCCCTCAATCATCTGCAGTGACGGACGGCAAAGCATGAACATGATGACCGAATTGCAGGACGTGCGTCACGGCGCGACGCTCCACGCCAAGATGCGCATCGCCGGCGAGCTGGTGGGCGGCGCGCGGACGATCGACGTCCGCAACCCCTGGAACGGCAACGTCGTCGGCACCGTGCCCAAGGCCACCGTCGAGGACATCCGCCGGGCATTCGCCATCGCCAGGGCGTACAAGCCGACGCTGTCGCGGTACGAGCGCTACCACATCCTGTATCGGGCCGCGGAGATCATTCGGAGCCGCAGCGATGCGATCTCCGACCTGATCACCGCCGAGTGCGGCATCTGCAAGAAGGACTCGCTCTACGAGGTCGGGCGCGCGTGCGACGTATTCGTGTTCGCCGGCAATGCCGCGTTGATCGACGACGGCCAGGTCTTCTCCTGCGATCTCACTCCGCACGGCAAGAAGCGCAAGGTCTACACGCTGCGCGAACCGCTGCTTGGAGCAATCTCCGCCATCACGCCGTTCAACCATCCGCTGAACCAGGTCGCGCACAAGGTCGCGCCGTCGATCGCGACCAATAATCGGATGGTACTGAAGCCCACCGAGAAAACGCCGCTCACTGCGCTCCTGCTCGCCGACATCCTCTACGAAGCCGGCCTGCCGCCGCCCATGTTCTCGGTGGTCACCGGCGACCCGCGCGAGATCGCCGACGAAATGCTCACCAATCCCGACATGGATCTCGTCACGTTCACCGGGGGGGTTCCGATCGGCAAGTACATCGCGGCGAAAGCAGTCTACAAGCGGCAGGTGCTGGAGCTTGGCGGGAACGACCCGATCATCGTCATGGAGGACGCCAACCTCGAGGAAGCGGCGGCGCTGGCGGCAGCGGGGTCGTACAAGAATTCCGGCCAGCGCTGCACTGCGATCAAGCGGATGCTGGTCCATGAGGCCGTCGCCGACCATTTCGTCGAGCTGCTGCTCGCCCTCACGCAGAAGTGGACGTACGGCGACCCGATGGATCCGCATGTCGACATGGGGACCGTCATCGACGAAGCGGCGGCGAAGTCTTTCGAAACCAAGGTGGACGAGGCCGTCTCCCGCGGGGCCAAGCTCCTGCACGGCAACGTGCGGCGCGGCGCATCGTACTCGCCCACGCTCGTCGACCACGTCATGCCCGACATGCCGCTCGTCAAATACGAGACGTTCGGTCCCGTTTCGCCGGTGATCCGCTTCAAGAGCCTGGACGAGGCGATTCAGATATCGAACTCGACCGACTTCGGCCTCTCGTCGGCGGTGTGCACCAATCGCCTCGACTACATCACGAAGCTCGTGTCGGAGCTCAACGTCGGCTCGGTCAACGTCCGCGAAGTTCCCGGCTACCGGCTCGAGCTCACGCCGTTCGGGGGAATCAAGGACTCCGGGCTTGGCTACAAGGAAGGCGTGCAGGAAGCGATGAAGAGCTTCACGAACACCAAGACCTATTCGCTCCCTTGGTGATCGGTTCCCAGTTGAAGATGAACGATCCGCACCCACCCGGCGATGCCTCCGCCGAGGGCGACGTCAACACGTCGCCGCTCCGCCGCGAATTCGAGGCCGCGCATGTGCACGCAACAACGCGCGCACTGCTCGCCGCCGACGCCGATGTCTTCCTCCATCAGTCGCTCTCGACGCCCTGCTTCAACGCGCTCGCCTCCTCCGACGGGATCTGGCTCACCGACGTCGAAGGCCGCCGCGTGATGGACTTCCATGGCAACAACGTCCACCAGGTCGGCTATCGCCATCCGCACGTGATGGCAGCGGTCAAGCGTCAGCTCGACACGCTGCCCTTTTCGCCGCGACGGTTCACCAATGAGGCGGCCGTCGACCTCGCGGCAAAGCTCGTGGCCTTGGCACCCGATCCGCTCGGCAAGGTGCTGTTCGCCCCCGGCGGCACGCTCGCGATCGGCATGGCGCTCAAACTCGCCCGCCTTGCCACCGGCCGGCACAAGACACTGTCGCTGTGGGACAGCTTTCACGGTGCTTCGCTCGACGCGATCTCGATCGGCGGCGAAGCCGTGTTCCGCAAGGGCATGGGGCCGCTCCTGCCGGGGACCGAGCATGCGCCGCCCTGCGATCCCGGCGCCTGCCGCTTCGGCTGCGGCGGCGTGTGCAGCGCGAAGTGCGCCGACTACCTCGACTTTGTGCTGGGCAAGGAAGAGGACATCGGGGCGGTGATCATCGAAACCGTCCGCTGCACCGACGTGCAGATTCCTCCGCCCGAGTACTACCGCATCGTCCGCGACGCCTGCGACCGCCACGGCGCGCTCCTGATCCTGGACGAAGTGCCGATCTGCCTCGGGCGGACCGGACGCATGTTCGCGTTCGAGCACTACGGCATCGTGCCCGACATGGTCGTGCTGGGTAAGGGGCTCGGTGGCGCGGTGTTCCCCATGGCGGCGCTCATCGTCCGCCGCGACCTCGACATCGCCCGCGATCGCGCGCTCGGCCATTACACGCACGAAAAGAGCTCGGTCGGCTGCGCGGCGGCGCTGGCGACACTGGAAGTGATCGAGACCGAGCGGCTGCTCGAACGCTCGCGCAACCTTGGCGCACGCGCGCTCGAGCGGATGCGGGAATTGAAGAGCCGCCACCCGCTCGTCGCCGACGTCCGCGGCATCGGCCTCCTGCTGGGACTGGAACTTGCGCGCGACGGCGTCCCCGCGCGTCGCGAGGCCGAACGTGTGATGTACCACTGCCTCGCCCACGGCCTGTCGTTCAAGGTTGGCCAAGGCAACGTGCTCACGCTGTCGCCGCCGCTCGTGATCGCCGAGAACGATCTCGACGCGGCGTTCGCAATCCTCGACGGAGCGCTCGCTGCCGTCGAAGGCGGGACGGCGTAGCGCATGCAGATGCTGCTCAACCTCCTGGCCGGTGTTGCGCTGCTCGTCTGGGGCACGCACATCGTTCGCACCGGCATCCTGCGCATCTACGGCAGCAACCTGCGGCGCTTCCTCCGCGTCAGCGTTGCGAAGCCGGTGAACGCGTTCTTCGCGGGGGTCGGGATCACGGCGCTGATCCAGAGCAGCACGGCGACGGCCCTCATCGTCGCCGCGTTCGCGGGACAGGGTCTGATCGGCACTTCGCAGGCGCTGGCAGTGATGCTCGGCGCGGACGTCGGCACGTCGATCGTGACGGTCGTGCTGTCGTTCGACTTGTCGTGGCTGTCGCCGCTCCTGATCTTCATCGGCGTCGTGCTGTTTCTCGCCCGCCAGGAGAACGTCATCGGGCAGTTCGGGCGCGTGATGATCGGCCTCGGCCTCATCATGTTCGCGCTGCAATGGATCTCCGTCGCCGCCAAGCCAATGGTCCAGGCCGCCGGCGTCCAGGTGCTGTTCGCATCCCTCACCGGCGACGTGCTGCTCGACATGCTGGTGGCGGCACTGATGACGATCCTGTGCTACTCGAGCCTCGCCGTCGTGCTGCTGATGGCCACCCTCGCCTCGCTGCACGTGATCGCACTCCCGGTCGCGCTCGGCCTCGTGCTCGGCGCCAATCTGGGCAGCGGCCTTCTCGGGATGTTGTCCACGCTCAATTCTCCGCCCGAGGCGCGCCGGGTCACGCTCGGCAATTTCCTGTTCAAGCTGATCGGCTGCATCCTCCTCGTGCCCTTT
>Ga0207701_10008093_pt1 | contig 10408 bp, 7 predicted proteins | sample KBSSwiSSwithPhiX_FD_184294 | JGI IMG/M metagenome (GOLD analysis project Ga0207701, IMG submission 184294) | Switchgrass rhizosphere bulk soil microbial communities from Kellogg Biological Station, Michigan, USA, with PhiX - S5 (SPAdes) (version 2) | ecosystem: Environmental > Terrestrial > Soil...
GCTGCAGCGCTGGGGCATCCGCGAGGCGCGTGCTCCGCGTGGAACTCTCATCCGGTTCCGGGAACCCTCGGCGTGGGAGCGGTACAAGGTCTACATTCTCGGCGCGGTCGCCACGCTCCTGATGCAGACGGCGCTGATCGCGGGGCTGCTCGTGCAGCGGACCCGGCGGCAACGCGCCGAACAGGAGGTCCGCGGCCGCGAAGCGCAGCTGCGGACGAGTCATCGGCGCATCAAGGACCTCGCGAGCCGGCTGCTGAGCGCGCAGGAAACCGAACGGTCGCGCATCGCCCGCGAGCTGCACGACGACATCAGCCAACAACTCGCGCTGCTCACGATCGATCTCGAGCTGCTGGCCGCGAGTGGCGGTCCGGGGCGCCCAGACCGTCGCGGCGGCGACGTCGTGCAGCGTGCGCACGAGATTGCCACGAGCGTGCACGACCTGTCCCATCGCCTCCATCCGACCAAGCTTCGCCTGCTCGGCCTCGCCCCTGCACTCCAGTCCCTGCAACGGGAAGTCTCGGCCGCCGAGCTCCCCGTCACGCTCACATGCGAGAACATCCCTTCGTCGCTGCCGCCCGATCTGACGCTCTGCCTCTTCCGGATCGTCCAGGAGGCGCTGCACAATGCCGTGAAGTACAGTCAGGCGAGCGGTGTTTCGGTACACTTGGCGGGAGGCGTGCGAGGGCTCACGTTATCAATCGTGGATGACGGCATCGGTTTCGATGTCGACAGCGCCTGGGGCGCGGGCCTGGGGTTGGTCAGCATGCGCGAACGGCTCGACGCGATCGGCGGCGCCCTCGAGATCCACTCGCAGCGTGGGGCGGGGACCCGGCTGAAGGTGTGGGCCCCCTTGCCGGCGGCAGAGGACACGAATGCGGCCGCGATCTGAATACAGGGCACACGCGCCAGGCCTGGCCGCTGCACCGGTTGTCCGCGCTCCCGGCCGCGCACCGGGCGTGGACACCTGCCCCGCCCAAGTGTCCGCATAACATCATGGCCGCGCCTCGAGTCCTGCTCGCCGACGACCACACGCTGCTGCTCGGCGCGTTCGAGAAGCTGCTCGCCGGCGAGTGCGACATCGTGGGTCAGGTGGGCGACGGAAGGGCACTCGTCGCGGCGGCAGAGGCCCACAAGCCCGATCTGATCGTTCTCGACATGTCGATGCCGCTGCTGAACGGGCTGGAAGCCGGCCGACAAATCAAACAGCGCCATCCCGAGATCAAGCTCGTATACCTGACGATGAACGAGGATGCGGATCTCGCCGCCGAGGCCTTTCGCATCGGGGCGTCAGCCTACCTGCTCAAACGTTCGGCGGCCTCCGAGCTGCCGCTGGCCATCCGCGAGGTCATGCAGGGGCGCACCTACATCACGCCGTTGATCGCCGAGGGGCTGGTCGGATCCCTGCTCAACCCGGACCAGCGGAAGGCATCGCAGGACGGCCTTACGCCGCGACAGCGCGAGGTGCTGCAGCTGCTCGCGGAAGGGCACTCGATGAAGGACATCGCCAGAATCCTGAACATCACCCCGCGCACGGTCGCGTTCCACAAGTACAGCATGATGGAGCAACTGAAGCTCGGCTCCACAGCGGAACTGATCCAGTACGCCGTCAAGCAGCGCGTCGTATAGCGGAGTCCGAGTCGCCCGGTGTGACGGCGATCCTCTCGCACGCCAGCTCTCGACAGCCGCCGTCACCGCATCAGCCGGCCGACGCCGATGAAGATGCGGAATGCGCCGTCGAGGCCCACGCTCGTGCCGGCCGTCACGGGACCGACGAGGGTGTCGAGGACCAGGCCGCCAGCGATATGCGTCTGAAAATCGGCATCCTCGTCGGTCTTGAACACGGAGCCGTTCTCCAGCCACCCGGCGGCGAACACCTTGCCGCCCATGAAGTCGGGCAGACGTCCGATCGCGCGCGCCGCGCCGACGGTGACGACGGCATAGTGGTCTCCCCGCCGCTCGCCGACGCGGAAGGCGTCCAGCCGGAAGGGATAGCCAACCTGAAACTGGGAAATCGGATGGCCGCCGAACGAGGTCCCGCCGGAGGCGACGAGGAACAGCCGATTGTCGCGTTTCGGGGACCAGAACCGGGACACACTGCCTTCGAGCTGCGTCACGTCGTCATTGGTCCGTTCGACATCGGCGGCGGTGGGCGACTGCAGATAGTGGGTCAGCGCGGTCGACACGCGCGTGCCGCGCGACGGCACGACCGGGCTGTCCTGCCCATCGTGCAGGAACCGAATTGCCAGCGGCGTTTCGGCGCCCGCCACTTCGGGCAGCTCCGGATCGCCGGTGCGGACGTGGGCGTCCACGCGGCCGTAGCGCACCCCGCCGGAAATCTCGTCTTCGCTGGACAGGTCGATCCCGAGATCGGCGCCGCCGGACATCCGATCTTCCCGGTACTCGGCAATCACGCGATCGTCCTGGATGATCTCGGTGGTCCACCGCATCACCCCGGCAACCGGCCGGATGAACAGACGCGTCCCGAACAACGGCCGGTGCAGCGAGAAGGCGGCGTGCGGGTCGGAGCCGATCGTGCCGTCGATCCGCAGCTCCGATCGGGGGCCAAGCACGTCGAACGCGAGATAGCGGGCGGCGAGCCCGACGCGGAACCCGCTCGAGGTCGTGTTCTCGAGGTTCAGGCCGAGCATCAGGAACGGCGGGCCATACGCCTTGGATCGAGCGCGCACCTCGAGGCCGGGCTTGTCGCCGGTTTCGGTGAGCTGCCACACGAGCGCCTGGTATCGATCGAGACCGGATAACGCGGCCAGGTCCTTCTCGAGACTGGCCACGTTCAGCGGCCGTCCGACGTGAGGCGCCAGGCGCTGCTTGATCACGGCGGCGTCGGCAGCAACGATGCCGGACGTCTCCACGTATGTGGGGACCACCGCGCTTCCCCGCCGGCGCTGCTGCCGGCCGTCGATCCACCTCTGCCACGCCGCGTCGTCGACCGCCAGACGCAGCAACTCGGTCCGGTGCTGCTCGGCGGCCTTGTAGCCTTGCTCGACCAACTCGGCACTCCGCCGCCAATCGAGCGATCCGAACCCGCGCACGTCGACCGAGATGATCAGGTCGGCGGACTGGAGCGCCCGGCGCGTATTTGCGCGCATCATCGCGTCGACGGTGTCCCCGAGCAGGCCGAACATCGAGTAGTCGATCGCGTCGTCCGGCGCGTTGCCGACGTCGATCGCGATCACGAACGCCGCGCCCAGGTCCCGGACGACATCCGCCGGCACGTTGTCGAGCGCGCCGCCGTCGACGAGGACGCGACTGCCGGCCTCGACCGGCGGGAAGACGCCGGGCAGCGACATCGTCGCGCGCATCGCTTCCGCGAGCGACCCGCGATCGATCACGACCCGCTCGCCCGTCCTCAGGTCCACCGCCACCGTACGGAATGGAGTCGGCAGCCGATCGAACGTGTCGAGATCCGGGTAGCCGGCGGCGATTCGCGACAGGAGGAAGTCCACCTGCTGACCGCTATTGAGTGCGGTCGGCGCGACGATGCCCCGTTTCACCCCGAACTCCAGGCGTGACGGATAATCGCGCGCGTCTTCCTTACGCCGCAGGTTCTTGTAGGCGAACGAGCTGCTGCCGAACAGCGCGTCCCAGTCCGTGGCGGCGATCAGGGCCCGCAGTTCTTCCGCGGACATGCCGGCGGCGAAGCCGCCGCCCACCAGCCCGCCCATGCTCGTGCCCGCCGCGACGTCGATCGGGACGTGGTGCTCCTCCAACCACCGGACCACGCCGATGTGCGCGAGCCCTCTGGCGCTCCCGCCCCCAAACGCCACGCCGACGCGCGGCCGCGTCGGCTGCGCGTGGATCGGCGCGGCACACGCGAGCGTGGCCATCGCCAACAGGCAGACCCGCGTCGTCCGACTGAGCGTCACTGCGGTTCGTCTCCCCGGTCGGGCTGATAGGGGATCCAGAACGAGAAGCAGGCGCCCTTGCCCGGCTGGGACTCGGACCAGAGCCGGCCGTTCATCCGGTCGATGAAGGCCTTCGCCACGAGCAGCCCATAGCCGGACGGGTGCTCCGTGCTCGGGGCCGGGTAGCCGGTTACCGGGCCGCGCTCGAAAATACGCACTTGCGCGAGCGGGGTGAGCCCGGGCCCATAGTCCTGGACCGCGCACACCACGCCGCCGGGCTGCGGATCGACGGTGACGTCAATCCGGCCGCCCGGGTTCGAAAACTTCACCGCGTTCGACAGCAGGTTGTCAGCGACGACGGCAATCGCCACGCGGTCGCCCCACACCTCCGGCAGGTCCTCGGCATGGCGGAAGAGGATCTGGATCTGCCTGGCATCCGCGCTGGAGCGGTGGTAGGTGCAGGCGCGCTCGACCAGCCGCTCGAGCCGGATGTACTCGAAGTTCAGCGGCATCGTCCCGGGCTCGTAGACGCGCAGCAGCCGGGCCACAGTCTGGTGCGCCATATCCGACACGTGATGCAGCCCCTCGAGCCAGCCGGTCACCTCAGCGTTCGGATGGTCTGCGAGAGCGTCCTTCAGCAGGGTCAGCACGGCATCGGTGACGTGCAGGTAATTGCTCATGGCGTGCGCGACGAACGCCACGGCGGACGGATCGAACGCCGGGATGCGGCCAAGTTCGGTCAGGGCGCGATCGAGATCCGATTTCGCGTTCTCGATCGCCTCGACGACGTCTCCACGATGGTTCACGATGCCCACGGCCTGCTCCTCTGCTGGCTGGTCACGCCTCGCCCGGGGTGATTCGTTCGCGCCCGATCAATGCGGCATTCCTTTCGCTGACGCACGCCGGCGTTGCACGCTCACTAGTGATCCGCCGTACTGACAGGGGCCGTGACCCGGATGTCTATCGTCGAGCGAGTCGCCGCCGTAGCGTGGGCTCGCGCCGGCCGGGCGTGTGCGCGCAGAACGTGGACGGGCAGCGGCACTCGGCGAATGCCGTGGGACGAGTACCGGCGGCGGAGGGTTCCAGTGGACTCGCCGGAACGTCATACGGCCGCCAACCCCTCGCCGACGGCGATCGGGATCGTCCCGGCCGGATCCGTACCCAGAGGGGAGGCCGGGGGCGCATACCAACGATCCGGCGGAACGGTCTTGGGCGCCCGGGGATCCATCACGTATCGCGGCGACATGATCTGGACGCCGTGTTCGTTGAACCCGTCCTGAATGTTGGCGTGCAGGACGTCGAGGACGAAGAACCGCTGGGCCGGCTGCTCGAGCGCGACGAACAGCGTGTATTGGACGTACCAGTCCTGCAGGCCGGTCTGCAGGATCACCGGCGGCGGGTCGTGGCGGATGCCCGGTGTCCGCGTGGCGGCGATGCGCAGCAGCGCGTGGACCTGGCGCCACGGCGTGTCGTACCCGATCGTCACTGAGGTCGAGCTGTAGGTGCCGTTGACGGCGTTCCGGGAGAAGTTGGTCGTCGCCTGTGAGGCGAGGACCGCGTTCGGGATGGTGATCTCCTCATTGAGGGGCGAAGTAATCTTGGTGGCCAGGGTGCCGATCGATCGGACGGTCCCTTCGATCGTGCCCACCCGGACATACTCCCCGCACTTGAGCGACCGCGAGTAGGTCACCATCAGGCCGCTCATCGCCTGGTTCATCACCCCGCTCGACCCGAACGAGACCAACAGGCCGACAAATACGCTGATGCCCTTGAACACCTCCGATCGGCTGCCGGGCAGATAGGGGTACGACACGATCAGCGCGCAGAGCCAAAGCAGCGTCACCATAATCCGCCGGGTGGACGCCGCGGTGTCCGGATAGACGCCCGGCAGGGTCAGGCGTTCCTGCTCGACCGCCGCGAAAACCTTCGCCACGAGCTGCGTGAGCAGCCTGATCACCACGACGATGGCGAGGACGGTGGCGACATCGGGAAGGGCGCCGATCACGGCCCGGACCGCTGAGCCGACCGTCGAAAACAGCCCGCTGCGCAGCGACTCGCCCCATGGCCGCGTGTAAGGAAAGCGCCGCATGACGATCGTCATCCAGCCATACGTCAGTACGGCGGCGAGCCCCCACGACGCCGCCGTGAAGAGGCGGTGCACGCTGGTGCGCGCGCCCGTCACGTCGACCAGCGCGTCGCCGCCGGAGAGGCGGCGGAGCCGCTGCTCCGCCCGCCGGGTGACGGACGTCGCGCCGCGGCGTTCGGCGGTCACGATCGCCCATATCCCCAAGGCGTAGAGAAGAGTCGCGGCAAAGGAGATCGCGCCGGCGCGAACGAGGCGCCGCGGACTTTGTGACTCAATCGCTTCATCGAACGCGACCTGCAGGCGGTCGGCAGCGGCCTGCGCGGTGCTGACCACGTCTTCGCCTTCCAGCGGATCGACGTCCCCGGTGAAGATTACGAACACCGGACGGTTGCCGAGTCGAACGATGGTCCCGTCGGGATAGGTGTGGATGCTGGTGCGCCCGGTCTGGTTCTCATCAAGCAGGCGACGCAGCAGTTCCGTCGCATCCGCGGTTCGGGCCGCGGGTGTACGCGACATCACCGTCGCCCGGAGCGTCACGATCGGGCGATTGGCGAACGTGAGATGCGCTGGCGGCGAGCCCCGCTCTACCGTCCCGGCCGCACTGGCGACAGCGGCCGCGAGGCGGTCCGGCGGATCTTGGGGGGCCGGCTGCCGCGCATAGACGGTCGGCAGAATGGACGCGACGAGCAGCGCGACGACCGGCCAGCAGCGTCCAGGCATCTTCCCCGCTCACTTCTTTACGCGGGGGATCGGAAAGTCACGAAACAGGCGCGCCGTGCCGTCGTTGATGCGCTCAATCCGCTTCTCGAGCGTGTGCTCGTGCTCGATGCGCGTGACGACCGTGCCGCGCCACAGCGCCCGCGAGACGGCACGGTCCACGACGTCGATGAGCACGGTGCCCTTCTCGTAGACGGTCATCGAGGTGGAGGGCGCCAGACCCTCGGGAATCGGTGATCCCCAGCCCGTGAGATAGCCGTAGTGCTCACCTAAATAGGTCTGGTCGAAGCCCGTACTGAGCGCGGCGAAATAGGCCACGTGAATGTCCGCCTGGTCGGCTGGCGCCTTCACGAGCCCGCGCGCCGCCAGCTCGCGGTCCACCGCCGCCATGATCGGCGGCCCGAGCGCTTCCTGCGACAGGGTCGGGTTGCTCACCGATTCGGACGCGACGTTCTTGAGCAGGGGTGCCGGCGGCAGCCAGGCGTAGGTTCGGATGGCCGAGAAATCGGCCGTCGGATCGCGGTTGGTCTTGATTTCGAGTTTCTGCGCTGCGGTGTGGCCGCTGAGCGCGGCGACGGTGCCCGCCAGCAGAACCCAGCGTGCAACAGGTCTGGAGATAGTACGCACGGGCCTCACTTCTCGATCTTGACGTTCTTGAGCCTGACCGGCTCCGCCGCATAGTTGTTGACGCGCAACTGGTTGGTCGTGGTGTCGAACTCGATGTTGGTGGCGGCTGCGAACCGGCCGCTTCCCTGGCCGTTCTTATCCAGGCGAATGTCGATCAGCGTGAACGGATACGCGAGTGCCCCGGGCTGCTCGTGCTCTTCGAGACGCCCGATGGAGCGGTCGGTGACGATGGTGATCCGCTGGCCGTTGTCGTCGAGCGGCGCAGTGGCGGCATAGCGAAGATCCCACCCGAGCCGGGCATTATACGGGTCGGGCCCAATCCATTTGGGAATGGCGATGCGCCCGTGGAACGGCATCGCCCGGAGCGCCGGGAGCAGGGCGTCACGGCCTGACGCGGCCGTGGCGACGAGATCGTGCCGCTCCTGTTCGGTCGACCACCGGGTGATCGTGATCTGCAGGAGCGAGGACGTGTCGGAACCGACCGCGCCCATGTCGACGGCCGTCGCCGACAGCCGCAGCGGGCGCGCCGCCGTCGGGGCCTGACCCGAAGGAGCCGTCCCGAGTGCGGCGACAGCGGCAAGAATCGTCACGGCGCGCAGCCCGGAGGTCTTCGGCGTGAGCCGGCGCTCCGGCGCTGCGTGCGATGCCATGATCCCTTGCTCCTTCAACCCTGGGCGGCGGTTCGGATGCCGCCCGACGGGCGGTTGGTGACGGCGCGGGCGGCGATCCCACGGGAGGTCTCGTCGGTGCCGACCGCGGCGCTCATCTTCGCCGGCCGCCGCCGCCGCGGGACGCACCACCGCCACCGCGCGAGGCCCCGCCGCCGCCGCGATAGCTGCCGGCGCCGCTCGTCCCGCTCCCGCTCCGATAGTTCCCGTAGTCGCTGGTCCGCTTGGCCCCTTCGCTGCGGGCGGCGGAATCGCGGTTCAGCTGATCCATCGTGGCGCGATCGACACTGCTGCCGGCAGTGCCGGCGCTCGGCTGCTCGCGGGTGGTGGCGCGGTCCGCCGCGCCATTGCGGTCACCGCCTTGACGTGCGGTATCCGACCACCCGCCGTTGTCGTACTTCTGCCAGGTGCCATCGTCACGCTTGTAGACGTTGCCGTCGCGGCCGGCGTAGACGTTGCCTTCGTCGCCGACGCCGACCGTGCCGCCGCCTGCACCCCGGCGGGTCACGGCGCTGCCCTCGTCACTCCTGACCGTGCGGGTCGTCGTGCCGGTCTGCCGGTTCGTATAGCGATTGGTCGTGGCCCAGTCATCGCCGCGTTGCACCGCTGTCGATCCCCAACTCCCGTAGACGTTCGACCCCTGGCGTGTGGCGCCATAGGCGCCGGTGCGCGGGTTGTAGGCCTGCGCGACGCCGCGGGCGCCGTACGGGCCGTAGGCCGCGGCACCGCGCGCATACGTTCCGGTCCGCGGGTTGTACCGCGCCCCGACCCCCGCGCCGCCATACGGTCCATACACGCCGGCGCTGCGGCCGTATGCACCCGTCCAGGGGTTGTAATACGCCGAGTAGCCGTATGTCGGGAAGTGCGGGTAGTAGTAGGGATAGTAGCCCCCGTAGCCGATGTAGGGCGGGTAGTAGTAGCCGGTGCCCCACACCGCGCATCCCCAGGCGACCATCATGCCGGTATACCCCGCCGCCGCCGCATATGTCACCCACTCGTCGTCGTTGTCTTCGACCGTGACGTAGGTCACGTGATGGGACGGCGAGCTCACCGGGATCTGGTAGATCTGCTCCGGTACCGAGCTGGCGGCCTCCCACGGGCCGCTGGCGCTCGCCCCGGAGAACCAGACGCCCTGGTAGCACATGTAATAGAGATCCCCGACCTTGAAGACGTCCTTGTCGGTGTTGACGGCCCGCTGCACCGTGGTGGTTTCGATCGGCGCGAACTCAGGATCACCCTGGAACGCGACGTCGGGCGCCTTCAGCTCCTTCTTGTTCACGCGCGCGGTCTGCGGCACCTGGGCCAGCAGCACGGCTTCGTTGGCGCGATCGGTCCCGGGGACCGAGGCGAGCACGCGCGATCGCGGATGCTCGAGCGAGATCTTCGCGAAGTCGGGCGGCAATGACGGCGTCGCGAACGTCCACGGGCCGGTGAACCCGGGCGCCGAGAACCATCGGCCGGCCACGAGGTAGTAGACCGCACCCGTGCGCCCCATGCGGAACACGTCACTCTCGGTGTTGCTCACCCACTGCAGCCCGGTGCCCGGGACGGCCGCGTACTTCGCCGGACCGGTCAGGAGAATCAGCTCCGCGGGGCGGAAGCTCGTGAACACCTTGGGCATGGCCGACGCGGCGAGTGGCTTCCCTGGCAGGTTCGCGCGCACCTCGTTCCAGTTCTCGTCCGCCGGCAGTTTCTTGAAGCTGTCGGGCAGCGTCCCCGCCGGCGACCACGGCCCCTTGACGTCATGGCTCTTGAGCCACGAATGGTCATTTCGCAGGTAATACGTGGCGGACGGCTCGTACTGGAACAGGTCCCAGTTGGTGTTGACGGCGAACTTCAGATCGTTGTCCTTGATCGGGCTCCACACCGGTTCGCCATCGAGATTGACCATCACCGCCGGAGACTCGCTGAAGAAGATCTCGGGCGGATCCGCTTTGATGCCTTCGACGTTCTTGACGACGATGGGGCTCTGGTCGAGACTGGCCAGCACGCGATCGAGCGCAATCACCCGATCGTCTTTCGACATCGTCTTGTCGATCAGCGCCACGACCTCCGCCGTCCGCTCCTTGGGGATGGTCTGAAAATTCGCCTCGACGATCCGCATCTGCGCGAAGCTGACCAGCCGCTCGGTGATCGCGACCTTGGTGTCCGCTTCCAGCTTGATGGTCCCGAGCGCCGGCTTCTCGTCGGTCTTGCCGCGGTACGACACCACGCTGAACGCGACCATGTGCGATTGCTTGTCCCAGGTGGCGATCTGCGGCTGATAGACGAGGATGGTGCCGCCGTCTGGGAGGTCGTGCATCCGCGGCCACGCGCCGTCGACCGGTGCGGCGGCGGCCGCGGCCGTGGCGGCAGGCTTCGATCCGGATGCGGCCGGCTTGGGAGCGGCGGTCCCCTGTCCGGGGCTGGCAGGCGTGGCAGGCGTGGCCGCAGCCGCCTGGTACGTG
>Ga0207701_10008094_pt1 | contig 10408 bp, 8 predicted proteins | sample KBSSwiSSwithPhiX_FD_184294 | JGI IMG/M metagenome (GOLD analysis project Ga0207701, IMG submission 184294) | Switchgrass rhizosphere bulk soil microbial communities from Kellogg Biological Station, Michigan, USA, with PhiX - S5 (SPAdes) (version 2) | ecosystem: Environmental > Terrestrial > Soil...
AATTGCTCGCGCTGGCCGAGCAAGATGTCCATGTGGGATTTGGCATTCTTCTGCTGTTTGTGATCTTTGAGTTTGGTTTTGTCGGAGCGGCGTTGGTGCTCGCAGAGCCGATTTTGAGGGCTCTTGCATGGCCATCCGTGCTGATCGGAAATTTACTCGCCGCGGCGGTGATGGCCGCCTATTTCCGGCGCCAACACGCCACATTGAGGATCAGCCCGTAGGCCGGAAATATTCGTGCCCAGCCTGCGGGCCGTGCGGCGGCCTGAAATCGAAAGCGTAAAGCCGAGTCGCAGGAGGAGGTTCCCATGGCTATTATTACGATTTATCAGGGCGCATCGGGCAGCGGTGAAGAGCTCGCCGGCGCATTGGCGCAATCGCTTGGTTGTCGTTGCATCAGTCGGGAGGTGCTGGTGGAAGCGAGCCTGCGATACGGCATTCCGGAAGCGAAGCTCAGCAAAATCGTCGAGCGAGAACCGAACTGGTGGAGCCGGTTTATGGAGAATCTCCAGCCCTACCGGATCGCTCTGCAGGCCGCCTTCTGCCAAATCGCTGTGAGCGACGGGCAAGAGAACCTCGTGTACCATGGCCATTTGGGACACGAGCTTCTGCCCGATTACAAACACGTACTGAAAGTTCTGCTGACGGCACCTATGGAAAGAAGGGTCGAGCAGGTCAAAGCCCGTCAGGGACTGAGCGACGCTGCGGCGCGAAAATTTATCGATGAAACCGACAAAGCGCGCAGCCGCCGGCTCATGGGGATGTTCGGTGTCGACTGGCATGATGCAAGCCGGTTTGATCTCGTGGTGAATCTCGGGCGCATGAGCCTTAACACCATTAAGCATCTGATCCTGGAAACGCTACGGCAGCCGGATTATCAGATCACGCCCGGTTCGAAACAGGCATTCGAAGATTTTGCTTTGGCATCCCAAGTCAGAGCGGTGCTGGCGATGTCGGCGGACAGCACGCGGACTCGTCTGGATGTCAAAGCGTCGGCCGGCAATGTAGCAGTATCCGGGTCGATTCCGAGTTGGGTTTCGGAAGAAACGCTGGTGACGAAAATCAAAACTATTCCTGGTGTGAAAGACGTGCAGACGGATATCGTCAACGTGCCGGATCTCGGCGTGGTCGATTGGCCTTAATCGATTTAGATTTAAGCTTTCTACAACAAGTCCTATGCGCAAGATCATAGATGCGATGGTGCTCGCGTTAGCCCTCGGGTGGGTGGTTTCTGCAAATGCAGCCGAAGGGGAGAAATCGCCGCCGTCCATTCCCGACGAGGTCGGAGAGGCCTGGGATCGGGTTCAGCAGGTTCTCCAAGACTTAAGCGATCGTTTTCGCGAGCGCTTTGGCGGCCGCGAAAACATGGAAAACCGCCCGGCGATCTCCCAAATGCTCAGTCGCAGAGAAGCGTTGGGATTGTCGGCGGATCAGGTGAAAAAGCTCGAGCAGCTACGCGACAACTTCGAGCGGTTAAGCATACGTAACAATGCCGAGGTCAGGATCGTCGAACTGGACATCGACAGTTTATTGGACACTCCGACCGTCGATCTCGCCAAAGTCGAAGCGAAAGTACATGAGGCGGAAAAATTGCGCGCGGATCTACGCATCGCGCGGATAAAGGTCATCGAGCAGGCAAAGGGGGTGTTAACTCCCGAGCAGCGAAAAAAGTTTTACGAAGCCGTCGAATCCCGCGCGCCCCGAGCAGCACGAGGGCAAAACCCTTCCGCTAAGGAACGAGAATAAGCTTACCCGTAGTTCCACGTTTTTCGAGAAGCTGTTGAGCTTCAGACGCGTCCCGCAGCGGCAAGGTTTTTTCGATTCGCAACTTGAGCTTTCCCCCTTGCATCCAGTCAAACAGATCGGTGGCACGACGCAATAGCTCGGCGCGAGTCAATGTGTAGTGCGCCAGGCTCGGGCGCGTGAGAAAGAGCGAGCCTTTGGCGGCCAACTTTGCCGGATCGAACGCTGCGACCGGCCCGCTCGATTGCCCGAACAGCACGAGATAACCGCGCGGTCGGAGGCAATCGAGGCTCTTCTCGAAAGTCGTTGCGCCCACCGAGTCGTATACCACATGGACGCCTTGGCCATTGGTGATTCGCTTCGCTTCAGCGAGAAAATCGGCCTGCGTATATAAAATGATTTCGTCCGCTCCAGCCTTGCGGACGAGATCCGCTTTGGCTTGCGTGGAGACCGTACCGATCACTCTGGCGCCGAGCATCTTGGCGACCTGAACGAGCAGCAAGCCCACGCCTCCCGCCGCCGCGTGAACGAGCGCGGTCGCATCTTTTTGCAACGGGTAAGTGCTATGGGTGAGATAATGGGCCGTCATGCCCTGCAGCATAATGCCCGCGGCTGATTTAGCGTCGATATCATCGGGCACCGGCACAAGCTTACCCGCTGGAACTACCGCGTACTCGGCGTAGGATCCCGGAATCATCGCATAAGCAACGCGGTCGCCTTGCTTTACTTCGATGACGCCCTCGCCCACCGCATCGACCACACCCGCTCCCTCACTGCCGAGAATGCAGGGTCGATTCATCGGATAAAGACCGGTGCGATGGTAAATATCGATAAAATTGACGCCGCTCGCCTCGATCTTGACGCGCGCTTCTCCCGCCTTGGGTTCCGGGGCGGGAACGTCTTCGTAGGCCAATACTTCCGGCCCGCCGTGATTGTGAATTCGAATCGCTTTCATGGCTTCCCTCGCCGATACTTGACCGCTTAGCGCTTTAGCAACAGAAATTCAATTTAGCGACTGCCTCCCGCCGTTGTGTCATTCGGCTTCGGAAACCCGAACGAAGCTTGCGTCGCCGCTGAAGTTTTATCCTGGGAGATGTCGAGGCCGGGATGACGATTTTGATTTTACGTGCGATTGAGGTCGTCGATGGAAAAAATACGGATTTATTTCTGCCCCCAGGGCATTACGAAGACCTCGGTGGAGTTCGGCAATTCGGATTTGGCTATTTTCAGTACGGGCGTATTCAACATCTTCACTTTAGGCATGCCTTGAACGAACTCTTGCACGGCTTGCTCCCACCAGAAATGCATAGGGATCACGATTTTCGGGTTGACCTGTTTGGTGACGTCGCGAGCTTCGGCGGGAGTGACGGTGAAATAGCCGCCGGCGATGGGCATGAGGAGTAGATCAATCTTGCCCATCATTTTGAGTTGCTCGGGGGTCAAAACATGGCCCAAGTCGCCGAGATGAGCGATGCAAATGTCATCCACCCGAAAAACGAAGATAGCGTTCTTTCCGCGCTGCATGCCCTGGCTTTTGTCGTGATAGGCCGGCACGGCGTAAACGGAAACATCTCGGATCGTGGTTGAAATTTTTTGCCAGTCTTCGCCGGTCGGCGTGAGTCCGTGAAGGATCACCGGTGTGCCGGGCGCCATGTGCACGCTATTGTGCGGGCCGTGCTGGTGACTGGTCGTGACGATGTGCTGCGGCAACGTCGGATGGGGCAAGTCGAAAGCGCCGTGTGGATCCGTAAGAATGCGCGTGCCCTTTGATGACGTAATTTGAAACGTCGAATGACCCATCCATTCAATGGCGACGGCGGAAGCCGCCCCCATCGCAACTCTCATGAAACCGCCTTGAACCACTTCGAGCTCATGGCAGAAAGCCAGAACGCGAACGGGTAGGAAAAAGAATACGATCACCAGCATCAACGATTTTAGTGCCAGCGTCTCGTTCATAATAGGTAGGGGCAATCCTGCGTGATTGCCCTGCCGAAGAGGGGCGACACATAGGCGGCCCCCTACAGTTATATCAATCCCCATTTCCGTCTCATCCACCACTCGATGCTAAGCAGGGTGAGAATGAGACCGAATGGCCATAGATTGTTCCATAGACGAACCTGCCGCTGCTCGACGATTTCCGACGGCGCGAGCTGTTCAAGCCGCGCAGCGATTTTGTCGAAGGTCCGGTCATTCCAATCATTTATCGAAATGTATTCGCCCTTGCTCGATTCGGCGATCTTTTTCAATAAATCGAGACGCGGCAAGCCGTCATCCATTTCGCCGTAGGAGTACGCCGCAGTAAAACTGTTCTTATCTCTACCCAGGGTTTTGCCGCTGGCGCTGGCTTCGGCTTCGACCCGATAAATCCCTTCTTTGGTTGGCGTAAACTCGCCACTGTATTCGCTCTCTTCGACTCCCGGCGCGGTTGGCAGCACAATGGGCTCGCCTTCCGGGCTGAACACACGAAGCTGAACCGCGGCCTGGCGCACCGGCGTGAAGTCGTCGTTCAATACTTTAATTTTGATCGGGACCTTTTCTCCCGGCTGCGTGGTCGCGATCGGCAGAATTTGCACCTGTTCAAAAGCGGGTTCCTGCGCTAGCCACCGTATCGACTGGCGAATAAGTTTCAAATGGTTTTGCGGCGTTTCTTTGTTGCCGACCGCGATGAAGTTCCAGCGCCAGGCATCATCGCTCATCAGCGCCAGAGTTCTGCCTTTGCCAAAACGCCCGATCGCAAGCAATGGAGCGCCGGGTTGGGCGCCATCGCCGGCTGCTGTCAGCAGTGTCTCGCCGCGGACGCTGCGCACCGGGTTAACGCCAGTGAGCGCGGGCATCTTGCGCCAAGTCTCCTCGTTGGCTTTGCTGTCGGGCAGCAAGCGCGTGATCGGGTGCGCTTTGCCGGCCGGCGTAAGCGTCGCTTGGACCTCGCCGCGTGCTTGAAAAGTTCCCTTGCCATCGAGCTCCACCGGCAGCACTTCGCGCAAGGCGCTGTCGCCATAGCCGCCGTTGTCGAAGGAGCGCGCACCGCCAAACATCGCCAGCCCACCACCGTCGCGGACAAAATCCCGCACCCGCTCCAGGTACACCGGATTGAAATAGGCGCGATAGGAAAAATCATCTAACACAACTACATCGAAGTTTTTCAGCTCTTCCAAAAAAATGTCGTCGATGGGAAACGGAATCAGGCTCAACTGGTTTTCGGGGACATCGACCGTATCGGTGGGTGTGCGCAAAAACACAAATGAGACCAGTTCCACCAACGGATCTTGTTTCAGCGCCATGCGCAGAAAACGGTAATTCCATGCCGGCGAACCGGATAAAGTCAGGACGCGGATCTTGTCCCGTCCGACGTCCACTTTGAATTCCCGCTGATTGTTTTGCGGGATTTGTTCGCCGGGCTGCGGCGGCAGGCTCACCGAAAACGTATGGGTGCCGAGCTCTTTGGGCGTGAAGCTCAATGTCACCTTTTGCTCGAAGGGGTCCGCGTCAATGGTAATGTTGCGTGTGGCGATGAGGTTTTTTCCACGATTAAAAAACAGCGGCACGGATTTACCCTTCAGGCCGAAGGCCTGAACCGTCAGCTCGATCTTGAACTCGCGGCCGCGAAAAGCGAATTCCGGCGCGCCGAAACTGGCGATGCGAAGATCGGTGAATCCCTGAGTTTCGCCAACACCCACCGTGAACACCGGGGCGCCGATGCTAGCACCGTCTACAGCTTTGGCTTCACCGTTCGAAATCCCATCGGTGAATACAATCATTCCGGAGCGCGCCGCCGGGTCCTTGGCTGTGCTTTGCAGCACTTCGATCAAACGGGTGCCGGGATCCTGAGGCCGTAGACGGGGGATATTTTCCGGCGCGATGGGCTCGGTTCCGGTACCGAAGCGAATGATGTGTAGATCGTAGTCGCGGTTGAGTCGTTGCAGAAGCGGAGTTTGACCTGCGGTGAGCTTTTGTCGCACCAGATCCAGCCTGCTATTCACCGGCTCATCCGGCGCACCGGCTTTGGCGCTAGCGGGAAAACCCATGCTTTGGGAAGTATCGATCAGCAACGTGAGCGGCCGGCGAAGCTTGGTAACCCGCTTGTCGATCAGAGCCGGACCCAAAAGAAAAAAAATCAACCCCGCATAGACACAAGTTCTAACCAGCGTGAGAAAGGTTGTTTGTCCACGCGAGAGGCGCTCGCGTAAATTAATGAACTGACGCACCAAAAGTGCGGCTGCGGCGCCAGCGATGAGCGCGACAAGCCACCAGGGCAAAGCGCCAAGAATATAGAGGTCGCTCATGTTTACCTGGTCAGACGCCGGCGGATGAACGGAACGTGGATCAAATCGTCTTTATAGTTTTCGGTCATCGCGTACAGGATGATATTGATCCCGAGGTGAAAGGCATCCTTGCGCTGCGGCTCGCCGCCCGGAGTACACGGATTGGTCCAATTGCCCAACTGATCGCGCTCCCAGGCTCCGCCGAGATCGTTTTGGCAATAAATCACCGGTGTCGACGTACCGATGGAAATCCCTTCGAGGTTCGGGCTGGCGATCCGCACGCCGCCGACCCGGCGCAAAAGGTAGTAGCTTCGGAGCGCTGCATGTCCCGACGGCAGGCGCTTGAGTTCATTGCCAGGAAAGATGCGCTGCAGCTCGCGGCGCACCGATTTGTCGAAGCCATATCCTTGCTGGCCGAGCGCATCGTCAATGAGCAGAAAACCGCCGTAGCTCAGAAAGCGCCGCAGTGTTTCGACTTCCTCCTGATTAAAGGGCTCGAATTCGTATTTGCCGGCTAAATAAAGAAACGGGTAATTGAACAGATCGCGATCGGACAAGGTCACTTCGCGCTTCGCGTTCGCCGCTTCTACACTCGTCCGCGCCATCAGCTCTTCCAGCAGCGGCGTCACAGCCAGCGGGTGCGGGTTCCAATCGCCGCCCCGATATTTGATTTGGGCAAATGTAAACTGGAGCCGACGCTTGTCGTCGGATTCTGCTGCGTCTAACACTCCGGGCAGTAGCGAGCCACTAAGACCGTATGCAAGGATTCGGACGAACTGACGACGATTCATTGGATCATTTTCTCTTTACTATGAAGCATACGAACTTCACGAAGAGAAGGTTCTAGAACTTCGTGTCCTTCGCGTCTCCTTCGAAAATTCGCTCGCACCTGCCGAACGAGGCACGCCTTGTTTCGTCATACCCGCGAAGGCCGGGGAACAAACCTGGATTCCCGCTAAAAGCATGCGGGAATGACAACTCGTGTCGGAGTAGGAATCTTTCATTCTCTGTAGGCGATCAAAGTTCATGAACCACTTCGTGGTGAAATTCTCCTCGTCTTCCGTTACTGCTCTGTCGTCTAAAACCGCCCGCCGAGCCAGCCTTCGAAGAGCAATGTGATCATCAAGAACGCGACCAGCGGAAGCGCGAGATCCGTGCGCTTACCTCCCTCTTTAAGCGCCTCGACGGGAACGACCTCGGGGTGTATCGGTTTGAGCTTCGCTTGCAGTTCGCTCGCGCTGATTTCGTCGAGACGAGATTCGAGAAACGGCGGATTAACCGCATAGACTTGCGGCACCGCGCCGTCCTTCTCGCCGCCCGCCGGTACGGACAGCCGATAAAAACCAGCGCGATCGTTATATTCGATCGCGGCGATTGCCCGATCCTTCGCCGCGCTGATCTGGACATCACGGGTTTGCTTGTCCGGCTTCGTGAGGCGGAGATTTTTTCCGACGTAGCTCGGCGGCAGCGCCAGCTCTTTGATGCTCCCGACGGCAATGCCGGCGTCCAAGCCGCCGCGTTTGCCCCCAGCGAGGTACTGGGTCAACGACTGGATCAACGGCAGATAAGCGGTTTTCAGCGGCAAATCCGTCCAATCCCGGTCCGCCGCCGTGGCCATAAAAATGACTTTTCCCGCACCGATCTTTTGTTCGACTAATAGTGGATCGCCGTTGGCCAGCGAAATCAACGGTGATCGTACGCCCGCGGTGCGGAAGTAGCCCCATACCCGTGCCGATTTGATCGATTCCTGCAGGATCGCATCGGATAAAAACTGCAGCGCCGGATGGCCGGCGTCGAACTTGCCGATCTTTTCACCGTTGGCTTCCGGAGCGAGTTTTTTTTCGCCCAGTTGGCCGGGCAAATTGCGTGACAATCTTTGATTATAAATTTCCGGCTGAAACTTATCGCCGCTAAAAATCAACAGGCCGCCGCCCGCTTGCAAAAAACTCGGCAGCTTCGCAGTGAAGCTATCGGGGAGTGACCCGACATTGCACAGAATCACAACTTGATAGCTTTCCAACGAGGCGCTATTCAAGCCGTCAGCTAAAATCACAGTGGGAAGAAAAACCGAACCATCGCTCTCTCCCGAGGGATCGAGGGCCCGGCTCAGAAAAAAAGTTTCGCTTTGAATCAAGGATGTCTGTGGATCGCCGTCGACCACCAGAACCTTGAGCTTGTCTTGCGCATCGAGGGTGAAGTTGGTGCTGGAGTTTCCGGCCAATCCGTCTTTTTTGAGGATGATCTGTGCCGCGTGTGCGCCGGGTTGGCCGAGTCGGGTTTGAAAGCTGACGCTGTTTTCCGATCTCGGCGGCACCGTAACGAGCTTCTGGGCGCGATTTTGGCCGTCGATTGTGAGTTGCGCCAGGGCATCCTTGATCTCTCTTTCGCCGAAGTTTGTCACGGTCGCTTCGATCTGCAGGGGCAGATTGGCGCCGACGCCTTGACTCGCCAAGCGGATTTCCCTGACCGTGCCGTTCAGCGGCTGTTCTTTTCTGCCGATATGAATCAACTTGAACGGGATCGACGGATCGACTTGCTTCAAGGCGGCAACGGTGAATTGATCCCAACCCGTAAGCCCCATGTCAGTTACGAAACGAATTTCTTTTTGCCCGGCCGGTTGCTGCAACAACTCATAAGCTCTGCTTAAGGCAAGGTTAAGATTCGCTGTGCCATCCGCAATCTCGATGGCGTCCAGCTCCCTCAAGAGCACGTCCTTTTGACCCTTCAGTCGAAACGGTTCATCAGCTGATAAATTGGTCGGAATGATGGCGGCTTGATCGTCTTCACTCAATGCCGAGATCAATAGTCGCGCTGCGTCTTTGGCTTGCTTGAAACCATTGCCGTCACCGCTCCAGGTCATACTGAGTGAATTGTCGAGGAGCACGACGAGCGCAACCGGCCCGCCGCCGGCGAAAAGTCCGGCGCCTGTCTGGAAGATTGGATTGGCCAGAAGGAGCGCGAGAAGCACGATGGCCAAAGTCCTAAGCGCCAGTAAAATCCAATGCCGCAGACGATAACTCCGCGAGATACGTTTTTGCGAAAGCAAGATAAAACGGACAGCCGGAAACCGAATGCGTTTCAATTTGCGCCGGTTGAGGAGATGAATGAGGACCGGTAACGCCGCCGCCGCAAGGCCGAAGAGAAAAATCGGATAAAGAAAAAAAAGCGACATCAGCGCTCGCAGTTCGAGAATGAAATCGCGTAAACGAGACTTTGCTTTTTCGTCACGACGCCGCTGAACGCTTGCGCCAAACCCGATCGGTGCCAAGCGTCCAGAGGGCGCATGCCAGGCGCTCCTCCGACTGCGCGTCGATGCCGAATGGCGATGCTATCTTTCTGCGCAGTTTGCCTGAAAGACACTAGCCTCTCCAACTGAGATAGCTGGCGAGCGCGCGATCGAGAGGGGTGGCAGTGGAGATGACTTGGTAATCGATGGCGCTATCGTGACACTGCTTGCGAACGTTCCCGATGAACTCCTGCACGACTTGCTGATACGTCGAGCGGATCGCGCGCGGGTCGGCGATGACTTGCAGATGCGCCGCTTCCAAATCCTCGAACAGAATGTTGCCCTCGAAGGGCAAGTCGAGCTCGGCCTGATCGAGTAAGTGAAACACGATGACATCATTGCCCTTGAAGCGAAAATGGCGCAGTCCCTTGAGGATCGCGTCTGGATCATCGAGCAGGTCGGAAACCAGAACGATCAGCCCGCGCCGCCTTACCTGGCCGGCGATGTCCTCGAGAATTTTACCGACATTGGTGTCGCCGCCGGGACCGCGGTTTTCCAGCGCATGCAGAATCTGCGTCAGATAATCGCGCTTCGCCCGAGGCGGAATGAACGCTTCGACGTGGTCCGAAAACGTGACCAGTCCCACGGAGTCTTGCTGTTTGAGAATCAAATAGGCGAGGGATGCGGTCAGCGTGCAGCCGTAATCGAACTTGCTAATGCCATCGGACGCGTAATTCATAGAGGCGCTGGCGTCGAGCACCAGATAGGCACGCAAATTGGTTTCATCCTCGTACTCTTTGATATAGTAGCGGTCGAATTTTCCGAGCGCTTTCCAATCGATGCGGCGGATTTCGTCCCCCGGCGAGTACTCGCGGTGCTCTTCGAACTCAACGCTGAAGCCCTTGGCGCGGCTCCGGTGCACACCCGACATCAACCCTTCGACGACCCAGCGGGCGCGCAGCGCGAGGTTCGAAATTCCCGCCAGCACTTTGGGATCGAAGTAGTTCTTATCGTGGGTCGCCATAGGGTTGATTTATTCCGCCGCGCATCGAGAATAAGCTATTGAGCATCGTTATGCTCCATCGGCGATTTTCTATCCTCGAATTCTTACCACCGGCATATTGCAGAATCTAGCCAGCGTCGCCCGCGCATATTCGCAGCTGCGCCGAACCAATTTGCC
>Ga0207701_10008097_pt1 | contig 10407 bp, 11 predicted proteins | sample KBSSwiSSwithPhiX_FD_184294 | JGI IMG/M metagenome (GOLD analysis project Ga0207701, IMG submission 184294) | Switchgrass rhizosphere bulk soil microbial communities from Kellogg Biological Station, Michigan, USA, with PhiX - S5 (SPAdes) (version 2) | ecosystem: Environmental > Terrestrial >...
CAATCGAGATCAAACTAACCAGCGAAGACTTCGCAGATCTTGATCGTGAATTTCCGCCACCGAATTCCAAAGGATCATTGCCGATGTTGTGATCGGAGCCTCTTTCGGTGGAAACGATCGGCCGGAATTAGTCTTGACATAAAAGTCCGCTATAGCCTACAACCGGGCCACTTGTCGTCGAAAGGTGCGCCCAATGAACACTCTCTTTAAGACTTCACTCTTTGTTGTTTACCTAATCGCCATAAATCTTGCTTCGAGCATCGCTGTTCCTGCACGTGCCGATGTCGTAACGGATTGGAACAACGCCGCGCTAGACGCGATTCGCGCCGGCAACACTCCGCCGCCGATCGCGTCCCGCAATCTCGCAATTCTCCACGCCTCCATCTACGACGCGGTTAACGGTATCGCGCGTACGAATGAACCTTACCTCGTGCAAAGTGCCGCGCCTGCCAGCGCGTCGCGACCAGCGGCCGCCAGTGCTGCAGCCCACCAGGCGCTGGTGGATTTATTTCCAGCTAATGCATCCAGCTTCGATGCACTTCACGTCGCGATACTTGCTGGGATCCCTGATAGCCCACACAAGAGAGCTGGCATCGTGTGGGGTGAATTCGTCGCGAACCAAATTCTCGCGGCACGCGCCAATGATGGTTCCAATGCTGTCGTTCCGCCACCTGTCGGCAGCGGTCCTGGCGTGTGGGTGCCCACTCCTCCTGCATTCCTTCCATACTTGCTGCCGCAATGGGGATTCGTCGTGCCGTTTGGAATGAACAGCAGCTCGCAGTTTCGCCCCCCCGGTCCGCCTTCTCTCGATAGCCAGGATTACGCAGCGGATTACGAGGAGGTCAAGCAACTCGGCGCATTAGTCGGTTCAACGCGCACAGATGACCAGACCGAAATCGCCTTGTTCTGGGCGGATGGCGCTGGCACTGAAACCCCGCCCGGTCACTGGAACAGTATTGCCCAGACGATTGCCGACGCGCGAGGCAATACACTGGAAGAAAACGCAAGGTTGTTCGCCTTGTTAAACATCGCCATGGCCGATGCTGCTATTTGTTCCTGGGACGCCAAATACACCTTTGATTTCTGGCGCCCAGTGACTGCGATTGCCTTCGCCGAACCACAACTAAACTGGATCTCATTCATCGTGACACCACCGTTCCCGGATTACACGTCCGGCCATAGCACGTTCAGCGCTGCGGCTGCGGCTGTGCTTCCACTGTTTTACGGGACAGAAGATTTGCCGTTCACGACAGGCTCCGATTTTCTGCCAGGCGTGTTCCGCAGTTTTTCGACGTGCCTCGATGCAGCGGAGGAAGCGGCAGCGAGCAGAATATATGGCGGGATTCACTTTCGATCGGCAAGCGAAGATGGGTTGCAAGCGGGTAACAGTATCGGCGAATGGACCGTTACCAATTATTTGCAGCCCAAGCACAATCGCAGGCGATAGTAGCCGACCGACAAAACACGCTTCCGACGTTACCTCGGTCGTCGGTCGCTATCCCCAGCTTGAAAGCCATTGACGTTTCATCGAAATCCTGTCTCGATGCGTCCATGAAAATAAGAGCGGTTGGATTGACCCTGGTGTTTTCTTTTTTCGGAGCTGCAGTGTGCCTCGCGGCCGATCCACAGGCGGGGACTTGGAGGCTGAACGAATCGAAATCGAAGATCGCACCTGGCACGTTGAAAAATACGCAGGTTGTTTACTCAAGCATGTTTGGCCAGGTGAAAGTGAAATCGGACGGCATCGACGCGAATGGTAGACCGATGCACGTCGAGTGGTCGGGAAAAGTCGATGGGAAAGACTATCCCGTTACCGGCGACCCGAATTCAGACACTCGCTCCTACACGAAGGTCAACGATCGGACACTGACGACAGCCAATAAGAAAAATGGCAAGGTCAGAGTCACAGGTCGGATTGTTATCTCAGCCGATGGCAAAAGTCGTACCATCACGGTGACGGGGACCACTCCGAAAGGGAAGAAATTCAAGAACGTCGCCGTTTACGACAAACAATAAGCAGATGAGCGGGCTGCGGGCTCCGTGAATATTGCAGAAGTTGTGATTGCCGGGGCGGGAGCCTCGTCGCGGAAGGCGGCCCCGCGTTCTGCCTAACGAATAGCGAGACCTTCCCCGCTCGTTTGTCTAAATTGGTTTGAATCCAAGTGCACTTTGGTCCGCATCCAAGGAGTTAAAAAATGCCACGGCCAGCAAACAACCCCCACCAGTTTGCCATTAACCGCATCCTGATCGGTGGCCTGATCCTCTATGTCTGCGCCTTCGCCATCCTTTTACGGAACAAGAGCTTCGACGCCACCAGCGCCGTCGTCGTGCTCATCGTTTTCGGAATTGTGTTTCCGTTCATCGCCTGCATCGCCACTTGTCGCGCCATTCCACTCTCGATTTCCATCACGCCGGGCAAATCCCAATTAATCGTTCTAATCGGATACACTATTGTCTTGTCGGTTTACCTGGTCGGCGGGCCGCAATTGATCGATCAGCATCTTCCTTCCTCGTGGATCGATTCCGCACGGACCAGGTTTTTTATCACGCTCGCAAAAAAGCTTATTGTTTTCGTCGTTATTCCTTTCGCGATCTTTCGATTCGGTTTCGGTTATCGGCTTCGCGATTTCGGACTTCAAAACGAGGGTTTACGAGCGCTTCGCGGCAGTCATTTACCCGTTGTCGTTGTTGTAGGCGGCGCTTTCGTTGCGTTCCAATATTTTCTCAGCGACGGCGGCGCTGCCTTCCGACATGGACAGTTTACCGTTAACCAATTGCTCGTCGGTCTCCCGCTTTGCTTCATTTGGCTTTTCGTCGAAGCCGGATTAGTCGAAGAATTTTTCTTTCGGGCCCTCATCCAGTCACACCTTGCCGCCGCGTTCAAATCTGAAGTGAGCGGGACTGTGCTGATGTCGCTGATCTTTGGTTTGGCGCACGCTCCCGGGTTTATTTTCCGTCATGCTGGCGAAGTTGAAGGACTCGGCTCAAATCCCAGCGCGCTCGACGCGATCGCCTATTCGATCGTTGTTCTGGCAATGAGCGGAGTGACTTTCGGTGTCATCTGGGCCCGAACGAAAAATCTCTTTGCCGTCATTCTTATCCACACTGCCGGCGATCTCCTGCCAAATTTCGCCGGATTCGTTCGGACGTGGCTGTAGAGCGACCACTGTCAGATACCCGGGTGGTTCGTGCACATCAAGGTCTCGCATAAACTGTTACATGCTCGACAAAAAAAGAGCTGGCCCGAAATCGTGTCCGAGCCAGCTCCGAGGCATCAATGTTCTCAGATTAACTTAGTAACGATAGTAGCGATGATTCCGATGGTGCCGGTAATAGCGGTGCCCGTTGTAGTAGGGGCGCCCGTTGTAATAACCGTAGTACCGATAAGGTCGGTAGTATCCGTATGGATAATAACCGTATCCATACGAAGGATAGTAGCGATACCCATAGCTCGGATAACCGACCCCAATTCCCACCGACACCTGCGCGTCAGAACGCTGCGCAGGTATAAAAGCCAATCCGCATGCCATCAATGCAATTAACAGAAGTCTTTTCATCGTAGTATTCCCTTTCTGTTTGTTGTTCTGCGAGGGACGACCGCCCTTTCAAGGATTCCCTGGACGCTCAATAAGAATATGCGTCACCTCTATTATTAATATCGGATGCCCGTGCCTTTGTGGTTCCTTTTCAAAGGGCCAAAAACAGGATCGCTTGGAATCAAAGATCAGAGCCTAGATGTCGATCCGGATCGAGATGATTCGAAGCCAGCCAATCACGATTGAAAAGCGTTGATTGATATTTATGGCCCGAGTCGCAAAGAACCGTGACGATTGTTTGGCCCGGTCCAGATTCCTTAGCGAAGCGCACCGCACCTGCAACATTGATCCCGCTTGATAAGCCAAGGAAGAGGCCTTCTTCGCGCAGAAGCTGGTAAACGATCGTTAAACCAGTTTGATCCGGAATCCGGTATGCTCGATCGACTTTGATACCCTCGACATTCTTCGTGACACGGCCTTGCCCGATTCCTTCTGCAATCGAATCACCGTCGTTCGTCTCCAGGTTGCCATTGGTAAACCATGACCACATCGCCGCGCCGTACGGGTCAGCGCAGACGACCTTGATCTCCGGATTTTGTTCCTTGAGATAACTGGTCACGCCAGCAAGTGTGCCGCCAGTGCCGACTGCCGCGACAAACGCGTCGACTTTTCCTTCAGTTTGTTTCCAGATTTCAGGGCCGGTACTGCCATAATGCGCGTCGCGATTTGCCGTGTTATCAAACTGGTTTGCCCAGAACCACGCGCGCTCCTCGGCGAGACGACGCGCGATATGATTGTAATTTTCCGGATCCTTGTAGGGCTTTTCCGGCACCGCTTTGACCTCTGCGCCGAGTGTACGGAGCAAATCCATTTTCTCCGGCGACTGATTATTCGGAATCACAATAACGGTGCGATAGCCTCTGGCGCGCCCAATCACCGCAAGACCGATTCCTGTGTTACCGGCGGTTCCCTCAATGATCGTTGCCCCTGGTTTAAGTCTGCCCGATGCCTCCGCGTCGGTGATGATTCCGTACGCCGCTCGATCTTTCACCGAGCCGCCCGGATTCATGAATTCCGCCTTCCCTAGAATCTCGCATCCGGTCAGTTCGGACAATCGTCGCAATCGAACCAACGGCGTGTTCCCTACGTATCCATCGATGCCCGAGTATCTCGCAGTCATCTAAATTGAATCCCCTTCCCTAAAGTGTTAAGCCACTTCTCCCTTTTCGATAGCCGCTTTTTTTGTGGCGCTGTCAATTACGCCGACGACTACTTTAGCGCGGCAGCTGCGCCGTGTATCAACGTTTCACGTTATTCGTAGCGCAACGCAAACATCGGATCGACTCGCGTGGCGCGCAGCGCCGGAATGTAGCTGGCCAGCGCGGCTACGCCAATTAACACAATCGAAATACTGACGAAGGTTAGCGGATCGGTCGGGCTGACGCCGAAGAGCAGCGTGGCCATCACGCGTGTCAGGACGAAAGCAGCCGCCAAACCGATCGCTACGCCCGTCAAGACAAGCCGTAACCCCTGTCCGACGGTCATTTTCAGGACATCGCTTCTCTGCGCGCCCAGTGCCATGCGGATGCCGATCTCGCGCGTCTGCTGCGCAACCGAGTAGCTCATTACGCCGTAGATTCCAACCGCCGCAAGGACCAGCGCCAGACCAGCAAAGACGCCGAGTAACAACATGCTGAAACGCTGTCGCGCCACCGAATCAGAGACGATCTCTTCCATCGAGCTGATATCGGAGACCGGTTGGTCTTTATCAATATCCCACACAGTTTGGCGCACCGTTGCTGCCAGGCTTAGCGGATCGAAATTTGTGCGAACGACCAGCGCCCGGGGTTCGAAAAATTCAGCCTGTTGGTACGGAAGATACATCTGAGGCTTGGGTTCGATGATCAGCTCGTATTGCCGGACGTCTTTCACGATTCCCACCACCGTCAGCCACGGGTTCGGAGAAGTGGACCGGCCGACCTTCAGATGTTTACCGACGGCGTTTTCGCCTGGCCAAAAAAGATGCGCCGTCGTTTCACTAATCACGACTGTCGGCGGCGAATCAGCCTTATCTCCTTCGGTAAATAGACGACCCTCGAACAAGGGAATCGACATCGTCTTAAAGTAGTCGGGACTAACCACCCTGGTTATTACAATCGGTACCCGGTCTGGCGCAGGGTCGGCGCGCCCTTCAATTGCAACTCCGACAGAATTTCCCGTGCTGGTTAAGGGAAGGTTGGTCGCGACGGCAGCCGAGGCCACGCCCGGCAAAGTTCCCGCGCGGCGAAGTAGCTCGTCGAAGAAAAGCGAACGGCGCTGTTTATCCGGATAACGCGTCTCGGGTAACGCAATCTTCATCGTCAATAAGTTTCCGGAGCGAAATCCAGGATCGACGTGGCGCAAGCGAACGAAACTGTTGATCAAAAGACCGGCGCCGATCAGCAGAAGAAACGATACCGCGACCTCGCTAATGATCAGGAATCCGCGAATACGATTACCGTGGTGTCCCGCGGCCGAGTCACGTCCCCCTTCTTTCAAGGTGTCGTTGAGATTGGAGCTGGCCATCTGGACTGCGGGCGCGAGACCGAAGAGCAATCCCGTTGCAATCGAAACCAGGATCGTGAAGAGGAGCACTTTGGTATCGATGCCGATGGCCTGCACCTGGGAGATGTTCGGCGGAATAAAGCGCTTCAGAAGATCGAGTCCGACGATTGAGAGAAGCAATCCGACGCCACCGCCGAAGGCTGAGAGCAACACGCTCTCGGTGAGGAATTGGCGGGTCATGCGTGAACGGCTCGCGCCAAGGGCAAGACGCAACGCGACTTCCTTTTGACGAACGGCGGCGCGCGCCAGCAACAAGTTGGCGACATTTGCGCAGGCGATAAGCAAGACGAACGCGACCGCACCGAGCAAGACAAGCAAAGCAGGTTTGATATTGCCCACCACATGTTCGTGCAGCGGAGTAATGACGGCGCCAATGCTGGTGTTCGTTTCGGGATATTGCTGTTGCAGCCGCGTAGCAATCGTCGTCATTTCCGCTTGCGCCTGTTCCAGGCTGATGCCCGGTTTCATGCGCGCGATCACTTCGAGATAATGGTTTCCACGTTGCCCGGCTTCATTGGCAGTGAAGGCAATCGGAACCCAAAGCTGATCCGTGCGACTCGGGAATTGGAAATCTTTCGGCATGACTCCGACCACTGTGAAACTTTGGCCATCCAAATTGATGGGCCTACCGATAATGGTCGGGTCAGATCCAAACCGTCGCTGCCACAGGCCATGGCTCAAAATGACGACATGATTTGCGCCGGTCCGATCTTCTTCCGGCAGGAACGCGCGTCCTAACTGGGGTTCCACTCCGAGCAGTTGAAAGAGGCTGCCGGAAACGCGTTGGCCATCAATCCTTTCAGGCTCGCCGGTGCCAGTAAGGTTAAAGCTGATCTCGGTCATGGCGGCCATGCCTTCAAAGACATGGTTCTGATCGCGCCAGTCGACGTAATTGGCAGCCGCCGGTGTATCACGTGGAAAACCTTGTTTTGAGTTCTCCTCCCACACCATGAAAAGACGCTCTGGATTTTTATACGGCAGCGGTCGCAGCAGCACCGTGTTAACAACGCTAAAGATGGCGGTGTTGGCCCCGATGCCCAGCGCTAACGCAATAATGGCGACAATTGTGAAGCCCGGATTCTTCAGCAGCATGCGGATGCCGAATCGGAGGTCCTGCAACAGATCGCCCAACAAATTTGTCTTTTCAGTTCCCAACGCGAGCGGTTCATGTTGAATGTGGCGCTCCACTCCTTTCAATTCCCGAGCGAGCAGATCGTTCTCGGCCAAACCAGCCAGAGCCGCTCCGCATGCCTCCTCTTCAGTTGCACCGCGATTGAGCGATTGCTCGTATTGATCATCGAGGTGCTGGGACAATTCCTCAACGATCTCGGCTTCACGAACCGGCAATAATTGAAGCGATGCGACTCGCTTTCGGATTTCTTCTTTGAAATCAGGCATGCGCAATTCCGGTAATGCGATTGATCGCGCCGACGAATTCCTGCCAGCCATCTCGTTGTGCGGCCAAAACTCTTTTGCCGATTGGCGTGAGGCGATAGTAGCGCCGTCTACGCTGTCCCGCCTTCTCCACCCATCGTCCACGAATCCAACCACGCTTTTCCAGCCGGTAAAGGAGAGGATAAAGCGACGCGATGTTGAATCGCAGGACTCCGCGCGAACGCAGCTCAATCAGCTGGCCGATGTCGTAGCCGTGCCGTGGCCGATCTTCCACCAGCGACAGAATCAACAACTCCGCGCTGCCCTTTTTCAATTCGCGATCGAGCATTGGTGAAGACATATATGTTTATGACATATATCAAACCAACAGTCAAAAGGAATTGACGCCGCAGGCAGCCGGAAAAGACGCTGAATTGAAATACTTGTAGGGCGTCTGTATCAGACGCCGGCGCCCCTCGCTGTTGGAGATGGGGCATAGAAGCGGGCGGGAACTGCGCTCACCGCGGAATCCGTTGTCCCAAAAAACCAGCTTGACTTCTTTCCATTATCCACAACCATATGGTTGTGGATCACTTGAGCGCCACATTTGCAGCTTTGTCAGATCCGACCCGCAGATTGATCGTCAATCGACTTACCGGTGGGCCCGCGACCGTTCACGAGCTTGCCGCGCCTTTCTCGATTTCTCAGCAAGCCATCTCCAAACACCTCGCCTATTTGAAAAACGCGCGCCTCATCGAAAGGCAACGCCACGGCCGCCAAAATTTTTGCGCTCTGAATCCAGACGCAATCCGCGAGGTAGCTGAATGGGCAGAGGGCTACCGCCGCTTTTGGGAGAGAAACTTTCAGCGTCTCGACGTTCTGCTCGAGGAAATGAAGACGCGCCGCGGAAAGGCGCGGCTAGGCGGTAACGCAGCTAGGGTAGCTGGTGAGAGCGTGGGAGCGCGAGTAACCAAAAGACAAAAACAACACACACAAAAAGGAAAACGATGAACTACAGCGAAACATTCAAAATAGAACCGTCTGGGGAACGCGAGATTGTCATGATCCGCATCTTCAATGCGACATGTGATCTCGTCTTCGACGCCTTAACCAAGCCCGAACTGGTCAAGCGCTGGCTGCTCGGGCCGCCCGGCTGGTCGATGCCAGTCTGCGAGATCGATCTAAAAGTGGGAGGAAAATATCGCTATGTCTGGCGAAACGAGGACGGGCGCGAAATGGCCATGGGAGGAACGTATCGCGAGATTGTCCGGCCCGATCGGATCGTGAACACCGAAAGATTTGATGAAGCCTGGTATCCCGGGGAAGCCTTGATCACGACGACTTTGATTGAAAAAGATGGAAACACGACTTTGCGGACCACAATGCTGATGGAGTCACGCGAAGCACGCGATGAAGTGCTCGAGTCCGGCATGGAGAGTGGCGTGATTGTGAGCTACGACAGACTCGAAGAAATATTGTCATCTCAGGTCGCTGGCAAAAGGAATGAATGAATGATGAGCGAAACGTATCCTCCATCACGCCGTGTTCTTCGGCGGATCGGCGCTGTGCTCGCGGGATTTTTCGCGACCTTCATCCTCTCCGTCGCGACTGATCTCGCGTTGCACGCCACCGGCATTTTTCCGCCGTGGGGTCAGCCGATGTCCAATGCGCTCTTCGCTTTGGCGACGGCCTATCGCACGATCTACACCGTCGCGGCTGGCTACATCACGGCGCGTCTCGCGCCTGACCGGCCGATGGCACACGTCTGGGCTCTCGGTATTATCGGCTTGGTTGCGGCCCTTGCGGGCACGGTGGCAACGTGGAACGCGGGCCCGGAATTCGGGCCTAAGTGGTATCCTCTCGCGCTTGTCGTACTCGCGCTACCTTCTGTCTGGACGGGCGGCAAACTTGCGCAGCGCACGGCAGCACGGAAATAGTACCGATGTCTATCCCGCGCCGTTGAACCAAAAAAAACGGCCTGGAGGCAGGCTGGCTCCAGAATTCCGCTTCAACTGTTCAACGCTTTAACGTCTTTTACCCGGTCTTTTTCGATTTTGTTCTCAGCGCGAGTCGACTGGCCAGGGCGTTGAGGATTTCCGGGTTCCCAAGCGCCCAGGCATTATCAATCGTTATCTTGTTGAAGCGCCACTTGTCGCCATCGCGCATCAGGTTGCAATCGTAGCGGTTCATCAATAATGCGTATTCCGATCCACGGCGCGAACCATCCCGCGGCAGGAAATGCTGCGACAAAACGTAGGCATACAACGTAGCTGTATCATCGACAATCTCGATTTGGAGATTGCTGACACTGTGACTGGTATCGAGCGGACCGATCAATGGCAGAACCCCGTTCAGAATAGCGTCGCGACCCGTCAGTAGTGGAAAATCGATCTCGAGTTTTCTTCCCGCCGGCCTGAAATCGAAACGGCAATCCTCCGTCACTGCCGACGCCAGCGAATCGGCATCGCCGTGGTCGAGACCAAAAGCGTAACGATGCAGTGCGTCGGCAATTTCGAATCGATCGTGAGCTAATTGGGCCAGGTCGGTCTCCATTACCAGGACGTTTTGCTTCTCTTCCGTCGCCTTTCAACTCTCAACTCTCAACTTCCCCGCGCTAGCTCTTCGATCTTCTTCCACTCCTCCGCACTGAGCTGGAGTTTCTCCGCCGCCATGTTTTCTTCGAGATGCGCAAGCGACGACGTGCCCGGGATTGGCAACATGACTGGCGATTTTTGCAGCAACCATGCGAGCGCGAGTTGCACCACGCTGACGTTGTGACGTTTCGCTTCGGCTTCCAACACATTGCCGGTCTTGCGCAACGAAGGGTTCCTACCGCCGCCAATCGGCGCCCACGGAATGAATCCCATCTTTTCTTTCGCGCAGTAGTTGAGGG